>Ga0209467_1001468_pt1 | contig 20560 bp, 9 predicted proteins | sample Higcelwee11metaG_FD_187175 | JGI IMG/M metagenome (GOLD analysis project Ga0209467, IMG submission 187175) | Freshwater pond sediment microbial communities from the University of Edinburgh, under environmental carbon perturbations - High... | ecosystem: Environmental > Aquatic > Freshwater > Pond...
AATCATAACCTCAAGGTCGTTGCTGGAGAAGATCAACTGCCCGCTGGTTGAGGGCATGGTGATGATAGAAGATATCATGGCAGGCGTAACGACAGGTGATAAACTCAAGGCTGCCCTGAAGACCAAGTTGCCCCTGGGCCTGCTCTTGAAGAATGTCAGCGGCGGCAGTGAGGATGATCCTGCAGCCATGCTCTTCACAAGCGGAAGCGAAAAGGACCCGAAAGCAGTACCGCTCACTCACAGAAACCTTATTGCGAATATCGAAAGTTTCAGCAAATATGTCGGTATCTCAGGCGAAGACACAATACTTGCCAATCTTGTCTTTTACCACATATTTGGCCTTACTGTCAACCTCTGGGTGGCGTTCTGGCACGGGATGACGATGGTGACGTATGCCAACCCGCTCGACTTCCAGAAGATCAGCACAATTGCGCGCGAGGAGAAACCGACGATAATGGTCGGCACCCCGAGCTTCTTCTGGGGTTATCTCAACAAATCGGAGCCTGGCGATTTCAAATCGCTCCGCCTTATGGTTGCTGGTGCCGACAAATGTCCTGATGCGCTGCGCGACGGTTACATGAAGAAGCACGGTGTCACCCTGCTGGAGGGATACGGCGCAACGGAGACTTCGCCGGTGATATCTGTCAATTCAGTTGAATTCAACAGGCCGGGCAGCACCGGTAAGGTAATCCCTGGCATTCAGGTGAGAATTGAAAGCCTTGATTCGGGAGAGGAATGCAAGGTTGGGGAGACAGGGAAGATACTTGTAAAGGGACCCTCTGTTATGCACGGTTACTTTGATGATCCGAAGCAGACGGCTGAAGTACTGTCTGACGGATGGTACAACACCGGTGACATGGGTTACCTGGATGCTGACGGCTACCTGTGGCATGCAGGCCGCTTCAAGAGGTTCACAAAGGTTGGAGGTGAGATGGTCTCTCTTGTGAAGGTGGAGAACATAATGGAAAAGTATCTTCACCACGGAGTATCATGCTGTGTGGTTGAGGTTCCTGACGATAAGAAAGGCTCATATATTGTAGCGGCAGTGTCTGCTGAGGTTAACAAGACCGAGATACTGAGAAGGATGATGGCTGACCTGCCTAGTATTGCTCTGCCAAGGCAGTTTGTGGTCATCGAGAATCTGCCGATGATGGGTACTGGCAAAATCGATTTCCGGACGGTGACAAAAATGGTCCGGGAGATGGTGAATGAATCCGGGTTTGGAGGGTAATATAAACCGGCCCGGATTCAGACTGACTTTTTCCGGTCACGCCTGTCAAGCCATTTAATAAACAGAAAACTGGCGGCTCCCAGCAAAACTATGCCTGCCCCGAAAAGAGAATAGGCAGCAGTCATATTGCTTTCACCACCGGTCATGGCCGTCCATTCGCTCATGCCGAAAACGCCCGCAAGAAGTGTCAGAGGCATGAAGATTGTCGTTATGAATGTGAGCCTCCTTACGGTTGCATTTGTCTGGTTTGAGTCGCGCGCCATCTTGTTGTTCAGCATCGACGCATAGAGTTCCATAAGGCTGGTTACATTGTCGCGGTTACTCTCGGTCATCTCCAGGAAATTGGAGATATGATCGAATATGTCCCTGTAATGTACCGTTGCTTTCTCCGGCACCCACTCGCAATCGTTTCTGCTGATCTTGATAAGTATCTCCCTCTCGTAGAAGAGGCTCTTGCGAAGTCCCAGGAGGTTCCGGCGGAGGTATGTCAGCTGCGAGGGATCGAATTCTGAAGGCGACCCCAGTATCTCCTCCTCGGCACGGTCAATGTCAATTTCAGCCTTCTCCACCACATCAGCCATCTGGTCAACCATGTAGTCAATGATCACATGCATGAGCCAGGCTGGTCCCCTTTTGGTGGAAGGTGTGTTCCTTTCGATTGCCGGTAATATGCCCTCAATCGGGTAGCGGGTATTTTCGGAGTAGCCGCTGACTGTCACAAGGAAATTTTTCCCGATAAAGAAATCGACCTCGTCGGAGATGAGCTCTTCGGGATCATACCAGAGGGCATTGAAGACTATGAATGTATAGTTCGGGAACTCGTCCATCTTGGGGACCTGTGTCTCATCTGTGCAGTCTTCTATTGACAGGGGGTGCAGCCCCAGAGGTGTGGTCAGTTCTGACAACTCCTCACGTGAAGCTTTTGTGTAGTTGAACCAGACAAACCCGTCATCATTCAACGCGCTTACTGCTCCTTCCAGAGTAGTGATCTTTTCAAGATCGCCTCCGGTTGATATGTGGTAAAAATCGGATCTTTTCATTGATTTGCCTTCTTTCCTGTTCAGTTAATCGTAATCCTTTTCAGTTCGTTATTAGAGTAAATCACCGGGAAGTACATCAGTGACACTTTGGCCGGGTTCATTACAAACCGGCCGGTGAAGCGGGGCATGAGGCTGATTTCAAATGTCCGTATGCCCGGTGTTGCATGGCGGATGAATATTGCCACGTGGTCACGGTAAAACTCCCGGTGAACCTCTCCGGGCCGGTAACCCTTTTTGTCATTGTAGGCAAATCCTGACGGGATCGGGATCTCAATCACCAGAAATTCGGCACTTTTATAGAATTCCACATCGGCGGTCAGTGTCACCGGAACTCCCGACTTCACCTCTTCTGTTAACTGATTACCGGTCATGCCTGACCTCCCTGCATTACCAGGCCCGGACAATCGGGTTGTCACCCTGAAATCGGTGGTGTCCTTTTCAGGTTCGGAAATAAAGAGTTTGCTCCCAAGGCTGAGGAAGAGAGGCATGTCGCTGTCATTGAGGACAGTCACCGGCCGGTCCCCGACAGGAATGGTAACCTTGTACGGGAAGGAATCAACCACCATTTCCATTGCTCCGCTGATTATCATCCTGGCCCTGTCCTCGTTCTTACGTTCCTTGTCCGGATAAAATGCCAGGGCATTGAGCACCGATGCCGTCTGGAACGTATTCAGCGGACTCTTCATCGAGAGGTATTCATAAAAATATCTCCGGATGAGTTCGGGCCGGGCAATTTTCTGAAGTGTATCGCGGCTGAGGAGGTCATAGACAAGGAGGGTGGTCTGCATATCAGTCTGCATTATATTCCACCACTCCGGACCTGCAGTGAAGTATACCCCTCCAAGGACAGTCTCACGTTTTGCTTTTTCAAGGAAGCCGATATCAGCAGTTATGCCGTGCCTGAGTCGCAGGGTGGCAATCCTGATACTGTCAGTCAGGGAGAGGCTGTCCCTCTCCGAAATATTTTTCAGATAACGGTTATAGTCAGCCTTCGCCCCTATATCAGAGAGTATCTCAAGAAATGATAATGCAGTAACCGGTTCAGGATTCTTTTCCAGGGCAAGCACTGCGTAGTCAGTGATGCCGGATATCCCGATGTTAACAGTGTAGCCGAGCCTGCCTGCCCTTAACAGGGTCCTGATTATATGCTGCGAGATCCAGTCCTCTGTTTCCGACCTGCCCCACCAGCCCCACAATCCGTCCTTATTTCGGTTATCAAGGAGTTTACCGATCAGGCTTCTGATCTCCCTTTCGTCGCTTCGGCTGACCTTCCCAAGGTGCCTGTCAGTCTCAACTGCTGACAGATAACCAGCCAGACGTGAGGCCATCTGTTCATTGCAGCCATAGACATATCTTATAAGCCGGTGACTTGCAGTTATCCTTATATCTTCCAATCCGGCCACTGCATTGAGGGTCACCTCACCGGGCCAGCCGGCGAGGTCAACCGATAAGACCGAGTCTTTCTCAATAAAGGCTACCATCCCGGAATCGACCTCCATTCCTGCCATCAGAACCGGAATCGGACGGAACTCGCCGTCCTTGAGGCCGGTTTCGGTTGTGAATGAATATTCAAGCCTCAGACTATCTGACCCGTCAGTAATCACCGGCAGGGTGTCAACTATCGCTTCGGCCAGGTCACGCTTCCTGTTCACGAGTGTATCGGTATTGCTTATAAACCTTTCCGTCAGCGACATGGGGGCACCGGTATGGTTCATTATCCGGCCTATGAGGTTCAGGGAGTCGCCCTCAATCACATAATGGGGCGCCGAAAGCAATCCTGTAACAGGCATGAATGCCCTTATGTTTCCTTTGACCGAGCCTGCCTGGCGGTTGCCGTTGATTGCAACGGCATAGGTTTCCCATGAGGTGATGTCATCGGGGAACTTAACGGTGAATGTTACCTTTCCCGAATCGTCGGTGCGCAAGTCAGGCTTCCAGTATCCATAGTCGCGGAAGTTCCTGCGCAGCGTGCCGGCAGCCATTGCCTCCTCCAGGAACTGTTCATCTACCAGCGGGTCACTTTCTGCAGCAGCCGCGATGACACCTCCTGGCTTCATTGTAAGCATGATGACTCCACCCGCAGCCTGTGATCCGTACAGTGCTGTCATTGCAGGGTCCCTTATTATTGTCATGCTCTTAAGCAGTTCAGGATCAATGAGACTCATGTCGCCGCTCCAGGGCACACCGTCAATGATGATAAGCGGAGCCTGAGCGTTAGTTGACGAGACGCCTCTTATCATAATGGACCTGCCGTCTGACACCTCCATTCCTGCCACCCTGCCGGACAGGGAATTGACAGTCACCACAGAGGCCGAGAGGTTTTCTCTCCGTGAGATACCGTAACCCACTACCACAACTTCGTCCAGGGCCAGGAGTTCCTCCTCGAGGGTCACATCCAGCTGATTTTCATAGGAGACTTCGGTTTCATATGGTTTCATGCCAATGAACATGAATGACAGCCGGTGGTTCCCGAAGGGGAGCCTGATTGAGTATCTGCCATCAATATCTGTTGTAGTACCGATTCCGTTTTCCTGGCACCAGACTGTCACTCCCGGCAGCCTTTCATTGTCTGAGATACTGGTAACCACACCGGAGACAGTGTATCCCGGTCCGTCATAGGCGTTCACATCCTGCCTTGTGAACTCCTGCATGAGCTGCCTTTCCAGGGAGGTTGGGGTTCCCGGCCGGCTTCCCGGAGTATTGATCATCTCAATGATCTTCCTGTACAGCTCGGGATCATCTGATGTTTCTGCCCATGCCAGGTCAATGAAGGTAGCACTGTTGCTCCTGACTTCGACGGAGTCAATAATCAAATGGTGCCCGCCAGGCAGGAATGAGATAAACCTGTAAATTCCAGGCTGGATATTGGTTAAAACCTTATCGTGGCCCCTCCTGTCATAGACGGCTCTTCCGGCAACAGAGACCAGGAAGTTTACAACGGGGCTGGCAACCTTCTCCGGCCGGCTGTCCAGTATCTGTACTGTTCCGTTCCCGGGAAGTGTTCTTTCAGCGGGTAAATACCTGTAGCGCGGTGCAGTCCTCTTTTCCGTTATTTCCCGGCTGACCTTTTCAATATATGCCGGCGTCAGGACACTGCTGCGCCAATCCTGCAATGCATTACCCTTTGAATAGTACAATGGAATCCTTTTAAAAGGGTCGAAAGACCTCATTCTCAGTAATCCTTTCTCAAAATCATATTCATACAGGGGCTCGAACCTGAAATCGGATGTAAATTTCCCGGGCAGAATGAAACGTGCATTTGTAGGCATCACCGGACCCAGCATGCGCGTGCCGTGCGAAGAAAACACCCTGTCGGGATTTGCCAGTTGCTGACTCACATCACTCATCAGGAGAATATTGCTGTCCTGCCGCAGATAAGCCACACTGTTCTCAAACAATGTTTTAAATGGCATGACGTAATTGGCGATCAGGCGTCGCTCTTTATCATTCATCTTTGCAGGGGCATCTTTTCTTGTGTATCCGGCAGGCTTTTCGTTGTCCCTGATTGAAAGGACTGTTTTTTTACCTCCAATAAAGCGTATGCTGTCAGCTTCGTAGATTGCTTCGGGGGTCCTGATGCTTATGAAATGGTAACCGGTGTCAACCCTGAAGGAGTATGGCTGGTTGGCTGAAGCAAAATCAATGTAAACCGGCCTGTGATCCACAAAAACCTGGTTGATCCGTACCGGCATGCCGTCACGGAATATGAACGGGGCGAACTGGGTAATGCTGTCTCCCATGTCACAATGGAATATAGCTATCTCATCCGGGTGGTATCGGAATTTGTAATATTCCACGGTGTCAAGGCCGGCTTTTGCATTCCACCAGTCATATTCAAGGGGATGGCTCAGATAAGGTGAATTGGGCGTTGATGCACGGAATGAGTTGATATGTTCCTTGCTTTTCCCGGGTTTTGCAAGATTTGGCAGTACCGGGAGATTGTATCCGAACTTACGCGTAAGAGAAAAGGCCGTTACATCAGTATTCCGGACCGGACTGCCGTCCACATCTGTGACAGTGAGGGTTATTGCGGTTTCCTTTCCGGGAATGATCTTGTCCGGCTGTTCAGCCGTGATATTCAACCTGCTCTCGTCCCGGGAGATCTCGTAGATGCTGTTGTTCATTACTCCGCCCCACAGGTAGCTCAGTGAGAGGTACCATTTGCGGTCAGTTGTAACTCTCTGCCTGAATTCAAGGGTTTCGGCAGTTCCGCGGGCCACCTCGCGGTTAAGATCATAGACGAAGTAGCTGAAGGAGAGGCCGGTATTGCTTGTTACACTGATAAAGACAGAGTCGGCGGTTCTGTGAGTCCTGGGTGCCACACCATGAGGAAGTTCACTTGCGTTCACTGTTCGCCGGGCATTACCGCTGACGACTGAGTATCCGGTGATGAAGGGATCGGTCTTCATCTGCCACGGTAGCCTTATTTTTTCAGCCGGTTGTTTGTTCCCGAATGCATCCGAGGCAATGAGTTCAGCTTCTCTTTCAGTTTCGGTACCGTTGACCTTAAGGTAGAACTTTATTGAATCTGCCCGGGTATTGTAACAAATCTCCTCCTTCCTGTCAATGAATGTCATTGTTTTGCTCTCAGTTACGTATTCATTGTCTGAGGTGTTGGCAACAGCAACAATTTTGCAGGTCATGTTTGCCTCCGGGAAGAGGCTGTCAGGAATCATCACCACGGTTTCGCCTGACGGGCGGAGGTTTTCCCGGATCACTGCAATTGTATCCTTCACCGGAAGAAACGGTCCCGGAATCTCAGTGACTCTGTCGCGAAGGATATGAAGCGTCACCCTGACGTCAGGCAGTATCATGTCATTTTCGTTCAATGCTTTAAGGCCGACAATAAACGGGCGTCCCCTGTACTGCACGCTGTCAGGTGTCCTGACAACGAGCTTCAGACTCCGGAGATCATAGTACTCATACATGAATGATCCGGATACCAGTGTACGGCTTCTGTTTGCAGGCGAAAGGGTAATACTGTAATCTTTGTCAAGCCGGAGGCCGAGTGTATCTGAAAGAACGAAGGAGTGGGTGTATCCGCCGGGAGTATAGGGTTTGAGGGTGGCAATCTTAATCCGCCTGAATGGATCGGTGAGGTAGATATTCAGGTCAGTTTCGCCATGAAATGGTTTTTTGTTCTTCCCGGTGAGCACCCAGGCCTTCAGCATCACCGTGTCACCGGGCATGTATTTCGGTTTGTTGAACAGCATAAACCCGTAGTAAGGCCCGGGTTCAAATACTCTTTTGATACCCCACCAGACACCTCTCGCCGTGCCGAACCCGTAGCCTCTTATTGCCGAGCGGACTGCGTCATAGGGGAGCATGACAACGGTTTTAACAGGCACCCACACGTACTTTACCGGGGTGCCATAAGCAACTTTTCTTGAGTTTCTGCGCAACGCAGAATTATTAAGTGTCCTGTCAAGGCTGAAGAGACTGGATATGCCATCATGTGATACAGTAAGAATACCCCTGCTGTTGTTCTTTGCAAGCCGGTAGGCCTGGGAAGCCTGATCCCAGCGGATTACTCTGGTACCTATTTTCAGGGTAGCGTCATTAACAAGATGACCCGAGCTATCACGTACCTGGATGACGAGATCAGTCTTGTTGTCAACCACCGCAAGGTGAACATTGGGTATTGAGCTGTACAACACCTTCACCTTGTCGTTGTCAACATACGCGGTGACATAGTTCCCTGGCAGAAGGTTTTCTTTATACTCTGTTCCGGTAGGGAAGGAGTCGACTACCTCCCTGAACAGACTCTCATCCTTACCGGTCGAGCCCTTGCGGATCAGGTCGCGGGACTGCTTTTCAGTTATGGAGAAGATGTATGTGTATGGACTTGTAGTACGGCTCCTGGCCAGGTCCTGTGATCCCAGTGTGCCGGTTATCATCAGGGTCAGCAGGAAAATAATTGGCCTGTTCATGTGGTGACAGCTTTTTAATGCGAACAACCATAAAAGTAGCAAATAAAGAAAGGAATTGTACCGCAGATGACCGCTAATCCGATTTACTCGCAAAACGAGGATAAATGATTTTGTCATTGCAATGATCCTTATTAAATAATAACTTTGGATTTCATCACGTCTGTACCATATCTGTTAAACAAAACCGGGGAGTGAAAATCATGAATAGGATCATTATAACCTGCCTGATTATATTGGGTTCAGGTTCTGTATTCGGTCAGGTGGGGGCTGATACCCTCAGGAAAGATGCTCTTAATGTTTTCATGGAAGCATCAGATTATATCCGCAAGGAGATACCCTATGTCAATTATGTTCGTGATATCAGGGACGCCGGGTTGTATATTATTTCAACATCACAAAGGACAGGTTCCGGGGGAGTGGAGTATTCTTATTTTTTCATCGGTCAGAATGAGAATGAAGGTATGCGTGACACACTCATGTTTACATCAAGTCCTGACGATACATCTGAAATCATAAGGGGAAACGAGGTCAAGACGCTGAAAATGGGTCTTGTCCGTTATGTGGCACGGACACCGCTATCAAAGTATCTGTCTATCGGTTTCAGTGAGCCACTTTCAGAAACCGTAAGTACTGACAAATGGAACAGCTGGGTTTTCAAAACTTCAGTTTCAGGTTATGCCTCAGGGGAGAAATCTTACAAGTCATCATACCTTAATGGCAGCTTCTCTGCCAACAGGGTTACTGAAAAACTTAAGTCAAGTTTATCTCTGAGGTACAGTTACTCTTCAGATAAATATGATGTTGATGATGAGCTGATTACAAGTGAATATAATTCAAAGTCACTCAGCGGACTCATGGTGGGCAGCCTTACTGATCACTGGTCAGTCGGAAGCAGTTTAAATGTTGGTGCCTCAAAATACAATAACTCAGATCTTTCCTTTAACATTCAGCCAGGGATAGAATACAATGTATTTCCATATTCAGAATCTACGCGCCGGCAATTGAGAATTACCTACACGGCAGGATTCAGTTATGAGAATTATATTGATACAACTATCTACAACAAGGTTAAGGAGAACCTCCTCTCACATTCTCTTACAATTAACTATGAGATTATACAGAAATGGGGGTCTGCCGATTTGTCTCTCGGTTACAGCAATTACCTGCATGACTGGTCCAAAAACAACGTTTCTCTCAATGCCTACATTAACCTGAGAATCACGAAGGGTCTTTCCCTTAATTTCGGAGGTGGCGGAGCAATAGTTCATGACCAGCTGGGCCTTGTAAAGGGAGGGGCCACACAGCAGGAAGTCCTGCTTCGGCTGAAAGAGCTTGAGACACAATTTCAATACTTTACCAGTTTCGGGTTGACATACACTTTCGGTTCTATTTACAATAATGTTGTCAATCCGAGGTTCGGCAACTCCGGAGGCGGAGGAATGACGATCATAATGAACTGATCAGCCTTCAGTTTTATCTGTAAGGCAGATCAGAAACTCAATTTATGATGCTTTCTCAGGCCTTGTGCACCGGTTTCCCCACAGCATCTGCTCCTGCCTCAAGGAATACCTCTGAGATTGTCGGGTGGGCATGCATAGTGTGGGCCACATCCCATACGGTACTCTCAACCGCCATGTAGGCAGCGGCCTCGCTTATCAGGTCGGTGGCATTATGTGCAATTATCTGTACTCCAAGTACCTCGCCGTATTTCGGCTCGGAAATGATACGGAGAATTCCCTCGGGTTGTCCCTCGGTGAGAGCCTTGCCGTTGGCGGAGAGGGGAAACTCATTTACCTTATATTCTGTGCCAGCTGCCGTGAGCTGCTGTTCGGTCTTGCCTATCTGTGCAATTTCGGGATCAGTGTAGAGGGTCATCGGTACACGCTCGGTTTCCATGGTCTCAGTGATACCAAGGATATGGTTGACTGCTGCCATTGCCTGGGCTGACGCGGCGTGGGCATAGATACTTTTGCCGTTCACATCGCCAACTGCATAGACGCCTTTGACGCTTGTCATGAAATGGTCATCAACCACGTAAAAGCTTTCCTTCTCCTCAGGATTCATTGATCCTGTGGGCTTGATACCCCTTCGAGGCATGCAGTTGACAATACCATCGTAATTGTCCAGGTTCAGTGTGTCATAACCTGCTGTGCCTTCCAGTGTTTTGATCTTCAGTGAGTCTAGCCTCTTGGTTATATAGGCGTTCAGGTAATCATCCAGTGCCGGGAATACTTTCTCAGCCGTTTTCAGAAGAGTCACATCCCTGCCAATAAGGGAAAGCATCTGTGATACCTCTGCAGCCACGGGGCCTTCACCAACAACAAGAAGCTTCTGCGGTATTTCCTTCTGGGAGAACATATTCTCGAGGTTGATTATCCGGCTCTCATCGCCCACTTTAAAGGGCAGAGGCCTCGGATATGAACCCGTTGCGATAATTATATTCTTTGATTTGAGCATCCTGTTGTCAACCACCACTGTATCTGCACCCTCAATGGAGGCAGTCCCGGAAATGGTCTCAACGTTGTTCTTCTTGAGCAGGTATTCAACGCCCTTGGTGAGGCGCCGCACGATACGGTCAGACCTTTTCACGGCCTTCTCCCAGCTGAATTTCAGCGCCTTCGGATCGACACCCTCCACTCCGAATTCAGCTGCCATCCCCAGTCGCGAAAAGTATTTGGCGCTTTCGAGCATCGCTTTGGAGGGGATGCAGCCCCAGTTGAGGCACATCCCGCCAACGTGCTTCTTCTCTATCACGGCAGTCTTCAGTCCTGCCTGCCCGGCCCTGATTGCAGCCACATAACCTGCCGGACCTGCACCGATAATAATAAGATCATAATCCATCTCGCGTTCTTAATAATTATTGTCTCATAATAAGCGCCAGCGGATCTGAAACACCTGCCGCCACATCATTAAGGAACTCTGTTGCTTCGGCTCCGTCTACCATCCTGTGGTCAACCGAAAGCGAGAGGGGCATTACATTCCCTACCTTTATCTCACCGTCAGCCACCACCGGCTGCTGGTTTATCCGGCCTATTCCGAGGATACCAACCTGCGGGTAGTTAATCACCGGAACGCCGAACCATCCTCCCAGTGCACCGTAGTTGGTGATAGTGAATGTGCCGTCCTTCATATCATCAAGAGTAAGCTTCCTGTCGCGAGCCTTGACGGCTATCTCTGCCACTGCACGGCTCAGTTCCCTGATACTCAGTTTGTCGGCATCTCGTATCACAGGCACAACAAGGCCATCCTCGGTACTTACTGCAATCCCGATGTTATAATAGTTCTTGTAGATAATATTTCCCTTTTCAAAGTCCATCTCGGAGTTGAGTTCCGGGTGACGTTTCAGCGCTGCAGCCACTGCCTTGATAATGAAGGGCAGGTAAGTGAGGCTGAGATCTTCCTTTTTGTACTCCTCCTTGTATCGGGCGCGTGCCTCTACCAGTCTTGAGACTTCGGGTTCCTCGAAGAGGGTCATGTGGGCTGTGCTCTGCTTCGAACGCAGCATGTTGCGTGCTATTGACTTCCTGATCTGAGTCATCGGCCTGATCTCGATGAGTTCACCAGTAGCAGCCTGGGCTGCCGGCGCTTTCGTGGCTGCGGTCGTGTAAGCTGCGGCAGGAGCGTGGAAATTCTGTATATCGCTCTTCATCACCCTGCCGGCAGGGCCTGTCCCTGTCACCTGGTTAATGTCAATATTCAGTTCTCTTGCCATTGCCCTTGCTACCGGTGTGGCAAGCACCTTGCGGCCACCTGCAGAAGCTGCGACCGGTTTTGGTTCCGTACCTTCCTCACTTGCCGGGAGGAGCGCGTTGCCTGAGGCCACCTCAATGGTTCCCACCACACCGGCACCCTTCTCCTCAACCTGTTCAGGCTGAGTTGCAGGGGCTGCTGCTGCGGCTTCGCCGGCAATCTCTATCTCAACAAGGGTTTCTCCCACATGAATGGTTTCGCCAACTTTGCCGTAACGTGCAGCAATGACACCTTCGCGGGGCGAAGGGATATCCGTAACCACCTTGTCGGTCTCCATCTTAACAAGCGGCTGCCCCACCTTGACGGCAGTGCCCTTGTCTACATACCATTCGATAATGATGCCCTCGGTCAGACCTTCACCAATATCCGGAAATTTGAATATGTATCTCATTTCATCAGTATTTTACGGTTCTTTCAATCTCGTAGAAGATCTTCTCCGGGGTTATCATGTAATGGTGTTCTCCCCTTGGATAAGGCACAATCACGTCGAAGGCAGCGACCCTCTTCGGTGGCGCCTCAAGGTGAAGGAATGCCTCCTCATTGGCCAGGGCCATGATCTCAGATCCGACGCCGAAGCTGCGAGGTTCCTCACCCACAAAGATTATCCTGCCGGTTTTCTTTACCGAAGCGGTAATTGTCTCCTTATCAAGGGGATAAATGGTTCTCAGGTCTATCAGCTCCACCGAGTATCCTGCCTCTTTCGCCATCACAATTGCCTTCTGCACCTCACGTATCATGGCGCCGTAAGCAACCACTGTAACGTCAGTGCCCTGAGAAAGGACCTTGGCTTTGCCGATAGGAACTGAGAATTTTTCTTCACTTACTTCCTGCTTTATTGCGCGGTAGATGCGCTTGGGCTCAAGGAAGAGCACGGGATCATCACTCTCTATCGCAGAGATAAGAAGTCCCTTAGCATCATGTGGTGTTGACGGGACAACAATCTTAAGTCCCGGTATGTGTGCGAACATTGCTTCCATGCTCTCTGAGTGGTGCTCCAGGGCGTTGATGCCGCCCCCATAGGGAAGACGGATCACTATAGGCATTTTATATTTTCCGCGCGACCTGTTGTGATAGCGTGTTATGTGTGAGATGATCTGGTTAAATGCAGGGTAAATGAACCCGCAGAACTGCATCTCTATAACGGGGCGCAGTCCGGCTGCAGCCATTCCCACTGCTGTTCCGGCAATACCCGATTCTGCAAGCGGAGAGTCAAAGACCCTGGCTACGCCGTGTTTCTGCTGCAGTCCTTCGGTTACCCTGAAGACACCGCCCTCAAAGCCGGCATCCTCGCCGTAAACCACTACGCTGTCGTCTTCTGTAAGTTTAATGTCGAGCGCGTCATTGACGGCATTGACTATATTCATTGCTTTCATTTGCGTCCGTTTTTCCATTGTAAGAATTTTTCATGTTCAATCTGCTGGTCGCGGAGATCCTGAGGCATATCTGCATACGTGTATTTGAAGGCATCCTCGAGCGGATAATTGACTGTCTGCTCGGTCTCCATGAACTGCCTGTCAATCTCCTTCTTATATTCTTCAACCAACTTTTCCTCTTCTGCATCTGACCACAGTTTCTTCTTCTCCAGGAAGAGCTTCATACGGCGAAGCGGGTCCTTCAGGTCCCACTCTTTTTCCTCATCGGTTGTACGGTATTTTGTGGGGTCATCTGATGTGGTATGTGCACCCTTGCGGTAAGTTACTGCCTCGATCAGCACAGCCTGGCTCTCCTTGCGGGCATATTCGTGAGCATACCTGAAGGCGGCCAGCATGGCGAAGATGTCATTGCCGTCTACCTTAATACCCTTAATACCGTATGCTTTAGATTTAATTGCCATATTTATGCTAGCAGTCTGCATCTTCACGGGCACAGAGATAGCATACTGGTTGTTCTGTACCACGAAGATCACAGGAACCTTCCATACACCGGCGAAGTTGAGCGCCTCGTGGAAGTCACCTTCAGAGGTTCCGCCGTCACCGACGAAAGCCATTGCCACCTCATCCTTCTTGCGATACTTGATAGCATATCCGATCCCGGCTGCATGTATCAACTGCGATGCTATCGGTACTGAGAAGGGGAGCACGTGGTTTGCTTCATCGAACCTCATACCGTCCTCGAACCCCATGTTAAACATAAAGACTTCTTTAACTGACACCCCCTTGGCCAGCCATGCACCCAGCTCACGGAAAGCCGGTACAAGCCAGTCATCGTGCCTCAGCACTGCGCCGGCTGCCACCCCGATAGCCTCCTGACCGTAGTTGGGAGGGTAGGTGTATACACGGCCCTGTCGCTGATACGAGACAATCATGTGATCAAGTGTCCTGACAAAGAGCATATCTTTATACAGTTTAAGCATCTCGTCATCGGAGAGCTTGGGCATCAGCTCTTTGCTGATCACCTTTCCGTTGTTATCTATGACCTGCAGCATTTTGTCGTCAGCAGGGTCGAACTGGTCGAACATATTTTATTTTGTTTAACGTTTCTTGCATAAAAGACAAACAAATCAATTATTTGTTCAGCGTTTATTTTGAGACCGCGGACGAATAATCAATTTTCCATGAGATCAGATCGCCGTCATTGCTCTCCATGCTAATCCTTCTGACACCTGCTTCAAGCGCCTGCGAGATGATTTTCCCGCCTGTGGCTGTGACTGAGGGTGCCGCGAATCCGGCAGGTTCATGAACAATTAAAGTATAAATGTCAGAGGCAACGGTCCGGCTGACCCCCGAGAGGACGCCGTCATTCCACTCAACATCAGAAAGATCGGTGGCTCCGCAGCTTATATGCCTTGATGTCGCCAGCACCTGGGGATTCAGCTGAGCCGGCCTGATGCAATAGAGCTGGCAGCTGTACTTCGGATCCGGCCTGTCAAATACTATCTTGTCGGTTATTGTGCCCAGGAAGGTGTCAGACCAGAACTCGTAAAGCAGGTAGGGCTTCCCCGTTTCAAGCCCCAGTTCCTCAAGGCTGACCTCTTTTTCCTTCTCGCCGAGCCTGCCCAGCACGCACCATCTTTCCCAAGGAAGGTTCAGTTCAAGCATGAAGAGGTCGAATGGCGAGGTGCGGCTGCCGTCGCTCTCTCTTTCTCCTGATCCGCTCATCTCGGTCAGGGTGCGGTCCAGGTTTGCGGATCTGGATGGGTCAAGGTCGAAAACCTGACCGGGCAGGGTAAAGAGAACAGGAAGGGATTTCTGCGCCGGGGTGATGAGGTCAGAGTGGTATACCTCCGGTTTGTCGGTTACCATAAAGAGAGAACCGGTGAGCGAGGTGGCCATGCAGGAACGGTATGCCTCCTGCGGTGTAAGTTCGATATGGTCGGGATCATTCCTCCATACAACATTATTGAAGGAGTTGTACTGGGCGAGGGCAGTGTATCCGTAGCCGTCATTCCCTATCCTGCAGCCGTCTGCCAGCCCCACCACGCCCGGCAGCACACCCCAGCATGCCAGCAGGAAGTTGTCGCGACCGGTCTCTTCGCGCACCCTGCGCACCACACTCCGGAACGCTTGTTCGCGCTCAGCGTAACCGCCGCTGAAGAAGTTGCTGTGGCTGTTGTATCCTTCGAACAGAAGGTGCCTGAGAGCGTCCAGCTTGAAATAGCGCCATCCGGTCTCCCTGAACCTGCTGTAAACGGGAGATATAACCGAATCCAGCATCCCCGGCTCTGCTCCATTTAGTACATAGCCAATCCACCTGCCACTGACGGGCATGCCGGCATCATCCCTGACGAACCATTCGCGGTTATCGGAGGCCCATGCTGAGTCATGCACCGCCACATTGGTCCAGATCCCCGGTTTAAGCCCCCGGGAGCTGATATATGCTGCCAGACTGTCAAGTCCCGAGGGAAACTTCTCATTCGGGGTGATCCATGCTTCCGGTTTTCCGCCCGACTGCTGGTACCCGTCGTCAATCTGGAGGTAATCAAGGCCGTACGGCAGCATTGTCTCAGCCACCACGTCCGCCGCTTCCCTTACATTCTCTTCGGTGATTGCGGTCTTATAGGCGAACCAGGAGCACCACCCCGCCACCGGTTCTTTCCAGACCGAATAGGTCCATGGTTCGAAGTACCTGAGTCCCCTGTGTATCTGGTAATAGCGGGGTCTGAACCTGAAGGTGACTTCGTTGCCTGTCATTGTCAGCGAATATGTCATGCCTGAGCTGTCAGCAGCCAGGGGAACAATCTTCAGAGAAGCCGATGTGTATGACTGGTCCGCCGAGAGCAGCCAGTCGGACTGCCTGTCATAGACCGCCCTGTTGAGCAGGTTGTGGCTTGGTCCGTATGCATGCCTGACTACCTGTGTGCCTTCTACACGGCGGTCAGCCTCGCAGGCAAACGATTCACTGCCGGCCCTGATTGATCCACTGATTGTCATCCTGTCTCCGGATACAGAAGAAACGGTAAAAACATGAGATACCTTGCCGTCGCGCTCCTCCCTCAGTTCCTTTACAGTGAATCCGGAGGAAGGCAGATCAGTCTCCAGGGTCAAAAGCTCCGTTCCGTCATAGCTGAAAACGATCGAGCTGCCATCCTGCGCAAGTTTCCCCGGTTCATTCGGGGGCTCAGTGGATGTGACGGCGGGTTTGCACATTGAAAGAATCAGGGACAGGAGAATTGTAATGATTGATGGTGGCCGGTTCATGACAGGTTGATTTGTTTCACTCAAATTTATTGAAAAAGTGCCTCCTTACAGACTCCCGGTTTAACTATCTTTCCGGGGTAATGTGAAGAAATGTTAACGCCGGCCCGGCATAACCGGATTTATTTTAAATTGGCTGATTATTATGCAATCAGTTAACCCAATCTCCAAAAAATCATGAAGAACTTGTTCAAAGTAGCTTTGATCCTGTTGCTTGTTACAGCTGTATCCTGCCAGAAAAAGGCGGGTGAGGAGCTCTCGCTTCCGTTTGAGAAGTATGAGCTTGACAACGGACTGAATGTTATCCTCCACCAGGATAAGTCAGACCCTATCGTTTCGGTTGCAATCTACTATCATGTGGGTTCCAACCGCGAGGTTCCCGGCCGGACCGGTTTCGCGCACCTGTTTGAACACATGATGTTCCAGCAGAGCGAGAATGTGCCTGAAGATCAGTATTTCAGCATGATTCAGAATGCAGGCGGAACACTTAACGGGTCCACCAACCAGGACCGGACAAACTACTATGAAACGGTACCGAAAAACGCCCTTGAGATGGTCCTCTGGATGGAGTCAGACCGCATGGGCTATCTTACGAACACAATCACGAAGCAGGCGTTTGCCATTCAGCAGAACGTAGTGCAGAACGAAAAGCGCCAGAACTATGACAACAGGCCCTACGGCCACTCATCCACAGTCATGGCCAGGGCCATGTTTCCTGCAGATCACCCATACAATTGGACAACAATAGGGGAGATGAAGGATCTCTTCAATGCCACCGTGGAGGACGTGAAAGAGTTCCATGGCCGGTTCTATATACCTAACAACGCAACCCTCGCAATCGCAGGCGATTTCGAGACTGAGGAGGCAAAAGCCCTTGTTCAGAAATACTTTGGTGAAATTCCAAAGGGTCCGGAAGTGGCGAAACTTACCCCGATACCCGTAACCCTGCCTGAGACAAAGAAGCTCTTTCACGAGGACAACTTCGCGAATGCGGCCCAGTACACAATGGCCTTCCCGACACCCGAGAGATACTCACAGGAGTCATATGCACTATCTGCCCTTTCAGATATTCTTGCAGGCGGGAAAAAATCGCCGATGTACAATGTTCTTGTCAAGGAGAAGAAGCTGACATCGAATGTAATGGCAAGAAATGGTGCTCAGGAGCTTGCAGGCACCTTTGTCATCTCCGTGAATGCAAACCCGGGCGTAACTCTTTCGGCAGTTGAAGATGCCATTTTTGAGGCTTTTGCACGATTTGAGAGTGAAGGTTTCACCGAGAAGGACCTTCAGAGGGTGAAGGCAGGGCAGGAGACGAGCTTCTACAACATAATCAGCGGAGTACAGGGTAAAGCCTTCAGGCTTGCCGAGTATGACATCTTCGCCGACGATCCCGGGTTCTACAAACAGGACATGGATCGGATGATGGCGGTCACCGTTGAAGACGTGAAGAATGTCTATGAGAAATACATCAAGGGCAAGAATTATGTTGCCACAAGTTTTGTTCCCAGGGGACAGGTTGACCTGGCAGCTGCCAACTCCGTCAACGCAGGCATAGAAGAGGAGAACATCCTGACGGCCACAGAAGTTAAGATTGAAGCCGGTGCTGCCGAAGAGATCCAGAAGACTCCAACATCGTTTGACAGGTCAGTTCAGCCTCCGCTGGGTCCGGATGTATCGGTTTCCGTACCCCCGGTCTGGAAGTCATCCCTTGCAAACGGCATGAAGCTATACGGTATTCAGCATTCGGAAGTACCTCTGGTTCAATATAATATTGTTATTGACGGCGGGCATATGCTTGATGACATCAGTGCTCCGGGCGTAGCCAACATGCTTGCAATAATGCTCAATGAAGGAACAAAAAACAAGACCCCGGAGGAGCTTGAGGAGGAGATTGCCCTGCTCGGAGCTATGATCAGGATCGGAGCCGGTTCTGAAGATATCACTGTGAGCGTCAATGCTCTGGCACGCAATTTTGAGAAGACCCTCGCCATTGTTGAGGAGATGCTGCTTGAGCCCCGCTGGGACACCCTCGCCTTTGAACTGGCAAAGACCCGCACTCTCAACGGCCTGAGAAGGAACTCTATCGAAGCCACCTATCTTGGGTCAATGGCACTGAACAAACTCATCCTGGGAACGGATAATATTTTCGCTACCGACGTAGCAGGCACAACTGAGAGCGTGAAAGCAATGACAATGGAGCAGCTCAGGGAGTACTATGAAAAGTATATTTCGCCTTCCGTTGCCCGCTTCCTTGTCGTGGGTGCTGTCGATCAGCCGGTTGTTGAGAAGGCCCTTGCATCGCTGAACACGAGATGGGCTGCCAAAGAGGTGCAGTTGCCGGAGGTAGCCTTCGCCCCTGCGCCGGAGAAACCAGGTATCTACTTCGTAAATGTACCTGATGCCAAGCAGTCGAATATATTCATAGGAACCCCGGCCATACCGAGGGGTCATCCCGACTTCTACCCGGCATTTGTTGCCAACTACAAGCTTGGCGGTTCATTCAACGGTTACGTCAACCTGGTCCTCAGGGAGGAGAAAGGCTACACCTACGGGGCAAGGACAAGCCTCAACGGGAATAAGAACTACGGAACCTTCGCTGCCAGTTCGGCCGTAAGATCTTCAGCCACCCTCGAGTCTGTCGAGATCTTCAGGGACCTGATGTCAAAGTACAGGTCAGGGGTTTCGCAGAGCGATGTCGATTTCACGAAGAACGCTCTTCTCAAGGGCAATGCGCTGCAATTCGAGACACAGCGTGCATTGCTTGGGATGCTGAACACAATGAGTGCATACGGATTGCCGGATGACTACATTGCGAAGGAGGAAAATTATGTGAGGCAGCTTACCGTGGAAGAGGTTAACGCGATGGTTAACAAATACATTGATCCTATGAAGATGTATTATGTTGTTGCCGGCGATGCCGCAACTCAGATGAAGGAACTTGCCAAACTCGGATTCGGAGAACCTGTCCAGATACAGTAATTTATAAAAATATGAAAAGACTCTTAACAATTTCAATGGTTGCCGCCCTTCTGCTCATGGCAGGCTGCGGCGAGGAAAAAACCACACAGCTCACTGTCCCCTACGAGACATACAAGCTTGACAACGGCCTGACAGTCATTCTCAACGAGGACAAGTCGGACCCGATTGCATCTCTGGTGATACTTTACCATGTGGGATCTGCGAGGGAGGTTCCGGGCAAAACCGGGTTTGCACACCTTTTTGAGCATATGATGTTTCAGCGTTCGGAGAACGTAGGTGAAGATCAGTTTTTCAAGTACATCGAAGGTGCGGGAGGTGATCTCAATGGCGGGACCAGCTTCGACCAGACAATCTATTTCGAGGTGGTTCCGAAGAATGCCCTCGAGACGGCAATGTGGCTTGAGTCGGACAGGATGGGATTTCTTCGCAATACAGTCACCCCTCAGTCTTTTGCCCTGCAGCAGAACGTGGTGCAGAATGAAAAGCGCCAGGGTGTTGACAACAGGCCTTACGGGCATACTGATTACGTGATCCTCAAAAATCTCTACCCGCAGGCCCATCCTTACAGCTGGGATGTGATCGGTGAGATGGCGGATCTGGCAAATGCCACAGTTGATGATGTGAAGGAGTTTCACAAGAAGTTCTACATCCCCAACAACGCTACCCTGGTTGTCTCCGGAGATTACGAGCTGGAAGAGGTCAAGGCTCTGATTGAAAAGTACTTCGGTGAGATTCCCGCAGGGGAGGAGCTGGCTGATCCGGAGCCAATGACAGTTACCCTGGCAGAAACGAAGAAACTGTTTCACGAGGACGGTTTCGCCAGGGCGCCGCAGTATACGATGGTTTACCCTGTAGCCCAGCAGTTCACAAAGGACGCCTATTCGCTCGATGTGCTTGCCCAGCTTCTTGGTGTCGGCAAGAATTCTCCCCTTTACAAGGTGCTTGTGAAAGAGAAAAAGCTTACATCAAATGTAATGGTGTATAACCAGGCACAGG
>Ga0209467_1001470_pt1 | contig 20537 bp, 17 predicted proteins | sample Higcelwee11metaG_FD_187175 | JGI IMG/M metagenome (GOLD analysis project Ga0209467, IMG submission 187175) | Freshwater pond sediment microbial communities from the University of Edinburgh, under environmental carbon perturbations - High... | ecosystem: Environmental > Aquatic > Freshwater >...
GGAGACCCCTTTTTTTCAAAAAAGGGGTTTCCCCCTCCCGGTTCCTTCTTCCTCCTCCCCCAGCAAAGGGGGCGTCATGCGAATCATACCGGCGGCGGATGTCATCGAGGCCGTGGCCACGATGTGCATGGAATCGAACGTGGAGCTTCCGGCCGATGTCTGGAAGACCTTTCGCGAGTGTGCGGCCCGCGAGGAGTCGTCCTCGGCCAAGGAGATTTTCCGGCAACTGTTGGAGAATGCCGATCTGGCCAAGGAGACGAAGCTCCCCCTGTGCCAGGACACGGGGCTGGCCGTATTTTTCGTGGAGATGGGCGAGGACTGCCGCGTCGAGGGCGGGCTGCGCGAGGCCGTGAATGACGGCGTGCGCAAGGGCTACAAGGACGGCTACCTGCGCAAGTCCGTGTGCGATCCCTTCACGAGAAAAAACACCGGCGACAACACCCCGGCGATTATTCATATCGATCTGGTCCCCGGGGACAGGCTCAAGATCTTTTTCATGGCCAAGGGCGGCGGCAGCGAGAACATGTCCCGGGTGACTTTCCTAAGCCCCGCCCAGGGCTGGCCGGGCGTCAAGGACTTCGTGGTGCGCCGGGTGGCCGAGGCCGGTCCCAACCCGTGTCCGCCCACGGTGATTGGCGTCGGCATCGGCGGCAACGCCGAGTTGTCGGCCCTTATCGCCAAAAAGGCGCTCATGCGTGAGCTGGACGACGTGCATCCCGATCCGGACATCGCGGCCAAGGAGAAGGAGCTTTTGGAGGCCATAAACGAGCTGGGCATCGGCCCCATGGGCCTGGGCGGCAAAACCACCTCGCTTGGGGTCAAGATCGCCGTGGCCCCCTGCCATCTGGCCAGTCTGCCCCTGGCGGTCAACGTGCAGTGCCATTCCGCCCGGCACAGGGAGGTGACGCTCTAATGTCCGCCACCTATAAGCTGACCACGCCGCTTACGGACGAGGATGTCTGCAAACTGGCCATCGGGGATGTGGTGCTTCTGACCGGAACCATCTACACCGCCCGCGACGCGGCCCACAAACGCCTTGTGGAGTCGTTGGACAAGGGCGAGAAGCTGCCTTTCGACTTGAAAGGCGCGCTCATCTATTACGTCGGCCCGTCGCCCGCGCCTCCGGGACGTCCTATCGGCGCGGCCGGTCCCACCACCAGCTACCGCATGGACAGCTACGCCCCCAGGCTGCATTCCCTGGGGCTCAAGGCCACCATCGGCAAGGGCAAGCGCAGCGACGAGGTCAAGGCCGCCCTGCAGAAGTATAAAGCGGTCTATTTCGGGGCCACAGGCGGCGCCGGGGCGCTTTTGTCCCAGTGCATCAAGGCGGCCCAGGTCATCGCCTATGAGGACCTGGGACCCGAGGCCATCCGGGAATTGACCGTGGTCGATTTTCCGCTTCTGGTCATAAACGACGCTATGGGCGGCGAACTGTACGTCAAGCCCAAGATCGATTGAGAGGACCGGGAACCGAAAATAATGAAGGCCTGGGCGGGAGACCGTCCGGGCCTTTTCCTTTTTTTGCCCTGCCGCCGCGCCGTGTGATTTCGCCCTTGTCGGCCCGGCCCGCTTCCGGCAAGATGCATTACCGCTTGAGGTTCCTTGCGCCTGTGAGCGCGGCCGGGGCGGCCCTGGCCGGAATGAAGACGTGTTTTTGCGCGGCGCATGGACCCTCGTCACGGGAGGTGCGACATGGCCAAACGATTTTCCCCTCTGGCTCGCCTGCATGGTTTCGAGCCTCTGAACCCTGAGGCCACGGGCCTGACGCGGCGCGAGTTCCTCAAATGGCAGATGGGCGGGGCCTGCGCCCTGGCCGCCGGGAGCGTCGGTCTGGTCGGACCGGGGCGCCTCCTGTTCCCGTCCCCGGCCCTGGCCGACGGCGCACCGGACATCGCCCTGGCCACGGGACGTCCCGCTACGGCCACCCGGGCAGCCGTGGAGCTTTTGGGCGGCATGGCGGCCTTCGTCAAACCCGGCCAGCGGGTGGTCATCAAACCCAACATCTCCTTTCCCAACCCGCCCGAATACGCCACCACCACCCACCCCGAGGTGGTGCGGGAGCTGGCCGTCATGTGCCGCGAGGCCGGGGCCTCCCGGGTCATGATCCTGGACCACACCCTCTATGACCGCACCGCCTGCCTGGAACAGTCCGGGGTGGTCGCCGCCTGCGAATCCGTGGAGCCTGGCATGGTCCAGGCCCTGGTCGACGCCCGGTTCTACCGTGAGGCGGCCATTCCTCTGGGGGTGTCCATGAAGTCCACCCGGGTCATGGCCGACGTGCTCGACGCCGACGTGCTCATCTCCGCGCCCGTGGCCAAATCCCATTCCTCGGCCGGGGTGTCCCTGTCCATGAAAAACCTCATGGGCCTCATCTTTGACCGCAGCGTCATGCACTCCCGGCATGACCTGAATGTGGCCATCGTGGATCTGGTCTCGCTTTTTCGTCCGGCCCTGGCGGTGGTGGATGCCACCCGCGTCCTGACCACCAACGGTCCCGGCGGGCCGGGCAAGGTGGACGTGCTGGACACGGTCATCGCCTCCCGCGACCCCGTGGCCGCCGACGCCCGGGCCGTGCTTTTGTCCGAATGGTACGGCAGGCGCTTTGAACCCAGGCAGGTGAAGCATATCGCCCTGGCCCACGAACGGGGGCTGGGGCGCATGGATGTGGAGAACCTGCGCGAGAGCCGCGTGGCGGTGTGATGACCATCAAGCGGGCAGTGCAGACGGCAAGCCTTGGGCTTTTTGTCTTTGCCGTATGGGGCTTGGCCCGGGATTCCGGGATGACCGGACCCGGCTCGACCCTGGCCCGGTTTTTCTTGCGGCTTGATCCGGTTTTAGTCCTTGGCGTGGACATCGCGGCCCGGGCCCTGGCCGCATCCCTGTGGCTGGCCGGTGTCGTGGCCCTGTCCGGGCTGGTTTTCGGCCGGGCCTTTTGCGGCAACATCTGTCCCATGGGGGCCACCCTGGACGTGGCCGGACGGCTTGCGGGCCGGAATCGGCGATCCCGAGCCCCCCGGGATGTCGTCGTCGCCGGACCCGGTCCCCGGCGCATCAAGTATCTGGTTTTGACAGGCATCGTCGCCTGCGCCTTATCCGGGGTGTCCCTGGTCTTTTTCGTCTCGCCCCTGGCTCTGATCACCCGGCTGTACGGGCTTTTTATCCTGCCAGCGGCTGAGCTTGGGGCGCGCGCCGCCATGGAGGCGGCCGATCCGGTGCTGCGCGCCCTGGATGCACATTCCCTGCTCTACGCCTCAATTCCCAGCCACCGTTTCGCCGGGCAGCTCTACATCGCGGTCTTTTTCGGGACGCTTTTTTTCCTGGCCCGGCGAGATCCCCGTTTCTGGTGCCGGTATGTCTGTCCGGCCGGGGCGGTCATCGCCCTTTTTTCCCGCAAGCCGGTCCTCGTCGCCCGTCGGGTGGGGGAGGCCTGCACCGGCTGCGGGGCCTGCCGCCGGGGCTGTCCCATGGGGGCCATCCCGGCAGATCCCAAAACCACCGTCTTTACTGAGTGCGTCGTCTGCCGCGCCTGCGCCGGGGTCTGCCCCGAGGGCGCGGTGTCGTTTACGCCGTGGACCGCCGGGGCGGCCCGGGCGACGGCCTCGGCCTCGCCGGTTCTGCCCTCGCGGCGCGAGTTTCTGGCCGCCGGGGCCATAGGCGCGGGGGCGGCCCTGACCGTGCTCACCGGGCTTGCCGAAGGATCGTCCGCCGATGATTCCGGCGGACGTCCCCTGTCGCCCACGGCCGTGCGTCCGCCCGGGGCGGTTCCCGAGCCGGAATTTCTGGCCCGGTGCGTGCGTTGCGGGGCCTGCATGCGGGCCTGTCCCACCAACATGCTGCAACCGGCCCTTTTTTCCACGGGGGTGGCCGGGCTGTTTTCGCCCCTGGCCGTGCCCCGGCGCGGCGGCTGCCAGCCGGACTGCACGGCCTGCGGCGACGTGTGCCCCACCGGGGCCATCCGGCAACTGGTCCCGACCGAGCGGTTGTGGGCGAAAACGGGCACGGCGCAGGTGTTGCGCCACAAGTGTCTGGCCTGGGAGTTCAACCGGAAATGCCTTGTCTGCGATGAGGTCTGTCCGTACAACGCCCTGGAGTTTCGCCGGGCCGAAGGCCTTGACGTGGCCGTGCCCCATGTGATCGAGGACAAGTGCACGGGGTGCGGCTGGTGCGAACGCCACTGTCCGGTGACCGCCGTCCCGGCCATCGTGGTGGAGCCCATGGGCGCGCTGCGGCTGGCCGACGGGTCGTATCGCGAGGCCGGGCAATCCGAGGGCCTGCGCATCGAGCGTCGCCCCAAAAAGCGGCACATCGATCCGGCCGCCCCTGTCCGCAATGGCGGGGATGGTCTGCCGCCGGGTTTTCAACCCTGACCGCCTGATACCGGCCTGCCGCCGCCTGTCCTTTTTCGTCCCCTGGGCGCGGCGCGACGCGGCATGCGCCCGGAAAGCCTCCGGCCCTTTTGTGATTTCATGGACAAGACCCGCACGGATCGTAGCGGGCCACGGTAAACGGCGGGCATGGTCCGGTAAACGGCAGGGGCGTCATCCCCTGGAACGTATAACCGGCGCATCCGGGCCGTTTACCGAAAAGTCGTGGCAATCCATGATGCGCCCGTGTAGGTTTCGCTCACGTTTGCCATGCGCTACAACCTAGGAACCGGGGGATGACAATGACTTCGGAGAAAATCGAGAGCATGATGCATGAGGATCGCGTGTTCGAGCCACCCATGGCCGGACGGGAAAACGCCTATATCAAGAGCCTGGACGAATACCGCGCGGTATACAAGCGCTCCATGGAGGACCCGGAAGGGTTCTGGTCGGATCGGACCACCGAGCTTCTGACCTGGTACAAAAAATGGGACAAGACCCTGGAATGGAGCTTCGACACCGCCGAGATCAAGTGGTTCGCGGGCGGCGAGCTCAACGTGGCCTACAACTGCCTGGATCGCCACCTGGAAAACGGCCGCCGCAACAAGGCCGCCATCATCTGGCAGGGCGAGGCCGACAAGGACGTGCGGGTCTACACCTACCAGATGCTCTATGACGAGGTCTGCCGCTTCGCCAACGTGCTGAAAAAAATGGGCGTCAAGCGCGGCGACCGGGTCAGCCTGTACCTGCCCATGGTGCCCGAACTGGCCATCGCCATGCTGGCCTGCGCCCGCATCGGCGCGCCGCACAGCATCGTATTCGCCGGATTTTCCGCCAACAGCCTGCGCGACCGCATCAACGACTGCCAGTCCACCGTTCTCGTGGCCTGCGACGCCGTCATCCGGGCCGGGAAGACCATTCCGCTGAAGCAAAACGCCGACGCGGCGCTTGCGGAATGTCCCACCGTAACAAACTGCATCGTCCTCAAGCACGGCGGCAACGCCGTGGAGATGGTCGAGGGCCGCGACTCGTGGTGGCACGAGGAGATGGCCGCGCCGGACATCACCACCCACTGCGAACCCGAGCACATGGACGCCGAGGACGTGCTTTTTATCCTCTACACCAGCGGCTCGACCGGCAAGCCCAAGGGCGTCTACCACACCACCGGCGGCTACCTGACCTACGTGGCGCACACCACCCAGTGGGTCTTCGACGTGCATGAAAGCGACATCCACTGGTGCACGGCGGACATCGGCTGGGTCACGGGCCATTCCTACATCGTCTACGGGCCGCTGGCGCTTGGGGCCACCTCGCTCATGTTCGAGGGCGTGCCCACCTATCCGGGGCCGGACCGCTTCTGGCAGATCTGCGAGAAATTCGGGGTCAACATCTTCTACACCGCGCCCACGGTCATCCGCTCGCTCATGCGCTCCGGACCGCAGTGGACCGAGAACCACGACCTGTCGTCGCTGCGGGTGCTGGGGTCCGTGGGCGAGCCCATCAACCCCGAGGCCTGGATGTGGTACCACGAGCACATCGGCAAGGGGAAACTGCCCATTGTGGATACGTGGTGGCAGACGGAGACCGGCGGACTCATGATTTCGGCCCTGCCGTACGCCACGCCGCTTAAGCCCGGGTCGGCCACGCTGCCGCTTCCGGGGGTGGACGCGATCATCGTCAACTCCGAGGGCAAGGAGATGCCGCTTGGCGACGGCGGATTTCTGGTCATCCGCAAGCCCTGGCCGGGCATGCTGCGCGGGGTGTGGGGCGACCCGGCCCGCTTCAAGCAGCAGTATTTCGCGGGATTCAAGGGGACCTATGAGAGCGGCGACGGCGCGCGCCGGGACACGGACGGCTATTTCTGGATCATGGGCCGCGTGGACGACGTGATCAACGTGTCCGGGCACCGCATGGGCACGGCCGAGATCGAGTCGGCGCTGGTGTCGCACCCGACCGTGGCCGAGGCGGCGGTGGTGGGCATGCCGCACGACGTCAAGGGCCAGAGCATCTACGCCTATGTGACGCTCAAGGCGGGCTTTGAGGAGGACGAGGATCTTTTGAAGGCGCTCAAAGTCCATGTGCGCAAGGAGATCGGGCCGATTGCGCAGCCGGAGGTGATCCAGTTCGCGCCGGGGCTGCCCAAGACCCGCAGCGGCAAGATCATGCGGCGCATCCTGCGGAAAATCGCCTCGGACGAGACCGAGAGCCTGGGCGACACCTCGACCCTGGCCGATCCGAGCGTGGTGGGCGAGCTCATCGACGGCAAGAAGCGGATGATGAGCTAGCGCCGAGCGGGTTCCGGCCAAGAGCTGGAAGAAAAGAGAAGAAAAATGGAAGGGCCGCCCCGAGAGGGGTGGCCCTTTGTCGTTTCCTGTATAGATTGTTGACATTGTATTTAAATTATGTATTTAGTTATTTAAGCTCACGTTGCTTTAATATCTTCTGAGTACGGCTGAGAATAGTATAAACTAATATACTGTGAGATGGTATAATGAAAAAGAAGTTTAGGGGATTTTGTAGGCCAACAGAAGATGAGTTCAAAACACTTTGGAAGAATGCTGTTTTTGTTTTTGATACAAATGTGCTGTTGAATATGTATGAGTATCCGGAAACAGTCTACAATGCGTTTTTGCAATTTATGAAAAGTATTCAGTCCAGGATATGGATACCATATCATGTCGGATTAGAATTTCACCGAAATAAGATTAAACGGATAAAAAAATCAAACGATAGTTTGAATGGTCTGCTGAACTCTGTAATGGGTGCGAGTTCAAAGCTAGAAAGCGATTTGAGAAATATAGAACTTGAAAAACGAAATCTTGATGTTGATATTGAAGAAAAAATAACAGCAGTCAGGATAGCATATGAGAATTTATCGAATGTTGTTAAGCTTGCGTGTGACAAGCTTCCTACCGTGAGTTTGGATGATTGTATATGCGCTGAGATATTTAATGTTGTCGGTGATTCTATTGGCTCACCCGTAGGAGATCAGAATGAATTGGATAAGTTGATAGAAGATGTTGATAGCCGTTACACATCTAAAATTCCACCTGGATTTTCTGAGAATAAAAAAGATGTTTTTCATCACAGAGGTATTCTTTATCATAATGAATATGGTGACCTCATAATATGGCGACAGATATTAAATTATATAAATGATGTTAAAATAAAGCATTTAATTTTCGTCACTGATGATAAGAAAGACGATTGGTGGTGGATTAAAGATGGAAAAACATTGGGTCCGCTGCCGGAGTTGGTAGAAGAAATATACGATAAAACATGTCTCGAAATTTTTTGGATGTATTCATCAGGGCAGTTATTAGAATACTCAAAGCAATATATTGAGGGTGGTGTTGATGTAACCCAGGAAACAATTGATAGGATTAAGGACTTAACACGTTCAGATTCGGTTGACGATAATAGCGAGCCAGTAAATTCAATTAACTTTAAGGTTCAGCCGAAATTTAGTGTAGATGAAGCATGTATAAATATTTGTCATGAAGATGACATTGATATTGTTGAACGAAATATCTTGAGAAGGATGGATTCTATTATTCGAAACAACAGCATTAAATCTGTAAATTCAGCTTCAAGAAGTATAAGTTCTGTTGTGAATTGGATTGAAAATAACAACATGAATGATGGTGGTTGTATAATAGAGTCAGATGCAAGTGTTGACGTTATTGTAGAAAGAAAAGGGGTTAAGTTTGGATATCAAATTGTTGTATTTAAAGATGACGACTTTTCTTTGTTGGAAAAGTATATTATGAGTTCAATTTTGCATGCAAAAGAGGATATAGCTAATAATAAATTTGATGAATTTGCTATGGTAGTTATTGTTCATAAGCGTTATCTAGGATGTGTAGATAAACTTAGGAGTGGTTTGAGTAGTTCCGCAATATTTTCATTATTACATTCAAATCTAGTTAAAGAAATTACATTTGGTGCTGTTGTAGATGATGTTTTTAAAAGGATTATATCTTTTCATTTTACAGTATGATAGAACTGCTACTGCATTGATTGTACAGTTATAATATTCGCCTGGCAACGGATTGCGTAAAGAAAATGGTAAGGCCGGACGACGAAGTCACCATCCCCCACGCCGTCATCGTCATCGAGGACGAACGCGGCGTCAGCCTCATCCGCGCCTGGCGCGAACATCTCAGCCTGACCCAGGACGAGGTGGCGCGCCGCATGGGCGTCACCCGCCAGGCCTATCTCCAGATGGAATCCCTGGCCGCGCATCCCCGCGTGGCCACGCTCAAAAAGATCGCCGCCGCCATGGGCGTGGCCTGGGAGCAGCTCCGGGCATGAAAAAGGGCCGCGTCGCGGCAGCGACAACGGCCCCATAGTCTCCCCTCCGGCGGCAGGCCAGACAGCCAAAAAAAAGTCCCACAGGATTTCTCCCATGGGACCGATGTGCAAATAGAGGCGACCCGGATTATCCGAAAAGCTTGAGCGCGGCCAGAAACGCCACCGCCAGGGCCAGCATGCCGCCCATGCGGATGGTCAGGCGAAGTTCCAAACGCTCCAGGTCGGACTTGGTCGCCAACCGCTCGTCGATCAACTCCGCCTGGGCATGCGCCAAGGTTTCGGCCTGCTCATCCGTGAACCCGGCGGCCTTGAGCTTTTTGGCGAACGCCAGGGTGTCGAAAGTCGTTGTCGTCATGGTACATACCTTGCTCATGGGGGCCGTGGAAGTCAAGACCCCACCGACCGTCAAGCGCCAAATCTCTTTGTGATGGTCCCCCTCCCGGCGTCTTTCCCTACGTCTTGTCCCGATCGATCCACTTGGGCGCCGTAACCGGCCGGTAGGCCCGCATGGCCGCAAGCAGCCCCTCGGGCGTGGGCGCGAATCTCGGCCTGACCCAGGACGAGGTGGCGCGCCGCATGGGCGTCACCCGCCAGGCCTATCTCCAGATGGAATCCCTGGCCGCGCATCCTCACGTGGCCACGCTTAAAAAAATCGCCGCCGCCATGGGCGTGGCCTGGGAACAACTCCGGGCATGAAAAAGGGCCGCGTCGCGGCAGCGACAACGGCCCCGTATTCCCCCCTCCGGCGGTTCGCCGGTTCGCTGTAGCAAACGCCCCGCCCCAGACATCGTTGCCTTCACCGCCGTGACCTGCTACGGCGTAATACTGCAAAACCGGCACAGGGGCATGCCGCTTCGCGGCGGCGCGGAACCGCAACCCCGGTGCGGCATAAGCGGCCGCCGCCTCTCTCTGCGGCGCTGGAAGGCCCGCCCGGAGCGGAGAGCTGTCTCCTGCGAGTCGCCAGTTCGCCCCTCATGCCGGAATCTGCGTGTCGGGGCTTACGCGCAACACACTGTCCGCACGAACGGAGAATCCGGTGCCGTCCGCCATCCTGCACATCCTTTTGGTTGCCGTGTCGCTTCTGGCGTGGGGCCTTGCGTCGGCGCCGGCCGCCCTGGCCCAGGACGGCGCCGACGACCTGCCGCTGCTTCTGTCCGGCATTATGGCTGGGAGCGGCCAGTCCATGATCTTCGTCACCGAGGGCGCTTCCTTCGCGCCGGTGCTGGTGGTCGATGGCGCCCCGGACATTGTGTGGACGTTCGCCGACGGCACGACCAGCGCTTCCGCCACCCCGTCCAAGAGCTACGGGACGGCGGCCACGCGGGAAAACCGGCTCAAAGTCACCCCCTGGAGCGCGGTGCGGCGCATCAACATCGGCTATGACGCCGGGGACGGCGGAACGTATGACATCGAATTCGTGCCCGACCAACAGGTATCCGCGGTCCGGGGCCTGCATCTGGTGGCCCCCACCCTGGCTCAGTGGTGCTCGTCCTACAACCGGATCGCCCGGCTGGACTTTCGGAATTTCACCAATCTGGACACCATCGAGTGCTATTTGTCCGGGTCTCTCACCCAGGTCGATTTGACCAACACCCCGGCCTTGCGCCGGGCCTGCTTCGAGGACTGCTCGCTGACCTCGCTGGACCTGTCAGGAAGCCCCAACCTGGAAGACCTGCGCGGCGCCGTAAACACCTATCCGACCATCTCCTTCGGCGCCATCGGCTCACAGGTCTGGCATATCTGCGTGCGTGACAACCCGCAGTTTACAAACCGGACGCTCTTTGCCGACCTGACCCAATTCCCGTTGCTCTCGGAACTTTTCATCTGGAACGACAACCAGACGGGCGTCTTGCGCATCCCGGCCACCACCCCCACAGGCGGCGTCTCCATCCAGGCCGACGACAACGCCTACAGCTCCCTCAACCTGTCCGGGGCGCTGCAAAACGTGGCCAACACCGCCACGGTGCACCTGCGGCGAAACAGCCTGACCAGCGTCGACATCACCGGCTGCCGCCAGCTCACGGAGCTTGATCTGCAGGACAACCAGCTCACGTCCACGGCCCTGGACGCCCTTTTGGCCGATCTGGACGCCTTGGGAAGGGACGTGGACAACACCCCGGAGGGCGTCGCGCTCCTGGCGGACATCCGGGGCAACGCCACGCCCGGCCCGGATGGCTACGCCCACGCCGAGAGCCTGTCGGGCAAAGGGTGGACCGTGGCGGCCAATGGCTGGACCCTGGAGCCGCAACTTCCGGACAACGGGGAGCAGCGCATCGATTTCGTCACCAGCGGCGACGCCACAGGCATGCGTTGTGATTTTCGCGGCGAGGATACCGTGGCCACATGGTATTGGTCAGACGGGACCAGTACGGCGGCCGTATCCGGGGGGACCGCCGTCAAAACCGGCCTGGGCGCAGGGGAGCACGCCCACCACCTGACCATCTCCAACGGTGCGGCCCTGCTGCGCTTCGGATCGGGCAGCGGCGGCGCGGGGGGGCTGACATCCATGACCGGATTCGCCAACACCCCCGCCCTGGGAGTCCTGTTCGCCTTTCAGGAAACGCTTTTGACCGCCCTGGGCCGTACAAACGCCACCAGGGTCCGGGAATACCACCTCAAGGGCACGGCCCTGTCCGCCGCAGTTCTGGATCAGGTCTTTGCCGACGCCGTGGCCACCCAGGTCGTCAACGGCCAGATCTGGAGCGACAACTCCGGAACCGCCGCCAGCGACGCCGACAGGGCCACCCTGGTCCAGCGGGGATGGAGCCTGGATACGCAGTGAGCAGATGCGTGTGTCAAAGCCTCCCTACGTCTTGTCCCGATCGATCCACTTGGGCGCCGTAACCGGCCGGTAGGCCCGCATGGCCGCAAGCAGCCCCTCGGGCGTGGGCGCGGACAGCACGATGTCCGCATGGGCGTCGCGCACGAACCGGTTCGCCACCATGCCCGCCACCAGCGCCAGAAGCGGCTCGTAGAACCCCGCGACATTGAGCAGCCCGCACGGCTTGGCGTGCAGCCCAAGCTGCGCCCAGGTCACGATCTCGCAGAACTCCTCAAGGGTGCCCATGCCGCCGGGCAGGGCGATGAACCCGTCCGACAGCTCGGCCATGAGCGCCTTGCGCTCGTGCATGGACGGCACCACATGCAACTGCGTCAGCCCGGTGTGCTCCAGCTCTTTTTGCTTCAAAAAGTCGGGCAGGACCCCCACCACCTGGCCGCCCGCCGTGAGGCAGGCCGTGGCCGCCGCCCCCATAAGCCCCACGGACGCGCCGCCGTAGACCATGGTCAGCCCCTGATCGGCCAGATACGTCCCCAGGACCCTGGCCGACTCCAAAAACCGGGGATCGCCGCCCGGATTCGAGCCGCAGAACACGCAGATGCTTTTCATCGCAGGATGCTCCAAAAAGGGCGGGGAGCCGCGCTGGGCGGCTCCCCGGTTGATCGTCGGGAAAACGGGGCGAAGGGGCGGGCCTAGGCGTCGCCCTCAAGCAGCGGCTTGTGCTGGCTTAAGTCGAAAAAGCCGCGCACCGGGAAGGCCAGGGGGTAGTTGGGGGCCTTGTCGAAGTTGACGAAGCCTGTCTCCTTGCTCTCGGACAGCTCGGAGAGCGCCACCAGCCCAAGCGGAATGGGGAAATTGAGGGAACAGGAGCGGATGGCCGCCAGCCGGTCCTGGTAGCGGTCTTTCAGGTAGGCCACCAACTGGTCGCGTTCGAGTTCGGTGAAGGCCTCAAGCACCACCCGGCGACAGCTCGCCAGACTGACCTCCAGGTCCGGCGCCAGAAGATCGCCCATAAGCGCGTTCCAGTCGTAGAGCTCGGCCTCGGCCGGGTCCCAGTCGGGCCTGAACAGATGGACTTCCACATCCTTGCGGCCTTTGAAGCTTTTGATGACGATGGACAGGGTATAGGCCCGCTTGACGGGCAGGATGGTGTCCGCCGGGACGATGTCGATTTCCATAGGGATCTCCGTGTGCTGCCTGCGGTGGATAGGGCCGGGGAATTCCCCGTTGTGTCCGGCACGGCTTGGCCGTACATTCGGCGTTCGCGGCCGCGAAAGCCGCCCAAACCTCGTAAAAACGGATTTTACCATTCATGTCCAGTCTTTTCCAGCTCAAAAGCCCCTTCGAACCCAAAGGGGACCAGCCCCAGGCCATCGGGGAGCTGGCGGCCAGCCTTGCGGCCGGGGTGAAAAACCAGGTGCTTTTGGGGGCCACGGGCACGGGCAAGACCTTCACCATGGCCCAGGTGGTGGCCCGCCTGGACTGTCCGGCCCTGGTCATGGCCCCCAACAAGACCCTGGCCGCCCAGCTCTACAACGAGTTCAAGGGCCTTTTCCCGCACAACGCCGTGGAATATTTCGTCAGCTATTACGATTATTATCAGCCCGAGGCCTACCTGCCGCGCACGGACACCTACATCGAGAAGGACTCGTCCATAAACGACGACATCGACAAGCTGCGCCACGCCGCCACCCATTCGCTGCTCACCCGGCGCGACGTGCTCATCGTGGCCTCGGTGTCCTGCATCTACGGCCTGGGCTCCCGCGACTACTACGAGCGGATGGTGCTGCCCCTGGCTGTCGGCGACGAGATCGGCATGGACAAGGTGCTGTCGCGGCTGGTGGAGATCCAGTACGAGCGCAACGAGATCGATTTTCATCGCGGCACGTTCCGGGTGCGCGGCGACGTGCTGGAGGTGATCCCGGCCTACAGCCGCGACACGGCGCTTCGGCTGGAGTTTTTCGGCGACGAACTGGAAAACGTCCTGGAGACGGACCCGCTGACCGGCGAGGTGCTGGGGTCGCTCAAAAGGACCATCATCTTTCCAGCCAGCCACTACGTCTCGGACCGGGACAACCTGAACCGGGCGGTGTCGGACATCCGGGAGGAATTGCGCCTGCGTCTGGCCGAATACGAGAAGGGCAACCGGCTGGTGGAGGCCCAGCGCCTGGAGCAGCGCACCATGCAGGACCTGGAGATGATCGAGGAGCTTGGCTACTGCACGGGCATCGAGAACTATTCGCGCCACCTGGACGGCCGCGCCGCCGGGCAGCCGCCGTATACGCTCCTGGACTATTTCCCCGAGGACTTCATCACGTTTATCGACGAGTCGCACATCACCGTGCCCCAGATCGGCGGCATGTACAGCGGCGACCGCTCCCGCAAGCAGACGCTGGTGGATTTCGGTTTCCGGCTGCCCTCGGCCTTGGACAACCGGCCGCTCAATTTCGAGGAGTTCCTGACCCGGGTGGGGCGTATGGTCTTCGTGTCGGCCACGCCGGGGCCGTGGGAGATCGAGCGTTCCCAGGGCCTGGTGGTGGAGCAGATCATCCGGCCCACGGGGCTGGTGGACCCGGTGGTTGAGGTGCGCGGCACCAAGGGCCAGGTGGACGATCTTTTAGGCGAATGCAGAAAGCGCATGCAGGCCGACGAGCGGGTGCTGGTGACCACCCTGACCAAGCGCATGGCCGAGGATCTGACGGATTATTTGAACGCCATGGGGGTCACGGCCCGCTACCTGCATTCGGACATCGACACCCTGGAGCGGGTGGCCATCATCCAGGCCCTGCGCCAGGGGGAGTTTGCGGTGCTGGTGGGCATAAACCTGCTGCGCGAGGGCCTGGACATCCCGGAGGTGTCGCTGGTGGCCATTCTCGACGCGGACAAGGAGGGGTTTTTGCGCTCGGCCCGGTCCCTGGTGCAGACCTTCGGCCGGGCGGCCCGCAACGCCTCGGGCACGGTCGTCCTGTACGCCGACAGGGTGACCGGCTCCATGCTGACGGCCATGGACGAGACGGCGCGGCGTCGCGAGAAGCAGGCGGCCCACAACCGGGAGCACGGGATAACCCCGGCCACCATCCGCAAGGATATGGAAAACGTCCTGGATTCCCTGTACAGCCAGATTCGCGACGAGACGGCCCAGGCGGCGCGCCTTCTGGCCGCCGAGGACACGGACGCCTACGGGGTGACTCCGGCCTCCATGAAAAAGACCATCCGACGGCTGGAGCGGGAGATGCGCGAGGCGGCCAAGGAACTGGCCTTCGAGCGTGCGGCGGCCCTGCGTGACCGCATCGCGGCGCTTCGCGACAAGCTTTTGAGCCTGGGAGAGGCATGAACTCCATCAAGCTGCGAGGACGTGTGCTGACGATGCAGCACCGTCTGGGAATTTTTTGGCCCATAGTCATCGGCTGCGTGATCATGTTCGCCGTGGTGGCCGGGGGCGTGGCCTCGTACATGCTCATCGAGGGCTGGACCTTTTTCGACAGCATCTATCAGGTCATCATCACCCTTTCCACGGTGGGTTTCCAGGAGGTCAATCCGCTCTCCGCACAGGGACGGGTGGCCACCATGCTGCTGATCGTGTGCGGCGTGGGCAGTTTCGCCTATCTGGTGGGGTCGTTCACCCAGGTGCTCATCGAGGGACGTCTGCAAGAAATTTGGGGGAGGCGGCGGGTGCAAAAAGCCATCGACAAGCTGGACGGGCACATCATCATCTGCGGCTGCGGCCGCATCGGGGCCATCGTGGCCGAGCGGGTCATAAACGAGGGGCACGGCGCGGTGATCATCGAGAAAAATCCCGACGTGGTGCGCGAACTCGAGGAAAAGGGCATCCTGCATCTGGCCGGGGACGCCACGGACGACGACATCCTCCTGGCCGCCGGCATCGACCGGGCCAAGTCGCTGGTGGCCGCGCTGCACCAGGAGGCGGCCAACGTCTACGTGACCCTGACCGCCCGCCAGATCAATCCGAAGCTCTTCATCGTGGCCCGGGCCGACACCCCGCCGCACATCCCCAAGCTCAAGCGGGCCGGGGCGGACCAGGTGCTCATCCCGCATCTGTTTGGCGGCATCCGCATGGCCCAGTCGGTGTTGCGGCCTACGGTGACGAGTTTTCTGGAGCTGGCCCTGGGCCGCAGCGACATCGACCTCCAGATGGAGGAGTTGCGCGTGGAGACCACGTCCGAGGTGGTCAACCAGAACCTCATCGAATCCAAGATACGGCCGCGTTTCAACCTCATCGTCATCGGCATCAAGAAATCAAACGGCGAGATGGTGTTCAATCCCCAGCCCCAGGCGGTGCTGGAGGCCGGGGACACCATGATCCTGGTGGGCAAGGGCGAGGATCTGGACCGGCTGCGGGCCATTTTGTAGTTTCGGAGGCCGTGATGGACGCATCCCCCGGCATCGAATGCGTGGTGGCCCGCTACGTCGAGGACGTGTCCTGGACCATGGCCCTTGGTTGTCCGGTCGTGGTCTACGACAAATCCGGCGCGCCCGGGCCGCACGCCTTGCCTAACATCGGTCGGGAGAGCCACACCTACCTGCATCATATCGTGGCCCGCTATCCTGACCTTGCCGACTACACGGCCTTCGTGCAGGGCGATCCCTTCCGCCACCTGCCGCCGGGCATGGACGCGGCCGGGCTGTGGGAGCGCATGCGGCAAAACGCCAGGCTTTGCGCGCCGTTTTCCGGGCTGGCCTGGTTCAAGCTCAAGTGCGACCGGCTGGGGCGGCCCCACGACATGGCCGATCCGGCCAAGGCCGGGACCTGGGCCGGTTTCGGCAAGGACATCCCGGTCGGCGCGGTGTACGCCGCGCTTTTTGACGGGCCTGTGCCCGAGAGCTTTCTGACCCCGGCCCCGGCCGGACTCTTCATGGTCGCCCGGGAGCGCATCCTGGCCCGCAAACGCGGTTTCTACCGTCGGGCGCTGGCCCTGATCGAGGCTGATCCGCAGGACGCGGACAATACCGGGCACGCTTTCGAGCGGCTGTGGAACGTGATTTTCAACGGGCGGCGCGAGCTTAACCGGCCGGACGAGGCCGATTGACCAGATACGGGGTGACTGTGGCTGCAACCGATGCGGCGGCGCGGGTTCGTGAGCTTCGCGACCTGATCCGCCACCATGACTATCGCTATTACGTGCTCGACGATCCGCAGGTCAGCGACGCGGAGTACGATGCGCTTTTCCGCGAACTGCGCGACATCGAGACGGCCCATCCGGAGCTTCACGATCCGGCCTCGCCCACCATGCGCGTGGGCGGCGCGCCCGCCGAGGGCTACGTCTCCCGGCCGCATCGCCAGCGCATGTACAGCCTGGACAACGCCATGAGCCGCGAGGAATGGGTGGCCTTCCTGGAGAGGGCGGATAACGCCATGGCCCGCCAGGGGGGGAAACTCGGCGCGGCGTTTTGGGTCGATCCCAAGTTCGACGGCCTAGCCCTGGAGATCATCTACGAGCGCGGTCTTTTCGTCGCGGCCCTGACCCGGGGCGACGGCGTCACCGGCGAGGATGTGACCGAAAACCTGCGCACCGTGCGCAACGTGCCGCTGTCGCTTGCGCCCCACGCCGCAGCCGCCGGGCTGCCGACGCCGGAGCTTTTGGAGGTGCGCGGCGAGGTGGTCATCACCCGCCAGGACTTTTATGAACTCAACGAATCCCGCCGCGCGGCCAGGGAGAAGGTCTTCGCCAATCCCAGAAACGCCGCGGCCGGGTCCGTGCGCCAGCTCGACCCCAAGGTCACGGCGGCGCGACCCTTGCGCTTTTTCGCCTACTCCACGGGCGAGACGCGCTTTCCCGGCGGCGCGCCGCCCTGGGCCAGCCATTCGGCCATGATGGCGGCGCTCTCCGGCTACGGCTTTTCCGTGGCCAGGGAGGGCCGGGCGTGCCGGGCGGCCCAGGTCTATGGCTTTTTTGAGGAGCTGGGCAAAAAGCGGCTCGATTTGCCCTTTGAGATCGACGGCGCGGTGGTCAAGTGCGACGACCTGGCCGTGCAGGCGGCGCTGGGATTTACCGACCGGGCGCCGCGCTTCGCCGTGGCGCTCAAGTTTCCGGCCCACGAGGCCGAGACGGTCCTTGAACGCATCGAGGTCCAGGTGGGCCGCACCCGGGTCATCACCCCGGTGGCCATTTTGGCCCCGGTGTCTCTGGCCGGGGTGACGGTGTCGCGGGCCACGCTGCACAACGAGGACGAGATCGCGGCCAAGGACCTGCGCGAGGGCGACACGGTGGTGGTGCGCCGGGCCGGGGACGTGATCCCGGAGGTGGTGCGGGCCGTGGAGGAGAAAAGGCCTCCGGAGGGTCGCAAACCCTACGAATTTCCGCCGGATTGCCCGTCCTGCCATACCCCGAGCCTGCGGCTGCCCGGGGAGTCGGCCCGCAAGTGCGTCAATCCCGACTGCCCCGGGGTGCTTTTGCGGGGCATCGCCTATTTCGTGTCCAAGGCGGGGCTGGACATCGAGGGCGTGGGCGGCAAGTGGATCGAGATACTGATTTCCCGGGGGCTTTTGCACACCCCGGCGGACCTGTTCGTCCTGACGAAAGAGCAGCTTCTGGAACTGCCGCGCATGAAGGAGAAGTCCGCCACGAATTTCGTCACGGCCATCGCCAAGGCCAGGGAGACGGCCACGCTTGAGCGGTGCGTGGCGGCCCTGGGGATTGTGCAGGTGGGCACGCGCACGGCCAGGACCCTGGCCGGGAGTTTTGCGGATATGGGCGCGCTGGCGAAGGCCTCGGAAGAGGAGTTGACGGCGCTTCCGGACATCGGCCCGGAGGTGGCGCGCTCCATCTGCGAGTATTTTGCCGATCCCGGGCACATGGAGCTGCTTGACCGGTTCCGAGAGGTGGGGCTGTGGCCCGTGGCCGCGCTCAAGGCCCAGGCGGCGGCCGGACCGCTAACCGGAAAGAAATTTCTTTTTACCGGCGAGCTTGAGGGCCTGCCCCGGCACGAGGCCCAGGCCATGGCCGAGGCCGCCGGGGGAGCCGTGATTTCGGCCGTCTCGAAAAAGCTCGACTATCTGGTCGTCGGGGACAGGCCCGGCTCGAAACTGCAAAAGGCCCGGGAGCTTGGCGTGGCGGTCATCGACAAGGCGGCCTTTCTGGAGCTTGTGCGGTCCGGGGCCGGCCAGGGGGCCATGGTCCAGGGCCGCCTGCTGGACGCCTGACGGCGCAGCGCGACTACGCCTGGGCCGTTGTGTCGCGCGCGATTCCAAAGGGCCTTGGCCCCTAGGCCGCAGGCGGCCATTCTTTCGACCGTGTGCAGGCGACCGGGCGGCTTTTCAGCCGCGTCAATTCACTGTGAGGGACAAACGTGGGCGTATGCGACGTGGTGGTCATGGGGGCGCGGGGGCGGATCGGCTCAACCCTGGTCCGGCTGATCGGGGCGGACCCGGATTTCCGGCTGGCGGCGGTGGTGGTGCGGCCGGGAACCGAGGCGGAGGCGTCGGGTCTTGGCTGCGAGACGGCGACGGATCTGGCGGACCTTTTGCCCCGGGTTCCCGGGGCGGTGGTGGTCGACTTCACCACCCCGGCCGCATCCGTGGACATCGCCCGGGCCTGCGTGGCCGCCGGGAATCCCGTGGTCGTGGGAACCACGGGGCTCGCCAAGGCGCAGACCGCCGCGCTGGCTGAGGCCTCCGCCTTCGGGCGGGTATTTTTTGCGCCGAACATGAGCGTGGGCATAAACGTGCTCTTGTCCGTGCTGCCCGCGCTGGCGCAAAGGCTCGGGGCCGCCTACGACATGGAGATCATGGAGATCCACCACAACCGCAAGGCGGACTCTCCCAGCGGCACGGCCATAAAGCTCGGGCAGTGTCTGGCCGGGGCCGCCGGGCGTGATTTCGACGCCGTGAACACATGCTGCCGGGAGGGCGTCATCGGCCCGCGCCCGGCCGGGGAGATCGGCCTCCAGACCCTGCGCGGCGGGGACGTGGTGGGCGATCATACGGTTTTTTTCCTCGGCCCTGGCGAGCGCATCGAGATCACCCACCGGGCGCACTCCCGGGAGACGCTGGCGCGGGGGGCGCTTCGGGCTGCGGCGTGGCTGCCGGGGCAGGCCCCGGGGCGGCTGTACGGCATGCAGGACATGCTGGGGTGAGGCCGGGCTGCTGCCGGGAAGGATGATTTTTCATGCAACTCCTCCGTATGTATATGGGGAGTTCGCACGGCGGGCGGGGCTGCGGCGTCAGGCGCCGGGGCGGCTCAACGGGATGCAGGACATTTCGGGGTGCGTTTCCCCGCGCCGGGGCTTGCCGGTGGCCCGGCGGTATGGTGTAAATGGGATTCCCAAGGGCCGTGGCCCTTTGGCCGCCGGAGGCTTCCTCCACAACCAGATGCAAACGCGGGAGACGGACGACATGAGCGTGTGTGACGTGGTCATCATGGGGGCGCGGGGGCGCATGGGCTCAACCCTGGTCCAACTGGCCAGGACCAACCCGGAATACCGGCTGGCCGGGGTGGTGGAGCGGCCGGGCTTTGAGGCCGGGCTTGCGGAGCTTGGCTGCGTGGCCGGGACCGATCTGGCGACGGTTTTGCCCCAAGTTCCTGGGGCGACGGTCATCGATTTCACCGCGCCAGCCGCCACCGTGGACACGGTCACAACCTGCGTGGCCGCCGGAAATCCTGTGGTCGTGGGCACCACCGGCCTGGACAAAGACCAGACCGCCGCGCTGGCCAAGACCGCCGCTTCCGGGCGGGTGTTTTTCGCGCCGAACATGAGCGTGGGCATAAACGCCCTGTTGTCCGTGCTGCCCGCCCTGGTGAAAAAGCTCGGGGATGCCTACAACCTGGAGATCATGGAGATCCACCACAACCGCAAGGCGGATTCGCCAAGCGGCACGGCCATCAAGCTTGGGCAGTGCCTGGCCGACGCCGCCGGACGCGATTTCGACGCCGTGAAAAAATGCTGCCGGGAGGGCATCATCGGACCGCGTACGGTCGAGGAGATCGGCATCCAGGCCCTTCGCGGCGGGGACGTGGTGGGCGACCACACGGTCTATTTCTTCGGCCCTGGCGAGCGCATCGAGGTCACGCACCGGGCGCATTCGCGCGAGACGTTCGCCCAGGGGGCGCTGCGGGCCGCGG
>Ga0209467_1001473_pt1 | contig 20504 bp, 18 predicted proteins | sample Higcelwee11metaG_FD_187175 | JGI IMG/M metagenome (GOLD analysis project Ga0209467, IMG submission 187175) | Freshwater pond sediment microbial communities from the University of Edinburgh, under environmental carbon perturbations - High... | ecosystem: Environmental > Aquatic > Freshwater >...
GATGTCCATTTCGTCGAGAAACCTGATGCTCATGGCTGCTCCTTGCCGGTTTTTCGCTTATTTCCGCCATCTGTATCGCCGCAAGTGAGGCGCATCACCAGGGCGTCCTCCCGGTTGTCCGGGTAGTAGGCCGGGCGCCGCCCCGCACATGTGAAGCCGAACCCGGCGTACAGCGCCCGGGCCGCGACGTTGGAGGCGCGAACCTCCAGATACGCATCAGTCATGCCCGTTTCACGGGCAAGTTGCAACAGGTGTCCCAAAAGACGCCGGGCAAGTCCCTGCCGCCGGTATTCAGGGCGCACCGCGATATTGAAGACCTCAAGCTCCCCGGCCACCAGGGTGGCTGTCAGGTAGGCCGCCAGCCGTCCCCGTCCCTCGACGCCGAAACTCAGGAATTGCTTTCGGCTCAGGCAGGCCCGGAGTTGTTCCTCGCTCCAGGGCTGCGGGAAAAACTCCCGTTCAAAGGCCGCCAGACGGCCCGCGTCGTCTGGCGTGAGGCAAACGACGCCGCCCCTGGCCTGCTCCCCTCCCCCTGCGGTCATTTCCCTTTCCCCCAAATACTGGCAATGTGAATGCCGCGTTGCAACGCACAAGGTTGGCCATGAAAAAAACCGCTCAAAAAGACACCCCTGTCGAGCTTGTGGAATACGTGGACGCCAGGGACCGCCCCCTGGGCGTCATGCCCCTGTCCGAGGTCCACCGCCAAGCCCTGTCCCACCGTTCGGTGCTGATCTTGCTCTACGACCAGGGCGGCAAGGTCTACCTGCAAAAACGGGCGGCAGCCAAACAGTTCTATCCCGGCCGCTACGACGTCTCGGCCTCAGGGCACGTCAAGGCCGGGGAGTCGCGCCTGGATGCGGCGGTGCGGGAGCTGCACGAAGAACTGGGGATCACGGCCCGGGAACCCCGGATGATCGCCGTCACCCCGGCCTCGCCCCTGACAGGATACGAGTTCGTGACGCTTTTTCACGCTGGAAAAACAGCTGAGGCGCCGTTGCCCAACCCTGACGAGGTGTCTGACGGCATGTTCGTGGACCATGCCGAATTGGCCTACATGACGCAACGTTTCCGGGAATTGCTGACGCCCGGGCTGGTGCATTTTTTCGAACAAAACGCCGTGTTCCCCTCGGCCCGCTAGAGCTCCCCTCCCCGTCCCGCGTCAGCCCTTGATGAGAAACACCCCGGCGGCCAGAAACGCCGCGCCGATGATCCGTTGCAGGTCCAGCGGCCGCACCGGATAGCCAAGCGCTCCGAAATGGTCCAGGGCCAAAGAGGCCACGATCTGCCCGGCGACTATCACCGAGATCATGACCCCGGCCCCGAGCCGGGGGACCAGCACCACCGAGGCGGCCACGAAAAAAGCCCCGAAGGCCCCCCCCGTCCAGTACCACCAGGGCGAGACCGCGAAGGTCTGGCCAAGGGGCACGGCGATGCGGAAGGCCAACAGGTAGGCGGCCAGGACTACGGTCCCCACGGCGAAGGAAATGAACGCGGCGGCCTCGGCCCCGCCTGCTACCCGGCCAAGCAAAGCGTTTATCCCTGCCTGGACCGGAATCAGGATGCCTGCCGTGAGCGCCATGAGCAGATACGGCCACTTCATGTATCACTTTACCTTTTGTGATTCTCCCCCAGGCAGGGGCAGGGCTAATCGTACGTTTTGTCCACCACGGTCTTGCCCACGGGCGCAAGCGCCAACATGGCCAGCTTGAGGTGCTGGAACCCGAAGGGAATGCCGATGATGGTCACAAAGTTGAGCACGGCGGCCAGGATATGCCCCAGGGCCAGCCACAGTCCGGCGAAAACGAACCAGATGATGTTGCCGACAAGCCCGAGTCCCCCGGTGCCCAGGTCATCGCGGCCGGTGACCAGCTCCCGGTTCACCACCTCCTTGCCGAAGGGCCACAGGGACAGGTTGCCGATCACGAAGCAGGAACGGCCCCAGGGGATGCCGATGATGGTCACGAACATAAGGACGCCCGCCAGATACCAGCCCACGGCCATCCAGAAGCCGCCGAGCAGAAGCCACAGGATATTGAGCAGAAAATTCACAGGGGCCATGGATTCCTCCAGGTCAGGGTGCGGTGTTGGTGGAGAGCCTGTCGTAGAGCACGGACAGGGCCGAAAGATGTCCTTTCTCTTCCCGGGCCAGCTTTTTGAGGGCCTCCCGGGTTTCGCCGGAAACATCCTGCCGGGCGCAGCGGCTGTACAGGTCCAGGGCCTGGGCCTCCACAGCCATGGCCAGTTCCAGGACCTCCCGGGGGTCTTCGGGACCGCCGCGCAGGGCGAGGTAGTCCGGCCCGGAATAGCCGCCTTCCAGGAGCGCATTCGGGGCCGCACCGGACGAGGCGGCCTCGATGTCGGCGACATCGGGAACCGGCGCGCCGCTTTTGCGCCACAGGGCCAGGACCATGGTCCTGTGCTTGTCCTCGAACCCGGCCAGCCTGCGAAACGTGGCGGCCGTTTCGGGGTCTTTGGCCGTCTGGGCGCAGGTCAGATAAAACGCGCCCAGGCGGACCTCCATGGCGTAGGCCGTCCGAAAGAGCGACTCTGGGCGCATGTCCGTCGGCAGCAGGGAAAACCCCTGGTCCGGGGTTCCGGCCGCACCGGCCCCGCGCCAGGCCAGCACCCCGCCCGCCATGTTCACGACCGGCGCAAACCCCTCCCCGGCCAGGATATCGGCGGCGGCGGCGCTGCGGCGGCCCGTGCGGCAGTAGGTCACTGTGGGCTTGCCCCGGTCGAACTCCGCCAGACGGTCCGGCAACTCCCCAAGCGGCGCGAGACGCGCCCCGGGCAGATGAAATTCCTGGTATTCCCAGTCCTGGCGCACATCCACCAGATTGACCCCATCCGGGGCGTATCCGGCCAGAAACCGCCGCACCTCCTCGGCGCTGCGGGTGACCGGGGCGACCGCTTCCGTGCTTGCATGTTCCGACATGGCGCTTCCCCCGTCCCATGCGGCTGGGCCGCAGTTCACGTCATACCGTCACATGCGCGCGCCGCGCCGTGATGTCAAGATGACGGCGGCGGCGTGTCGCCCAAAACCAGTCCCATGTCGGACAGGGCCACTGCGAAGGTGTCGGGGAGCAGCAACAGCAGATCCTCGAAGGCCGGGCGGTCTTTCTGGACGAACCGCTGGTTAACTTCCAGTTCGATGCCCAGGTAGCCCGTGGGGAACGCCTTGCGAAGGGCCGTGACATGCCCGTCGGACACGCCCCTGTAGGGCGCGTTGCGGCGCACCCGAAGCCCTGGCCTGCGGGCTTTAAGGCGCGCCGTCCAGGCCAAGCACAGGGCGCGCTCCCCTTCTCGGGCCGGGTCGTACAAGAGCCCGACGTCCATGGTCCGCTCCACGCCCGAAAGGACCGGAACGAAGCTGTGGGAGGCTAGATGGGCTACGGTCCTGCCGGCCTGTATGGCGGCGGCTGCGGTATCGAGGGTCTCCTGGCGCAGGGGCTGGTAGTGGCGGGCGAGGATGTCCTGGCGCAGGGCCTCGGGAAGTCCCCTGGTATAGCGGGAGAACAGTTTGGGATGGCCCATGGAGCGGTTCTGGTCCACCACCAGCCGGGTGATGGTGGTGAAATAAAGCGGCGCGGCGAATGCCTCGGCAAAGGCCCGGGCCATCTCCAACGCCCCGGCGTCGTAGCCGCCGTGCCCGGCCAGATGGTCCCCGCGCAGGGTGAAAAGATGCGCCGCCTCGGGGGGGACCCGGTTGCCGCCGTGCTCGCAGGTGACCACGACCGACGCAGGCCGGTGCGGCCGGGCCAGCCGTGTCCGGCCCATCCCGGCGTCATCCATGAAACATCTCCCCGGCCTCCAGGCAGTCGGCCAGACGCCGGTAGACCGCCACCAGATTGGGGCGCGAGACGTCGCCGTCAAGGGCGCACAGGATGCGCCGGGCCAGACATCCCCGGGTCAGCATCGTTTGCAGGGGCGCCTCCCAGGCCGGATCATGCTCCATGTCGGCTGCGACCGCCTCGTAAAGCGCCCGCCAGCCCTCCCCGGCCGTGATCGGCCCTTTGGGCAGGCCAAGCGCCGTCTGGTAGTCGGCGTCGTCGATGATCGTCGCGTCCGCGTCGCGCACCACCGCTTGCAGGATGCCCGCCAGCCGGGCCGTGTCCATGTCGCGAAGGCGCATGGCGTCGCCCAGGCGGCCGCTGACAAGCGCCGCCAGCACCCCGCGAATCAGTCCGGCCACGGCCAGATCGGCGGCCGGGCATTCCTGGCTGTCCAGGACCCGGATCTCGATGGCCCCCCGGTCGAAACGGGCGATGGCCCCCCGGGCGTTGAGGAATTCGTCGCACAGCAGGCCCTCCGGGTCCAGGGGGGCCATGTCCCGGTACATGCGCTCGAAAATGTCCCGGCGGTAGGTCGCCTCGTCAAAGATCGGCTCGGGCGCCACCAGTCCGGCCACGGAGGGCACGCGGGCGGAGTTTTTGCCGTAAAATCCCATGCGCCCGTCCATAAGCCCGGCGACCCGGCCGTCCAAGATCGGCGTGGAGGCGGTAAGCGCCGGCAGGATGGGCAGCAGCAGGCGCACGGCGGCGTGCAGGCGGCCGAACTCCTCGTCCCCGCAAAACGGCAGATTGACGTGCATGCTTTGCAGGTTGGACCAGCCATGCCCCTTACAGCCGAAGATGCGGTCGAAGGCTGCGTACACCGGGCCGTATTCATGGGGCCACAGCACCGTCTCCGTGGCCGGGTCCATGAAGGGATGGGCCCCGGTGGGTAAAAGTCTGGCCCCGTGCGGGGCCAGGATGGCGTTTATGCGCCGCACGTGGTCCTGGAAGGCCGTCGCCGTCCCGGCAAGACATGGGACCGGTCCCGAGGTTTTCAGTTCAATGACGTGGGAGACGAGTTCGTTGGACCACGAGATGTCGGCATGCTCCACGTCCGAGACCGTCTGCCCGGCCGCGTCGCGAAGGACCAGGTCGGCCCGGGGCAGCACCCGCAGGCTGGCCGCGTCCACGATCATGTATTCGATCTCGATGCCCGTGACCTGGAAAAGATGGTAGGCGTGGCCGCTCACGGGAGCATGCCCCCGGATTTTCTGGCCTCGATGCGCCGCAAAAAGATCTCCATGACCCGAAGATACAGCTCGTCCTGGAGCACCTCGTCCTCGTATCCGGCGTCGATGTTGGGATTGTCGTTGACCTCGATGACGTAGACCTTTTTGCCGATCTGTTTGAGGTCCACGCCGTACAGTCCGTCGCCTATGAGATTGGCGGCCTTAAGGGCCATGCGCACCACGGTTTTCGGGGCCTTGGTCACAGGCAGGGTCTCCACCTTGCCGTAGACCTCCCGGCCGGCGCCGTCCTTGCGAAGTATCTGCCAGTGCTTGGCGGCCATGTGGTACTTGCAGGCGAAAAGGGGCCGCCGGTCCAGGATGCCGATGCGCCAGTCAAAGGTGGAGGGCACGTATTCCTGGGCGATGACCAGCTCGGACTTGGCCAGAAGGCGCTTTATCTCCTTTTGCAGCCTGTCCTGGTCCCGGGCCAGGACCACGCCCTGGGAAAAGGCGCTGTCGGGCTGCTTGAGCACCACGGGCAGGGAAAATTCCTTCAAGACCTGGTCGATGTTCTTGCTGTGCACGATGAGCGTTTTGGGCGCCGGGACCCGGAAGCGGGTCATGAGTTCGGCCAGATAGACCTTGTTCGAGCAGCGCAGGATGGATTCCGGGTCGTCGATGACCACCAGCCCCTCGGCCAGGGCCTTGCGGGCGATGCGGTAGGTGTGGTGGTCCACGCTTGTGGTTTCGCGGATGAACAGGGCGTCGAATTCGGAGAGGCGGTTGGAGTCGTCGCGGGTGATGAGTTCCGTGCCAAGGCCCACGGTCTCGGCGGCCTTGACGAATTTTTTCAGGGCCTTCTGGTCGGAGGGAGGGTGTTTCTCCGCCGGATCGTAGAGAATGGCCAGATCGTAGCGGTTGACAGGCCGCTTGGGAATGACCAACTTTTTGCCGGCGAAGTATTCCGAGGCCATGGACTGGGCGAACTCCCGGTCGGCCACGGGAATGTCCTTGACGTTTATGGGCGAGATGTTCTGCAGGTTCCAGCAGGCCGAACAGCCGAAATCGGCGCGCAGAAACGGGGCCGGGAAGGACTTGAAAAGCCGTGAGGCCACAGGCTCGAACATCTTGTCCGGGGTCTTGCCGAAATAGATGTTCACGCTGATTTTTCTGGGCTCCTGATCCACCAGCTGCCTGCCGATGAGCTCCTCCAGTTCGTCCGAGACCAGACGGATCATGGCCTGGGACTTCATGTCCTGGATGGTCACCATGCCAGGCACCGGCTTGTGGCCCCTGGCCTCGGCCAGAAGCGACACGTAATAGCCGATGCTCTGATAGCGGTAGGAGCGGCACAGGTTGAAGATCTTGACCCCCTTGAGGCCGGGGAAGGACTCGTCGGCCAGATAGGACCGCGCGGCCACGGGCTCGACGCCCGAAAAGACCAGGGGGCAGTCCTCCGGATTCTCTATGACCACCAGGACGGACACTTATTTTCTCCTCGATTTGTGTTTTTTTCTGCGCACCGGACGCGGGAAAATCACCAGCATGTTGGCGTCGTAGGTCAAAACGCCGAGCATGATGGCGCAGATGAGCCGGGTAAGCGGCACGTCGTAATGCTGGCCCTCGCTCATGGGGTTGGGCAGAAGCGGATCGGCGATGCGGGTGGTGCGGGCCTCGCGGTCATAGCCGCTTATGACCACGAAATGTCCGGAGGGGTCGCCATGCACGTCGTCGTAGATGATCCTGCCGGTCTCGTCGTCGCGCTCCCGTGGCGTGCGGTACAGATACGTGGCCGACAGCCCGGTCAGGATGGGCAGCCCCCGCGTCAAAAGCGTGCGGATGAGCAGGGCCGTCAGATCCTCGAAGACGATCTCCCCGCCGCGCTGCAAAAACCGCAGGTAAGCCCGTGAGGCCAGCTTGATCTTGGGATCCACGCTGGCGGCCATGCGCTGCCGTAGGCGATCGGACATGTCCGGCGCGTCGGGGCCGAACCAGGTGGGGTCGAAGACCCGCAGATTGAAGGTGTAGAGCCTGGCCCCATAGCCCCGGGCCAGGGCGTGGCTGCCGAGCAGCACCCCGAGCGTGCCGCCGCCCTCCAGGGTTGGCACCTCGCTGATGACCCGGTCCAGGGGGATGCGCTCGCCATAATAATGATAGACGGCATGCAGACAGGTCGGTCCGCAGGTGATGTCATCTGGCTGGGGGAGGATGTCGATGCCGAGTTTGGATTCCATGAGGGTGGCCCGGCGGGCTATGCCGTCGTGGCGGCCCGATCAGATACCCGAAGGCCCGGGAATGTCAAACTCCGATGCAGAAAAAACCGCCAAAAACGAAACTATTCTTTGACGGACCCCCGGTACAAACATTATTGAAGTTTCCCCTCCACGCAATCGTGTCGGGAAATTCACCATTTTGGGGGAGACCATGTGTCGCCTTTTCGCCCTCACCAGCCAGGAGCCGGTTTCGCCCATGCTGGCCGTCAATGCCTTAAATGTCATGAAGGAAGGCCATGACGGTTCAGGGGTGGGTCTGTACCTAAACGGTCTCGGCGGCCCTTTCGGCCAGATGCGGGACTGCCCCATCCTCTCCGGCATTTTCACCGAGAAGGGCCTGCGGCTTCTGGATGAATACGCCATGAGCAAGGGGTTTTTGTCCAAGCATACCGTGGCCATCACGCCCAAAAACGATCCTCCGATCGGAACCCCCCGGCGCGGAACCTACCTGGCCCGGGCCTACGAGCCGTCGGCCCAGTGGAAGGACCTGCCCAGAGACAAACGCGAGGCCGCCCTGGTTAAGGCCCGTCTCGACCTGCGCCACATGGGGGAAGGCAACGAGGACATCAAGGTGTTCAGCTTCTGGCCGGACACCGTGATGATCAAGGAAGTCGGCGATCCGGTGACCGTGGCCGAATACCTGGGCCTTGGCCGCGAGGAGTTTTTCGCCAAACGCATCCTGGCCCAGGGGCGGCAAAACACCAACTACGCCATCAACCTCTACGCCTGCCACCCCTTCTTCATCCAGGGCATAAGCACCATGACCAACGGGGAGAACACGGCCTTCGTGCCCATCCGGGAATATCTCCTGTCCCGGGGCGTCACCGGCTACGAGGGCTACCAGTCCGACTCCGAGGTCTTCACCCATATCCTGCATTTCACCCTGAACCGGCTGGGACTCGGGCTTGACGCCTACAAGCACGTCATCACCCCCCTGTCCGGCCAGGAACTGGAGAGCCACCCCGACCGGGCGTTTCTCACAGGCATCAAGACCACCTGCCGCAAGCTGACCATCGACGGACCCAACTGCGTCATCGGCTGCACCCCGGACGGGTCCATGTTCATGGTCCAGGACAGAAAGAAGCTGCGTCCCGGCGTGGTGGGCGGCCGTCCCGGCATCTTCGCCTTCTCGTCGGAGATATGCGGCCTCAATGAGGCCATTCCCGATCGTGACCGGAGCAAGGATTTCCAACCCATGTATCTTGATACGGCCATCGTCGGGCCGGATTGCCGCGAGGTGAAAATATGCCGTCAGAGCCAGTCATTACCCCGTCCTCACTAAGCCTCAAGGACCTCCCCTGGGTGCTCGCCTGGGACAAGTCCACCTGCACCCTGTGCGGGCGGTGTACGGCCGTGTGCCCGGTGAGCGCCATCGAGTTTGGGGTGTTCCGCAAACGCGAGATATCCGCGTCCATAAGCCTGAAGAAAAAGTCCGAACAAAGCGTGACGGTCTACCATGGCGTCCGCCAGCGCACGGACCCGGCCTACCGGTGCATCGGCTGCGGCATGTGCAACATGGTGTGCCCCAACAACTCCATCCGGCCCATCTCCCAGTCCGACGCCACCACGCTGAAGTTCCACAGCAACCGTGGCGGGACGCCCCGCACCCGGGGCGGCAGACGCAACGATACCGGAAGCCTGCTCGACCAGATCAAGTTCATCCGCATCTCCATGCTCACGGACCCGGCCCTGGACGCCGGACGCCATGAGTTCGAGCTGCGCACCCTTTTGGGCCGCATCCTGCCCCCCGAGGAAGGCATGGCCGCCGTGGCCGAGGGACGCTGGACCCCGCCGGTGCGCGAGATCTATCCGCTTATGATCGGCGGCATGTCCTTTGGCGCGCTTTCCCCCAACATGTGGGAAGGACTTCAGATGGGCGTGGCCTATTTGAACGAGGAACTGAACATGCCCGTGCGCATGTGCACCGGCGAGGGCGGCTGCCCTCCCCGGCTTCTGCGCTCGCGTTTCCTCAAATACGTCATCCTCCAGATCGCCAGCGGCTACTTCGGTTGGGATGAGATCATTCACGCCATCCCCGAGATGAAGGAAGATCCCTGCGCCGTGGAGATCAAGTATGGCCAGGGGGCCAAGCCCGGCGACGGCGGACTTCTCATGTGGCACAAGGTCAACAAGCTCATCGCCGCCATCCGGGGCGTGCCCCCGGGCGTGAGCCTGCCCAGCCCCCCCACGCATCAGACCAAGTACTCCATTGAGGAGGCCGTGGCCAAGATGATCCAGTCCATGTCCATGGCCTGGGGATTCAGGGTCCCGGTCTACCCCAAGATATCGGGCACCACCACGTCGGGCGCGGTCTTAAACAATCTGGTGCGCAACCCCTTCGCCGCAGGCCTGGCCATCGACGGCGAGGACGGCGGCACCGGCGCGGCCTACAACGTGTCCATGGACCATATGGGCCACCCCATCGCCTCCAACCTGCGCGACTGCTACCTGTCGCTGGTGGAGCAGGGCCGCCAGAACGAGATCCCGCTCATCGCGGGCGGCGGCATCGGCAAAAACGGCAATCTGGCCGCCAACGCCGCGGCCCTGATCATGCTCGGGGCCAGCGCCGTGCAGGTGGGAAAATACGTCATGCAATCCGCCGCCGGATGCGTGGGCTCGGAAATCGACCGCTGCAACGTGTGCAACATCGGCGTGTGCCCCAAGGGCATCACTTCCCAGGACCCCAGGGTGTACCGCCGCCTGGACCCGGAGAAGGTGGCCGAACGGCTGGTGGACACCTTCGTGGCCTTCGACATGGAGCTCAAAAAGATCGTGGCCCCGCTTGGCCGCTCCACGTCGCTTCCCATCGGCATGTCCGACGCCCTGGGAATCTGCGACCACCATGCCGCGCAGCGGCTCAAGATCAAATACGTGGTCTAGGCCGTCTGACGCTTTCGTAACGACAGGAGCGTCGCCGGCGCATCCGCAACAGCCTGTGGAGACCGTACCATGGCAAGAAACACAACGATGACCATTCATATAAGCGGCCAAGAGGACGGCCGACGCGTGGAATCGCGTATCCTCGAAGAACGCATCCAGCGCGCCGTCACCCAGGGCGCCCGTGATCTGGCCATCGAGGCCCACGGGCAGCACGGACTGGGCGGTCGCCTGTGGATTTCCGAAAAAGAGCCCATCACCGTGAAGATATCCGGTTCGGCCGGACAGCGCGTGGGGGCCATGGGCTTCCCCAACACCCGCATCGACGTGCTAGGACCGGCCTCCGACGACGTGGGCTGGCTCAACGCCGGGGCCGAGATCGTGGTTCACGGCAACGCCTCCAACGGCGTCGCCAACGCCATGGCCCAGGGCAAGGTCATGATCGGCGGCAACATCGGCTCCCGGGGCATGACCATGACCAAGGCCAATCCCCGGTTCACCCCGCCCGAGCTGTGGGTGCTGGGGTCCACGGGCGACTCCTTCGCCGAGTTCATGGCCGGGGGAACCGCCGTCATCTGCGGCCACAACCCCCAGGATCCGGAAAACGTCCTGGGCTACCGCCCCTGCGTGGGCATGGTCGGCGGCCGCATCTTCGTGCGCGGCCAGCACAAGGGCTTCTCCCAGAAAGACGCCCGCCTGGAGCCCATAAGCGATGCGGACTTTGACTGGCTGACCACCAACCTGCGCGCCTTCCTGCGGGCCATCCATCGCCCGGAGCTTCTCGACTCCCTCACCGGGCGCGACCAGTGGCAGCTCATCGTGGCCAAAAGTCCCTACGAGAAATCCGCCGCCACCCGCCGCTCCATGTCCGCCTTCCGTTCCCAGGTCTGGGATCGCGAACTGGGCATGGGCGGACTTATCGGCGACCTGACCCCGCTTGACCGCAGCCCCATCCCGCTCATCGTCACCGGCGAGATGCGCCGCTACGTGCCCGTGTGGGAAAACAAGCGCCACAAGGCCCCCTGCCAGTCCAACTGTCCCACGGGCATCCCGGTCCAGGAACGCTGGCAGCTCGTCCGCGACGGCCATATCGACGAGGCCGTGGATCTGGCCCTGGCCTACACTCCCTTCCCGGCCACCGTGTGCGGCTACCTGTGCCCGCACCTGTGCATGCAGGGCTGCACCCGCACCACCAAAAGCATGCAGCCCGTGGACATCACCTTTCTGGGCAAGGCCGGCGTCACAAGCAAAGTCCCCGCCCTGCCGGAACTCTCCGGCAAAAAGGTCGCGGTCATCGGCGGCGGCCCGGCAGGCATCTCCGCCGCCTGGCAGATCCGCCTCCAGGGCCACGACGCCGTTGTCTACGATACGGACGAGATACTGGGCGGCAAAATGTCCACCAGCATCCCCAGCACCCGCATCCCCAAGGACGTCCTCGACGCCGAACTGGAGCGCGTGCGCCAGGTGCTGCCCCATGTCCATCTCAAGCACAGGCTCACCCGGGACGAGTTTGCAAACATCGTCGACGTCAACGACTTCACCGTGTTGGCCGTGGGCGCCCAAAAGCCCCGCGTCCTGCCGGTGCCCGGAGCCGACAAGGCCATCCCGGCCCTGACGTTTTTAAAGCTCGCCAAAAAGGGCGAGGCCCGGCCCGGCAAGCGCATGGTCATTGTCGGCGCGGGCAACGTGGGCTGCGACGTGGCTACCGAGGCCGCTCGCTTCGGGGCCGAGGACATAACCCTTATCGACATCCAGAAGCCCGCCGCCTTCGGCAAGGAAAAAGTCGACGCCGAGGCCGTGGGGGCCAAGTTCCGCTGGCCCTGCTTCACCAAGGAGATCACCGCCGAAGGCCTGGTCCTGACCACCGGCGAGGTCATCCCGGCCGATACCGTCATCTTCTCCATCGGCGATCAGCCGGATCTGGAGTTTCTGCCCGACACCATCGCCACCAACCGGGGCTATGTGGTGGTCAACGATCTGGGACAGACCTCCCAGTCCAAGGTCTTCGCCATTGGCGATATCGTGAAGCCCGGCCTTCTGACCGACGCCATCGGCATGGGCCGCAAGGCCGCCCTGACCATCGGCGACATGCTCGCGGGCCGTCGTCCCACCCCGGATACCCGGGAGATGATCGCCTACTCGCGCATCAAACTCGAATACTTTGACCCGCGCATCCCCTCCTTCTCGGACATGGGACACTGCGCCTCGGAATGCTCCTCCTGCGGCTCCTGCCGGGACTGCGGCCTGTGCGAGACCATCTGCCCGCGCGGGGCCATCACCCGCAACGCCCTGGAAGGCAAGAAGTTCGAAATGGTCTGCGACCCGGACAAATGCATCGGCTGCGGCTTCTGCGCCGGAGGATGCCCCTGCGGCATCTGGACCATGGTCGCCAATACCCCCATGGGTTAAGCGCCCGGGGCTGCCGCCCCCACCGACATGCCGCCGGGGCTGCCGCCCCGGACCCTGCCCGGGGGGAATCATTCCCCCCGGACCCCCCGTCACCGGCGGTCGGCCGGGCTGCTGCGCAGCCCCGGCCGACCGCCGGAACGCGTTTTTCCGGGCGACAACGCCCTTGGCCCCTGAAACCTTGCGGCCCTGGTGGCCGGTGCGAAGCGCCGGACGCCGGGGCCGCACGTTACGGGGTCCAGGGGGGTTACCCCCCTGGCGGGGGTGTGGGGGCGGCGCCCCCACTCTCTCCCCCCCTCTTATTTGGGCAGGCCCCAGGCCGCCTGGGCGGCGGCGAGGGCGGATTGGGGCAGGATGGCGATGAGCGGTTTGGAGTCGGGGTCGAGCCAGGCCAGGATTTCGCGCACAAGCGGTTCCGGGCAGCCGACGCTGCCGCCGGTGGCCTTGTCCGGGGCGGGTTCGATGTTGAGGAACACGCAGGAACCCAGGCCGGGCCGGGGATCGGGGCGGTTATGGCCGATGAACGCGCCGAGACGGTTGGCGTTGTCATCGCGGATCATGCGGTCCTGCCGGGTCCAGGCGGCGGTACGTTTTTTGGAGTCGGCGAGGTCGTTGAAGGCGGCGGACTCGGGGTCGGTGACGCAGACCGTGGATGGGGTGAGTTCCTGGTACGACAGGCGCACGCCAGCCTGGGCGGCCTTGGCCTGGGATTCGTAGCCAAAGGCGAGGGGTAAGGAAAAAAGGCCTGCCGGAGTTTTCCCGTCGCCCTCCTTTTTGGGGGGACCGGAGGCGGGAGCGGGCATGAGGCCGCGCCCCCAGGCCAGCCCCTTGCGGCCGACCATGCAGGAAGAGGGATTGCCGAGCCGCTTCCAGGGGGAGGAGATGGTGTCCCGGGCATAGAGGGACAGTTCGCCCCGGGACGCATCCCAGTCCGGGGTGACGATCAGGATGATTTTCCGGGATGCCGTCAGGGGGCCGCTATCCGCGGCGGTCGGAGCGTCCGTGGCGGGTTGGGCTGCCGGTGGCGTCAAAGCGGCGGTCTGCGGTGCGGCGTCCGGGACTGATGCAGGCGGCGATATGGTCGCAGGCGCGGCCTGAACCGGGGTCTGAACCGGGGCCTGGGCCAGGGGCGTGCCGTCCAGGGCCCTGCCGCCATGAAGCTCTTCGGGTTGCACCACAGGGGTCTTGCCTGCCGTGACCTTGGCCGTCTCCTCCCGCGACACGTCTTCGGAGCATCCGGATAGTCCGCTGGTAAGCGCCAGAAAGAGAAAAAAGGCCAGAATGCCGTGTGTCACCGCTGCGTCTCCAATGCTGTGGCAAGGGTGTGATGGTTCCTCATGGAAAAATACACTGTTTTGCAATCAAAGCAACACATTCCGCAATGTGGCCCATGAGCGCGTCCCGAAGTCGTCACCCGGCGTCGCTCTCCATGATGATCCTGTCAGCGATGAGGCCAAAAAAAGAATCTCCCGATGCGTCGTCGAATCGCCATCCAAGATGTGCGGCGCAGCGGCGGCAATCGGCGATGCGCCACACATATCCGGGGAACCAGGTGAACTCCATGCGTGGCGGCCAAACGACCAGGCAGCCCGGAGCGTTTTGGAATATGACGAGTTGAAACACCAGTCCGGCCGGATTGCAGAAGACGTGCTCATGGCTGCCGCATCGGCTGACGGCCATATCCGGGGTGGTTATGCGGCATCCGCAGGCGGCGCATCGGACGTACCGCTTTTCAGTTTCGTCATGCGGGTCTGTGGCCTGCATCACGGTCGACCCGACGTGCGGGCCTGCGCCGGATGCGTCGTCAAAAGACGCGCCGCCGCCGCCGTGGGCGGTGTCGTCGCGTTGGGTGACGGGAAGCAGGGATGGCATAGTTTGTGACTGCGGCCGATGTCCGGCATGGACATGTCCAGTCCGCGCGGCAGGCATAGCAGATCACGGTGGCGCCGTCAGCAGGCGAAGCTGCCGACGGCGCCGCTGGATGCGCCCTGGCGGAGAACGCGCTCGCCCGTCCCAGGCGTCTCAGGAACGCATGGATGAGCGTCGCACCCAGCCGCTACTTGTCGAACAGATATTCTGAAGCGCCGTAAGGCGAATTCATGGTGTGCATGCGTTCGTTTTCAATCGCGGACTTGCAGTGCACGCACAGGGTGGCCGTGGGCTGGGCCATGAGCCGGGCCACGCCGATGTCCTCTCCGCATTCGAAGCAGATGCCGTATTCGCCAAGATCCACGCGCTCCAGGGCATTTCTGATTTCGTCCAGCAGAGTCCGGTCGCGCTGGCTCATGATGAGCATCATATTGCGGTCGGATTCGTGGGAGGCCCTGTCGGCCAGATCGGCGTGGCAGGCGGTTTCCTGGGACAGGCTGTGAATGGTTACGTTGGACTTGGCGAGGATGCTGCGCATCATCTGCTTGAGCATTTCCGTGAACATCATGACCTGATGCTGTTCCATACGGTTCTCCTTTTCAAGAAAAAGGGGCATGGCGGACACAGGACAGAGGAAGAATGCGCGCCGTGTCATGGCAGTCGGACAATCCCGGCGCAGGATGTCGCCTGTTTCGGTGTGGGACAATGCATGGACTACGTGGCCGTTGCGTGACGCCTGTCTGATTATTTTGCGTCCCTTGTCCGATTCTTTGGAAAATGTGTATGCGCGAGGTGTTCGTGCGCCGGAATCACCTGATCCCGGCGCACGAGGCGTATCGGTTATTTCTTCGGAGGAGTGGCCTGGATCCAGATCACAGCGTCTGATTTGCGGAGCGAATCAATGCCACCGGGTCTTGTCGTGGACGCCGCGCTTGTTGATCTCGCGGGTTTTGAACTTGCCGAAGTCGAAAGAATCCATGGAATTGTTCGCTCCGGGTCGCAGGCGGCTGACCATGAAGACGGCGGCGACGACCAGGGCGATCGAGGCGAAAACGTAAATAATGATTTCAAGCATATCGCGCCTTCCAGGTAAATTCCCCGGAGGCACGCACCCGGTCGGGATCGTGGGCGGTCTGCGGCCAGGGATGAAACTTCGCGGTCATTTTACAGTATAGGCCATTGCAGCAGCCTGGGCAAGCGATATCGCTATTTCCCTGCCGCCTGGCGCGCACACCTTCCCGAGTATCGGTATTCGCCGGGCATGCTCCCTGCCTCAGATGGATGGTTCTTTGGGGCCAGGATGGCGGCGATCCATGCGAGAAAACGACAGAAGGGGATACGACAATATGTCATATCCCCTTGAAATTCCTTGGTACCGGGAGGGGGACTCGAACCCCCAAGGCCTTGCGACCGCCGGATTTTGAGTCCGGTGCGTCTACCAATTCCGCCATCCCGGCAGTTGGAAAGAGTGTCTCTAAGCGCAGGATGCCGTCCTGTCAAGAACGCCTCCCTTGCCCTCCCCTGCCGGAACTGCTACAGCCCTCCCCTCGCGCGTCAGGCGCGACCAAGGAGCGCCCATGATTCCCGTCGGTTCCCTGACCAACGCCGCAGCCATCATCGTCGGCGGCCTGGTGGGGATGCTCTTGCACGGCAAGTTCCCAGACCGCGTCCGGACCATCGTCTTTCAGGCCCTGGGCCTGTGCGTGGCGGTCATCGGCCTGCAAATGGCCCTGCAGATGTCAAAGCCGCTTCTGGTCATCTTCAGCCTCATCCTGGGCGGCGTGGCCGGGGAGCTCATCGACATCGAATCCCGTCTGGAGCGCCTGGGCGACCGGGTCAAGGCCCTGGCCCGTTCCACAAACACCCTGTTCACTGACGGCTTCGTCACCGCCTCGCTCATCTACTGCGTGGGCTCCATGGCCATCCTGGGCTCCTTCGACGAGGGCCTGCGCGGCGATCCCACCATCCTCTTGACCAAGGCCATGCTCGACGGCTTCGCCTCGGTGGCCCTGGCCTCCACCTACGGCGCGGGCGTGCTTTTTTCCAGCGTCCCCGTCTTCATCTACCAATACGGCCTGACCCTTCTGGCCGGGGCCACGCAGAGCTTTTTCACCGCAGCCCTCATGGCCCAGATCACGGCCGTGGGCGGCGTCCTGATCCTGGGCATCGGCATCAATCTGCTCGGCATCCTCAAGATCAGAATCTCGAACCTGCTGCCCTCACTGCCCGCCATCGTGATCTTAAGCCTCATTTTCCTGTGATTTCCCGCCAAAACCGGGCGGGTTTCTTTACGCCGGGCCGCGAATCCGGTACAACCCCCGCCCATGCATGAACTCTCCATCGCCCAAAGCCTTCTGGCCATCATCCAGGAGGAGATGCAAAAACACGGCATGCCCCGCCTGATTTCGGTCAAGGTCAAATACGGCCGTTTGTCTGCGGTCGTCCCCGACGCCCTGGCCATGTCCTTCGAGGCCCTGACCATGGACAGCCCCCTGGCCGGGGCGCGCCTGGACACGGAGGAGATTCCCCTGGTCCTGCGCTGCCGGGCCTGCGACAAACAATTCTCGCCTGAAACCAGCGACTACGTGTTCGCCCCCTGCCCGGCCTGCGGCGAGGAACTGGGGCACCGCGTGGTCTCCGGCAAGGAACTCTACATCGAGTACCTCGAACTCGACGAATCACAAGGAACCTAAGCCATGCAAATCCCTGTCATCCGCAACATCCTCGAGGCCAACGCCCGCGTCTCCGATGATCTCAAAAAGCTCTTCGCCGAAAAAGGCATCCTGGCCCTGAACCTCATGAGCTCCCCCGGGGCCGGAAAAACCACCCTGCTCGAACGGACCCTTACCGATCTGCGCGGCGAGTTCTCCATGGCCGTCATCGAGGGCGACCTCCAGACCGACAATGACGCCCGGCGCGTGGCCGCAACCGGCGCCCAGGCCGTGCAGATCAACACCGAGGGCGGCTGCCACCTGACCAGCGCCCAGGTCCTGGCCGCCTGCAAGGAGCTTTCCCTCGACGGGCTGGACATCCTTTTTATCGAAAACGTGGGAAATCTGGTGTGCCCGGCGGAATTCGACGTGGGCGAGGATCACAAAATCACCCTGCTCTCCGTCACCGAAGGCGACGACAAGCCGGAAAAGTACCCGCTGATGTTCAACATCTCCTCGGCCCTTGTGCTTAACAAGACCGACCTGCTGCCCTACGTGGACTTCAGCCTGGAGCGGGCCTCGGCCTTCGCCCGGGGCTTAAACGCCGACATCAAGGTCTTCCCCGTGTCCTGCCGCGCCCACGACGGCCTCGAGGCGTGGTACGACTGGCTACGCGCCGCCCGGGCCGCCAAGAAGAAGTAAGACAGTGCCTGCGGCGCCCAGGGGGAACCTTTTTTGAAAAAAAGGTTCCCCCCTGGACCCCCTTCCAAAAAACTTTGGCGCGCTTCGCGTCCGCGCTTGGGAGAGATTGTTTACTCTGGACGGCCTGATTTTCGTTGGCGAATCCCGAACAGCTGAGCTGTTCGGGATTCGCCAACGATACCAGGGGGTCCGGGGGAAATGATTTCCCCCGGGCGGGGTACGGGGCGGCCAGCCCCGATTCTCTTGCTAGTAGTCCCACTTCCAGTTGACGCCCACGCCCTGGTTGGAGTCCGCGCCGACCTTGCTTTCGACGCTGATATTTGGGGTGATGTCCACCTCCACGGCCACCGAACCGCTGTCCGCCGCCGCGCCCTGGTCCACAGTGACCTTGACCCCCTTGGCCAGGTATTTGGCGGCCCGAAGCCGCGTGGTCTCCAGGCCCCCCTGGCCGGGCACGAAATCCAGTTCGTCCAGTCCGGCCAGCTTTCGGGTCCGCGACAGCAGATCCAGGGAGCTGCCGCCGCCGGACATGAGCGCCGCTCCGGCCTGGGCCATCTGCAGGGCCTGAAAGGCGCTGATGGTCCCGGCGCTTTGCCCGAAGAGGATGCGGGCCAAAATTTCGTCCCGGGGCATAGCCGGGGTCGAGGTCAGGGTGATGACCGGGGCCTTGCCCGTGCCCGTGACCAGCACGCCGCAGGTGGCGTCGCTGGCGGCGATGCTGGCCTCCACGTCGAGGGAGGGATCGGGGGGCGTGCCGCCGTTAAAGGTCACCTGCCCCCTGACCAGTTCCAGACGACGGCCGAAAAATTCGATGCCGCCGCCCTGCAGGGTGTAGATGCCGCCGACGAGGTGCGGCGCGGCCGCCGTTCCGGTGGCCGTGATCTCGCCCTGCCATTCGGATTCCAGTCCCATGCCGCGCACGTAGACGCCGTTGCCCACACCGACGGTTACGTCCAGGGTGAGATCCGAGGCCGGGCCGGGCGCCGTATCTTTGGGCTTGGAAGCGGTCTTGGGCGCGTCGGGGTTATTGACCTCGACCACGGCCACGTCGGTGACGTCCGGAGGCAGGCGCGAGGGGATGTTCACCTGGGCCGGGCCAATGAAGAGTTTTCCTGTGACGGCCATGGCGCTGCCCTTGCCTGTCGCGCCGATCTGGCCGGACAGCGTGGCCTTGGCCAAATCCATGTTCACCACCGTCAGGGAGTCGAACGCAGCCTTCGCGTCCAGGGAGAAACCCTCCCCCGGCGACAGATCTGCCTGGCCGGAGGCGTGCATGCTGCCCTTGCCGTAGTCTTTGGCCGAAAGCTCGGTGAGCGTCAGGGTTTTGCCCGAGGCCGAAACGTCAAGCCGGATGTCTTTGAGGCGCATGCCTGTGGCGGCGTGCTCCAGGCTGCCGCCGGAAAGCCCGACAGCTCCGCCGAAAACCGGCGCGGACAGGACGCCCGAGGCCGAGAGATCCGCCGTGAAGCGGCCTGCGGCCTTGATCCCGGACTGAGCCAGAAGGGCCGCGAAGTCGGCCAACTGCATGTCCGCCGTCAGATTTCCGGTCAACGGGCCATCCGGCGGCAGCGCAAAGGCGAAGGGGGCAAGGGACAGGCGGGCTGGAACCTGCGCCCGCAGGGAAACCGGGGTCTTGCCAAGGCCGGTGATCGACGCCGTCACCTGCGCGCCGCCCGGATTCAGGTCGGCTGCGGCCGTAAGGGCCAGCTTCGGGGCCTTGCCGCCCTTGTCTCCGGGCAGTCCGACCCCCTGGGCCTTCAGGCGAAGGGCCGCCTCGGGCTTGGCCCCTGAGCCCGTCACCCGGACATCCGCCTCGGCGGTCCCCGTCAGCCCGGGCGCGCCCAGGGCCGCCATCTCGGCCAGGGACAGATCCGTGAGGGTCATGGTCAGATCGGCCTTTTTCGCGTCAAACCCGCCGTCGGCGGCGAAAATCCCCTTGCCCAGGCCCAGGCGCAGGCCCGTCACGGACACCCGGTCCCCCGCCATCCCAAGCCCGGCTTTTTGTTTCAAGGCGATGGGCAGGGTGTTGATGTTTCCGGTCAATCTGGAGAGCTCCAGGGACATTCCCCCCTGCGCCGGGGCGAGCCGACCGGCCATGTCGAGGCCAAGCGGCCCCAGACCCTCCAGGCGGGCCTGGGTCTTTACGGTGAAATCCATCCCCCGGCCATCGCGTCCGGCGGCGTCGAGGACCAGGGATGACACGCCCGCCCCGCCTGCCGCAACCCCGGAAACGTTCAGGGCGGCCTTGCCCCGGGGGGCGCGCAACACGTCCGAGACGTCGGCCGTAAGCGACAGGGAGGACACGGAGGCCCCGGGTAGGCCCAGTTTGGTCCCGGACACGGAGGCCCGCACGTCCTGGCCGCCGCCCTTGGCCGCAAACGCCGCGTCCAGGGTGAATCCGCCAGACAGCGGCAGGCCGAGCATGGCCCCCAGGCGCGCCAGGTCCGGGGCGCCGCCGGCCAGCTTTCCGGTGATCAGCCCGGCGGCAAGATCCAGCCGGGCGTTTCCGGAAAGGTTCATCCCGGGGCCGGACAGGGCGAGTCCGGAAATGTCCGCCTGCCCCGGCGGCATGTCGAACCCGGCCTCAAAGGCCAGCTGTTCGCCATGTATGGCGGCCTGGGCCGAGGCGCGGCCATGCAGCCGACCTGCCAGATCGGAGGCCGTGACGCGGATGTTCCCTGAGGAGACGGCCATATCGGCCATCTGCACATCGGTGAGGGTGAT
>Ga0209467_1001475_pt1 | contig 20399 bp, 24 predicted proteins | sample Higcelwee11metaG_FD_187175 | JGI IMG/M metagenome (GOLD analysis project Ga0209467, IMG submission 187175) | Freshwater pond sediment microbial communities from the University of Edinburgh, under environmental carbon perturbations - High... | ecosystem: Environmental > Aquatic > Freshwater >...
AACATATTCCTCGCTTGTTTTTATTTTTTCCTTAATAAAATCAGGAAAACTTTCAACCTTTTCATCGCTAAACTGGTCAGTGTAATTGAACTCAAATGTAGGGTTAAATTGTGGAGGGCAGTCCATTCCTTTGATCATTGAAGAAGGACTGGCAACTTTTGCGAAAGCGTCGCCTTTTTTGGATAAGCTGTGAATGATTGAAAGTAAACAAGGAACGCCAAGTAATTTTGTAACGTCGAATTTTTTAGCTTCTTCTTCTGTAAATCCCTTACCTCTCCAATTTTCCAAGTCTTTTCTAAGTGTTGATTTTTCGTGCATCGATAGCGTGTATTCTTTTGAAATCACTAAAGGCTTCATTTGCCCGTCAAATTCTCTTAACTCATTTGGAAGTTCCCAAGTAATACGCACTTTGTTTATGCGTTTTTCTTCGCCGTTGATTTCTTCATTGTTGGTACCTACGTGAATCATTGAATAGCATCTTGCTAGATATGATCCTGCTGGTATTAACTCTCTTTTTGTTCCTGAATTTTCTGCAATTATTGCCATAATTTGTTAATTTACATAAATGTTAAACGTTTGTTTTTTGGTTTTAATTCGGCATTTATAAGCTTGTGAATTAGCGTACTCAATTGAGTACAGATATATAACTTCTATCATGATGTCTTTGTTACCTTGACTAACTCGCCAAGTGTTTTGGTTTTGAACGTTCCAAACCCACTTTTTTTGAGAATGTAGCACGTTGTCCTAATGCACTGTGGATCGGCTGCGAAATTTTCACTTTCTCCAACTTTCATTTTTTTGAGTGTTGAAGATACTGGCTTTTTGTTTTCCATTTTTTTTATTTGTTTGTTTCTGTAAATGTATATTTATTTATTGAATAAAACTAATTGTTGTCAATGTTTTTTACTCGATTCTGATTGCTTTTTTTACTTTGTATTTCCAAACTTCAGGCGAAAATTGAATTTCTTCGCCGTCTTCGTCAAACAAGCGAACGGCAAGAACGTTTATCTCTTCGCTTAGTACCTCTGTTGTGATTGGTTCATTGTAGCCGTCGCCACATGTTTCTGTTTCTCGGATGATCTCTATTGTCGCATCTAGTGTATATCCTACGCTTGTTTGAATTTCCTCAACTATTCCGTAGAACGATTGAAAATTTCCGTCTCCGTTTAATTTTACGGGAAACGGCGTTACTGTCATGTACAGATGATCTCTCATTAGTTTTGATTTTTAGTCTTGTTTGTAGATTTCACAAGACGTTCGCAAAGCCTTGTAATTACTTTTTCAATTATCTCTAATCGGTGTGAAAGAATCGGAAATTCTTCAATGTTGCATGATGATTTGAATTGTTCGATAAGATCGATTCTGTTTTTCCGCATTTCTATGTATAAATGAATTGCGTCTAAGATGTCGATTTGTTCTTCGTTGAATTGGTTTGTCATGACTGTTTATTTTAATATGTTTAAAACGATTGATTCCAAGGAGCATAAAGTAAGAATGCAAAGCAAAATGAATAAAATTAGTGCTGTTTCTTTTCTGTATTGTATATTGTTTTTCATAATTATAAGTTTTTAATTGTTTGTTTTTGCCACCAAATCCCAGATAATCGAAACTATCGGGGCTAATTCCGCTTAGAACTTGCGGAAATTAAGCGACTTTTATATATTTTCCAAATGCACCATTAACCCTATGTGTAAATCCTTCATTGCAAGATATAAATTCAAATCTTTCAGTAAATAAATATAATTCAACAGCATTTGCAACTTTTTCAATATTTATTGAATATGCTTTTTCGTGTCTTTCATTAAAAACGCGTGTTGTATTTTTAACTGAATGATCGGAAATTCTAATAATGTATTTATCAGTTTCGTTTTTGTAAAATGTAAAGTAGCAAGAAGTACCAAAATCAGTTGAAGAAACAGAAAAATGATTTTCAATTCCTCTATTTGTAAGCTCTTGACTTAATTGTTCTGATTTGATTTCTTCTGTTGTTTTCATTTTGCAAGTTTTTAATTTTTTGCCTCCGTTGTGGGCGGTGTGCTGTACCCTTTAAATCATACACAAATATATATTTATTTATTATTCCGTGCAAGTATTTTGATATTTTTTTTCAAATAAAAAAGCCTGAAAAAATCAGGCTAATTTTAAGCAGCTACATCTTATGCGGCTACTTTAATTTCTAAATTGTCATTTAAATATTGATTCTCAATTGTCTGTCAATATCCAGTCATCCCCGAAAGACCGTACTAACGCGACGGGTTAGCGAATAATTGACTTATTGTGGAGATGGCGGGAATCGAACCCGCGTCCAAACAACTTCAACAAATCATTACAAATATAAATAAAAAACCCGACCAAACAATGATCGGGTTAAAAACTAAACTTAAACTCAAATTATTAAAAAAACAATTACTCCTTTATTTTGGTAGTGTGGACTTTTTCTTTAGCCAGTTCATAAAAAACTGAAAAATAGAATTTGACTTTAACTTCGTACTCGCTAAGGCCTCCGAAATGATAAACAGAACCGAGGCAATCCAACCCCAATTTAATTGAAGGAAGTTCCAAACAGCTTTAATACCTGTTTCCTGAATGGCTGCATCACCATCGGCTGCAAATACCATGACACAAACAAGCATCATAGTGATAAACATTGTAATTTTTTTGATTGTTTTCATATTTTAATTTTTTTAGTGAATTTAATTATTGTTTAACAGTTTTGACAATCTTATAGCCCTGTCTCCAACCTGTTTGGCCCATTTTGAATTTAACATCTCTTTTGAAGCCTCGCTAAATTGGTTATTTTCAATTAGTTTCAATGTTTTTTCAAATTTAATCAGCCTGTAAATTCCCAAATTGAAACACATATTTAACAAGACTAATTTAACGTTTTCGGGCTTATTTTTCCACCATTCTAAATGTACATTTAAGTCATTTTCAACGCGATCAATATCATCGTTAGCTAATTCAATTATTTGATCGTCAGTTAATCCCAGATCATCCAAATTATGCCCTATTCCGATTGTTATTTTACCAACCGTATCAACATATGGTTTATTTTTTTTGCCTTCATCGATAATGAGTTGAGCAATTAATTTATCTTTTAATGTTTTTTCCATTTTGTTTTTCAAATAATCGTTTAATCTGTTCAAATCTTACATTTACCGTAAGCCATGTAATTTTAATTCCAAAGATTACGGGTTTTTTCGACTCTAGTTTTTCATAGTTCGAAAACTCATTCATTTATGTGGTTTATTTGCGCCTTGCAAGAATGCCATCAAACAAGCAAACAATGTAAATCCTAGTGCAATAGCTAAACACAACATAATTTTATTTTTTTTGTTCTATAATTATTTCTAAAATTCTATCTGTTTTTCCGTTTAAGTCTCTGAGGTTTGTTTTAATATCTTCCTGATCGTCTTTAATTTCAGCTTTAATGTCTAAGCACTTTTTGTCTACGTACTCAATGTCGGCTTTTTTGATGGATATTTGTTGCACCTCTTTTCGAAGGTCTTTATCATCGTCTTTTTTTGATGCAAAACTTATTGTTGCGAGGGCTAAAATGATGGTTAGTACGGAATTAGATGTCCAACTCCACAACCTATCTTTCCATGTTTTAGTCATTTGTTTCTCTTTATTGTTATCCATATTCCTACGCCACAAGTCAACATTAAACAAAGTAAGTAATTTTTATTTAGATATTCAAGCGTTGAACTTGAAAATAAACCAATTATGTGAACTATAATTCTAACTATGTAAAAGCTCGCTAAGATTGACAACATCCATTTTTTTACAATCGTAAAGTCAGAAATAAACCAAAGCAACAACAAAACAAAACCAGATTCTAAAATGTAGAATATTGAACTCCACAAAGTTGAATCTGGGTTCCCGAATAAGTAATAAACGACCTGCCATAGACAAAAAACTAACAATATGCTGTTAATTTTTTTCACGAGTTACGGCTTTTTTGGTGGTTTTGTGGGGGTGATAGCCCTTGTTTTTGTTTTTGCCATAATCAAAAAATTAATAAATACAATTAAATCAAAAAGTAAAAACTAAAGATAGTAATTATTTTTTGAAAATCGAATAGTTAAATGTTGGGTCAAATAAACGTTGATCGGTTCCGCAATTGTAGTAACTGTTGAGGCTGTCCAGTCGCGCGTACTCATATACTTTGCGGCATTCTTTATTTGTCAAATTGTATTCGGCTTTGATTCTAACTATCGGCACGAATCGCTGTGGAGTTGATTGTTTTACCGTTGAACATGAGCAAAGAATAAAAAGTGAGGCAATAATTAAAAGAGTTGTTTTCATAATAAGTGAGTTTTTTTGTGATTTTTGAAAAGTGAGCTGTAAATATTATTCTTCACCTCCGATGGTTACTGTTTCTGGTTGTGGTGCAAGCGTGTATTTCAGTTTTATTTCACAAGTTTCACCTACTGCGGGGAATGGGTTTGCTCCCAAATTTAAAGTCCAAATAGATTGATCGCCTCTATTTGTTAATACATATTTTTCACTGTTAATTTGCATTATACAATCTCCTACAACAGAAAAATATACTCCTTCCGAATCAGTTGTAATTACGCCAAGTTCTCCTTCTCCATAATTTATATCTTCCGTCAGGCTTTCATTTTTTATTTTTGGAATCAATGCTCCTTGTACGAATCCGTCATTATAGTGATATCCAACATAGTCCAGAAATAATGAACCTACAGTCATAACCCCTTCATAAGTCCAGTCTTCCGTCGGTTTTTCCCATATCACATCCCCCCCCTGATAAATCTTGACAATATCGGTTGACCCGACTTTTACGGCACTCCAATTCTGAGCATTTGACCCCAAAAAAGTAAGTAACAAAATTAAAAGACCTAAAAGTCCGTAACCTTGATTTATAAAGTAGATGGTGTTTGCATCTGGTGTAAGTGCGTCATATTCGGATTGGGTGCCTGACCAGAAATCTTTGGTTGCCATTGTGCCTGTTCTTGTGATTGTCTGGCCAGTAGAACCAACTTTCAAAGAATCTAAATTTCCACGAGGAAAATTTAAAACTCCAATCTTACTTATTCCTCCGTAGTAAATTATGTTGTGTTCGTCTTCAATTGTTAGCGCATTTGTTCCAATATTATTATAAGTGTCTATAACTACTCCAAGACCAGCGCCAAATACTCCAGCATAATTGAGTTGTGATTCACCCATAACACCATAACCTTGAAGTCCTGTACCCCATACTCCAGCCGCTGAAGATGAAGTACCAGCGTATTCACCTCTTATAGATGATACATCTCCTGTGGCATATCCCCAAATTGAATGTTTATACGCTGAATTGCCATATCCTTTTATAGCTGCCGATTCTTGAGAATTTCCACCAACCCCAATCCATCCATACTTAGAGTGCATTCCATATATATAATCATATCCATCCGTATGTTCCCATAAACTAGTGTCATTAGGTGTTGTTAAGGAACCACCATTATAATACCATACACCATTTATTTGCAAGCTATCTAATTCGTTTGTGGAGTCAATATCACCATCTACTCCAGAAGTCCAATACCCTTCGTCATAATCGTAAATCAAAACATCTCTTTCGTTTGCTTGCATTTGTGGGTCTATGCCGTCGAGGTATGGAAAGTAAATGTTCACGGTGTCCCCGTCTCCTTTTAAATTATTACCTATAACGTTCGAAAAATAAAAAGTGTCTTTTTCATTTATCGGATCAAAATCAGCGTCATTGAAATCAAACAAAATAGTATCATTTTTCTTCCCCCATTTTTCAATATTTGCAAAATAAATACTATCAATTGGAAGTAATTCCCAATAAATTGAATCCCCTGCACGTTTAGCAAATTTCGCGGTATCTTTCACATTAATAACTAAATGCTTAGTAAATAATGTATCATAACCAACTCCAACCGCTTTTTTTGTGGCGTAATTTGGAGCCTTGATTGTTCCGTAGGTTCTCAATTCATTCATTGAGGTATCACCGACAACAATTTGATCGTTTGCAGTTGGTCGTGAATTATGACCAACTAAAACCACGTTGTCAAAGTTTTGAGCCCCGTATTTTGGATAATAATAAGCCGTGTCAATTATTTCAAATTCACCTGTATTTGGATTTTGATATGATCCAAATTTGATAATTGTGTCGGTGCCTATTACCTCGCCTGCTCCATAACCGTAAGCCGTATAATTTTCCCCCAAAATTGCATTTGGAAAGAAATTATACTTTCCGTTCTGCTTTGCCATCAGTGAAAAATCTGGGTTCTTTGGAAACATAGAGGCTGGCTGATCATCCCTCATGAAGCCGATTCTATCAACTCCATTGTTTTCAATCCTGTATATTCTTTCTGCATTTTCAGAAATAAAAAGGTTTGAAAGTCCGCTTTCCCTACATATTGTAGGACTCCAAGTATTGTCTTTCGGGTGCTTGATCTGAATACACCAATCGCAATCTTCAATAGGGTAGCGAAAATATGCCATCGAATCATCTTCAACAATTGTATCACCTTTTGCAAGCCATTCATTTGCAAATTCTAAGAACAATGAATCAGTTGCCTCCGTTTTTGAGGTATCGGAAAAGGCTTGCAATGTTCTTAAATTAACCCCGTCCAGCGGGCTGTCTGGGTCTGCCATGTTATCATATCGGAATTGAATCACTGTATCAGCATCGGGATATATCAAATACATACCATTCGAGTGAAGCAATTGACGGACGTTTATTTTGTTGAAGTCGCCCACTCTTTGTTGTGAATAACATATCGTTGACACCAACAAAACGATTGCTATTAGAATTATTCTTTTCATTTTATCTCAATTTTGTAATTTGGCATAGGTTTACCCATTATCCTGGTCTCTTTTTCGTTTTGAAACTTGTTCAGCTCAATAACCCCGAGGTTATAATCAATGGCTTTCATTATTTCCCTGTTTTCGTTTGGGATTGAAATAATCATCCTTGCTTCAGGAATCTTGAACGTATAGGCCGAAAGGTGTATGTAGTAGTCGCCGTTCTGATCTCGTGAAATCATGGTTTGCAAAGTATCTTTGTCCACCTCAACGGTTCCATAGGCCAGCATCATTGTTTGCACCACGCTTTGAACATTTGCATTGTAAACAGCCTCTTTCAGTGCTTCGATTTGAGCTTGTTTTAAACTATCGGCGGTTATTTGTTCTCCGTCAATTACTTGTGCTTGTGACCATATTGTTAACGTCAACAAAATGGTTATTACTGCTAATTTTTTCATGTTATTTAGTTGATATTGTTCGACTTCCGTTTGTATCTATCTCATAATGTACGCCGTATGTTGTTAATATCACGTCACCAGCATCGCCGCCAGTTCTTGCAATGGTTACGGATAGTTGACTTCCTAACTCTGCTGCCCCTGCAAATGTAGAGTCATATACATCAACTTTGTTTCCATTTGCTAATTGCGCACTCGTGGCTGTTAATGTTGATGAGCCGCTAGTTGTTCCAGTTGATTGTCGCAATTCCCAATAAAGAGTAAAAGTAACTCCAGTGGTTCCAACCGATTCACCAGATTTCAAAAATACATGTGCATGTGGTGCAAATACTGAGCTTAATTTATATTTGTGCGGCAATTCCTGAGCGTCGCCACATAGTTGATTGTTTGCGCTTGTAAATTCACGATGAACAACATTATTTATTGTAACGTAATCTGGAAGAGTGACAGCTGCACCTCCTGAGCTGTTTGGCGCAAAATTCAAATCTTCAAATACTGTTGCATCTCCGTTCATCACTATTGTCCCGTCTGCTTCTATTGTAGTGTTATCGGCAGATGTTCCTATTTCGGCTGCTTTTGAAAATATTTTTCCATCTGTATTAACTGAATACACTACTGCTTCATCTGAATCTCTACCAGCAATTATATTTGAAGCACCGTCGTTTGAATCGCCTTTGATTGTGATTTTGCCTACTACTGGAGTTCCGTCTAGGTCAGACGTACCAATTGCTACAATACCATTACTTGTAATTATGACCTTTTCTGTGCCTACCAATGTTGTATTGTTCGAGGCGGTATAAAATGATATCTTTGTTGCGGTATTCCCAGAAGAGGAGCCTCCTCCGAATTGAAGAATATTTTCAGTTGATGAAGATTGTGCAAATAGCGTCAATACAGGTTCTTCTGAATTTAAAAAATGTGGCACTCCCCACCTCGATACTTTTAATGTCGAATTGGTTCTAGTCTTTGCATTGTTGTCTGCGCCAGTTGTAATACACATCCCAGTTCCCTGCGAAATGTCAATTAACGATAGTGGAAGTATTGTTCCAATGCCTAAATTTGTGCCATTAAAATAAGCGTTGGTATTAGCTAAATTTGTGCCGTTGAAATATGGAACATAGCCAGAAGTTAACGCATTACCACCTATAACCTGATTAACTGTACCATAAGTAAGTTGTGAAGTTGAGCCTTGAGAATAGGGAATTGTACCTGCTGCTCCTGCATTGCCAGATTTGAAAGCATCAAGAAGGAGAGTGGTGTTTGAGAGCTTATAACTAGTGGCATCTACATATCCACTAATCCAAATATTGCCAGTCTGAGCACTTGTAGGGGAAACTTGCACATAGTTTGCTGAACCTGAAGAAGGGGCTTTCAATGCAAGCGCGTCGAACAACGCATTGCCACTTGCTGCTATTGAGGTGTGTCCGTCAACAATGGCATCTTCAACCTTTCCGTCAGCATAACTGTTTGAGGTAGTGTTAGGGGCATTGTCGCCTGTATTAGTTCCACTTACTGCATTTAGTGCGGCAATGTTTGAATGTATGTCGGTTGAGTAGGTACCTGCTGGCTGTGCGCCTACTTCAGAATAGGTATATGTAGGTTTTGTTTCAGCCTTTGCCCACGCGTAAACATCTGATGCTGGTAGTGATGTTGGCTTATCGGTCAGGCTATTGTAACTCTTTTCGTCGAGATTTTGCAAAGAATCATGGTCAGTTTTTTGCCTATATCCTGACAAATCGGGATTAACGAGGTCTGAAAGATCAACTGTCGAAGCATCTAACGAAAGGCTCAACGTGTTGCCTGTTCTCGATAAGTCCTGAAGTTCATTGGTGGTACTTCCGTCAACTTCCGAGGTAAGGTAGTCGTTTATGTTGTAATTGAAATCAAAATATCCCTCTGGTTCATTCCATACTGGGATTTGACCTTCTGTTTCTAATTCAGTTCCGTTTACGTCGCTTAGTTCTCTAAGACGCGGTATTGTGGTAACTTTCAAAGAAATGACCCCATTCACTGCATGAGTCACTTGAACAACTCCGATCATGCAAGTAAAAAACTTTGGAGACGGCGGCGTTAGCGTCCAAACAGTTGAACTATCTGGGTGATTGACATATATCAATGAACTTTCTGGATAGTTAATTGTATTCAACGGCCTTACTTTTCCGTTCTTAGTTACACGTCCAACTGTGTTTTGCGGTATAGAATCGACTGTGACAACACCTATAAAACAGCAAGCAGATTGCTGGTCTGTTATGTCTGTTCGAGATATTGCCGATCTATTTCCGCTTGCCCCTATCACACTAACTGGATCGCCTTCATGCAATGTTTCGCCGCTTAAATTATGATAATAGTCTCCTAATTCTTCACCAATTTCAAAACTACCACCGTCGGCAAGTTTTACGGATACTGTTCTTTCGTCCGTATTCCAATACAATTCACCAGTTACAGGTGATGGATTGGCATTTGTGTCAACTATGAAACTTTCCGCCTTGATCCAATTTGCACCCATTTGCAAGTTGGTTGTAGCTCCTTCATAAGGAACATAAAAAGCTGCGTACTTTTGAATTGAATCCAAAACCTGTTGACCTGTTGAATCGGGGTAATAGTTTGCAATGTTTACCCACTTCCCATCCACGCGCCCGAGAAGTTGACCGTCTTGTGAGTTGCTAATCAAGAATGTATCTTGATTAATGGCAAAGGCGGTAACTTTAACCCCCTTGTAATTATTCCATTGCCCAAACGAAGCAACGGAAAAAAGCAAAATTATTGCTATTGATAGTATTTTTTTCATGAATTGTATTTTATTGCTTTCCATTTTACTAATTCAACGTTTTCTGGTACAAAAATATCAAAACCTGTTTCTGTTTCGTTGTCAACCCAACACTCTACTTTATTTAATGCACCGTTGAATCCATCAGCTTCAGCCAAATATGAATCGTCGTCAAATGGTTCAAGTGCCGGGAAGTCGATATGTAACCAGCCTTCTTGAACTCCTGTTTCAAAACCTGCCTTTATTGTTTTTTTAATCAGGTAGTTAGTTTCACAAGTACTATAAGACTGCTCAACCGTGACTAATATTTCACGGGTTTCAAATGCTGATTCTACTATTACTGTGCTCATGCTATATTTTGTTTAATGTTCCAGACTCCTTTAAGATATGAAAAACAAAAGCCAGACGAGTTTGTGATTTTTAATTCGTGAACTATTTCACCAGCCGAATAATTGGAAATTAATCGCTCGACTTCATCAAACCTAAATATTCCATTTGCGGCATCAATGATTGTTATTCCGTTCCCAATTTTCCTATCAAGAACAATACCCCCTGTTTCTGAATATCTGAACACCCATTTTATTGTTGCGCCTGTCAAGTCGATAGGAGTTTCAACACCTTCAATCACTTCCTTTAGTGTGATTGTCATTGATGGAAAAGTGTTTGTTCTAGTCCAGTCGGGAAAGTCAAGTATTCCTATTGTATCGTAAGTTGTTGCCATATCTTATTTTTTAAAATGATTCCATCCTATCACACACAATTCTGATTGAAAGCACCACAGCATCACCAGTCACACCAAAGTAAATTGTATTTGCCGCTGCAAAATCTGGCTTATCGTGAACCGCAAAAGAATAAGTTGTGTTGATTGCTTCAATATTTCCCCCTTCAGCATCTATAATGTCTGTACCTGCCAACCCATGACCACAAGTAGCTGTTGCCACATTACCACTGCTCAATGCTGCATGACGTATAAATATCGAGTGCAAGAAATACCCGTCAGGAATATCAAATGTGAAATCTGTTGTGATTCCGTCATTTGTGAAAAATTTCATCCATTCTAAATCAGCCATAATGAATCCTAAATTATCGACATTCAAGCCGAGTGAATATTTTTGTGTTAAAGAAATAGTTGCCGCAAAACTGGTCGAGTTGCCAACGTTTTCAAATTCGACCGCCCCATCCCGGACATAGCTAATGCCATTAACCGAAACAAAATCAAGCATTGAGCATGAAATCAGGCGGTCAATCATGTATTCCGGAATGATTCCACTCTTAAATTGAACACCCTTAATGAATTTTCCACTTATAACATCAACAGATTGCACCCCTTCGAGTAGTTCAATTTTGTCGGTAGGCTTCAAAATCCTGCAATTGCCTTCAATGTAGAATCTCAATGTGTGGTTATCGGTTGTAAGTGAAGACCAGTCTACAAAGAAGTCGCTTAGATCGCTGTTTTGCGCGTCAAAGTTGCTGTATTCAAACACTTTGATCTCTCCGTTTCCGATCTGCTCAGTTAAGTCAGTAAACAAAACAGGCTCGCTAGTTAAGATGTCCGTTCCCTGAGTGGCTGTGAAAGTTATCACTTGCTCATTGAAAATGATTGCATCTGACAAAAGGAAGTTGAAAAAATAAATCACTCCTTCTGTACCTGTCACAGTATTGGCCAGTACCCCGACGGTTGTTTTTACCAACAATTGATTTTTGTAGGCTTTTATTTCTGGTGGTGTGGCTGAGTCGCTATTGAGTTGTAAAACAATTCCCCCTGAGTTTGGGAATTTTTGACAATATTGAATTACATTGTAATTTCCATGCCTGTAATACCTATGCAGTGTGTTTTCGGCGTTCGGAAGATCTCCATTTGTGAGGTCTTTGAATGTTATCGGGTTTACAATCGGGCTAATCAGCATATACAAACCTTTCTATTATTTCAATCGTTGCTTTATTTTCACAATTCTTTTTGGAAACCGACAAAATAAAACCACTAATAGACTTAGTAAAAGTAATGAATCCATACTGATTTTGCAAGATGGTGTCAAATTCATCATCTGTCAGCACACATTCAACTGTGTGTTTAATTGGCTTCCACAAAGGCCAGCCAAGAGAATTAAGGAAAAACGTTGTCAATGTCTCATTTTCCCTCAACATAAAACCTTCACCATCAGTTCTTAGGTTTTGATATTTGTGTGACTTTTGGTGCTGAATCAATCCAGCCGAGTTCTTTTGCATTGCCCCAAGAAACTTATTTTTGTTCCTAACAAGGTTGCGAATCGGTGTTAAGTACAAGTTCAAAGAAGAGTCGCCAAACATAGAACTATCATCCTCCTGAGTGATCAACTCTTGTTGTTCAGCTACCCAATCTGAATCAGTCTCATCCAGTCGTTGTGATTTAATGATAAACAAATGACTATCTCCGGGCTTGTCTTCAGACCCTTCAACATTTGGGATTTGTTCGGCTTGTTTTGCAATACCCATAACATCAGCCCTGATTTTTGAAACCATCTCCAATTTTTGCGGAGTGTTCAAAAATGTTGAGTGAGTTACTTTTGTATTGTATTCGCCCCTACCGTTGATTGAATCGTAATCAAAATTTTCATAGCCATTGACAATTTCACTGTACGCATATTGCGGCATGTACTCTGTTGATATATCAAGAGGGTAAATTCTTGATGATAAATCAATGATTTCGCTGTTCTGAAAAAAGTACGCGTAATCTTCAATCCTAATTTTTCCGTTTTCAATCCCGTAACCCAGCGACCACATCGAATCAAGACTTTCAAATAACTCATCGAATTTTACAACAAATGAATCGATTGAGCTATCCAATGGAACGCCTCGAATATTTAAGCCAGAAAACAAATGAGCAAACCTCGCTGAATTTTCAGTTAAATAACATTCAGTTGCATTGTGCTTCACATCTACTCGCCCGAAATATTCAGAATACAAAGGATAGTTAATGTCAAGAATCAACTGCAAACATCTTTCAATTGTTTCCAGAATAGGAACGCCTTGAATTATCTTTTCAGTAGTGGAAACCGATCCTTCATGAACTGAGAACTGTCTTATCTCGATTTCTAATTCACTGCTTGCATTACCAGCCGTTTCAATATACACCCGAAGACTGTCACCAGCCGACAATGTGAATGATTGAGCTGTTGTTCCTAAGTATACCCGTCCTTCTGTTGATCCAAATGTATCAAGTACTCTTTTTTCAATTAGTGTTGATCCTGATCGATGCTCAATTGCATACGTGTATACATCTGTTGACTCATTTTCATGAACAAATACATTAATTGCTGGCCTTACGTTTAGCGTTCTGCCAACTGAAGAGTTCTCAAAAAAATATGGTATTGCAATTGGTGAAGTTTGAAGCGTTGAAAATGGCGTATTCTTTGCCTCTGGAAAGTCTGGAAGCTCTGTATTTAATGGAATAGATGAATAAGTTACATCTGTTGCATGACTTAAAACATCGTACTGATTAACACCGCCATAAATGTAGCTGTACCAATATGCCGAAATATAGTTATCAATAGCCAGTAATTTGAAAGGCTTATCGATTGCTGCTATATGGTCTTCGATGGTTACGCCTCCAACTGAAATAAGTTTCTTTAAATCAACTTCATTCCCTTTTCTGTCTTTGAATTTCTGATTAAGTCCAGACCTTGTGCATTTAAGATTGACACCGATTGCCATATCTCCGATTTTCGTAATCTTATAATCAGCAAAAACAAGCCTATACTTGTCTGGAAATTGTACGTATTCCATTGTTGATCGATCCAATTTCTCTACTACTAAGTCGGCTTCTGCGTTTACCTCGCTTGCCAAAAACAAAGCCCTCAACCTGTCTGCTGCATTGCCTACGAATGTCAATGAATCGATTTGATAAGCATTAAACAATCCAGCGCACTCCATTTCCCTGTTTATCTGCCTTATTCCTTCCTTCCATTCGAGAGGTTCTTTATCACAAACCAAATTGCCCAAGCTGCTTTCAATCGTGAACTGATAAGCTTTTGGTGTGTTGGAAATCCATTTACTAATTGAGCCCATTGTATCTGTTTAATATTTTTACTGTGGTTTGGTTCTGTTTATATCCTACCATTCGACCGTTCGCCATGATTGGAATTTTCACGTTCTTCATATCGCTTCGCATTCCTTTAATTTCGGTAAGCAACTGGTCGGAATTTCCGACGTGTTCAAATCCTGAATGATCGGTTCTGTTCATAAACCATTCAGTTTGTTGGTTGCTCATAATCCTTGCACCCTTGTATTTCTCGCCTGAGAAATAAGTGGCCTTGTCAACCATCATCTTCTCACCTGATTTCAATTGCATTAATTCACGTCCTTTTTCACCAGCAACAAAAGCCGATGGTGCTGAAAGTGTACCAGTTGCAAAAGCAGGGACAACAGGAAGGGGAGTTGATAAGATTGAAGCTATTTGCAAGCCCCCTGCAATACCAGCAGTCGCCGCCATAATCAAACCCAATGGTAAGAATGGTTTAGTTTGCAGTGCTGAAATAACCGCCTGAGCTGTTCCGATTGTGGCCTCAAATATGGCTCTCATTCGTGATGCCTTAGCTTGCTTGATTTCTATCTCGGCTTTCTGGGTTGCATATTCTTTTTCAGAAAGAAGACCAGCCGCATTTTTCTGCTCTAATCGTTCAAGATCGCCGCTATATTTTGCATCCATGAAATCAAACAATGCACCTTGAATCTGTATTGCTGAGTCAGTGCCAGCCTGAATGATTTCGTCTTTTTTTGCCTTGCGTTCTAATTCTGCTTCTTGATCAATTTCAGCTTGTACCCTTTTTTTCTCTGCAATAGATGTTATTGCGTTTGTTTCCAATCCAACCTCTCCAAAACTTGCATCTTCCTTCCGTTTCAGGTCTGTTTCTGTAATTATCTTATCCTGTTCAGATGAATTTTTTCTAAGGTCAAACCTTGCCTTATTTAACTTTTCTTGAATTGCTAACTTTTCAGCCTCGCTGCCTTTGAAAGCATCCAATTCTAACTGGAGAAGATCAAATGTTTTTTCAAGATATTGTTTTTTAAGCTCAAAACCTCTCATTTCAGCTTCTTCTTTTGTCTTAGAAGTAGCTTCTATGATCATCATTTCGTTATCAAATTCAAGTTGGCGTTGTGATTCTGCAAATTGAATTTGAGCCTGTAATATTTCCTTATCCCTATCGGCTTTTTCTTTTGCTGTTGCCTCTCTGTCTTTGTTTATTTCTTCCTCAAACCCTGTCATTTTTGAATAACGCCTTTTGTTTTCTTCAAAATAAACAGAATCAGCATCAACCATTTTTGCATATGTTTCTTCTAATGAATCAAATTTTGATCTGTTAACGTCGAAAGCCTCTTTTGCTGCTCCTTGTAGGTTTTCACGTTCTGCATCACTTGCCCGAATAATGGTTACTATTTCTTCCTGTTTCAATCCGCTTAAATCAGCCAGATATTTTGCTTCTGCATTAAACTTATCAATAGCAAGTTTTTTCCTGTTTTCTGAATCTTCCTGTTCTAATGCCAATAACTTTGAAAGTGCTTCTTTCCGTTGTTCTGGTGAAAGTGATTTATTTTGGCTTTCAAAATCTAACTTTGCAATCTCATTCCTTAAATCTGCAGCCCTGCTAATGTAATTCGTTTGACTATCTTCTATGTTATCAATTGTTTGCGCATATTCCTTGCCTGACTGAGCTGCTTCTTTTAGTCTTTCACTTACATCTTTTGTGGCGTTCGCATACTCTTCAGCCGCTTTTTTGCTATCTCCAGAAAACAAAGCAATTATTGATTTTGAAAGACCAGCCGCAACTTGCCTAACCACATCAAACATGGCTTTTAATTGTTGCATTTTCTCAGCAAGCAAATCAGCCCCCGAATCAGTGCTTAGAAAAGCCTTGCCTAATGCGTATATTGCACCAACTATTGCACCCAATACAAGAAGAATAGGGTTTGAAAATATTGCAACAAAAAAAGCCTTTCCTAATTGGAACACTCCCTTTGTTAATCCCTTGAGACCTATTTCGCCATTCTTAAAAGAATTAAATAATCCAGTGAATGCTTGCTTATAGTCTCCAATGCCTATTTTTTGCTTCTGCAATTTATTGGCACTATCGGACATTAGTTGATTATTTTCATCTTGCTTCTTGTTTATTTTTTCAAGCTGTTCAGCATAGTTTACGTCTGTATTTATCAGCTTTTCTTTTTGAATTTGAAGCAAACGATTTTCAGCCTTCGCCCGTTGTAGGGTTCCTGAGTTCTTATCATTAATGATTGAATTTAATTTCGTTACCTCATTTGCTTCTTGCAATGCTCTTTTTTTATCAGCAAGCGTCTTGCTTGTTTGCGTGTTTGCAGTTGCTAGCTTGGCTTCTGTTGCTGACAATTGGCGTTGTTGGCTGTCCAACTCCTTAGCGGCTGCAGTTAACTTGTTATGACTCTCAGCCGCCTTGTTTAATATGGCTGCATATTCACCAGCCTTTTCAGTTGCTCCATTGGATGATTTATTTGTTTCATCCATTTGCTTTTTCAAATCATCCTGAACTTTCAAGAACTTTCTTAAGTCTTCCGCCGTGCCTATTATTTCGGTTCGAAGATTCTTAATATTTGTGATCTCTTTCGGGTCAACTATTCCTACAATGTCATATTGTGCCATACTTAATAACGGTTTTTCATTTTATCGGCTTGCGCCTGTTCTGCTTCCATCTTCTGAACTGCTTTTTTGTACAGCTCAACAAAATCGACTACTAACATTTCCTCGCTCTTTACAGGGGATATTTCCAAATACATGAAGATTGAAATCACTAACGACATAATTCCGACGGCCTTTTTATTTTGATTTTCGACAGCGTTCTTTTGCCTGTACAAGAATAATCGATCGGTTTTTGTCTTAACGTATTCCTGAAATTCTTTTATGTCATTGGTTTCTTTAATGTCAATTCCTGTTTCAGACTTAATACGGATGATTAATTTCCTCAACTCATCGCTGTAATTAGTTATTTCCCTCAATTTTCTTGAGTGTATTTTGTTCTTTAATGCAAACAACCTTGCATTATTATTTAGAATCGATATAATTAACAGTTCTAATGCCTGCAATGTGTTTACCTCAATCTGCAATTTTGCTTCGTACTTAACCCGAGAGGATTTTAATTCTTCATCCAGTTCTTTTGATGCACTATCAGAAAGCATTGTAGTGAGTTTTTCAACCTCTGCAATGATCTTTTTTGCAAACATGAATGCAGGAAGTGGATTTAATTTACCTCGAAAATGCCCGATCTTGCCCGTTCTTTCCATAACTGCAAAATCTTTTATTGTTATCTCGTTGTGTTTCTTAATCATTTTATCTTATATTTGTTTTGGATTTGTCTCATAATTTTTGTTAGGGTTTGTTTTTTAGGGGTTGGCAGTCGTCAACCCTTTCTTTTACCTCAATAATCCTTCCTTTCTTAACCTTAACCCGATCGCACCGTTAGTAATTGAATATGCTTTTGTTTGGTTAGATGGTGCTACCCCGTGAATTTGATCACCGTATTTTTCCCGTAGTTTCAAATCTTTCCAATCTGTTGAATGAATTTCAAACTTCTCTCCATTAGTGTTTAATATCATTTTCTTTTGAAAGTCGCCAGTGTCGAAAAGGTCTGGATTGCTGGTTTTTTTTCCTGCTTTGGCTTTGTAGTTTGGATTATAAGGAGGTGAAATTGCGTTGTCAAAAGCGTCAACCTGTCTGAATAGCATCTGTTCTCTATTCAAATCTAGCAGCATGTAGTCAACCGATCGAACAGACAAGCTAATGTTATCGGTTATTTTATCACAGAAAGAATTTAAAGCTGTTTCTATTTCAAATAGTCTACTCATGCTTATTTAGAATCGTTCTAAAGTTACAAAAAAAGGAGCTAAAAAATAGCCCCTCTTTATTATTTCTGTTTTGCCTTCCTAGGATGTTTCCCCCCTAGCTTTTCAAATGCTTCTTCAACTGTCATTTCTGTTTTTCCCTTCAATACCTTTTCAAAGAAAAGTTTGAAATCTTTAAACGGCCATTTTCCGACCTCTAAAGATACGTCAGCCGTTCCGATCAGCATTATGGGAAGACGCTAAGAGGTTGAGTCACATGAGTGATGAAGTTAGATGCAACCTTAGAACCTTGAATAACTACTTCGCCTGTAATATCGGCGGCGGCGGCTTTCACAATGTTCAAAGTGTACTTACCTAATGCGGCTTCTGCAAAACTTGCAACGGTTAATACAACACCAACATCTTTTGCGGCTGATAAAACAGTCCATTCGGTTACGGTTGTCAAACCTGCATAAGGAATGTTTGTTCCTCTAAGGGTTGCAATAACGGTAACATCGCCACCAGTTGCATAAGGTGTAACCACTTTCAAATCCAATCCAATAGGGTTAATGTCTTCCAATACTTCGGTTAAGTCGAAATCAGTTTTCACCAAATAAGCTTTGTCCCCCCATTGATCGGTGTTGTCGAACATAACTTGAAAAGCCATGTCTTTCTGAAGATCAGCCCCTACTGCTGGCAATGTAGATTTCAAAAAGAAACGACCGCGGAAACCGCCTAATGTGGTATCGCTTACATTTGTTCCAATAACATTCCCTAATTTGTCGATTAGGTAGATGTCGAATTTCTTGCCTTCTGCAGCAAAAAACAATTGATAATCTACATAGCCCATATTTCCAAAGCCGTTAAACTTTGGCGCATTTCGGTTAACAAGCTCAGTGTAACCAACGTTTGAAGTGACCATTTCTGGCTCATCGGTTGCTGGCTCAAGCCCCCTATTAAAATCGATGATCAAAGCCTTTGCCCCTGTCGAAGGTGCCACAAGTGCTTTCCATCCTGCGGTTGTTGCGGCTAATGCTTTTGTGATAGTCGTTCCTTTTTCCGCTATGATCATTGCAACGATTGAATCCCTCAACGCATTGCATTGTCCTTTTCCTGAAAAATAAAATTGTCTACATTCCATTTTTTTAACAATTTTTCCTGATTAATAAATTTGTAAATTTCAATTCAATACAATCCAATTTATCATTTATGATTGTTCCGTTGTTGCCATGAATACCCACTTTTCCCCAATACAGCCTATCTATCTTAGTGTATTCGTAGTTTCCTGCTGCTTGACTTAGATGTTCGCTATTGTTGATCACTCTAATGAACGCCTCTAAAATTGGGTAAAGTACTGGCTTAAATGTTTCTTCGTACCTTTGAGCCGCATTATATGAAGCCTCGGTACTGGTAATGATCAAGACGGTTAACGATGGTAATGTCATCCAGTCTTCAAATGAGTTGTGTTTCTCTTCAAAGTCTTGAACTAGCATAACCATCGGGTATTTTCTAAATGAATTGCGGTTTCCTTTTGCTTTCTCCTCAATGATTGAGGCGACATCTAAAGGGTGTCCATGTTCATAATAGATCGACGTGTTTAACTTTATTGCGGTTGAATTAACCCAATCACGCACCACATCAACCATATATTTACGTTCTATTGTCATATACCGAAACAATTAAACCTTGTATTCAACGGATTACAAAAATAAAAGTCTGGGTAATCTTCTGATTTAAGGTCAATGAAAAATTCAACGTCTTCAATCAAATCAAAGCATTTGTTTTGAGCTTCAACAATATTCCCAATCGGTGCAACATTTACGGAATTTTCATTCAGCATTTGAACGTTTCCGTTTGGCGTATGCGTGTGAACCCCGTTTCGTTGATATTGAAAATATGTGAAGTATTTCAAAGCCGCTTTAATCCCGTCAAACCAAAATGTTTCCCCTTCAACTACCAAATTACAGCCGTCCCTGAGATCTTTCCATTTCTGCTCTGGTTCATCGGAAAGTAAGCCCAATGAAAAAGAATTGAATAAAGTTACCCCAAGAACTTTCCTGAGAAATGAAATCTGAATGCGGTTAAGCATTTGATCAAACTCCCCTGTGCTTCTATCCGAGATGCTCAATTGAGTATCATCGGTAAAATCTGAAATAGTTAAAAAGTTGTCCATAGATTGTATTGAAAAATGGGGGCTGTTAACCCCCGTTAATTAATTTTTTCGAGCGATGATCTCAAATTTAGGAATCACTTTCGCTGTGCCTGACTGAATAATAGTAATCTTTTTGTAAGGCAAAATAACATCGGCAAAAAGATTCTCCATAATTTTAAAGATGGCTGAATAGGACAACGGCAGGCTAAAAATAAGCTGAATTTGCCGACTGTTATTAATTTTGGCGGAAAAAATAAAAAACACAACCTTCGCAAGGAGAATTTCTAAATCTAATTTTGGTTTTTTATGGCCAAGTCCCGGCTTTTAGAAATATTATTGCCCTGAACGGTAAGTAGTGTTAAAGCATGTTAATGGGTTGAAGCGTTGATTACCAATGCCTTTTTTGATTTTGCAGGGGGACGGGGCC
>Ga0209467_1001477_pt1 | contig 20364 bp, 17 predicted proteins | sample Higcelwee11metaG_FD_187175 | JGI IMG/M metagenome (GOLD analysis project Ga0209467, IMG submission 187175) | Freshwater pond sediment microbial communities from the University of Edinburgh, under environmental carbon perturbations - High... | ecosystem: Environmental > Aquatic > Freshwater >...
ACGCGGTACAGGGACTGGTCGATGAGCCCATCTATTCCGGCTTTCAGAGCAAGTTCTACGTCAAGACGCCGAGCGGCGCCGTGCTCAAGGTAATAAAGCAGCACGCCGACTGGTCCGACGAGGGCCCCGAGATTGCCTGGAAGGATTCTGTCTGGCTGTCTTTCAGCGCCGAGGACGCCTATATCGTCGAGGTGAAGCGATGAGACGCGGACCAGGCCGCCTCTATGCGGCTCCAGCGCTGTTCTGGCTGTCGGTCTTCTTTCTGGCGCCGCTCGTTATCATCGTCGCCTACAGCTTCATGACCCCTGGAAAGCGAGGTGGCATCGAGTGGAAGCCCACCCTGGACGCCTACAGGGCGATAGCCAACCCGACGTTCCTCAAGGTAACGCTGAGCACCATCGTGATGGCCATCGGCGCCACCGCGATTACGCTGCTGATAGCCATACCGTGCGGCTACTACATGGCCAGGAGCAAGCACCAGAACCTGCTCCTGATGCTGGTGATGATACCGTTCTGGACCAACTTCCTGATACGCATCTACGCGTGGATTGCCATACTCGGCAATGAGGGATTCCTGAACGACATACTGCTGGCCACCGGGCTGACAACGGAGAGCATACGCTTCCTGTACAACCGCGGGGCCGTGATGCTCGTGCTGGTCTATACCTATCTGCCCTACGCGATATTGCCGCTGTATTCGACCATAGACAAGTTTGACTTCTCGCTGCTCGAGGCGGCACGCGATCTGGGAGCGACCAAGCTCAGCGCCATCAACCGCGTGCTGATGCCGAACATCAAGGGCGGGATACTCACGGCATTCCTCTTTACCTTCATACCGATCTTTGGTGCCTATGCCGTGCCGCTGCTCGTCGGTGGCACCGAATCGTACATGCTTGGCAACCTGATAGCCGACGAGCTGACGAAGAGCCGCGACTGGCCTCTGGCCTCGGCGATATCGCTGGTCATCACGCTGGTCACGACCGCAGGTGTACTGTTGCTGCTCAGGGCCAATGGGGCCGAGGTGCTTGGCGGATCGGGCGGCGAAGAGCGCGTGATACAGGAACCATCTCCGGTCGGAGGTGCACGATGAGAAAGCGGTCGTCCTTCTCCAGGAGCGTCTTCATCGGCACCATCACCTTTTTGAGCATGCCGCTCGTCGTGCTGATCGTCTATTCCTTCAACGCATCCAAGTCGGGCTCGTGGAGCGGGTTCTCGCTGCGCTGGTATGTCAAGCTCTTTACCGACTCGCCGCAGCTCTGGCACGCGTTCTCCAACAGCGCCATCGTTGCGCTGTCATCAGCGCTCGTCGCCACGGTGATAGGCACGCTCGGAGCGGTTGCCGTCAACTGGTACAAGTTCCGCCTGCGCAGCTACCTGCGGACCATCACCTTCCTGCCGATGATACTGCCGGAGATCATCATCGGTGTGTCGTTGCTGGTGTTCTTCTCCGGTATCGGGCTCAGGCTCAGCCTGTTTACGGTGTTCGTGGCGCATGTCACGTTCAACCTGCCGTTCGTATTCCTCCTGGTGCTTGCCAGGCTGGAGGAGTTCGACTTCTCGATCATAGAGGCAGCCCGTGACCTGGGCGCCAGCGAGACACAGACCCTGCTCAGGGTGATACTGCCCATTTCGATGCCGGGCATCGTGTCCGGATTCCTGACGGCGGTTACCCTGTCGCTGGAGGACTTCGTCATCACCTTCTTTGTTACGGGCCCCGGTGCCACGACGCTGCCGCTGTATGTGTACTCGGCCATACGTTTCGGCGTCTCTCCGGTCATCAACGCGCTGTCGGTGGTCATGATCGTCGGCACGGTCGTGCTGACCTGGTCTACCAGGAATTTTCTCAAGTACATCGCGGCCAAATAGGTACGCAACGCATGCGCCCCCGTCCGGGGCGCGAATGGAAGGAGTAGCTCATGAAGAGACGAATTGCTCTTGCGGCGATGGCCGCCATCATCGCTCTGGTACTGGCTTCATGCGGCCAGGCCGCGCAGAAATTGTACCTGTTCAACTGGATATACTATATTCCGGATGATGTCATAACCGATTTTACCAAGGAAACCGGCATCCAGGTCGTCGTCGACTCGTATGCCTCGAACGAGGAAATGTACAACAAGATTGTGGCGGGTGGATCCGGCTACGACCTTGTCGTGCCATCCGGCGACTATGTTTCAATCATGGCGGCCGAGGGGCTGGTCGAGCCAATAAACAAGGCCAATCTAAAGAACTTTGGCAACATCGATCCGGCGGCCATAGCGCGCATCGGTTTCGACAAGGGCAACAAATACAGCGTGCCATACATGATGGGCGCCGCCGGCATCGCGGTCAACAAGACCAAGGTAACAGGGTACGACCACAGCTGGAACATATTCGAACGCACCGACCTGAAGGGCCGGATGACGATGCTTGACGACATGCGCGAAGTGCTGGGCGCCGCGCTCAAGTATCTCGGTTACTCGGTCAACGATCCGGACGCGGCCCATCTGGAGCAGGCCAGGCAGGTCGTCGAGCGCTGGAAGCCCAACCTGGTCAAGTTCGATGCCGAAGCCTTTGCCAAGAGCTTCGCCGCTGGCGAGTTCTGGGTGGTGCAGGGCTATGCCGAGAACGTGTTCCTGGAATACCCGGAGGACAAGCGGGCCGACGTCGACTTCTTCTTTCCGAAGGAAGGCACGCCCATGTACATGGACAACTTCTGCATACTCAAGGGCGCAAAGAACGTCAATGCCGCCTACAAGTTCATAGACTACATACTGCGCCCGGACATCGCCGCGCGCATCGCCGACTACCTGATGATACCATCGCCCAACGTGCCCGCCCGCGCACTGATGAAGGTGAAGCCGAATTACCAATTCGATGATCTGGCCAACAGCGAGTTCAAGGAAGACCTGGGGCAGGAGACGCTGAAGCTGTACAACGATGTATGGCGCCGCATCCGGGTGGGCAACTAGCGATCAAGACTCCGAAATTCTGAACTGCGGGGGCCGCACTGGCTCCCGCGGCGTCGCGATGGAAATCCTGCCTCTTCTGTCATTCCCTTACTCCTTCCAGACGTGTATACTGATATATCAGGTGGTATATCACGGATATGGATCCTTGGATGCCATCGCCGCCGTTGGCGGTCTGGTTCCCGGAGTTCCGATCCACCATCACCATGGACCGCGCAGCGTCCTGGAACCGCACATCTTTTTCAGCACCATACTTCGAGCTTCGTCGAGCCTACAGCGATATGTCCATGCAAGGACCTTCGCCATGGCGCGGAGCCGAAGGGCCGCATTCGAAAGGATGCGACCTCCCGACATTTGGAAAGGAGTATGGCATGTACGATTCTATGCTTTACGGTCAGGAGCCGATCCCGACCCTGCCGCCCAACGAGCCGGTCCGCTCGTTCGCTCCCGGCTCTGCCGAGCGCGCGGCGATTGACGCGGAACTCAAGGCGATGGCCGCCAACCCCGTCGATATTCCAGCGATCATCGGCGGCAAGGAAGTGCGCACAGGCAGGGTCAAGGAGATCCGCGCCCCGCATGACCGGTCGCTTGTGCTCGGACGCTACCATGAGGCGGGGCGCGCCGAGGCTCTGGCCGCGGCAGACGCTGCTGCCACGGCGTACCGAGCCTGGTCGGAGACGCCGTTCCAGGAGCGGGCCGCCGTATTCAGGAAGGCCGCGGATCTTATCACGGCGGGCTGGTGGAAGAGGCTGTCGGCTGCGACGATGCTTGGCCAGTCCAAGAACGTATACCAGTCCGAGATAGATGCGGTGTGCGAGACAGCCGATTTCTACCGCATCAACCCGGCACTCGCCGAGCGCCTGTACGCGGAACAGCCGCGGTCGGGTGGTGGCGAGCGCAACCTGGTCGACTACCGGCCGCTGGACGGCTTCGTGTACGCAGTGACACCGTTCAACTTTACATCGATTGCGGCCAACCTGCCTTCGGCACCCGCGCTGATGGGCAACTCCGTAGTCTGGAAGCCGGCATCGACGTCGGTGCTCTCCAACTGGTACCTCTACCAGCTGTACCGCGAGGCTGGGCTGCCCGATGGCGTCATAAACTTCATTCCCGGATCGGCCCGCGACATCAGCGCAGGCGTCCTGTCCAGGCCCGACTTTGCCGGGCTCCACTTCACCGGCTCCACGCCGGTATTCAACAGCCTGTGGAAGGCGGTGGCGGAGAATCTTTCGACATACCGGGCGTATCCGCGGCTGGTCGGCGAGACGGGAGGCAAGGACTTCATACTCGTCCATCCCGATGCCGACATGGATGCCGTCGTGGCCGCATGTGTCCGCAGCGCGTTCGAGTACCAGGGGCAGAAGTGCTCTGCGGCGTCGCGACTCTATGTACCGCGATCGTCTGCAGCCGGCCTGCTGGACAGGCTTGCCGCCGAGATATCGAGCCTGCGGGTGGGGCCGCCGACAGATCACCGGAACTTCGTCAACGCAGTCATCGATGAGGCAGCCTTCGATACCATCGTCGGCTACATCGAGCGCGCCAGGGCCAACCCGGCCTGCCGCATCATCGCCGGCGGCACCTATGACAAGTCGGAAGGCTTCTTCATCGCCCCGACCCTCATCGTCAGTGATGATCCCCGCTCGGAAAGCATGGTCCAGGAGATATTCGGGCCCGTGCTTACGGCATATGCCTATGATGATGCCGACATGGCCGCGGCCTACGGCCTGGTCGACTCGACATCGCCATACGCGCTGACCGGCGCCATGTTCGCGACCGACCGACACGCCATCGTAAAAGCGACAGACGCCCTGAGGCATGCGGCAGGCAATTTCTACATCAACGACAAGCCGACGGGCGCCGTGGTGGGCAGGCAACCCTTCGGTGGAGCGCGCGGATCAGGCACGAACGACAAGGCAGGCTCGTTCCTCAATCTGGTCCGCTGGACGAGCCCGCGGACCATAAAGGAGAACTTCGCGCCTCCGGCCGACTGGCGCTACCCGTTCCTGGCCTAGCCCCGGCTGGGGCAGCCAGGAAGCTGAATGCTGACGAGTAGTCGAGTGGGGGCCGCCGCGGCCCTCACTCACGCTACTTGAACAGTTCCACCGCGGCCTTGATGTCCGCAGCGCCGATACCGACCCCGATTCCCATCGTTGCCGGTGTCACGTCGAACCATCCCAGAATTCCGGCAAGCGACTTTGCGTCATAGGCCAGCGGCGCGCTGTCGGCCGGCCGCAGGCGCATGATCAGCCTGTTCAGCGCCTTGGTCGACACGTACCAGATGGCGCGCGCGTCGGCCGGGGCCCCTGCCTTCAGTGCTATGAACGACTGGTCCCTCGCAAGCGGCTTCTGCGCTGCGCTGCGGGCAAGCATGGGCCTGAGCTTCTCCGGCGCTCCGAGTCCGATGAAGACCTTGTCGTCGCGGTACACGTAGACAGGCGCGATCAACCGCTCGAGCAGCGACGCATAGGGCGCGTCGCCAAAACGGTAGCGGTACGAGTCGTAGGGCAGCCCGTCCAGCGTGCCCTTGTTCCGCTCGATGTCGAGCGAAACGCCCGAGCTGGCCAGCATGCTTGCATAATCCGGATCCTTGACGGTCTCCATCATGCGTGCGGAGACGTCGCGAAAGGCCTGCCTGTCCTTGAGCTCGATGGCGCCCGCCGCGTCGACGGCAAGACCCCGCGTCAGCAACGCCAGCGTTTCCTGTTCGTCGAGTGATGAACCAGAGGCCAGCGCCCGGACCAGCTCATCGGATACGCCGATGTCAAACGACGCACCGCCGTTCATGCCGGAGGCCGCCGCGTAGGCACGCATCGATTCCAGCGATGACTGAGCCAGGTCGGAGCCGGGCAGGATCAGGCCATACAGTGCCTCCATGAATGGTGCGCTCCAGTCAGGCGGCGTCGACCAGGCGAAGGACATCAGGGCGTCGGATTCGCAGAATGACAGGTACGGCATCGCCTTGTCGCCGCGTGCCGCCTTCGCCGCCATCGTCGAAAGGGTGCCGCCATCGACCAGGCTGGCGCCCATCCTGAACCAGGCGCGATCCTTTTGCACGGTCAACGCCATGTCGATGCCGCTCAGTTCGGTGATGGCGGCCTTCAGGCCCTCGGCGACGGCGCTCGTACCGAGCGTACCGAGTGCCGACGCAGTACTGGTCGCCTGATCTTCGATATCGCCATCGGAGCCCTGATCGGGAGGCGCGTTGTCATTCGGATTGTCCTGCATGGCCGCATCGCCGGCATCCTCATCCGGAGCCGTCACCCCGGCGGTCAGGAGATCCTTGAAGCCGGGCACGCGATCAAGGTAGGCGGAGCCGATACGCGTATCGGCCCACGCGGCAAGGCTCGACGCGGGATACACGGACAGTGTCGACAGGTCGATGGTCTGCGCGGTGCCGAATGCCGGTGCCTGCATCCCGCCCAGCCCGACGGCGACGTAGCCCTGGTATCCAGAGCCGACGGTCGCGCCGGAGAATGTCTGCTCCAGCAATCGGGCCAAAGCCTGGCCGACCCTGGCCTGCTCTGCAGCGGCAAGCCCGGGCTGAAGCGGCACGAACACGAGCGACTGGAATTTGTCGGCATCGGCGGGGTACATCGCTACGAGAAAGCGCCGGGTCAGATCGATGCCCTTGGCGATCGCCGCGCCGTCATCGCCTGCAGAGGCGCTTTGCAGCCCGGTCATCATCGAGTTGATGGCACCGGCCATCGCATCGGCCTGTGAGCCGAGGCCCGCATTACGCAGAAAGCCGGCGGTGTTCTCGATAAACAAGGCCGGATTGCCTATGGTCATGACCACGGCGGCACCCTGCGGGACGGCGGCCAGCGCGTCGAACGCCGGTTGCGGCGTCGCGCCTATCAGCAGCGTCGAGGCGACGATGACGAACAGCGGCACGACATGATGTTTTCTGGCGGTTGCCATGTGAGCTCCTTGCAAAATAGTTGTGTGTTCAGCCTATGGCGAAAGCCGCGCCCATGGCGAGAGCCGCGGCTCCGAGCAGTCCTGAATCCGGGCCCAGGCCCGGTGGCACTATGAACGCGTCCATCGCACCCGGTGCATCGAGGCGCGGCGCATATCCGGCAAGACGGGCCCCGAGATGGGCGCGTACGAGTTGCAGCAATCCGGGAGCGGAACCAAGCCCGCCGCCGAGCACGATGCGCTCGGTGGCCAGCACCAGAACCAGCGGCACAAAGCCGGAGGCCAGGTAGCGCGCCTCCAGGTCCCAGGCGGGGTGTCCCGGCGGCAGCGACTCTGCGGGCGCGCCCCAGCGCGCGGCTACCGCCGGCCCGGAGGCCATGCCCTCAAGACAGGCACCGTGGAAAGGGCAGTGCCCCGCGTAGCGGTCGTCCGGCTCGAGCGGTACCGGCACGTGGCCCGTCTCCGGATGGCTGGCGCCATGCAGCAGGGCGCCATTGGATACAACGCCGCCGCCGATGCCCGTGCCCACCGTCACATAGACGTGGTCGGCAAGACCGCGGCAGGCACCCCAGCGCCCCTCGGCCAGCGCCGCGGCGTTGACATCGGTATCCATCGCAATGGTCATGCCCAGCCGCTCCCGCATCGCTCCGGCCAGATCGAAGCCGGACCAGCCTGGCTTGGGCGTCTTGCCGATGCGGCCCCAGTCAGTGCTGCCGAATCTGCCTGCAAGCGGCCCGAACGATGCTATGCCCATGCGTTCTATCGGGCCGTATGTCTCGGAGGCCTTTCTGAACCACGCGGCCGCCCCGTCGACCGTTGCCGCAGGATCCTGCGTGGCGATTCTGCCTCGAGCCAGCACTTCCGGAACCTGGTGCGGACCGCCGCCCTCGACGATGCCAAGCACGAATTTTGTACCTCCGGCCTCTATCGCCGCGACGCGCATCGTGTCACTCATTCTTCGCCCGGCTCCCGGGGCATCGCGATCGATTCAGACTCCCTCGGTTTGATGGTAGAAACGGCTTTGACATAGATGTAGTAATCGTTGTCGCTATCGTAGAAGCCAGGAATGTGGCCTATCGTCTGGAAGCCTGCATTCTGGTAGAAGGCCTCTGCAATTGCCTGTTCCTTGACCTTGGATGTCTCCGCCCTGATGACCGCGTACGTGTTCGTCTTGAGCAGGTTTTCTTCAAGCATGGCCATCAGCCGCGGTCCGACTGCGCCGTTGCGATAGTCGCGGCCGACGACAAACGTGTGCACGTCAAAGGTGTAGTCGGTATTGGGTGACCGGTAATAGAGGCAGAAACCCGCAAGAATGATGCCGTCGCGCAACTCCAGCAGTTCGAATGGCTTGCCGGGACTCTCTTTCCAGGCGGCCAGTGTCTCTTTCAGTATATCGAGCTCGATATCCCGGTAGGCTCCGGTCTCGAGCGATAGCAATTCATATTCCCGAATATTGATCATTTCCGGTATTCCTCATGCCCGCGTGGCTCTGGGCGTTTTTTGATGTATCGAATATTATCATCATCGAGCGAAACGCAATTGTCGTCTTGTTTTTGAAAAGCGCCCGATACCATAGTATTTTAATCCATGGATCATGATTTGTACACGTCCGGCGGAGTTTTTGCAGGCCTGCTGGCTGGAAGCAGGCCGTTGATGGTGCTTCGTGTTCAATTTTTCTATCGTTCAGGCCGAAATATAATAGGAACCAGACACGAATGGCAGCAAGAGGCCTTCGCCGACCCCGGTGGACGGCTTCTTCCAGGCAAGGATGGACTACAGTGACGAACTATTCGATAAAGAATGCCGATATCGCGACCGGCGACAGCCTGCGCCGCAAAGGTTCAGTATCGATCGATGGGACACGACTTGCCTCGACCCAGTCAAAAGGGCCATCGTTCGACCTGGCTGGCGCCTCATTCATCTACCCGGCCCTGGTCAACATCCATGACCACTTCAGGGGCAACTACCTGCCGCGTGTCGGACCCAAGGACGACAAGTACTACACCAACTGGGGACCGTGGGACGCCGACCTCAAGTCCTCATCGGTCTACGAAGAACGGGCCAACATCAATGTCGAGCAGATGTACTTCCTGTCCGCCTACAAGAACCTGTTCTCCGGCGTGGCGACGGCCAACGACCATTTCCCGCACGAGATCAATGGTGCATACCTGCCGCGCCTGCCCATCCGTGTCATAGAGCACTACTGCCTGTCGCACGAATGCTCATCCTATGACCTCAACTGGGGTGACGGAATAGAGATAGAGCACGCGCGCGCCCTGGAGCGCAACTGGCCATACATTACCCACCTCGAGGAAGGTTTTGATTTCGAGTCGCAGGATGGCATCGGCATACTGGAGCAATTGGGCTGCCTGGACGACCACTGCGTGTTCATCCACTGCATCGGCTTCTCCGATGAGGACATTGCCAAGACTGCCAAGGCCGGAGCGTCCATATCATGGTGCCCGGCGTCCAACAAGCTGATGTTCAACGTGACCTGCAAGATCAGGAAGATGCTCCAGGCGGGCATCAACGTATCGATCGGCACAGACTCCACCGCGACAGGTTCGGTGAACCTGCTGGCCGAGATGCAGTACGCGCGGCTGGTCTATCGCCAGATGTACGGTGAAGACCTGTCTGCCAAGTCGATATTCAGGATGGTGACGGCGAATCCCGCTCAGGCATTCCGGATGTCTGACCGCATCGGAGCCCTGGAGCCGGGCATGAACGCCGATATCCTGGTGCTCAGGGCCAGGCATGATGACCCCTACGAGAACCTCGCGTCCGCGACGATGCAGGACATCGAGTTCCTGTCGGTGGACGGCGTGCCGGTGCTTGCCGACCAGCGGTTCGGCGAGCTGATTCCCCGTGACGGCAGCTACGAAGAGGTCATCGTCGATGGCAGGGCCATGCTTGCCAAGGGTACGCCGGCCAGCCTGTACAGGACGATCCGCCAGGAAGTGGGCTTCAAGAAGGTTCTGGACTATCTGCCTTTCGAGGTTTGAGGCCCTTGCGGAAAAGTGAATATCGGCATGGTGCCGAGAGAAGATATGTACTATAATCACCCAATGGCTGATTGGTGCAGATCATAGCCTAAATTCTGGAGCAATGAGGAAACGATGCCCAAGGTAGGGACATACCACGCCAACTCGGTGATTTACTTCCAGGGTGACCAGGGAGACAGGATCTTCGTTCTCCAGCGTGGCAGGGTTAGCCTCAATTACAATGATATCGAGACCGGCAAGCTGATACGCGAGATCATCCAGACTGGTGAGTTCTTTGGCGTCAAGAGCGGCCTTGGCCGGTACCCCCGCGAAGAGAATGCCGTCGTGCTCGAGGACGCCAACGTGCTCGCGTTTACCGTGCCCGAGTTCGAAGCGTTCTCCATGTCCAACACCAGGATCATCATCAAGATGCTCAAGGTGTTCTCCAACCAGCTCAGGCACATACACAAACAGGTGGAAAACCTCATGGAGAACCCCATGGCGGTCAACCCCGAGACTGGCCTCTTCAAGACCGGTGAATACTATCTGCGCAACCGCATGTACTCGCAGGCGCGCTACGTGCTCGGCCGCTATCTGACATACTATCCCGCAGGCAAGCTGGCGGAGCAGGCCGGGCGGTATCTGGAATCGGCAGAGGCCGCCCTGTCCAGGTATGGCGACGGCAAGGGTCCGGCTCCGCTCGCCGGGGCCGCCCCCGCGCCCGCTGTCGCGCAGGCAGGCGCAGCGCCTTCAGGCATGGCAGTCGAACCATCAGCCCCCAAGGCTGCCGTGCGGCCGGCAGAAGGCGCCAGCCTCTCCGACACTGCCAAGGACTACTACAACGCGATCAGCCTGTTCTCCCAGGAGAAATACCAGGATGCCTTCAAGGAGCTCAAGCGCATAGCGGAGGCCAGCGAAGACAGGGAGTATGTCGGCAAAGCCCAGTTCGACATGGGCCGATGCCTGTTTGCACTTGGGCAATGGGAGCTTGCCATCAAGCATTTCACCACCATCGTACAGGGCTCGCCCAAGCACCCGGACATGTCCGACATCCTGTTCATCATGGGGCAGTCGTGGGAAAAGAAGGGCGACAAGGACAAGGCCAAGGCATTCTACACCAAGGTGCTGTCCATGCCCGGCGACGAAGATTCAAGCGCGCGCATCAAAGCCAAGAAGGCCCTTGGCGCCTTGGGAGGAGCCTGACCATGGCGGACCTTGCCGGATTCAGCCGCTTTGCCCGAACCTACCAGCCCGGAGAGATCATCTTCTCGGAGTACGAACCGGGTGACAGCTTCTATTTGATTCAGACCGGCCGCGTCAGAATCACCAAGATCGTCGGCGACATAGAAAAGAACATAGACATTCTGTCGGCACCGGAAATATTCGGCGAGATGGCCATTCTCGAGGGCGCCCCGCGATCGGCGACCGCGATAGCGGAAGAGACCGTCAAGGTACTGGAGTTCAACAGGGCCAATTTCGAGATATTGATGATGGGCAACCCCCAGATAGCGCTCAGGCTGCTCAAGGTCTTTACCAAACGCATTTACGACCAGAAGCGCCGGTTCATGATCATGACGCTGGATGATCCCCAGGCCAAGATAGCCGACGTGTTCCTGATGCTCGACGAGACCCAGGGATCGATCAATCAGGGCGAACCGCTTGGCGACAAGCGTGAGTTCAAGGTAACCATCGACGATGTGGGGCACTGGGCCGGCATGAATCCTGCCGAAGCCCAGGCAATTCTGGGGCATTTCTCCAACCAGCGTCGCGTCGAGCTGTATGCCGACCGTATCGTGGTCAAGAACATCAACGACTTCATACGCTTCGTCAACTCCAAACGAAAGAAGTAGGCCTCGGCTCTTGCCCTGTCATCCCCTTTTCATGTATAGTCTCGCCCGAATCGCCGAGATAGCTCACTTGGCAGAGCGGCGCACTCGTAATGCGCAGGTACCGGGTTCGATTCCCGGTCTCGGCTAAAAAGGCTGCACGCCCTTCGGGGCGCGCAGCTTTTTTATTAAGCCGAGACCGGGAATCGAACCGAAGCGAGCGCGCGCCGAGAGGCGCGAAGAGGCGCCAGGGATGGCGCCGGAAGCGAGCGGAGGCGGCTCGGAAGCCCGAGACAGGATGTCGAGGGCTGGAGAGGATTCCCGGTCTCGGCTAAAAAGGCTGCACGCCCTCGGGGCGCGCAGCTTTTTTATTAAGCCGAGACCGGGAATCGAAGGGAAAGCGCTCCGCAGAGCGCGCGAATCGGATGAGCGAGCCGATTCCCGGTCCGGGCTCAAGCCGCGCGTTAATAGAACCGAACATAGAGTGATGAATGCTGATGGAACCATCAATCCGAACAGCCTCGTTCTGAGTCCGCCGTACCATCATCGAGGTGCAACGAGGTGAAGCCAGGCGCATTGGAGTTTGCCCTATGAAGACAACAGGAAGAGATGTCCATGGACTACTGAGATCGTTCTACAGATTGCTCTTCATTTCGCTTGGCGTGTCTATGTTCCTGTCATATTTCATATTCTTCATACCCCTCAACGCCTCGTTTCTCAGGGAGCAGGAGAACTACTTCAGGAACGAGGTCAAGATCAAGGCCAGCTCCGACGACCACCTGATACTGGACTTCATATCCAGCGCAGAAGCGCTGGGAAGCAGGTCGGTCATCAAGCAGCAGCTGGTAGACTACCATCGTGGCGCGGTCGGCTTGCGTGAACTGCGGGACTATGTCCAGTCCAGGTATGCAGATGGCGCGTCAGCAACGCGGGGCCTGGTAGGGGCAGGCCGTTTCCTGCCCGATGGAACGATGATAGCCACGTGGGGAGACGGAAGCATATACGCACGGCATGCCGAGACAACGCCTGGCTTCTACATCTATGTCGAGAATGGCGCGCTGTTCGCCCTGGCTGTCTGCCAGGTCCAGGACAAGGGGACATACCTGGGGTATGACGCCTGTGTCTTCAACGCCAGCATCCTGCTGGAGAACAAATCAGAAATAGTCAGATCCTACGTCATACAGGCGGCCGGGTCGATCGACGGCCCTGACGGAAAGCACCTGTACTCGGTTCCCATCTATCAGGACAGATATCTGTTGCTCGCGCTCCCGGATGACGTGATATTCAGGGACGCCACGCGCAAGGCCTTCTATTTCGTCACGCTGTACTCCTGCACGCTCTTCCTGTTCATTTCCATATTCTCCTATTTTACATTCTACCGATTCGTGAAGAGGATCATCGATGACCATGTGCGGCTGATAGCGAAGTCGGAAGGCCTTTTGGCAGAGAAGGAACTCATCCTCAAGGAAGTCCATCACCGTATCAAGAACAACATGAACACCATCAGCAGCCTTCTGTCGCTGCAGGCCAGCGTGCTGCCGGAGCCGGCCGCCGTCGCCGCCCTGGCAGACGCCAACAACAGAATCCGCAGCATGTCCCTGCTGTATGACAGGCTCTATCGGTCGCTCGATTACTCGGAACTGTCGGTCAAGGACTACCTGTCGACGCTGGTTGACGAGATTGTATCGAATTTTCCAAACAGCCGGAACGTAACGCTTGAAAAACACCTGCAGGATTTCATGCTCGACGCCAAGAGACTGCAGCCGCTCGGCATCATCGTCAACGAACTCGTAACCAACACGATGAAACATGCCTTCAGGGGCAGGACGAGCGGCGTGATAGCCATATCGGCTACCAAGACCGGAAACCAGGTCGTCGTCTCGTTGCAGGACGATGGCGTCGGCATTGCCGATGCTCCTGCCCCGGACCAGCATTCCGGCTTCGGGCTGCAGCTCGTCAATGCACTGGCCAGGCAGCTCGATGGAACGATACTGGTAGAGCGGGAGCACGGGACGAGGATTGTACTGCAGTTCCCGACGTAGCAGCACCCGTGCCTGTGACGAGCCGCGATTCTTGCACCTGACCTTGACACCTCCCCGGCCGCGCCCCCTATTATGTCCCCGCCTCCGAATCGTGCGTACCGAGATGAACGGCCGGCCTACAGCGATCTTTCGCCATGGCCCACGATCGACCGGTTGGCAGTGATTCCAGCCGCGTCGCTCCGACTCCACCGAACGGGCCACAGCGCTAGATACACGCCGACCTGCAGGGTTTGACTGGAAACGATCAAGCCTCCCGCTTTGGAAAGGAGCAATCATGCAGAAGAGAGGTCTCGTTTTCGCCGTGCTTTGCCTGGTGGTCGCCATCGGGCTTTCGGCACAGACCGTTGCCGGCACGATAACCGTGGTCGACGCAACCGGACGTACGGTCGTGCTCGACAGACCCGCCGACAAGATACTGGGAACCCACAACCCCTCGTTGAACACCGGCATCGTCCTGGGCGGCGGCGACAAGTACATCGCCGGTTTCGGCAACAAGAAGATGGCCGACAAGCTCTACGATTTTGTGATGACCGATTATGCCGGCATCGTGCAGATCGGCATGGGCGGCACCATAAACCTGGAGACGGTCGCCTCCCTCGGCTCCAACAACGTGGCCATCCTTCCCGAACGCTTCAAGAGCCAGGTTGACCAATTCGCCAAGATCGGCGTCAAGGCGATCATCGCCCTTCCCAATGCAGAGAGCTTCGACACGATCAAGAACTCGTTGCTGATCGTTGGCAAGGTACTGGGCGAGGACGCACGCGCCCGGACCATCACCGCCTTCATGGACGGCCAGATCGCCCAGACCAAGACCCTGTCGGCCCAGGCGAAGGTCCGCCCGAGCGTCCTGTTCCTCGGCAGCAAGAGCCCCAATTCGGTAGCTACCGCGTCGATGATACAGACCGACATCATAGAGATGGCTGGCGGCACCAACGCCGTCCGCGGGATCGAGGTCCGCGGCGACTTCGCCGAAGTCAATATCGAACAGATCATGGCCTGGAATCCGGACATCATCTGGGTGCCGGCGTATGCGTCATACACGGTTGCAAGCCTCCTGGCCGATCCCAAGTGGAGCGACATCAAGGCCATCAAGAACAAGGCCGTGTACCGCTTCCCCTCGTCGCTGGAGCCGTGGGACTATCCGACCGCGGCGGCCGTGCTCGGATTGCGCTGGGGCCTGCACAACCTGCACCCGGAGCTTTCCAGCGTCGCCGACCTGAAGGCACAGGCCGATGCGTTCTATGCCCTGGTCTACGGCAAGAAGTTTACGCTTGAGCAGCTCGGCGTCGAATAGACCGAAATCATCGACGTACGTTCCCATCCTCATCGCCGCCCTCGCCATCGGAGCGGTGGCGGCCGCCTTCGTGGGCAGGTTCAGCTCCAACCCGGCAGACGTCGCGCATGCGGTGCTCGGCCGGCTGGGCCTGAGCGGCGACAGGAACGCCGCCATGGAGACCGTGCTGTTCCGCGTCAGGATGCCCCGGATCATCGCATCGCTGATGATCGGTGCCATGCTGGCCCTTTCGGGAGCCGTCTACCAGGGCGTCTTCCGCAACGTCCTCGTGTCGCCCGATATCCTGGGCGTGTCGTCCGGAGCAGCCGTCGGCGCGGCAGGCGCCATACTCCTGGGGCTCGGCATGGCGGAGCGCCAGCTGTTCGCCTTTGCCGGAGGACTGACGGCGGTGTTGCTCGCGACCGCGATACCCCGGCTGTTCAGGAACAGCTCCAACCTGATACTGGTGCTGTCGGGAACCATAGTCGGTGGCTTCCTGGCTTCCCTCCTGGCCATGATGAAATTTGTGGCGGACGAGCACGTGCAGCTCGCCGAAATAGTCTTCTGGCAGATGGGCAGCCTGGCTGCCATCGGGTATCGCGAATTGGCTGCCCTGGCGCCAGCGTTCCTTGCCAGCACGGCGCTCCTCCTGGGACTGTCGTGGCGCATCAACATACTGTCCTTTGGCGAATTCGAGGCCAGGGCGCTGGGCATCAACGTGCCGCTCGTGCGCGGCATCGTGATAGCCGCATCGAGCCTCTTGACCGCGGCCGCCGTCAGCGTGGCCGGCACCATCGGCTGGGTCGGCCTCATCGTGCCCCACCTGGCACGCCTCCTGTGCGGATCGGACCACGTGAAGATGCTGCCGGTGGCCGCACTGCTCGGCGCCCTGTTCATGCTGCTGATCGATACCGTGGCCAGGGCGGCCTTTACCATGGAAATTCCCTTGTCCATACTGTCCGGACTGATCGGGGCGCCCGTCTACGCATGGCTCCTTTACAGGCAGCGCGCCCATGTTTCCTGAGGCTCGAACCACGGTCTCCATGCGGGTAAACGGCCTTGGCTTCGCGTACGAAGGCTCCCCGCCCGTGCTCCATGACATTTCATTCAGCCTGGATCCGGGCCGCATCATATGCATACTGGGCCCGAATGGCTCGGGCAAGACAACCCTGCTGCACTGCATGGCCAGCCTCCTTGAGCCGGACCATGGCAGCGTCCGTATCGGTGATGCCGACGTGGCCGGCATGAGCGGCGGCCAGATTGCCAGGAACGTGGGCTTTGTGCCGCAATCACTGGTGCCGGCCTTCGCGTACGAAGTGCTCGACTACGTCGTTACCGGCTGCGCGCCACGCATGGCGCTCTTCCAGAAGCCGGGCCAAAGAGAATACGATACGGCCGCCAGGGCCATAGCACTGATGGAACTGACCCATCTGGCGCACAAGCCATACACGAATATCAGCGGCGGCGAGCGGCAACAGGTCAGCATCGCCAGGGTTCTTGCCCAGCAGACCGGCATCGTGCTGATGGACGAACCGACCGCCCACCTCGATTATGGCAACCAGGTCAAGGTGCTCCGCATCATCAAGACCCTGGCCAGCAAGGGCTATGCCGTCGCCATCACCACCCATAACCCCGAGCACGCCATCATGCTGGGCGACCAGGTGGCGGTACTGGGCAAGGATGGCGCATTTACCTTCGGCAGGCATTCCGACATCATCAACGGCCCGTTCCTGTCATCGCTGTACGACGTGGACATACAGGTCAGGCACATCGACGACATTGACCGCGACGTGTGCATAGCCCATCCATTCTAGCGGCACGGGGCAACGAGGCACACAGACGCAGCCAGAAGATTCAGGGGGCGCTATCTTCTGCGAATCGGCAGCCTGTGCCAGATGCGCCCCCTGCCGCGGGCTTCCGCTCCGCGGTTACGCGGCGCGGCGATCCCGCGGCTCCCCGAAGAGCGAACAGCATTCCAGCGCGCGGGCGTGGCATCAGTGGTGATCGGGTAGGTTCGATGATGCATACTGCGGGCCTCGTTCAGCTACAAATGCATCGACATTCGAATTCACACCAGGCTCCCGGACGTCCGCTTCCTGCCTGACGGGCGGTGTGCGCATCGCTTCCGGATCATAGATCTCCATGAACGGAGCCGCGCCTCGTATCCAGCCAGACAGGGTAACCGTCATGGCGGGCCAGCCGTCCGCTTTCGTCGACCTTCTGATGGCGCATTCCCAGACGACGCACACGCGCCATCCAGCCGCGATCAAGGCGATGATATCCCTCGCGTCGCGTTCCCTGTTGCGCTTGATTTTGTCTGCCCAGAATTCCGAATTGCTACCAGGAATCCTGAAGTGGCGGCAATCGTGGCCGTGCCAGAAGCAACCATGCACCAAAACGACGGCCCGGTACCTGGTCAGCTTGATGTCGGGCTTGCCAGGCAGGTCAGTGCAGTTCTTGCGATATCGGAAACCCGCAGAGTACAGAGCCTCCCGGATCATCCTTTCGGGCTTGGTGTCTATCCCGCGGATTCCCGCCATCATGCGACTGCGCGTTGACCGCGAAACGGTATCCATGACTGCAAGTATGGCTCATCGGCGACCGTTAGTCGATCATGATCAGCGGCTTGATGAAGTGCGCCACGGATGCGAAGACAGGAACGGCGACCGAATTCCCGAACTGTTTGTATGCCCGAGTGTCGGAGACGGGAATAATAAAACTGTCTGGAAAGCCCATGAGGCGTGCACATTCCCGTGGGGTAAGCCTTCTCGGGTTCCGTCCAGTCTGCGCAATGAGAATTTCCGAACCATCCTTGTAGTATCGTGCTGACAGGGTACGGGCAACCGAAGTCTCGGTACAGAGTCCATAACCAAAACCATTGCCAAGTGAACGATGCTTGTCCGCATACGATTGCAGGTATGCCCACAGCTTGTCGCTCAGCGTGTACTTGTCTTGAACCTTCCTGAAGTCGTGATCAAAGTAGCTCGACCCGTCATGGTCAAGGTAAGGTTCGGTCCCATCGATCCTGTGAAGAATATCCCCCAGAACAGTTTTCTGCTTGTCGGGAAAGGCGAACGAGTTCAGGTCGAACAGGACTGGATCCCTGAAGCCAACGATGACTATTCGCTCCCTGTGTTGCGGCAACCATTGCTGCGCGTCCAGGATTCTGTATTGTACTGAATAGCCAAGGTCGTCCCTCAGCGTACTCAGTATCACCTTGAAGGTATTGCCATGATCGTGAGAGTGGAGATTCTTTACGTTCTCCAGCAGAAATGCCTTGGGTCTCTTTTCCGCGATGATGCGTGCGACATCAAAGAACAGCGTACCTTGCGTTTTGTCAGCAAATCCATGTGCCCTTCCGAGCGAGTTCTTCTTGGAGACCCCAGCGATCGAGAAAGGCTGGCAAGGAAAGCCTGCGACCAGAATATCATGGTCAGGTATGGAAGCGGCCGAAATTCTCGTTATGTCTCCGTGAATAGGAGACTCGTCGGGAAAATTGACGCCATAGGTCTTTTGGGCATAATCATCCCACTCCGACGTAAAGACGCAGTGGCCACCGACAGATTCGAAGGCAGTCCGCAGGCCACCAATACCGGCGAATAGATCTATGAAGGTGAAATCATGTTTCCCTTCGTTCTCGTGCTGTATGGCTTCCCCGATGATCGAGTGAAGGGCCTCGATGACATAGAATTTCGGTACTGTCTCTCCGTTGCGCCAGCGCCGCACTGTAGTGACATTCAAGTGAAGCAATTTGGCTATGTCGGATAAGGATTTGAATCGAAGTGCCTGTTCCAGCAGCGTAATGACGCTCGTGTCTTCTATATCTGTCATATTTACCGCCTTGGGGAGAAGTCCAGTGCAGTATGCACTATTATTTCCCCATGGGCAATAGAGGTCTTGAATTTGGTGCCTTAGCCTGCAATTCCTTCAGGTGTTCAGTGAATCGTTCCAGCGACCAAAGCCAACTTCTCTGGCCAGGCGAAAACGTATCATGAAGTTTCAGCGGTACAACAAGCTGCAGCCGTCGTGATTGCATCTCGCTAGTTTGATTGATGCTTATTGATGGCTCAAGTGTAAGGAGATGCTTCATATTGCTGATTCTGTCCGCCTCCGTTAGCGCCTGCCGCCATCTGTCTTTGCAGCTCGATTTGACAGCCAGCATAGTTAGCAGCTCGGACGGAAAATTCGCATCGCGATAATGGTCGACTGACGGGAATATGAAATCGGGCTTGCTCTTGTTCTCGGTAGTAGCTCCCCGAGTATACTGGATGCCGTTTCGAATGAGGATCGTTTCGACATGGTTCTCCAGCGCAAAGCCAGCTCTAGCGGATCGCCTGTTCATGACGGACTTGGCAAAATCAATGAACTCGTCGCTGTCTAAGAATGGTACCTTCAGCCTATGGGTAATTATTGTTTTCTCCAGAGTCCTGAAGAGCAGCTCCTCCATTTCGTACCATTGCATTAGAAGCTCATCGGGACCAATATCGAGTGGTGTGGGCGAACTTCTCTTCGTTGCGCATTTCTGAGCAAAATCCGAAAATTCTCTTGTCGTGGGGAAGCTATTACCAAACGCATCAGTGATCATGCTTATGAGATTTTGATCATCGAAATCATATTCTATTCCCAGCGCATCGAGTACAAATCGAGATTGGAAATCCAGCGGGACACTGGTCATCCGATCATAGAATTGAATATGACCATGGGCACTAATCTTATCTATTCCGAAAAGTAGTCTGATCTTGAATTCACCGCCGGAACTTGCCGGCGCGATTACAAGGAGTGGGCTGCCATCTTTTAGCTGTGCAAGCAGGATGAAATCGCCAGCTCGCATCAGTTGTGTAACATCGTTGTCCTTATAATAAATGCGCCATTCCGGGCTGCGAGTCTGTTTCATTTTGCGCGAGTCATACCAGGAGATCCAACCGGAAGCCTGGATCGTATCTTCCTCGGTATTCCCGAGATAAACAAATCTAGCAGGTATGTCGCGCCGATCTTGAATATCGCCCCAGCATTTTCTCATCGAACTGAGGCCGCCAATTTCGTGGCCATGTGATACTTCCGGATCGGCATCCGTTGGCGTCAGATGTTTTGCGGAAATTGCCAAAAATAAATCTCTGAGTGATGACTGGTTCATAATTACCTCAGAATATCACACTATCGGCAGAGCGAGCATCTCCAATATGCTCTTCTGATTTTGATTTTCAGGTTCTATAGCTAAGATTCAGGGCATGCCTTCTTTCCCCCTCCCCGGCAGCACCCGCCTGACCCCGCCGCGGGGATTGGGTACGTCACCGGCATACCGCGGAATGACATGCACGTGCAGGTGAAACACGGTCTGGCCGGCGGCCGCTCCAACGTTCATGCCGATGTTGTAGCCGTCTG
>Ga0209467_1001478_pt1 | contig 20364 bp, 17 predicted proteins | sample Higcelwee11metaG_FD_187175 | JGI IMG/M metagenome (GOLD analysis project Ga0209467, IMG submission 187175) | Freshwater pond sediment microbial communities from the University of Edinburgh, under environmental carbon perturbations - High... | ecosystem: Environmental > Aquatic > Freshwater >...
GGCGCAGGCGCCGTCCACCTCGGGGGTGATGGCGCCGTCCGAGTCGTCACAGTCGTCGCCGCCGCAGGTCTCATCGGAGTAGCCGTCGAGGTCGTCGTCGTTGTCGATGAGCCCGTCGCAGTCGTGGTCGAGGCCGTCACAGCCCACAGACTCGCCGGGGTTCACGTCGTCGGCGCCGTCATCACAGTCGCCGCCGGTGGCGACATACAGGCTCGTGGGGGGTGTGCAGGCCATGAGCGCCGTGGCGTCTTGACCGTAGCCGTCACCGTCCAGATCGGCAAACCAGCCGGTCTGCACGCCCTCGTCGGTCTCGCCGTCGCAGTCGTTGTCCACCTCGTCGCACACCTCCGTCGCGCCCGGGTAGGCCGAGTCGTCGCCGTCGTCGCAGTCTTCAGTCGTGGCGACGAAGCCGTCCGGCGCCACGCAGGCGAGCACGGCGAGGCGGGTGACCCCCACGCCATCGCCGTCGCCGTCGCCGTACCAGGTCTGGGCGTCTACGGCGCTCGGCGGGTCGATCTCTCCGTCACAGTCGTTGTCCAGCTCATCGCAGAGCTCTTCAGCGTCGGGGTTCACCGCCGCGCGGCTGTCGTCACAGTCGTTGTCGTCTTCAGTGTAGCCCTCGGGCGCGGCGCAGGTGTCCGTGAAGAAGTCAGGGTCGCCGAAGCCGTCGCCGTCTACGTCTTGGTGATACCGGGTGGTGTCGATGGCGTCGGCGTCGATCTGCCCGTCGCAGTTGTTGTCGATCTCATCACAGACCTCCACGGCCAGGGGGTTCACGGCGCGGGCGCCATCATCACACTCCAGGCAGGCCGGGAAGCCGTCGGCGTCGTTGTCCTCAAAACCTACGGAGCCGTCGCAGTTGTAGTCGTTGGGATCGGCGCAGTCGGTCTCCGTGGCGCCGGGGAAGAACGCCGAGTCCGTGTCATCGCAGTCGCCGTCTTGGGTCACGAAGCCCTCGGGCGGCTCGCAGGCCAACATCGCGGCCCCGGCGCCGTAGCCGTCGCCGTCCTCGTCGGCGTAGACCGTGGCGGCGTCAGCGGCGTCTTGGTCTACCTCCCCGTCACAGTCGTTGTCGAGGCCGTCGCATTGTTCCTCAGCGCCGGGGTTCACCGCGGCGTCGTTGTCGTCGCAGTCCTCATCATCGGTGTAGCCGTCGCCGTCCTCGTCGTGTTGGCCCAGCGAGATCCCCGTCTCGGTGGTGGCGTCTTTGGTGTCGTCACAGGCGAGCCCAAACAGGGCGAAGAGCGGGGTGAGCAGTCGGACAGAGCGCAGCACGAGGGCCATCCTGGCAGGGGGGAGCCTACAGGATGGCCGAGGATCACGCGCTTGTAAAGCCTGTCCTCGTCAGGGCTTAACGAAGGTAGGCCGGGTACGACATCAGGGGGCTGCCGAACTTCTCCGGCGTGGTGTCCCCACAGTCACGGCACTGCACGTTCACCACGGGCACCTTCACGCTGTTGATCTCAAACAGAGTGGCCTTGGCCAGGGCCCCGCCCTCGCCGCCGTTCACAGCGCAGCCGTCGGCGGTCACGGTGATGTCGTAGGGGCTGTAGCTGGAGGTGCCATAGGGGGTCTCCGTGCCGTCAAAGAAGCGGAAGCCGAAGGAGTAGTCGTAGCCGCCACCGTCGCGGTAGTAGTAGTGGATGACGTGCTCACAGAGGCCAACGTAGGTCTGGTTGCCCTCGGTGGAGACGGACTGAATCGCGGTGATCTGGGCGTCGGAGAGGTCAAGGGTGAAGTCGGTGCCCAAGAAGCGGTAACGGTCGCCGCCGGTGAACTGCTGCTGGAAGGTGAGGTCGGCGGCGTACTCGATCACCGTCCAGCCACCGCCGTCGGTGGTCATGTCACACTCGACGTCGAAGGGGTCGAGGCCGGTGCCGAAGCCGTCGGGGTCGATGGTGTAGATGCCGTCACCGGCGCTGTAGCCGTTTGAGAGCACGTCGAGGCAGGTGGTGCCCAAGGCGCAGCCGCCGCCGATCTCGGGCAGCACCACGGCGTCCCCATCGTCGCAGTCGTCGCCGCCGCAGGTGGCGTCGGCGTACCCGTCGCCGTCGGCGTCGTTGTCTACGTCGCCGTCACAGTCGTAGTCGCCGCCGTCACAGCCCAAAGACGCGCCGGGGTAAGCGTCGTTGTCGCCGTCATCACAGTCGCCGTCGGCGGCCACATAGTCGCTCGTGGGCGGGGAGCAGGCGTCGGTTGAGCGGCTGCCGCCGTAGCCGTCGCCGTCCACATCGAGGTACCAGGTGCTCTCGACGCCCTCATCGACGCTGCCATCGCAGTTGTTGTCGATCTCGTCGCAGATCTCTGTGGCGCCGGTCCAGGCGGCCTCCTCGGTGTCGTCACAGTCGTCTGTGTTCTCGACGTAGCCATCGGGGGCACTGCACGCGGTCACTGAACGTTTGGCGTTGCCGTAGCCGTCCTCGTCGTTGTCGAGGTAGTAGGTGGTGGTGAGGCCCTCATCGACGCTGCCGTCGCAGTTGTTGTCCACCTCATCACAGACCTCGGTGGCGCCGTCCCAGGCGAGCTCCTCCTTGTCGTTGCAGTCGCCGTCGTTGTCTACGGTGCCCGTGGGCTGTTCACAGCTTGTTTTGCCCGTGGCGGGGTCGCCGTAGCCGTCCTGATCGCGGTCGCTGTAGTAGGTGGCGGCGTCGGTGGCGGCGTCGTCTACGGATCCGTTACAGTCGTTGTCGACGTCGTCGCAGACCTCGGCGGCGCCGGGGTTGGTGGAGGCCACGGCGTCGTCACAGTCGCCGTCCTCAGAGGCGTAGCCCTCGGGGGTGTCGCAGGACTCTTGGGAGAAATCCGTGTCGCCGTAGCCGTCGGTGTCGGCGTCTTGGTACCAGGTGGCGGCATCTACGGCGCCGACGTCGGCCTCGCCGTCGCAGTTGTTGTCCAGATCGTCGCAGATCTCCGTGGCCGAGGGGTTCACCGCGCGGTTGGTGTCGTCACACTCCTCACAGGCCGCGAAGCCGTCGGCGTCGCCGTCGGTGAGGCCGGAGGAGCCATCACAGTTGTAGTCGGTGGGGTCGAGGCAGTCGTCCTCAACGGCGCCGGGGTAGATCGCCGCGTCCTGATCATCACAGTCGCCTACCTCGCTGGCGTAGCCGACGGGAGCCTCACAGGCGGTCTCGGTGTAGGCCTCGACACCAAACCCGTCGCCGTCGGCGTCGGCGTAGAAGGTGGCGGCGTCTGTGGCGTCCTCATCGGCCTCCCCGTCACAGTCGTTGTCGAGGCCGTCGCAGGTCTCTGCCGCGCCAGCGTTCACCGCGGGGTTGGTGTCATCACAGTCGTCTTCGCCGGTGAAGCCGTCGCCGTCCTCATCGACGGTCTGGGGCGCGGTGTCGACGTTCGTGTCGAGCACGACGTCCTTGTCGTCGGAGCGGCAGGCCAGGGCGAACAGGGTGAGGGCGAGGAGGGGCGAGGGTCGCATTGGGGGCCATCCTTGGCGTTGGGGTGCTGAAGCTATCTTTAGGATGGCGCAAGGAATCTGGCTTGTCTACCCTGCGGCCCACCACACCGCGGCCCAGATGGTCAAGGAGATCAGGGCGGTCGGCGCGGTGATCGTGAGGGCCTGGGCGGCGGCGCGGGGGCGGCGGTCGCGGAGGCTCCACCAGGTGACGAAGCCCAGCAGAGGGCTCAGGGCGACGTTGCCCAAGCCCAGCAGCACTTGGGTCTCGCCGTCGAGGGGCTGGTCGATGAAGAGGGGGTCGGGATCTTCAGGGGTGGTGGGCCGCGGGACGGCGCGGCCGGCGGGGTAGAGGTTTCGCTCGGCGAGCTCCAGGAGCTCCGGCGGCGGGCGCAGCTCCTCCCCGGCGCCGATGCGCTCGGCGGCGGCGGTCATCTCGTCGTCGCTGAGGTGGTGGCGGCTCACGAGCCAGGCGTGCAGGCGCTCGTCCCCTTCAGGGCGGTGACCGCAGGCGGGGCAGGAGCCCATCGCGCGATCTTTGAACGAGCCGCAGCGTAAACACACGCCGCGGGCGGGGCGTAGGCTCGGCGGGTCGGGCCTCAACGGGCCGCCCAGCGCAGGGCACGATCCGACGCCGGGGCGGGCGGGCCGACGAGGACGGTGGGCTCGGGGCTGCCGATCAAGAAGAGCTGCTCCACGCCGCCAGCCCCCTCGGCCTGGGCGCGGAGCCAGAGAAGCAGCGCGGCGGGATCGTCGGAGAGCGCCTCGGGGCGGCGCAGCACGAGGATCTCCGCGGGGTCCACGAGGAGGGTGGCGGCGAGGCCCAAGGCGTCCAAGGGGCCGGGGCCGTGGGCCTCGGCGGGGCACAGGGTCGGGCCGAAGCCCGCCCAGAGCAGCTCATCTTGGGCGATCAGCGCCAGCTCACCCAATGAGAACGGCGGGGCGGCCAAGGCGGCGCGGAGCTGGCGCACCCCCTCGCGGCTGCGGGGCTCGGCGGCGCGCTCGGCGCGGGCGAGGGCGGCGAGGTCAAGCTCCAGGGGGCCACGGCCGCGAACGCGGCCCCGAAGCGAGCGCACCAGAGCGTCAAAGGCGGGGCTCTTGTCCTCGTTGGGGCGCAGGCTCAGCTCGCCCAGATGGATCGAGAACAGGGCGGGGCTCACTGAGGCGAGATCGGCGGAGAAGGCGTAGCCGACGCGCAGGGTGAGGCGGGCGTCCTCGTCGGCCAAGGCGGTGACGAGGCGGGGGTCACGCGCCGCGAGCTCCCGCAGGAGGCCGAACAGCGGCGGGTCCACGGAGAGGGTGAGGCTGATCTTCAGCGTGGCCTGGCCGTGGGGGGCCAAGAGCGGCTTGAGGCGCGCGGGCTCACCGAGGGAGACCGAGTCCGGGGCGCCGCTCGGGTCGGGCTCCACCGAGGGCGCGGTGCCCAGTCGGGCGAAGGCGAGGCGGCAGGTCTCGGCGTCGAGCGCGCCCAAGCCCAGCTCAACGGCCAAGGCCAGGGCCTCTCGGGATCGGGGCGGCCCGCCGACGACGACCACGCGGCCCAAGCCGGTGATCGGCGTCGGGGCCAGCTCAGCGAAGCCCTCGGCGGTGACGGAGAGGATGACCATACGCGCCTCACTTTGCGGCAATGTAGCCCGCCGCGCCCAGGCGTCTTGGCTAGGCTATGATTGGCCGATGCTCTTCGCCGTCGGATCGATCCTCTCCTTCGGGTGGCTCACCCCCGCCCTCGCCGCTGATCCTCCCGCCGCGCCCGCCGCCCCGGTGGATCGCCACTACGTCTTGGGGCTGGACTGGGTGCCCACCTCCCGGGCCGACCTGGTGTGGATCGCTGAGGATCAGCTCACCGGCACCCTCGCCGGAGAGTTCGACGGGGCCCTGCGCCCGGCGCTCACGGCCTACGGTGGCCTGCAGGGCGACAAGACCGCCTGGCTCCTCTCCTTGGGCGTGGCCCGCTCAACCGACGTGAGCTGGACCTTGGAGGCCCGAGAGACGACGGCCATGGGCGGCGTGCGCCCGGCGCTGGACATGCAGCGCTACCTCATGCCCCGGCAGACCGGCGCGGCGACGGCGTGGTTTGGCGCGGGCGTCTCCGGCGTGATCCCCCTGGCCAGCGTGCGCAGCGCCGCCTACGGAGAACAAGAGGTCGAAGACGCCGCTGAGGAGGCCCGGGCCACCCGCAGCCGCATCGGCGGGGTCGGCGGGCGGGTTGGACTCGGCGCCGAGGTGCTCTTGAGCCCGGGGATCACCCTGGGCCTACGCACCCACGTCAACGCCCACCGGGGCCAGACGCTGAACGAAGACGCCCTGCGTGTGGCCACTTGGATCTGGGCGGACGCCGCGCTGCGCCTTCAGATCGAGCTGTAAAAAGATCACGCCGCCGCCAACGGTTGCCTCGGGGGAGGGGGTGGGTTACAAACGCCGCCCCTCGAAATCTTCGCTCAGGTGGCCCGACGAGCCTGCTTCCTCACATCTTGTGAGGGGTAAAGCCGAGCCCCACGCTGAGCTTGCCCAGCGAAGTCTGCCCCCCTCCACGAGCGCAGCATGACCTTGGCTCTTCTGCTCATCGTCCCCGCGGCCCACGCCGCCACGGGGATGTCCCTCACCCCCGACCCCTACCTCATCCTCATCCAGCTCGTGCCCTTCTTGGCCACGCTGGCGATGCTGAACGCCCTGCTGTTCAAGCCGATGTTGGCCTACTTAGAGGACCGGCATCAGGCGACGGTGGGCGCGAAGGAGCAGGCGGCCCGTCTGGTGCAGAGCGCCGAGCGCGCGGCCCAAGAGGTCGAGAACCGGCTCAACACCGCCCGCGGCGAGCTCGCTGAGGTGCGCGCCACCCGCCGCAAGGCCGCCTTGGCCGACCGCGACGAGCGCATCGCCCAGGCCCGCAAAGAGAACGACAAGCGCCTGCACGACGCCGTCGAGGTCATCTCTGGTGAGGCCGAGCTGGCCAGCCAAGAGCTTGAGCGCCTCTCCCGCATGATCGCGAACGACGCGGCGAGCAAGGTGCTCGGCCGCACCATCTCGGCTTGAGGAGGAACCATGAACCGCCTCGCCAGCGCCCTCATCTGCACGCTCTTGTTCCCCTCCGTGGCCTTCGCGGCCGGCGGTGAGCACGGCGGCATCCCCTACGACAAGATCGCCCTGCACGCGGTCAACTTCGTGATCCTCGTCGGCGGCCTCTACTTTGTCGCCCGCACCGCGATCAACGACGCCGTGCGCAACCGCACCCTCGCCATCCGCAACGAGCTTGACGAGGCCGTTCGGGCGAAGGCCCAGGCCCAGGCCCAGTTCGACGTGCTCCAGGCCCGCCTCGACGGCTTCGTGGCCGAGCTCGCCACCCTTCGCGCTGAAGGGGTCGCCGAGTCCGAGCGTGAGGCCCAGTACATCGCCGAGCGCACCGAGCGCGACGTGGCGCTCACCAAGAGCAACACCGAGCGCATCATCCGCGACGAGACGTCCCGCGCCCGGGTTCGTCTCCAGCAAGACGCCGCCGAGCTCGCCGTGAAGATCGCTGAAGAGCTCCTCCAAGCCCGCATGACCGGCGACGACCAGTCCCGCCTCGCCCGCGAGTTCCTCGACGTCGTCAACCAAGACGCGAACAAGGAGACCGTCGCTCATGGCTGACATCACCACCGCCGAGCGTTACGCCCGGGCCCTCGTCGAGCTGGCCGCTGAAGAGGACGCCATCGAGCACACCTCCTCCGACGTGCTCCGCGTCTACTCCTTGTTGACCGACCGCGAGAGCCCGCTGCTCCCCGCGCTGGCGCACCCCGGCTTCTCCCCTGAGGAGCGGATGGCGGTGCTCAACGACGTGCTCGCGATCCTCAACCTCCGCGTCACCGTCGCCAACTTCCTCCGCGTCGTGCTGGAGAAGGGCCGCGCCGGGATGTTGCCCCTGGTGCTCGACGCCTACCTTCGCCTCGCTGACGCCCAGTCGGGCCGGGTGCGGGCCAAGGTCACCACGGCGATGCCGCTCTCCGACGGCCTCAAAGAGCTCGTGCGCCAGGCGCTCTCCGCGTCTGTGGGCAAAGAGGTCATCATCACGGAGCGCATCGACGCCTCGATCCTCGGCGGCGTGATCGCCGAGGTTGAGGGCCGCGTCTTTGACGGCTCCGTCCGCTCTCGCCTCGACGCGCTCCGGCAAGAGCTCCTCTCCGCCAACCTCTCTCTCGGTGGCGAGGCCTGAGCCGCGAAGCGGCCGCCCGCCCGATCCCCCTCTCTCCGACCTTCCTGGAGCCTCGCTCATGGACATCCGCGCAGAAGAGATCTCCAAGATCCTCAAAGCCCAGATCAAGAACTACGACGCACGGGTCTCCGTGGCCGAGACCGGCACGATCCTCTCCGTCGGCGACGGCATCGCCCGCATCCACGGCCTGCGGAACGTCATGGCCGGTGAGCTTCTAGAGTTCCCCGGCGGCCTCGTCGGCATGGCGCTCAACTTGGAAGAGGACAACGTCGGCGCCGCCATCTTCGGCGACGACCGCGTCTGCCACGAAGGCGACACCGTGCGCCGCACGGGCCAGATCGTCTCGGTGCCTACGGGCCCCGCGCTCTTGGGCCGCGTCGTAGACGCCCTGGGCCGCGCCATCGACGGCGGCGACCCGATCCCCCAAGAGAACATGCGCCCCATCGAGATCAAGGCGCCGGGCATCATCCCCCGCAAGTCGGTCGATGAGCCCATGCAGACGGGCATCAAGGCCATCGACACGATGATCCCCATCGGCCGTGGCCAGCGCGAGCTGATCATCGGCGACCGTCAGACCGGCAAGACGGCCATCGCCATCGACACCATCATCAACCAGCGGAACTTCAAGGACGATCCCAAGAAGAAGATGCACTGCATCTACGTGGCGATCGGTCAGAAGCAGTCCACGGTGGCCCAGGTGGTCGAGCGCCTCAAGCGCTACGGCGCGATGGAGTACACCACCGTCGTCTCCGCCCCCGCCGCCGCGCCCGCGCCCCTGCAGTTCCTCGCGCCCTTCGCCGGCTGCACCATCGGCGAGTACTTCCGCGACAACGGCATGCACGCGCTCGTCATCTACGACGACCTCTCCAAGCAGGCCGCCGCCTACCGCCAGCTCTCCCTGCTGCTCCGCCGCCCGCCTGGTCGTGAGGCCTACCCCGGCGACGTGTTCTACGTGCACAGCCGCCTGCTGGAGCGCGCCGCCAAGATGAACGACGCGCGCGGCGGCGGGTCGCTCACCGCGCTGCCGATCATCGAGACCCAGGCCGGTGACGTCTCGGCGTACATCCCCACGAACGTCATCTCGATCACCGACGGCCAGATCTTCTTGGAGTCCGACCTGTTCTTCCAGGGCGTTCGCCCCGCGGTGAACGTCGGTATCTCGGTGTCCCGCGTCGGCAGCGCCGCCCAGGTCAAGTGTATGAAGGAGCTCGCCGGTACGCTCCGCCTGGACTTGGCGTCGTATCGTGAGCTCGCGGCCTTCGCCCAGTTCGGCTCCGACCTCGACGCCTCCACCCAGAAGACGCTCACCCAAGGCGCGCGTATGGTGGAGCTGCTCAAGCAGGCCCAGTACCTGCCGATGCCCGTTGAGATTCAGCTCATCCAGGTCATCGCTGGCCTGGAGGGCATCTGCAACGACATCCCCGCCCCCAAGACCGTCGCCTTCGCCGCCGCGCTGCGCGACCACTTCGAGGCCAACCAGAAGGCGCTCCTCGACGAGTTCCGCGAGAAGCTCAACTTGGGCTTCCAGCGCAAAGACGACTCGGGCAAGGTGAAGGCTGGCGACGAGAAGAAGATGGACAAGGCCAAGATCATCCAGGCCATCCGTGACTTCAAGTCGGTGTGGAAGGCCTGATCTTCTCCCTCGGGAAACTCGCTCAAGGAGCCCGCTGTGGCCTCTCTCCGCGACATTAAGCGCCGGATCCAGTCGGTCAAAAACACCCGACAGATCACCAAGGCCATGAAGATGGTCTCCGGCGCCAAGCTCAAGCGCGCGACGGATCGTGCCGTCGCCGCGCGGCCTTATCAGGAGTCGCTCTCCCGCGTGCTCGGTCGTGTGGCCGCCGCCGCGGGAGACACGATCACCCACCCCCTGCTCGTCCAGCATGAGCAGGTGGAGAAGGTGCTCATCGTCGTGATGGGCTCTGACCGTGGCCTCTGCGGCTCGTTCAACGGCAACATCTTCCGCCGTTTAGAGCGCCACATGGAGAAGGAGCGTGAGAGCGGCAAGACCCTCTCCCTGCGCACCTTCGGCAAGAAGGCCCGCGGGCACTTCGGTCGCCGCAACTACAACGTCGTCAGCTCCGTGACCGACCTCACCTTCGCGAGCTACGCCGATGCGGCCTTGGTGCTGGCCGACCAGCTCTCCGCAGAGTTCGCCAACGGCGACGTTCACGAGGTCTGGCTCTCGTACAACTACTTCAAGTCGGCGGGCACGCAGGTCCCCACGATCACGCGGCTTCTGCCCCTGTCGGTCTCGGCGGGCGGCAAAGACGGCGCGACGGGCAAAGACAGCGCGGCGGGCTCCGTCGAGTACAAGTACGAGCCCGACGGCCAGCGTCTCCTCGACATCTTGCTGCCGATGCAGCTCCGCACCATTCTTCTCCAGGCGCTCCTCGACACCGAGGCTGGTGAGCACGCGGCCCGTATGGCCGCCATGGACAACGCCACCCGAAACGCGGGTGACCTGATCAGCTCCTTGACCCTCGTCTACAACCGAGGCCGTCAGGCGGCGATCACCAAAGAGCTCATCGAGATCGTGTCCGGCGCCGAAGCCATCTGACCCCCTCTTCAATCTCCGACTCGCAGGAGCCATTCATGGCCGCCAACCTCGGTCGCGTCAAGCAGGTGACGGGCCCCGTTGTGGACGTAGAGTTCACGACGGGTGAGCTCCCCCCTATCTACAACGCCCTCCGCCTCAGCAACAAGTTCATCAACGACATCGAGGGCAACCTCGTCGTTGAGGTCGCGCAGCACCTGGGCGAGAACACCGTCCGCTGCATCTCGATGGACACCACCGACGGCCTCCGTCGTGGCGACGTCGTGACCGACACCGGCAAGCCCATCGCGATGCCCGTGGGCAAGAAGGTGCTGGGCCGCATCATGAACGTGATCGGCGAGCCTGTGGACGAGCTCGGCCCCTTGGTGGCCGACACCTACATGCCGATTCACCGCCAGCCCCCGACCTTCGTGGAGCAGTCCACCCAGGTCGAGATGTTTGAGACGGGCATCAAGGTCATCGACCTGCTCGCCCCCTACTCTCGCGGCGGCAAGATCGGCCTCTTCGGCGGCGCCGGCGTGGGCAAGACCGTGCTCATCATGGAGCTCATCAACAACGTCGCCAAGAACCACGGCGGTCTCTCCGTGTTCGCCGGCGTCGGTGAGCGCTCCCGCGAAGGCAACGACCTCTGGCACGAGATGCAAGACGGCGGCAGCAAGGCCGTGATCTTCCCTGGCGACAACGAGCGCAGCAAGGCCGCGCTGGTGTACGGCCAGATGAACGAGCCCCCCGGCGCTCGCGCCCGCGTGGCCCTCTCCGCGCTCACAATCGCCGAGTATTTCCGCGACGTAGACGGCCAGGACGTGCTCCTGTTCGTGGACAACATCTTCCGCTTCACCCAAGCGGGCTCCGAGGTGTCCGCGCTCCTCGGTCGTATGCCCAGCGCCGTCGGTTACCAGCCGACCCTCGGCACCGAGATGGGCATGCTCCAAGAGCGCATCACCACGACGAACAAGGGCTCGATCACCTCCGTGCAGGCCGTCTACGTGCCCGCCGACGACTTGACCGACCCGGCGCCCGCCACGACCTTCGCCCACCTCGACGCCACCACGGTGCTCAGCCGTAAGGTCGCCGAGAAGGGCATCTACCCCGCCGTGGACCCCCTCGACTCCACCTCCCGCCTGGTGGATCCGAACATCCTCGGCGACGAGCACTACAACACCGCTCGCCAGGTGCAGCAGATCCTCCAGCGCTACAAGGATCTGCAAGACATCATCGCCATCCTCGGCATGGAAGAGCTCTCGGACGAGGACAAGGCCATCGTCGGTCGCGCCCGCCGCATCGAGAAGTTCTTGAGCCAGCCCTTCACCGTCGCCGAGCAGTTCACCGGCCTCAAGGGCAGCTACGTCAAGAAGGAGGACACCATCCGCTCCTTCAAGGCGATCCTCGCGGGCCAGTACGACAACCTCCCCGAGGAGGCCTTCCGTCTGGTGGGCACCATCGAAGAGGTGGTTGAGAAGGCCAAGATGTTGGCCGCGAACTGAGCTGAGCGCCCAGGCGCTTCACTGAGGAACCGATGCCTATCGCCGTTGAGATCGTCACGCCGACCAAGGTCGCGCACAAGTCCGTCGCCAAGGAGGTCCGCGCGCCGGGCTTCTTTGGTGAGTTCGGTGTTCTGCCCGACCACGTCCCTTTCCTCACCGTCGTCGAGCCGGGCTTGGTGACCATCACCAGCGACAGCGGCGAACGTTCGGTCTTTGTGGTGGGTGAAGGCTTCGCTGAGGCGGGCCCGGATCGCCTCATCCTGCTCACCGCCTCGTGTGAGGAGGCCGGCGGCGTAGACAAATCTGCCGCCCGCGCCGCCTTAGACGTCGCCGAGAAGGAGCTCGTCTCCCTCGATCCGAACAGCGGCGAGTGGAAGACGGCCGAGCGGAACGCCAAGCTCTCCCGGGCGCGCCTGCTCGCCTGATCGGGTCGCTGAGCCCGTCTTGAAGACCGCCAAGGGCTAACTCTTGGCGGTCTTCTGCGCTCTGGGGCTCGCGGCGGCGGGGGCGGTGTTAGGCTCAACGCATGAAGGCGCTCCTGATCGCGCTGTGGAACAACACAGGAACTCATCACCTCCCTGAGCGCGCCTCGGCGGCGGCGTATTACCTCCTGTTCGCGGGGCTGCCGTTCGTGGTCGCGCTCCTCGACGTGCTCACGCTCTTGCACCTCGACGACCAGCTCCGCACCCTGCAGCTCGTCATCGAAGAGACCTTCCCGCCCGACATCTCCAAGCTGTTCTTGGCCGAGCTGAGCCGGGTGGTGGCGGCACGATCGGCCCCCCGCGCGCTGTTGGCGTTTGGCCTCGCGGTCTACAGCGGCGAGAAGGCCGTGAACTCCTTGATTCAGGGCGTGAACGCCGCCTACGCCACGCCGACGCCTCGCAACATGCTCCTCGATCGGCTCATGGCGGCGATCATGACCGGCCTGGGGCTCTTGGTGAGCCTCTTCGTCGTGTTTTTGCTGGCCGGGGGCGCCTGGGCGTTCACGATGATGGCCGAGCGGGGCCTGATCTCCATGGGCACGCTCTCGACCTTGACCGTGCTGCGAATGCCCGTGGTGCTGCTCACCCTGCACCTGTTGGTGAACGTGCTCTACCGCGTCGCCGCCGACACGCCCCTGCCTTGGCGCTGGGCGAGCTGGGGCAGCGTGATCGCCACCTTAGGCTTCGTGGCCGTGACCGAAGGCTTTCAGCTCTACGTCACCCGCGTGACCGACCTCGGCGCCACCTATGGGAGCTTAGGCGCGGCGATCGGCCTGCTCTTGTTCTTGCAGCTCACCGCGTCGAGCGTGCTCTTCGGCGCGGAGATCGACGCCTATCTGCTCAAGCGCTCAGGCGGCAAGACGACACGCCCGACGCCCCGCTGGAAACGCCGCCTGGTCTCGGCCCCGCCGCCGGAGACGCCTCCGGCGGACAAGGGCTGATCCGCGGCTCAGTCCTTCCCGGCCTCTTTTAAGAACGACTTGGTGGTCTCGTGCTGGGGGTCGCCAAAAACCTTGTCCGGCGGGCCGAACTCGACGTCGTGGCCCCCGGCGAAGACATGAACGTGGTCGCTCACCTGCCGGGCGAACCGCATGGAGTGGGTCACGACGATCATCGTCTGGTCGGCCTTGGCGAGATCGGAGATCACCCCCAGCACCTCGTTGGCCATCACCGGGTCTAGGGCGGAGGTGGGCTCGTCAAACAGGATCGCCTCGGGGCGCATCATCAGAGTGCGGGCGATGGCCACGCGCTGCTGCTGGCCGCCGGAGAGATCCCGGGGGTAAGCCTCGGCTTTGGCGAGCAGGCCCACGCGGTCCAAGAGCGCCACGGCCCGGGCGACGGCGGACTCTTTGGGCTCGTTGTCCACGAGCATCGGCGCCTCGATGAGGTTGCCGAGCACGCTTAGGTGTGGGAAGAGGTTGAACTGCTGAAACACGAAGCCCACGACCTTCCGCACCTTCTGAAGCTGGGCCGCGTCTTTGCGGGGGTGAAGGTTCGCCGAGAGCACATGGGGGCCGACGCGCACAGCGCCGCCCTGGAAGGTCTCCAGGCCGTTGATGCAGCGCAAGAACGTAGACTTGCCGCCGCCCGACGGCCCGATGATCGCCGCGACCTCACCCCGGTTGACCGTGAGCGAGATGCCCTTGAGGATCTCCAGCTCGCCGTGGCGCTTGAACAGGGCGTCGACGTGAATCATACGTTCACCCCCGAGCCGCCGAGGCGCTTCTCGATGTTCCGGGCGATCAGAGACATGGGGTAGCTCATCACGAGGTACAGAAACGCGGTCATGAGCATCATCTCCACGACGGCTTGGGTGCTCATCGACAAGACGGTGAACCGTTTGGTCAGCTCGATGAGCGTGACGACGGAGCACACCGAGGTGTCCTTAAACAGCGCGATGAAGTCGTTCACCACGGGCGGGATGACGATACGCACGGCCTGGGGCACGATCACCCGGAAGATCGCCTGGGTGGGCGACATGCCCAAAGACAGCGCCGCCTCCATCTGCCCGCCGGGGATGGCCTGGATGCCAGCGCGGTAGATCTCCGACTCATAGGCCGAGTAGTTGATCGCCAGGCCCAACACCGCCGTGGTGAACGCCGGGATGTTCACGCCGAGCTCAGGCAACAAGAAGAAGATGAAGTAGAGCTGGAGCATCAGCGGCGTGCCGCGCAGAAACTCGACATACGCCGTGAGCGGCAGGCGCACCCAGGCCGGGCCGTACAGACGACCGACGGCGATGAGGATGCCCGCGAGCACCGCCAAGGGGAACGAGAGCCCGGCGAGCACGACAGTGAGCCCAGCGGACTTCACCAGCACCGGGAAGTAGTCTTGCACCACGACCCAGCCCCGCTTGCGGGTGCTCGTCACCGCGACGTCGGCCTGGGTGAGCGGCGCGTCGGCGGTGTTCACCTCGACCTGGGCGGCCTTCTCGTAGCCGAAAAACTTCGCGTGCTCGGCGAGGGTGAACAGCTCCTGCTGCTGTTTGTCCCAGATGCCATAACGGCTGTAGATACGCTCCAGCTCGCCGTTTCGCAGCATGAGGATCAGCGCCTCGTTCACCGCCTGGATGAGCTGTCTGTCGCCTTTGCGGGCGTAGATGACGTAGTAGCCCGGCGCGACGGGCTCACCGATGGGGCGCAGGGCGGGGAAGCTCGGGGCATAAAACGAGGCGATGGGCGTGTCTTGCAGCGTGGCGTCGAGCTTGCCCGTCTCCACCTCACGCATGGCGTCGGTGTTGCCGTCGTAGCCGATGACCTCACACAGCGCGCCGCAGTGCTCCTCCATCACCTCTTGGGAGGCCGAGCCGGTCAACACGCCGATCTTCATCAGGGCGCCGTCGGGGCGCGGCTTCTTGAGGTCGTCCCACGAGGTGATCCCGGCGTCGTCGCTGCGCGCCATGAGCTGCAGGGCGTAGACGTAGTACGGCATCGACGCCTCAAACAGCTCGGCGCGCTCCGGGGACCACTCGTAGCCGTTGATGACGAGCTGCACCTTCTCCGCGCGCAGCAGATCGAGGAGCTTGTCCCATTGGCCTTGGGAGAACTCGGGCGTCACCTCAAGGTACTCGCCGAGCTTGTCGGCGAGGTCCACCTCAAAGCCGGTGACCTTCTCGGGGTCGTCTTCGCGGGGGAAGATAAAGGGGCCGCCGCCCTCCATGTCTGAGCCCCAGATGAGGCGTTTGTCCTTCTGGATCGTCGCCCAGGTGCCGCCGCCCTCGGCGGGGGCGGCGCCTTGGGCGGGGGTCTCTTGCGCGGCGGCGAGCCTCGGCAAACACAACATGACCAGGGCAAACAGCAGGCCGATCAGTCGGTTCATCTGTGTCACTCCTCGTCGTAGACGGCGGTGTAGTAGCCCGGCTCGGGGCGGAACACGTTCAGCGCCACAAACACGCCCGGGGACATCTGGGCCTCTTTGGCCGACCACATGAGCTTGCCTTCCGCCATGACCTGCAGCCAGTCGCGGATGGTGACCTTGCCGCCGGCGCTCACGGCGCTGCGGTACACCCCGGTGTCGGCGAATGATCCCAAGGCGAGGTCGGGGTCGAAGTTCACCTCACCCCGCACGGTCGGGTTCACTGTCGCTTCAGGCATGCCGACGACGACGAGCTGCCCCCCGGCGAAGGGGCTGCCCGCGGACACGCCCGCGCCGCCGTCGAGCGCCACGGTGACGAGGTTGTGGGGGTAGACCTCACCGGAGTAAAACAGCGCGTAGATGCCGTCTTGGGGGTAGGTCACGAAGCCGGTCCAGGTGGACCAGAGCTCGGCCTCGGCGGACACACCCACACCCGCCGTCCAGACCGGCTCGGGCAGCACCTCGCCCTCAGTCCAGCCGAAGTCCATGTCCGAGCCACCCCACACGAACACCTCGGCGTCGTTCTCAAAGTGCCAGGCGAACTCCGCGCCGAGCAGGCGCCCGGGGCTCGCGCCGTTGAAGTAGTTGGAGTAGGTCGGCATGTAGTTGTTGCGGTAGTCCCAGTCCTCAAGCCCGATGTTCGGGTTGTGGATGCCGGCGCGCACGATGGGCCCCTCGGTGCCGACCTGCACCATCGCCCACTCCGGCGGGTAGGGCTGGAGCAGGCTGGGCGAGGCGAGGTCTGTCCAGAGATCGACGTCTACCCGCACAAAGACCTTGCCCTGCTGCATTCGGAAGTCCACCTCGCCCATGGTGGGCACGGACAGGCTGCCGGGGCTGAGGTCTAAGGCGGCGTCGAGAGAGCCGCCGAACCAGAGGTCAGCGGCCTGGGCCGGGGCGAGGAGCAGGGTGAGGGTGAGGAGCATGGTCGGCAGACCTCGGGGGAGCCGAGGACGTTACCACAGCTTGACCGACCAAGATGAAGAAAGCTCAGCGGGGGCGCGCAAGGGCCAAGAGCTAGGTCGCCGAGCCGGGCGCGGCGAGCAGAGCGGCGAGTAGGCCTGGTCGGCGAAGGAGAGAGGCGCCAACAGCAGGCGGCGCACAGCGACGTCCGCTGAACACGAGGGCCTCAGGCTGGGGGGCCGCCGCTCGAACGTGTCATCTGAACCTCCGCGAGCAAGGCGGGCAGCTCATCGAAAGAAGGGAGCGTGACCAAGGGGCGGCGCAGGGCGACAAGCTGCTCGACGCTCAGGGCGTTGAGCTGGGCGCAGAGCGCGTCGGAGGGATCTCCAAATCGCGCGGCGATGATGTCGAGGGCCGCTTTCCGGGCCTCCTCGTGCTGGGCGCGGGCGGTCTCGGGGGCGACCTCCACGGCGAGGGCCTTCGCGGTCTCCTCAGCGAGAGCTTTGGACAGCCGCTCGGCCACCCCCGCCTCGACGCGCGCGGCGAATCTCTCCTCCATCTCCCGGCTGAAGCGCTCCTCAGCCTCTTTCATCTCCCGGCTGAGGCGCTCCTCACGCTCTTTCAACTCCCGGCTGACGCACTCCTCACGCTCTTTCATCTCCCGGCTGAAGCGCTCCTCACGCTCTTTCATCTCCCGGCTGACGTACTCCTCCCGCTCTTTCATCTCCCGGCTGAAGCACTCCTCACGCTCTTTACGCTCTTTGACCCAACGTTTGACGTACTCAGTCTGGGGATCGAAGCTCTTGAGGTACATGCGTTTCTCCAGGAGCGCCCGCGCGCTCAGCGAGAGGGCAGAGAGGAGCATCTCGGTATATTGTACCGTCTTGTCCTCGTTGAGCAAGGGGTTGTCGCTGACGGCCTGCAGCGCGAGAAAGCTGACCTCAGCGGCGTCGGGGCCTTTGGCGTGGGCCAAGGCGGAGAGCACCGTGGCCTCAGGGTTCTCCCGGGCGAGCTTGGGGTCGAGCAGAAGCGGGATCTGCCGCGGCCCAAACACGACGGGGGTGACGACGGAGCCCGGGCCCAGGTGGATCGGCGTCGCCGCCCAGCTCGCCGTGGCCTCGTCTAAGGTGACGACCAGGATCACCGACGGCGCCGGACGCCGGGCGTGCTGGCTGGCGAGGTACAGCGGCCAGCTCTGCCGCTTCTGGGGATCGGGGCGGAGCTGCACCTCCAAGATCGCCGAGAGATCTTCCCCGCCGCTCATCCAGATCACGCCGTCTGCGCGCAGCTCCGTGGGTATCGGCACGGTGAGAGAGGAGTCGATGACCTTCACCTCACGCACCTCACCGACGCGCAGGAGGCCCGCCCAGCCCAGCAGCTCGGCGGCGAGCAGGGGCCGAGCGCGGAACAGCTCGATCAGGCACTCATGGGTGAACGACGGCACCAGATGACCCTCGGGACGAGGAGGGCCATAGCTGTGGTCGCCGAGTCGCGCACGTCAGAATATGCTAACTCACTATACTTAAGTATGCTCAAAAAATCTTGAGGATCACCGCGTGAGGATCCTTGAGGACCGGCTCAGCGCCAACGAAGCGCCGCCTCGGCCTCAAGCTCGGGGATCGGCACGACGAGCTCTCCCGCGCCTCCCCCGGCCGGTCCCAAGGTGATCACCAGGCCCGCGGCCTCGGGGCTCGCCTCGGGCACGTCCACCCCGGCGCGGCGCAGCGCGGGGCCGAGGTGCTGCTCCCAAGGGAAGGTGGTCTGCACGGCGCAGGGGATGTCCAAGGAGCCCTCCACGGCGAGGCTTGAGGGGGGGCGCTCGGCGACGGCGCCCACCACGGCGTCGAGCCCCAAGTCACCCGTCGGTGAGGGTGGTCGTAGCCAGCGCTGGGGGCAGCCGGGGTGAAACGCGCGCTCGGCCTCGCTTGGGTTGTTGAACGGGGTCTCCGCCTCGGACATCCACCCGCTCCAGCCCACGAGGCCCAAGGCGGCGAGGCCCAGGCGTGGGCGCGTCGCGGCGGCGGCGGCGATCACCAAGGCCACGCCCGGGAGCAGAGGCGCGGCGAGTCGATCGTATTTTTTAGGGATCATTGTGAGCAGCAGCAGGCCCCCCACGGTCCAGCACAAGGCGACGACGGCGAGGCGGCGCGTGGTCGTCTCACGCAGGGCCAAGGCGGCGGCGACGACGGCGATGATCGTCCACAGCGGCCCCAAAGCGCTCTCCCACAAGACCCGGGGGTAATAAAACGCCTGGCTGAGCAGGCCCCCTTCGACCTCATACAGCACAGAGCTCGCGGCGTAAGCCCGCTGCTCCTCAAAGTTCACCACCCACCACGGCGCGGCGACGCTGGCCCCCACAGCGGCCCAGATGATCCAAGGCCCCGGCCTCGCCAGCGCGAGCAGACCCGGCAGCACAAACAGCGGCGCCGTCTGTTTCGTGAGCGCAGCGAGCCCCAGGCAGAGGCCGACGCCCAGCGCGGGCATCAAAAACCGCCGCTCCCGAAGCCCCGTCGCCGCCCAGAGGGTGAGCGCCGTGAGCGCCGTGAGCGCCCCTTCAGGCATAAACGCCCGGGAGAGCCCCAGGTTGAGCGGCACAGACAGCGTGAGCGCCCCCGCCAACGCCGCCGCCCCCCAGGTGAGGCCCAGCCGCCGCCCAAGCCCCAGCACACCGAGCCCGGCGAGGCCCAAGAACACGCTGTTCACCGCCCGCACGGCGAGGGCCTCGGGCGGCCCGCCGCCCATGACCCACCACCAGAGGCCGACGATCCCCGGGTAGAGGCTCGGGTAATCGCCCATGTCCAACCACAACAGCCGGGCGACGAAGCTGGAGGTGTCCCCCGCCAGAAGATCGTGCAGGAACAGCTCCGCGGCGCCGACGTGGCCCTCCTCGTCCCCGTCGCGCAGGAGCCGATCTTGACCCAGCCACCGCGCCTGCAAACCCAGGGTGAGGCCGACGAGCGACACCGCGAGCGCGCCGAGGCCGAGGTCTGTGTTTGATTTGGTCGTCTGCTCTTGGCTCACACCGCCCCCTGCATCAAGAACCACAGCCCACCCACGATCGCCACGCTCGGCAGGCCCCAGCGCAGCGCCGGGCGCTCCAAGGCCGCGGCGTTACAGGCCACAGCGCAGGCCGAGAGCGCGACCAGGGGCAAGAAGTAATGTGTGGGGTGGTGGTCAATGGTACAGAGCAGCAGCGAGTAGAGCCCCACCCCGATCGCACACAGACGCGCGCCCTTTCCCGCCAACGGCAAGGCGCAGAGCAGCCCGCCGCCAGTGTACCACAGCCACGTCTTGTAGAACTCGGGCACCCGGGGCAAGAGCGCGCTGGGGCTCAGCTCTCCGTGGTAATGCTCAGGCCCCGTCTCAAACCACAGGATCTCCACCCACTCGCCGAGCTGCCCGGTGATCACCGCGAAGGCCCCGATCGTGAGCCCCACCGCCCCGGTGAGCCCCCACAAGGCCAGGATCGGCCGCCGGTTGACGATCCCCAAGGCCGCGCCCACCGCCCAGAACAAGCTCAAGGCCACGACGCCAGGGTAACGGATGGCCCCGGCGAGCACCCCAACGGCGCCAAAACGCCAGGGTGTGCCCAAGGCGGCCACGCCGCTCACCATCGCCGCGGCGTAGAGCGGGTCGGGGAAGGTGGTGGAGCCGGGCTCGATCATCAGGTGGCCCACGGTGACCGCGGCCAAGGCGGGCAAGGCCCAGGCGGGGGCTGGGGCATCAGGACTGTGTGTGGCGATGAGCTGCGCGCAGGCCGCGCCCAAGAGCAGCAACACGCCCAAGAGCAGGGCGTTCGCGCCCATGAGCCCCGGCGCGCCCAGGCCCGTGGCCACGGCGAGGGGGTAACTCCACAACGGCGGCTGGTTGACCGTCAGCGCGCGGCTCACCCACAGCTCATCGGCCCAGCGCAGGTTCTCGACGATGTTGAGGAGCTGGTAATAATGCACAAAACGGTACGCGCCGACGGCGTGGAGGCTCCACACCCCGTC
>Ga0209467_1001479_pt1 | contig 20357 bp, 18 predicted proteins | sample Higcelwee11metaG_FD_187175 | JGI IMG/M metagenome (GOLD analysis project Ga0209467, IMG submission 187175) | Freshwater pond sediment microbial communities from the University of Edinburgh, under environmental carbon perturbations - High... | ecosystem: Environmental > Aquatic > Freshwater >...
AATATCACCAAACCGGAGCACTGGTTGGCCACCTTGAATATAAAGTCGCGCTTGAAAACACGCAAAACTTGGGAACGGCCCTGTTGTCAGGGATCAGCTTTCTTGACGTCGCGAACAACCTGACCAATTTTATCATGACATGGTCATGGACCGGCATGGCATCCCAGCTCCGGCTACACGAACTGATCCTGCTGCCGATGATGATCACCCCGATCTGGTTGCTGGTCAAAGGAGGCCGCCTAAGCACCGACAACACCGAAAGGGAGGGGCAACTTCTTTCCCTTTTTCTGCTTATCCCCTTTCTCGCAGCCTTGGCGCACCATGCCCTGATCCTGATCATCATCGGCACCAAGGGAGGCACACCGGGCTGGTATCTGCATATCTTCATGATACCGCTTACTCTTCTCATCGCCCATGGCCTTCGTGTCCTCTGGTCAAGACGTCCGGCCCGTCTGGCCTTGGGCGGACTGACCGCCTATGCGCTTCTGGTCACCACGGCAGGCCGCTGGGCCGAACTTGCCATGACCGGCGGATGCGCCATCTGCGATGCCAACAAGCTTTTCAGCTTCCTGATGCCCTCCGCCTGCCTGTCAGTCGCGCCAGAAATTTTCCAAAGGATATCCCTTTGGGGCCACCCAGCAACCGGACTGCCCCTGATCCTTGCTGCAACACTCCTCATCTTCGTCCTGATCCCCCTTGCTTGGCGACAAATCCCCCACATACGCAAAGATTTTCTAGGGGCAGGGCAGGATCGGGCTTGCAATGCGGGCCTGAGACGATAAACTCGCGCCATCTTGTCTCTTTTCCCCGATTCGCTTCATGACCGACGTTCAAGACGTATCAGCAGCTTCAGAACCTTCGATGGAAGAAATCCTTGCTTCCATCCGCCGCATCATTGCGGATGAAAAAGACGCGCCTGCGGCAACCGAAGAAGCCGCCGGTGCGACCGAGGAAGTGCTTGAACTAACGCAAATGGTCCAAGACGACGGCTCCGTCGTCGATGTCCGGCAAGAAGTGCCTGCGCCCGAACCGGAACCAGCCCCCGAACCGGAGCCTGAGCCCGCCCTCGAACCAGAACCGGAACCCGAAGCCGCTCCCATGAACAAACAGGAAGCCGACGCGCTTCTGTCCGACCTTGCGGCAACAGCGGCGACTTCCTCGCTTGAAGCCTTGGCTCACACGGTCCAGTCCGAGCGCAAAGCCTCCTTCACCGGAGTTACCCCCATCGGCCTTGGTGGTCGCACGCTTGAAGACCTTGTCATGGAGCTGATGCGTCCCATGCTCAAAGAATGGCTAGATCAAAACCTCCCCCCCGTTGTCGAGCGCATCGTCCAAAAAGAAGTCGAACGCATCGCCCGCCGCGTTCAGGATTAAGATTCCCGCCTGCGCTTTCGCGCATCGCGCTTGAAGAATTAGCTCTCCACCGAAAAACTAGCGTCATACCGGCGAAGGGAATCCAGTCCCCAACTCTCAGTTACGCCCGAACGGTTGGGTTTGTTGAGTCATACACCGCCTAAACACGCGGCCCCTAGATGCCGGCTTTCGCCGGTATGACACCACTTTTATATCACCAACCACCTCCTGAAGATTGAGACATATATTGCCCCCATCAAGCACCGCCCCAGTATTCTTTACACTTCCTTAAGAAACCTCCACCATGCTCTCAAAATCCATACAGCGTGATGGATTCGCCTATCGTCAGAAAGGATAACGGCATGTTCTCAGCGTCCCATTTTCAAGAACCAACCCTTCCCCAATCGAACGAGAAGGAAGCGTGGGACGACGAACTGGCCTTTGCCTATGCCGCGCAAACACTGGCCGCCTATCGCGTCTGGTCGGACCAGCGTTTCGGGACAACCGAACAACGCGGCCCTAACCACTTCATTTCCTGCATGATCAAGTCACTTGAAAACCTTGAACATGACGTCGAGGCTATCGACACCTATGCCGACATCGCCTTTATGTTCACCGAAGCCCTGCACCGCAGCGGGTTTTCGCTGGCCGAGCTTGAAAAAGCGATGCGCGACCGCTTTGCCGATTATACCGCCCGCGGATAAACCCGCTTGGCGCAGCCCCAAAAGTCGGGTAGGGTGCCCGTCTTAAATTAAACCCGAGCTACAGGTTGTTTTTCCTCTCCCTCGGAGGGAGAGGAATATACGGATTGCACTTTAAGAGTTGGGGCTAGGCATACAAAAAAGGTCATTCCGGCGAAAGCCGGAATCTAGGAGCCGCGTGTCCACGCGGCATAAGACTCAATACCCAACCGTTCGGGACAAACTGATGGTTGGGGACTGGATACCGGCTTTCGCCGGTATGACGTTTTTTTTCGCCCCCTACCTCTTGAGGCGTAAGGCATATATAAAACACACCGCCCCAGCTCAGGTCATAAAGACAGGTATTACCTTTGACCGACACAACCGAACAGACAACCGAACCGACTGCCACACCGACCGCGAACCAAAGTTCCGCTTCGCTCATCAAACGCCTTTTCAAGGGCTATATCCGCCCGCATATCGGCGGGTTTTTGGCCGCGACCTTCTTCCTGTCCCTTGGCGCGGGAACGACCGGAGCCATGGCCAAGATGATCGAGCCGATCATCAACCAGATGGGCCAAGGCCATGAGCGTGGCTATATCGTCGTCGCGGCGGCCCTGATCATCCTGATCTTCGTCCTACGCGGGTTGGCCAACTATGCGCAAGCCGTCATCATGAACCGCATCGGCCAGAGGATCGTGACGGACGTGCAGCAACAACTGCACCGCCACCTGCTGACCGCCGACCTGTCCTATTTCCACCAGAACGCGTCGGGCGAGCTTATCATGCGCCTGACCAACGATGTCAGCATCATGCGCACCGCCGTCAGCGAGTGCATGACCAGTGCCTTCAAAGGCGGCTTGACGCTGGCTTGCCTGATCGGCGTGATGTTCTATCAGGACTGGAAACTGTCGCTGATCGCCTTCTTTGTATTCCCGCTCTCGGCCTATCTCGTCGCGTATCTGGGCAAGCATATCCGCCGCTATTCCCGCAAGTCACAGGAAGAAACAGGCCGCTTTGCCGCCTTCCTCAGCCAGATATTCCTCGGCATGCGCCATGTCAAAGCCTATGGCATGGAAGACGCCGAGCATGAACGCATCAAGGGCACGACCGAAGCCGTCTATCGTCTCTCGGTCAAATCGGCGCATGTCAGCGCGCTGGCCAGCCCGATTGCCGAAGTGCTTAGCGGCCTTGCCATCATGGGCGTGATCCTGTACGGCAACGCGCAAGTGGAGCAGGGGGCCACCACCACTGGCGCGCTGTTTTCCTTCATCACCGCCTTCATTCTAGCCTATGACCCCATGAAGCGGACCGCCAAGGTGAACGCCCAGCTTCAAGCAGGCCTCGCCGCCGCTCAGCGCATCTTTCAAGTCCTCGACATGAAGCCGACCATCGTGGACAAGCCGGACGCAAGGCCGCTGGCGGTCAACGACTACACCGTCACGCTCGATCACGTCGTCTTCCACTATCCCGACGGCTCACCCGCGCTGCGCGACGTCTCGCTCACCGTCCCGCACGGGAAGACCGTCGCGCTGGTCGGCTCCTCTGGCGCAGGCAAATCCACGATCATCAACCTGATCCCGCGCTTTTACGACATCACCTCGGGCTCAGTGACCATCGGCGGCGCAGACATCCGCGACGTGACGATGCAAAGCCTGCGCTCTCATCTGGCCCTCGTCAGTCAGGAGACGGCCCTGTTCGACGACACCATCCGCGCCAATATCGGCTATGGCCGCCCCGACGCCCCGCTGGAAGACATCGTACAGGCCGCCCAAGACGCCGCCGCCGACGATTTCATCCGCCAGCTACCCCAAGGCTATGACACCGTGGTGGGCGAAAGCGGCATCAAGCTTTCCGGCGGCCAGAGGCAGCGCATTGCGATTGCGCGGGCGATGCTGCGCAACGCGCCGATCCTGCTCCTCGACGAAGCGACCTCTGCCCTCGACAACGAATCCGAACGGGCGGTTCAGGAAGCGTTGCGTCGTCTGCAAAAAGGCCGGACGACCATCGTCGTCGCCCATCGCCTTTCGACCATCGTGGAGGCGGACACGATCATCGTTCTCGACCAAGGCCAAGTGGTCGAGCAAGGCACCCACACCGCCCTCCTGGCCAAAGGCGGCAGCTATGCCAAGCTTTACGGGTTGCAGGGCGCATAAAAAAAGCATTTGGCATTTGGCCTATGGCATTTAGCATTTCGGGGGGGCTAACTTCCCAAATGCCAAAGGCAACATGCTAAATGCTCTCTTTCCAGACGCACCACGCCGTAAGGGTGTCAATAGCACAGGCGCCCCATCCTGTCAAGTACTATTTTACCATTCTCGCCTAAATACCTCATTCACACCCCCTAAATGCTAAATGCCATAGGCCAAATGCTAAACTTCTAGCTTTTTGCCCGCCCATGGTTTATCCCTTGATTCCAGCCCAAAACCGAGACCTGTTGTCACACCGAGTGATCGGTTGCGGACGTTTGCAATTATAATCAGGAGCCCCCCTATGGATACCGTTTTGCTCGTCATTCATTTGCTCGTTGCCGTCGCGCTAATCGGCGTCATTCTGATGCAACGCTCGGCACAGGACGGCGGCGGCCTGATGGGGGGCAGCAGCACAATGGGCGGCCTGTTCACCGCGCGCGGCTCGGCCAACCTGCTTTCGCGCACCACGGCGATCCTCGCGACCATTTTCATCGCGCTGAGCCTGATCCTCGCGATCATGGCGGGCCAGAAGCACGAAGGCAAAAGCATTGCGGAGCAAATCGCGCCGCTGGCCACACAAACCGAAACGACAACCGAAGCCCCACAACCGGCCAAGGTCGAAGAGCCCAAAGCAGCTCCCGCCGCGCCAGCTGTGCCTGTTGCAAAGTAAGACACCCGATTATTTAGCTATACTGCTCGGACATGAAGAATTGGATGCAAAGTCAAAAAAACTGCGTCATCCCCGCGAAAGCGGGGATCCATGTTGATCCCAAGGGATGTCTTCAACAGATAGATTCCCGCTTTCGCGGGAATGACTCAACTTTTGTACGATCATCCAAACTTTTGACTCACGATCAGCATAGAACAATTTTTTTCAGAACCCTAAGGAGGATACCATGACCACACGTTTTATTTTTGTAACGGGCGGGGTGGTGTCTTCTCTGGGCAAGGGACTCGCGGCGGCTGCGCTAGGTTCGCTCTTGCAAGGTCACGGCTATAAAGTTCGCCTGCGCAAACTTGATCCCTATCTGAACGTCGATCCGGGCACGATGAGCCCGACCCAGCATGGTGAAGTGTTCGTCACCGACGATGGCGCGGAAACGGATCTCGACCTTGGCCACTATGAACGCTTTACGGGCGTTCATGCGCGGCAAAGCGACAACATCACCACAGGCCGCCTGTATTCCAACGTCATCGCCAAGGAACGGCGCGGCGATTATCTGGGCGCGACGGTGCAAGTCATTCCGCACATCACGGACGCGATCAAAGAGTTCGTGCTTGCCGACCTGACCGACGAAGATTTCTGTATCTGTGAAATCGGCGGCACGGTGGGCGACATCGAAGGCCTGCCTTTCCTCGAAGCGATCCGCCAACTGGGCAACGATCTGGGCCGCGAACGCAGCCTCTTCATTCACCTGACCCTACTTCCCTACATCGCGACGGCGGGCGAACTAAAGACCAAACCGACCCAGCACTCCGTGAAGGAGCTGCTCAGCGTCGGCATCCAGCCTGACATTCTGCTGTGCCGTGCGGATCGTCCGATTCCTGAAAACGAACGCCGCAAAATCGGCCTGTTCTGCAATATTGCGCAAGACCGCGTGATTGCCGCGCTGGATGTGGACACGATCTATCGCGTGCCGATCAACTATCACGAGCAAGGCTTCGACCGCGCCGTACTGCGCTTCTTCAATCTGGAGTGCAACGAGCCCGACACCAGCAAATGGGCGACCATCGTCAAGCGCGTCCTTGAACCGGAAGGCGAAGTCACCATCGCGATTGCTGGCAAGTATGTCTCGCTGCTCGACAGCTATAAATCCCTGCACGAAGCGTTGCTGCATGGCGGGATCGCGAACAACGTACGCGTGAATCTCAAGTGGATCGACTCCGAGACTTTCGAAAAAGAAGATGTTTCCTCTTACCTCGAAGGCGTGCATGGCATTCTGGTGCCGGGTGGCTTTGGCGAGCGCGGAACGGAAGGCAAAATCAAGGCCGCACAATTTGCGCGTGAACACAACATTCCCTATTTCGGCATTTGCTTCGGGATGCAGTTGGCAGTGATCGAGGCCGTCCGTCATCTGGGCGGCATTCCCGATGCAACCTCCAGCGAGTTCGGCCCAAGCGAGCACGCCATCATCGGCCTGATGACCGAGTGGCTCAAAGGCGACCAGCTTGAAAAACGCCGCAAGGACGGCGATCTCGGCGGCACGATGCGCCTTGGTGCTTATCCCTGCAAAATCCTGAAGGGCACCAAGCTGCACGACATTTATGGCGCGGACGAGATTCAGGAACGCCACCGCCACCGCTATGAAGTGAATCTTGAAACCTATCGCGACGCGTTTGACAAAGCGGGCCTCGTCTTCGCGGGCCTCTCGCCCGATGGCGTGCTTCCCGAAATGGTAGAGCGCAAGGATCACCCATGGTTCATCGGCGTCCAGTTCCACCCCGAACTCCGCTCCAAACCCTTCGACCCCCACCCGCTCTTCCGCTCCTTCATCGAAGCCGCCAAAAAGCAGAGTTGTTTGGTGTAATTTTATAACGTCGTCAAAGGAGATACTTCATGCGCAACTTGATTGTCACGATCCTTCTTTCGGCGGCCATAGCCTCTGGTATCGGCTATTCTCTAGGCAGTAAAACCAGCCCATCGCAAGTCACAACTTCCGACACCGCCTATGACCGCATCATCAAGTCCGGAAAAATCCGTTGTGGTTACATCATCTATCCTCCCAGCCTTATCCGCGATCCCAATACAGGTGCTTTTTCAGGCATTTCATACGACATCATGACGCAAATGGGTAAAGATCTCGGTGTAAATATAGAATGGTCGGAAGAGACAACATCAGCAACGATGGTTGAATCCTTAAATACTGGCAGATATGATATTTTATGCACAAGCATGTGGGCTAGTTCTGCTCGTGGCAAAGTTGCTCGTTTTACGATGCCTGTCTATCTCACGGCGTTAAATGCCTATGTGCGCAAAGATGACGTCCGATTCAAGGAAAATGAAAGAGCCTTTGATAAGAGCGATTTGACGATTGCGACAATTGATGGTGGGATAGCTGCCTCTATCGCTCGAGAGGATGCTCCTCACGCAAAAACGTATTCGATGCCTGATTATACTGACTTCTCAGAGTTACTGTTATCAGTGAAAAATAAAAAAGCCGATTTGACGTTCTCAGAGAATGCTCAAGCAGCTCGGTTCAATTCGAGTTATCCAGACTCATTAAAGAATATAACGCCCGCACAGCCAATGCGCCTATTTGCAAATGGCTTTGTTACAAAAATTGGTGACGAAAGGCTAGTCGCCATGCTGAATAATGCGCTTCAGAACCTGCACAATAATGGGTTCATTGAGAAAACACTTTCCACTTATAACTCTTCTGATAGTTACTACCACATCGCAAAAACTTATCGCTGACAAGAACCCCATTGTCTTTTCAAGGCGGTGGTGGTTAACTTCATCAGGAATTAATGCTGGCTTTATTTTTGCGTCATTCCCGCGAAAGCGGGGATCCAGTTTGATTTGAACAAATGGGATTCCGGATTAAACTTTCTTTTGCCTGACAGCGAAAAGAAAGTTTCTCCGGAATGACAAAGAAATAAGACTGTGTGCTCTCTTAACCCTCTCAATCGGAGTCCCGCCCATGTCCACGATCGCGCAAGTCCATGCCCGCGAAATTCTTGATAGCCGTGGCAACCCGACTGTCGAAGTCGATGTCATGTTAGAGTCCGGAGCCTTTGGCCGCGCCGCTGTTCCTTCCGGAGCCTCCACCGGTGCGCATGAAGCGGTTGAGCTGCGCGACGGCGACAAGGAACGCTTTGGCGGGAAGGGGACGCTCCGCGCTGTTGAGAATGTGAATACAGAAATCTCGGATGCTGTTGTCGGCCTCGAAGCGATTGACCAGATCGGCCTTGACGGTGCGATGATCGAGCTGGACGGCACACCCAACAAATCTCGCCTTGGCGCGAATGCGATTTTGGGAGTCAGCCTTGCGGTGGCCCGCGCGGCGGCGGTTGAATGCCAGCTTCCTTTTTATCGCTATGTCGGCGGCACGGCGGCTTCGATGCTGCCCGTACCGATGATGAATATCATCAATGGCGGGGCGCACGCCGATAATCCCATCGACATTCAGGAATTCATGATTATGCCCATCGGCGGCGAAAGCGTCAGCGACGCGATCCGCATGGGCACCGAGGTTTTTCACACGCTCAAGAAACTTTTGAAGGACGCAGGCCTCAACACCAACATCGGGGACGAGGGCGGCTTTGCGCCCAACCTGAAATCGGCGCAGGAAGCCCTGACCTTCATGACCAATGCGTGTGAGCAAGCGGGCTATAATCCGGGCGAAGACATTGTCTTTGCGCTTGATGCCGCATCCAGCGAGTTTTTCAAAGACGGCCAGTACAACCTGACGGGTGAGAAAAAGATTTTCACGGCTGAACAGATGGTCGAGTATTACACCAACCTTGTCGAAAACTTCCCCATCGTCTCCATTGAAGACGGCATGGCCGAGGATGATTTCGAAGGCTGGGCTATGATGACGGAAGCCTTGGGTGAAAGTGTGCAGCTTGTCGGCGACGATGTGTTTGTGACCAACCCCGTGCGCCTCGCCGAGGGGATCGAGCAAGGGATTGCCAACGCCATCCTCATCAAGGTGAACCAAATCGGAACGCTCAGCGAAACGCTGGAAACCGTCGAGATGGCGCACAAGTCCGGCTATCGCTGCGTGATGTCACACCGCTCGGGCGAGACGGAAGATTCAACCATTGCCGATTTGGCGGTTGCCACCAATTGCGGCCAGATCAAAACCGGCTCGCTCTCGCGCTCTGACCGTCTGGCCAAGTACAACCAGCTCATCCGCATCGAAGAGCAGCTTGGCAAAATCGCCCGCTTCGCCGGAACATCTGTGTTGGTGGAGTAAGGTCAACTGAAAGCGACCAATAAAGAAATCGTCATTGCGAGGAGGCGGAGCCGACGACGCAATCCAGTCCACTTTTTTGACCGAGGGACTGGATCGCCACGCCAAGCAAGCTTGGCTCGCGATGACGCTGGATTTAAGGCACCAATGAAAGCATCAACGACGAAAAATCCTCCCCATGGCCAAACGTAAGAAGAAAAAACAGCAAGTCCAGCATATCCTGTGGTCGCTTTTGGGCGCGGCGATTGTCGGCTATTTCCTCTATCACACCATCCAAGGGGATCGCGGGTGGTTTGCCATGCTGCGCATGGACCACGAGGTCAAGGTCGCCGAGGCTACACTTGATAAGCTCCAAAGCGAACGCGAGGAGCTTCAGCACCGCACCGAGCTTCTACGCAGCGACAACATGGACCCTGACCTCCTCGACGAAAAATCCCGTGAGCTGTTAAATTATTCCAAACCCGACGAGATCGTGATCCTGACGCCAGAACAAGGCTCCGAAGATAAAAAATAGGGTATTTGTCATTTAAAACAAATGGGATGCCAGCCTTCGCTGGCATGACATGCTTATATAAACCCATCTTTCGTCAAACCTAAACTGTCACCCTAGTGCAGGCTGGGGTCCCCTTTATTTTTCCTGCATTCTCTATCCGCACCATAGCCCAGCTTAAGGAACGCACTTCGCTAAGAGCTGCGAATACAGGCAATGAACGACTGCATCGGGATCAGGACCTTCCGCACGCCGCCGCTGATGCCGGTCCCAGCACTCACAGGATCGAATAATTTCTGCGAGTCTTGGATATTCTGGCTGACTACCCTGAACTTCAGTCTTCTTATCCATTCTATGTGTCTCCTCGAACAATATAATTTCAAACAAGACTACGTTCTTTTACGAAAAAAACAAGGGAGCGGAATCGTGAACGGAGGGCACTCAACCTCTCTTTGCGCCCCCGATGCTGCACCGCACTGTCAGGGGTTTGATTCACATTGCGCTTTTGCCGTAGCATGGACGAATCACAGATTGCAAAACCCTGGCTTTAAGTACTTTTGCAACCTATGGTAAGCGCGGCGGGCTTGTCTTGACTTTTTCCAAAGTTCTTGCCCAACTTAAAGCTATTCCTGCCGTTTTCTTATCGTTTTGGAGTTTTTAATGAGCAAAGGAAAAGGGAAAGACAAAATGAAATCTGCCGCCAAATTAAAAGCCGTAGAAGAAAACCAACTCCCCAATACCTATCTCGATCTGCCCCGCGCGTGGCGCGATATGCTCCTCATCCGCCGCTTTGAAGAACGGGCCGCCCAGCTTTACGGCATGGGCCTGATCGGCGGTTTTTGCCATTTGTATAACGGACAGGAAGCCGTCGCCGTTGGCCTGCAATATGCCCAGCGCGAGGTGGATACTGTCGTCACATCCTACCGCGACCATGGCCAAATGCTGGTGATGGGGATGAGCGCGGACGGCGTGATGGCCGAGCTGACGGGCCGTATCGACGGCTATTCCAAAGGGAAGGGTGGCTCGATGCACATGTTCAGCCGCGAGAAAAACTTCTTCGGCGGTCATGGCATCGTGGGGGCACAGGTTCCGATTGGTACGGGCCTTGGCTTCTCGCACAAATACAAGGGCGACGGCGGCGTATGCGTGACCTATATGGGCGATGGCGCGCTCAATCAGGGGCAGGTGCATGAAAGCTTCAACATGGCGGCCCTTTGGAAACTGCCTGTCGTCTATATCATCGAAAACAATCTTTATGCGATGGGCACCGCCGTCAAACGCCACACCAGCGGCGAGCTTTATCGTCGCGGCGAACCCTACGGCATCAAGGGCGTTCAGGTTGACGGCATGGACGTAACAAAGGTCTATGACGCCGCCGAGGAAGCCTTAGCCCATGCGCGTAGCGGTAAAGGCCCTGTGATCCTTGAGATGCAGACCTATCGCTATCGCGGGCACAGCATGTCCGATCCCGGTAAGTACCGCTCCAAGGAAGAGGTTGAGCTGTATAAAACAACCCGCGATCCCATCGACACGCTGCGCAGTAAGCTGATCGCCGATGGTCTGATGGATGAAGCGCAATTGAAGGACATCGAAAAAGAGGTGAAGCAGATCGTAGCCGACGCTGCGACCTTTGCCCAAGAAAGCCCGCAACCAGATCCCAGCGAGCTTTACACCGACATTCTGATTGAATCGTAATTAAGCGTCACGAAAAGGAACCGGATTATGACGATCAAGATTTTAATGCCTGCGCTGTCGCCAACGATGACCGAGGGCACGCTTGCCAAATGGATCAAGCAAGAAGGCGACGCGATCAAAAGCGGCGACGTGATTGCCGAGATTGAAACCGACAAGGCAACGATGGAAGTCGAAGCGGTCGATGAGGGCACACTCGGCAAAATCCTTGTCCAAGCTGGCACCGAAGGTGTCGCTGTCAACGCACCGATTGCACTGCTGCTTGAAGAGGGCGAGGAGGCTTCGGCTTTGGACAGCGTCTCGCTTGATGCGCCTGCAACAGAAAAAATGATGGAGAACCCTGCCGCTTCTTCCGCGCCGCCAGCTCCCAAGGCTGCGGCTGCGCCCATCCCTGAAGAAAAACACTATGACAAGTACAAAACGCTGACCGTGCGCGAAGCCCTGCGTGAGGGGATGAGCGAGGAAATGCGCCGCGATGAAACCATCTTTCTGATGGGCGAAGAAGTCGCGGAATATAACGGCGCGTACAAAGTTTCACAGGGTATGTGGGACGAGTTCGGCGACAAGCGCGTGATTGATACGCCGATCACCGAAATGGGCTTCACCGGCCTTGGTATCGGTGCGGCCTTCGGCGGATTGAAACCGATTGTCGAGTTTATGACCATGAACTTTGCGATGCAGGCGATTGACCAGATCGTGAACTCGGCTGCGAAAACGCTTTATATGTCCGGCGGGCAAATGGGATGCCCTATCGTGTTTCGCGGCGCAAATGGCGCGGCGGGCAAGGTCGCGGCCCAGCACTCGCAATGCTACGCAAGCTGGTATGGCCACGTTCCCGGACTCAAGGTTGTCGCGCCTTATGACAGCGCGGATGCCAAGGGGCTTATCAAGGCGGCGATCCGCGACCCGAACCCTGTTATCTGCCTTGAAAGCGAGATTATGTACGGCCAGAGTTTCGAGCTGCCCGACGATCCCGATTTCATCGTGCCGATTGGCAAAGCGCGGATCATGCGGGCGGGCACCGATGTCACCATCGTCGCTTTCTCGCGCATGGTGGGGATTGCGCTCGCCGCCGCCGACAAGCTGGCGGAAGAGGGGATTTCGGCGGAGGTTATCAATCTGCGCACCATCCGTCCGCTTGATACAGCAACCATTGTTCAGAGCGTGAAGAAAACCAATCGCCTTGTCTCGGTCGAAGAAAGCTGGCCCTTCGCGGGTATCGGCTCCGAAATTGCGGCGCAGATGATGGAAGAAGCGTTCGATGATCTCGACGCCCCCGTCGTGCGCGTCACGGGCGCGGATGTACCGATCCCCTATGCGTTCAACTTGGAGAAACTGGCTCTGCCCGAAGCCGACAACGTCATCACCGCCGTCCGCCAAGTCTGCCTAAGAAAGGTTGCGTAAGGTGTTTTCGATTGTTGTTTGTAACAACGGCCCGATGAAAATACCCACGACGTCATCGCGAGGAGCGCAGCGACGTGGCGATCCAGCCCCCAATTTTCAAGCAGAAGGACTGGATTGCCGCGCTCCCTGCGGTCGCTCGCAATGACGAAGGTGGCGGAGAAATACTATTTACACGTTACAACCGAAGGTGAAGTATATGCCCGCTCTTCAAACCACAAAAGACAGGATTATCGCCAGCCCCTTGGCCAAGCGACTTGCCGCCGAGAAAGGCTTAGACCTCAAGCTGATCCAAGGCACAGGCCCGCATGGGCGCATTATCCGCGCCGACGTGGAGGAAGCCCCGACGCGCCCCGCGCTGTCCCCCACACTTTCTGTTGTGCAGCCTGCACCCGATACAGGCGCGGCCTATGACGCGATTCCGAACAGCAACATGCGCAAGGTGATTGCGCGTCGCTTGACGGAATCCAAACAGACGGTCCCGCATTTCTATCTGACCGTCGATTGTGAGCTGGACGAGCTTTTGGCCCTGCGCAAAAAAATCAACGAGGTTTCGGACGTGCGCGTGTCGGTGAATGACTTCATCATTCGCGCCGTTGCGCTGGCCCTTAAGAAAGTGCCGCAAGCCAATGCGTCATGGACGAATGAGGCGATCCTGCAATACCGTCATGCGGATATTTCCGTGGCTGTTGCGACTCCGACGGGCCTGATTACGCCCATCGTGAAAGCCGCCGAAACCAAATCGGTTGCCGCGATTTCGGCGGAGATGAAAGACCTCGCCGCCCGTGCGCGTGATGGCAAGCTGCGCCCCGACGAGTTTCAGGGTGGCGGCTTCACCATCTCGAACCTCGGCATGTTCGGCATCAAAGAATTCGCCGCGATCATCAACCCGCCACAAGCCTGCATTCTGGCTATCGGCGCGGGGGAACAGCGTCCCGTTGTCAAACACGGCCAGCTTGCTATCGCGACGGTGATGAGCTGCACCCTCTCCACCGACCACCGCGCGGTTGACGGAGCCGTTGGGGCGCACTTCATCAAAGTCTTCAAGGAAACCATCGAGCATCCCTATGCGATGGTGATTTAGTTTTTTCTCTTGAGTCATCCCCGCGAAAGCGGGGATCCATAATCTCTAAGCACGCCTTAGCCTCAAAGATAGATTCCCGCTTTCGCGGGAATGACGCGAGTAGGAGGGCACACAAAGGACCAACCAATGACACAAGACATCATCATAATCGGCGGCGGGCCGGGAGGCTATGTCACCGCTATTCGCGCCAGCCAGCTTGGCATGAAGGTCACGCTTGTGGAGCGCAGCCATCTGGGCGGCATTTGCCTCAACTGGGGCTGCATCCCGACCAAGGCTCTGCTGCGCTCGGCGGAGGCCTATACGATGATGAAACACGCCGCGAGCTATGGCCTCACGGTCAAGGATTTCGGTTTTGATCTGAAGAAAATCGTTGAACGCTCGCGCGGCGTGTCGGCGCAATTGTCGGCGGGCGTGAAACACCTGATGAAGAAAAACAAGGTCGAGGTGATCGAAGGCACCGCCAAGCTTCTCGGCAAAGGTAAGGTGCAAGTCGTCAAAAACGATAAGACCACGATCGAACTATCGGCCAAGCATATCGTCATCGCGACAGGAGCGCGGCCTCGCGCGTTGCAGGGGTTAGAGCCCGATGGCAAGCTGGTCTGGACCTATAAAGATGCCATGGTGCCGGACACGCTGCCGAAATCGCTGCTTGTCATCGGCTCTGGGGCCATCGGAATCGAGTTCGCCAGTTTCTATAACGCGCTTGGCGTCGCCGTCACCGTCGTGGAGGTGATGGATCGCATCATGCCCGTGGAGGATGAGGAAATCTCTGCCTTCGCTCGCAAAGCTCTTGAAAAGCGCGGCCTGAAAATCATCACGGGCGCGGTCGTCAAGAAACTGGACAAAGCGAAAGACAGCGTCACCGCAACGATAGAGCAGGGCGGCAAAGCCTCGCAGACAACCTTTGATCGCGTTATCAGCGCGGTTGGCATCGTCGCGAATATCGAAGAGATCGGCCTTGAGAACACGAAAGTTGTCGTCGAAAAAGGCCATATCAAAGTGAATGAATGGAGCGCGACCGATGAAGTTGGCGTGTATGCCATCGGCGATGTGACCGCGCCGCCATGGCTGGCGCACAAGGCGAGCCACGAGGGCATCATCTGTGTCGAGAAAATCGCGGGCGTGAAAGATGTGCATCCGCTTGATCTTGGCAACATTCCTGGATGCACCTATTGCACGCCGCAAGTCGCCAGCGTTGGCCTGACCGAAGCGAAAGCAAAGGCTACGGGTTATGAAATCCGCGTAGGTCGCTTCTCCTTCATGGGCAACGGCAAAGCGATTGCGATGGGCGAGCCCGAAGGCCTCGTCAAAACCATCTTTGATGCCAAGACGGGCGCGCTTTTAGGGGCGCACATGGTCGGCGCGGAAGTCACCGAGATGATCCAAGGATTCACGCTTGGCCGCACGCTGGAGACGACCGAAGCCGAGCTCATGCACACCGTCTTCCCGCACCCGACCATCTCGGAATCCATGCACGAGTCCGTCCTCGACGCCTATGGCCGCGTGGTGCATATGTGAGCTAGCCTCGTCACCCCGCACTTGATGCGGGGTCCAGCGAGGCGGACAGGATTTACCCGCGACTTGGTTCCTTGCCCCCCAACAGAGACTGGGTCCCGCATCACACACCCCGCGCCCTGCGCGGTCTGTTGTGCGGGAAGACGAAGGGAAAGGGACCGCGCAAAAGAAATTTCCTCCTTGCCCAACCACACTAAATGACCTACGCTTTTCGGGCTTTTTCCTTTCGAGGCTCTTCATGAAAAACCTTTCGCTTTTCCTCGCCGCCATCGTCATCGCTCTGGGTTCTGTTTGGATCCATGACAAAATCAGCCCGCAACAACAGGTGGCGCAGCAGGAGACGGCTTATGATCGGGTGATGCGCACCAAGACCTTGCGCTGCGGCTATGCCGACTGGCCACCGATTGTTTTTACGAAGGACCCAATCACTGGGAAGTTTTCTGGTATCGCCTATGACCTCACCGAAGAACTCGGCAAACGCCTTGGCCTGAAAATCGACTGGGCTGAGGATACGGGGTGGGGAAACATAATACCAAGTTTACAAACCAAGAGAATTGATGCTTTTTGCGTTATGACGTGGGTTAATACGGATAAGGGACGTTACCTTGCTTTTTCTCGTCCCGCATTCTTCAATGCAAGCCATCCCTATGTTCGTGTTGACGATCATCGCTTTGATTCTGACATCAATCTCGCAAACAATCCAGATATACGCTTTAGCTCTATTGATGGAGATACAACGGACTTAACGGCTCGAACAATTTTTCCTCATGCGAAGCGATTATCATTATCTACAACAACGCAAGTTTCGGAAGTTTTTAATAACATTGCAACAAAAAAAGCCGACATAACAATTGCCGAATACAGCTACGGAGAAGGTTATATTAAAAACAACCCAAACACCCTGCGCCGTTTGAGTGATGATCCGTTTCAGGTCTTCCAGACATCCTACGCCTTTGACATTCACGAAAGTCAATTACGCGAGATGATCGACAATGCGCTGATCGAAATGCAAAATCAGGGGATTGTTGACCAAATCATCGACAAGCATTCCTCTGATCCCAAGGAAATCATCCGGCCCGCTTTGCCGTATCGGAAGTAGCCCCCTCGTCACCCCGCACTTGATGCGGGGTCCAGCGAGGCTGAGGGGATTAACCTGCGACTTGTTTCCTTGTCCCTAACAGAGGCTGGGTCCCGCATCACACATCCCGCGCCTTGCGCGGTCTGTTGTGCGGGAAGACGAAGGGGAAGGGTGCCTTATCGGGCATTTTTTGGTGCAATCCGCCCATAACTCTATACAAATCAACGCCTTAATCCTGTTGCTTTCATCCCTTAAGCCAGTTATAAAGACCGTGCCCATGTGGCAGGTTGTCCCCGAAAGTCAAACCCTTGGGGAGCCCCACCACGCGGGAGCGTTCTTTCATCGCGAGAGGACGGATCGGGGGGACGCAAATTCCCTTGAAAAATCGGTTGTCACGACAGGTTGGGCCTTTTGGCGCGGTGTGTGGTGGCGTTGTTTTAACTGCGGATGGTTTTAAACCAAATGGGATGCCAGCCTGCGCTGGCATGACACAAGGCAAAACCACCCGCCCATCAAACTTGCTGCCAGCAAGCAGCAAGAGGAGAGCAAGATGGCAAAAGAAATAGTCGGCTATATCAAGCTGCAAGTACAGGCCGGAGCGGCCAATCCGTCTCCGCCAATCGGCCCTGCACTGGGTCAACGCGGTCTGAACATCATGGACTTCTGCAAGCAGTTCAATGCGAAGACACAAGGCATGGAAAAGGGTATGCCTATTCCTGTCGTGATTACCGCTTTCTCTGATCGTACGTTTACGTTCGTGACAAAGAAGCCGCCAAATACCTATTGGATCAAGAAGGCCCTTAAGCTGACCAGCGGCTCCAAGACGCCGGGCACCAGCATCGTTGGCCAGATCACGATGGATCAAATCCGCGAGATCGCCAAGGAAAAGATGGTCGATATGAACGCGAACGACGTTGAAGGCGCGGCAAAGATGCTCGCCGGGTCGGCTCGCTCCATGGGCATTCAAGTGGTGGAGGCGTAAGATCATGGCACAAGGTAAAAAACTGCGCAAAGTCGCCACCAATGTCGATCGTAACAAGCTCTATGGTTTGGACGACGGCGTGAAGCTGGTCAAAAAGAACGCCGAAGAGCTTGCTCGCAAGTTCACGGAGTCGCTTGAGATCGCGATCAATCTGGGTATCGATCCCCGCCAGTCGGATCAGGCCGTTCGCGGCATGGTTCAACTTCCACATGGCACGGGCAAGAGCATCCGCGTCGCCGTTTTCGCCAAGGGTGAAAAGGCCGATGCCGCTTTGGCCGCTGGTGCCGATGTGGTTGGTGCTGACGATCTGGCTGAAAAGATCGCCGCTGGCTTCTCGGACTTCGAGCGTGTCATCGCGACCCCCGACATGATGGGCGTTGTCGGTAAGCTGGGTAAGGTTCTGGGCCCCCGTGGCCTGATGCCCAACCCCAAGCTCGGCACCGTGACCCCGAACGTCGCGGATGCGATCAAGTCGGCCAAGGCCGGTTCGATCGAGTTCCGCGCCGAAAAGGGCGGTATCATCCATGCCGGTATTGGCAAGATCAGCTTCACGGAAACGCAGCTGATCGAAAACGCTCGCGCCTTTATCAGCGCGATCGCCAAGGCTCGTCCGGCTGGCGTGAAGGGCACCTATATCAACCGCGTCGCTCTGTCCTCCACAATGGGACCGGGCATCAAGGTTGACCTTGCTACGCTGAGCGGCGAAAACGCGTAACCCGCGCTGTCACCGTTAACAAACAATGAAAACCCCCGTGTTTCAGAAGAACGCGGGGGTTTTTTGTAAGGGATCAAGAAACACGCCGTTGTGCTAAAAGCCCGCGCGCACGCCGCTGCGCCTGCGACCTCCAGCTCTTCTTCGTTGTGCGAACATAAGTCGGCCTCGTCTCAATCTTTGTGTTCTTCATATACAATCTGCGTCCCAAAATAATCAGTGCCAACCCACCATTTGTAACCAACCCTGAAGCTGGATAAAGGATTGTCGCTGCGCTGACTGTTGACAGAGACAGACAAATAAGCAAATCCGTCAGAGCCGAACTTGCGTACATAGTCCCGCTTTCGTTTTCCGGTGCCCGCCATGTCATGCGATATGTTGGAAGAAACCCGACAATATCAATTGATGTAATCAGGACTGCCGCCCACAGAGGATCAGAGGTCACACCCCATACAGGTATGGCCAACAGCGCAACAACAAAACAAACACAATCAAACGAGGTTATGTGCGTCGTGCCGCGTAACCGATAAGCAACAAAGGCAATCGCGAAGCACAAGAAACTACCAAAGAAGGTAGCGCATGACGCGATAAAGCCACCCTCAAGACATTGAATTAATCCACTCACAAACATTAAAAGAGACCATATAAACCAAGAAAACATATGAGGCTTAATTCTTCCCTTGAATATACCATTCAAATAGATGGCCTCAACAATGGTCATGATAAAAACAGCAAATAATGCCGACACACTCTCGAAAGTCATAAAATACCATAAATCTAATAATATATGAGGATGTTATAGCACGATCATATTAATATATGTTTACGCTCAAAGCGCGATGTGGACGCACAAACATCATTCACGTATTTCTTTGTATAGATTTATCAGCCGTTAACCGCTTTATGCTAAAAAGGTAGGGTATAATCTTTTCTTTTTCAAAGACGACATTTCATGACCGACGCGCCATCTTCTCCACAAACCGGCCCAAGAACGTATGTGCCCTATCTGTCAAAAGATGGCCGGATTCAGGTTCATGCCTATGAGGTCAAAGCGGGCCAGTCGCACTATGCCTTCAACGGGCACAAGATCGAAGCTGGTCACATGCTGCCGAACGTGCTTACGTTTTTTAGTAACGGAAATCGCTTCAAGTGCAAAAGGCTGGAGGCCGCCATCGCTGCGCCGGAGAAAACGCGTGGCCATGAGGTTGCCGAGGCCCTTGGTTTTGGTATTGATAAAAAGATGTCCCCCGAAGAAACAGCACAACGCTTGGCCAAAGCACAGGAAGCTGTTCACATGTGGCAAAATCCGCAGGAAACCTATTGGAAGCAGAACCATGCCAAAAGCGCGGTTCTGGATACATCCAAAGCTCCGCCGATCCGATCAGAGGCGAGTCGTCAAGGCGGGGGGTATCGCGACATAAAAGTCGCCGCCGCAGAAGGCGTCGCAGCGGCAAAGCAACAACAGCCTTCAATCAGCCATAACAGGAAAATGACAGGCCCGTCGGTTCAATAGACCTCTTGCACAACCTATGCCCCCCCCTTTGTGAGAAGAGAACCAAATAGGAGCTTGCGCGGGGATGACTCAGGTTTTTAACCCCGCACCAATCCTTGAAATGCGATGGGTATAACACTTCCTACCGCCGCAAATCTTGCTCGATCAGCAAGGGAGCCTCGCCTTTGCCAAGGCGTGAGCGATAGAATTGCAGGTTCTCGATAATCCGCTGGACATAGTTGCGCGTTTCATAGATGGGGATCAGCTCGATCCAGTCCACAGGGTCCACCGCCTGTGTGCGCGGATCGCCGAACAGCTCCATCCACTCGCGCACGCGCCGTGGCCCCGCGTTATAGCCTGCCAGCGCGAGGATATAGGAGCCATCAAAATTGTCGATCTGCTTCTGGATAAAGTAAGTCCCCAGCGTGACGTTATAGTCGGGATCAATCAGCCTGTCGGGGGAATAGGGCATGCCAAGCTTTTTCGCGACATCTTGAGCCGTTCCGGGCATGAGCTGCATCAGGCCACGCGCGCCAACGGGGCTGCCCGCATCGGCGCGGAATTCGCTCTCCTGGCGGATCAGCGCATGGGTGAGGGCGAGTTCAGGCGGTGTCGGAATCTGCGTGGACAAAACGGGATAGGCTCCGCCCGTCAGGATAAAGTTTTTCTGGTTCGCCGCCTTGGCAACCGACACGGCCCAGTCGGGACGGCGCATGTGATAGGCCAGCTCCATCATCAAAGCGAACTCCACGCGCTGGCTCGCAGCTTCA
>Ga0209467_1001481_pt1 | contig 20346 bp, 18 predicted proteins | sample Higcelwee11metaG_FD_187175 | JGI IMG/M metagenome (GOLD analysis project Ga0209467, IMG submission 187175) | Freshwater pond sediment microbial communities from the University of Edinburgh, under environmental carbon perturbations - High... | ecosystem: Environmental > Aquatic > Freshwater >...
TCGGTGCCATTGTCGTAGTGGTCGCATTGCTGCTCATTTATTACTTCCAATTTGATGAAAATCTGTCTGCCCGCATGCTCATGACCAGCGTGGCAAATGTTCTGATCGGTATCGTGGCCTGCTATGCGCTCCTCTTCATGTCACCCAAGAGCATACGCAGCCATGCCGCGCTTGCCGTTGTCTTCTACGGTTCGTTTACCGGGCTCTATCTATTCAGATCGATATATGCCCTGATCTGGAACCACGGCAACAAGTGGCTCGATTCGGGCGATCCAGTCGAACCGTGGCTGCTCGTCATCATTCTCGTCATCCTTGGCGGCATAGCCGTCGGCGAGCTCCTGTTGCTGCACGGGACACAGGAACAGACGCTGCGGATTGTCTCCGAGAAGCTGGCGCATAGAAACGAACGCCTCCGCAATGAAATCAGAAAACGCATGCAGGCGGAACAGGATCTGTTGGCGATCAATCGTGAACTTGGTTCCACGCAGAAGGAGATCATGATAACGCTCTCGGAGGTGGTGGAATTCCGCTCACGAGAGACCGCCCTCCACGTGGCCAGAGTCGGCGAATATGCAAGGATTCTGAGCCTGGCAGCCGGACGCAGCATGGAGGAAGCCGCCCTGATAGCGGATGCCGCACCGATGCACGACATTGGCAAGATAGCCATCCCCGATGACATCCTGAACAAGCCGTCAGGACTCACACAGGTCGAGATCGAGCTGATTCGCAGCCACACCACGGTGGGGTATCAGCTACTCCATAAATCAGACCGCGCGCTGATAAAGATGGCCGCTACGATAGCGCTGGAGCACCATGAGTACTGGAATGGCGATGGTTACCCGGAAGGCAAGCGCGGGCTGGATATTTCGTTCGCCGGCAGGGTTGTCTGTCTCTGCGACGTATATGATGCACTTGCGGCGACACGTCCATACAAGGCACCATGGGAATTGACCCGCATACTCGACTACATACGGACGCAACGCGGCCTGATGTTCGATCCGGAACTGGTCGACGCCTTCTTCATGCGGCTTCATGACTTCATAGCCACATCGGAGACACTGAAGGACGCATGATCCGCTCTGCGGGCCGCTCTGCGGGCCGCAATAGAAGAGGCCGCCCTTCGGGCGGCCTCCATCAACATTCTTCGGACAATCAGTATGTCAGCCGCGGTAGCAGAGCACAGGATTGCGCGCTGCGGCCACCTCGTCGAGTCGCCCCACCGGGGTATTGTGCGGCGCATCGTGCAGCAATGCGGGATCATGCCTGGCCTCGTCGGCTATCTTCAGCATGACGTCCACGAATCCGTCCAGCGTTTCCTTGCTCTCGGTCTCCGTCGGCTCTATCATCAGCGCCTCGGGAACGATGAGCGGGAAGTATATTGTGGGCGGATGGTACCCGTAATCGATAAGCCGCTTGGCTATGTCCAGAGTATGGATGCCCTCGGCGAGCACGCCACCCATCGCGACGAACTCGTGCATGCACCGGCGCGGATACTTGACCGTGTATGTCTTCTCGAGCCGGGCCTTCAGGTAGTTGGCGTTGAGCACCGCCGACTCGGACAGTCGCCGCATGCCGGCCTCACCGAGCATCCTGATGTAGGTATATGCGCGCACGAGGACGCCAAAGTTGCCGTAGAAGGCCTTGATCCGGCCAATCGAGTGCGATGGCATCTTCATGGAGTACTTTCCGGACGCTTCCATCGCTATCGGACCCGGCAGATATTCTGCCAGCACCGGTGCGGCTCCGACCATGCCAACGCCTGGACCGCCACCGCCGTGCGGCGTGGAGAAGGTCTTGTGCAGGTTGAAGTGCATCACATCGATGCCCACATCGACGGGGCGCAGCACCCCGGTCAGGGCATTCATGTTCGCACCGTCGCCGTATACGAGTCCGCCGGCATCGTGGATGATCTTCGCTATCTTCTCGATATTGCGCTCGAACAGACCCAGCGTGCTCGGATTGGTTATCATGATGCCGGCGACGGTATCGTCACATTCCGCCTTCATGGCATCGATATCGATGCCGCCCTCGGCATTGCTCGGAATCGTCACGGTGGTCAGTCCGGCCATCGAGCAGGACGCCGGATTGGTGCCATGGGCACTGTCTGGAATCAGCATCTTGACACGTCCAGGTTGACCATGGGCGTGGTGATAGGCGCGAATCATGAAGACGCCGGCCAGTTCGCCATGGGCGCCCGCCGCCGGCTGCAGACTGACCGCTGAGAAGCCGCCGATCTTCTTGAGGCTCTCCTGCAATCGCCATATCAACTCTATCGATCCCTGGCTGTGCTGGTCTGACAGCAGCGGGTGTGAACCCTTCCAGCCTGGCTGGGCAGCCGCCACCTCGTTGGCCTTCGGGTTGTACTTCATCGTGCAACTGCCCAGCGGGTAGTACTCGGTGTCGATGGAGAAGTTCTTCTGCGACAGCCTGGTAAAGTGCCGCACGACGGTCAGTTCATCGAGCTCGGGCAGCTTCAGTGATTCGCGGACTAGATTCGCGGGTACCTTGGTAGCCGGTACGTCGCACTTCGGCAGGGCTACGCCTATCCGGCCAGGGCTGGACAGCTCGTATGCGAGTGGTTCGGGTGTCAGGTTCATCGGGAGGCCTCCTTGAGCGATTGAGCCAGAAGCTCGATCTGGGCCTTGGTGTTCATCTCGGTAACGCATACGAGAAGCTCATGGGTCCGCGACGGATAGTAGCGCGCCATGTCGAGGCCGGGCACGACACCGCGTCGCTCCAGGGTTTCGACGATCTGCCTGGCCGGAACCGGCGTCTTGACGACGAATTCCTTGAAGAAGGTGCCATCGGCAATGGCGTAACCGGGAATCGCGGCGATCTGCGTGGCTGCCCAGTGCGCCTTGTTCCAGCACAGCTCCGCGACCGCCGCCAGGCCGCTCTTGCCGAGCGCCTCGAGGTATATCGTCGTCTGAAGCATCACGAGCCCCTGATTGGAGCAGATGTTGGAGACGGCCTTTTCGCGTCGGATATGCTGCTCGCGCGCTGTCAGCGTCAGGACGAAGCCACGCCTGCCATCATGGTCGGCGGCCTGCCCTACAAGACGGCCCGGCATCTTGCGCACGAATTTCTGTGTAACGCCAAAGACACCGAGGAATGGTCCACCGTAATTCATCGCGTTGCCGAGTGCCTGCCCTTCGGCCGTCACGATATCGGCGCCATAGGAACCGGGGCTCTTGAGCAGGCCGAGCATCAGCGGGTCGGCCGAGACGATGAACACCCCGCCCGCGCCGTGAACGGCGTCGGCTATGCCCGAAAGGTCATGCACGCGGCCCTCGAAATCCGGGTAGGCCGCAACGAAGCATGACGTGCTGGCGTCCGCCTTCTTTGCGGCGATGGCCGGCGCCTCTGTGTACTCCACAATATCGACGGAAAACGCCGCAAGGTAGGTGCGCAGTACGTCCTTGTATTCGGGATGCAGCGCTGCCGGAATCATGATGCGCGGCCTCGAGTCGCCACCATGGTTTACCGCCATGATCACGGCCTCGGCCAGCGCAGTCGCTCCATCGTAGTGCGACGCGTTGACCGCATCGACGCCAAGCAACTCCGACATCATCGACTGGTATTCGAATATCGCCTGCAAGGTGCCCTGGGAGACTTCTGGCTGGTATGGGGTATACGCGGACAGGAATTCTCCGCGGGATGCGAGCGCCGGAACGGCCGCCGGTATGAAGTGGTTGTACGCGCCGGCGCCAAGGAACCAGGCGCTGGTCGACGCCGACGTGTTCCTGGCCGCGAGCGCCTCTATCTCGCGCAGTGCCTCGAGCTCCGAAACGCCTTCGGGCAGTCCGAGCTTCGGGAAGCGCTTGGCCGCAGGAATATCGGCAAACAGCTCATCAACCGACTTGATGCCTATCACGGCGAGCATCGCCGCGCGGTCGGCGTCGGTATTGGGTATGAAGGGCACGATGTTACTCCTTACCGGCTTCAGTCTCGTAGGCGGCCGGGGTCAGGAGCGTATCCCATTCTGCGGGGTTCGATGGCTCGATGGCGAGGAACCAGCCGCCGGTATATGGTTCCTTGTTGACGAGTGCCGGATCGCCGGCGAGCGCCTCATTGACCGCGACGACCTTGCCCGACATCGGCAGATACACATCGCTGGCGGCCTTGACTGATTCAACGACGCCGAAGGTATCGCCCTTCTTCAGGGTCTTGCCGATTTCCGGCAATTCTATGAAGACAATATCGCCGAGCGCTTCCTGGGCATGGTCGGAAATTCCTACGATCACCTTGGCTCCATCCTTGCGGGCCCATTCGTGCGAGGTGAGGTATCGTGCGTTCTTGTCAATGTTCATGGCTTCCTCCTGTGCGTATGGAAAATATTATCTGGTACGTTTCCGTCGCTATATCGTTCAAAATGCCAGACTGATACGGCTCAGCGCCGGTATGCCGGTACATAGAGCGGGCGCTTGACGACGACAGCCGTGACCGGCTTTCCCCTGATCAGCACCTTGATCTCGGTTCCGGACTTGGCAAAACCCGGTTCCACGAACGCATTCGCAGCGAATTTCTTTACCGTCGGGCAGAACATCCCCGCGACGACCTTGCCAATGGTGCGTCCCGTTCCGTCCTGCACCTCGTAGCCCTCCCGCGGCACTCCACCCTGCACCTCGAGCCCTATCAGCTTGCGGGTAACGCCGGCTGCGGCGAGTCTCTCAAGTGCCGCCTTGCCTACAAACTCCTTGTCAAAATCGCAGGCCCACTTGAAGCCCGCCTCAAGCGGATAGATTTCCTGGTTTATCTCGTGGCCATGCAGTGGCATGCCGGCCTCGAAACGCAGGCTGTCGCGGGCCGCAAGCCCGATCGCCTCGACTTCGATGCCGCGCTTCTTGCCCTCGGCGAGCAACCCGGTCCACAGCTTCTCGGCGCTTTCCGCCGGGAAAAACAGCTCGACGCCGTCTTCGCCGGTATATCCGGTCCTGCCCACGAGGCATGGCACGCCGAGCACCTTCGCCCGGCCCGATGTGAAGCGCGGATACCCCGATATTTTCGCATCGGACACCAGGTCCAGAAGTTCGATGGCGCGCGGCCCCTGCACCGCGATCATATATGTCTCTTCCGAACGGTCGACGATCGTAACATTCGTCAACGTGTGCGCCCGTACGTATTCATGCATCCAGGCGACATCTTCAAGCCGGTTCGACGCGTTGACGACGATCCACCACGCGCCCGGTATCTTGTACACGAACAGGTCATCGATGACGGTGCCGCGCTCGTTGAGCAGCAATGAATACCGGGCGTCATTGTCTTTCATGTCGAGCACGCGAGCGCTGACCAATCCTGAGACAAAGGCATCGGCACCAGGGCCGGTAACTTCCACCTGGCCCATGTGGTCGATGTCAAAAAGACCGACAGAGCGTCTGGTAACCAGATGCTCCTCGACAGAACCAAGCGGGTAACTGATAGGCATGTCATAGCCAGCGAACGGAGCCATCTTGGCTCCGGCTGCGATGTGCCACGCATGAAGGCGGGTCTGATTCACGATTTCGTCCTCCTGGTACGGCGGCTCCGCGAGCGCGGGATGCCGTTTAAGACGGCGTAATTGTAGCTTGAAAGACTGGGAGCGGCAAGGTCGTTCTTTTGAAATGTCGTTTTAATTATTAAAATATCGATACACAATTATCAGGAAAGGAAGGGCCTATTGATCCGCACGCGGGGCAGAACGCCCCTCCTTGGTCGATGATCGCACCCGCTTCGATGACAATCGCCGCTCTCTGGCCGCTCTGGTCGGCTTGGTCTGCACACGGTGCTTTGGAATGCGCGCAGCCTTGATGACGAGCTCTACGAGACGGGCTATCGCTCCGGCCTCATTTTGCAAGCGACTGCGTTCCAGATCCGCCGCTACATAGAGGCGCCCTTCGGCATCCAGCCGCGCGGCGAGCTGTTCACGGGCGCGCTGCCGTTCTGCGGCCGAGAGGCCTTCGATCTTGTCAAAGTCGACGCGGGCCCGGACCTTCGTCTCGACCTTGTTGACGTTTTGTCCACCAGGACCGGATGAGCGGGCATATTCAAGCTCCACGACCAGTGGAATCGATCGCCTGACCGCATCAGCACGCATCACGGCTACCCATCAGAATGATGCCCTCGAGAGCGGCTTGCCTATGAAGACACCGTCACCGCCCAGGTAGTCGCGCGTCTGGCCGTCTATCAGTATCTGCACGTCCTTGACCGTGGGAAACCCTGTCGCCGTGTAGACAATCTGCTTGAGCTGGCCCGCGTACCCTTCTATGCCGTAGCGGTTGTACATGAACGCCTCATTGAAGTTCAGGTATGCGGTCGAGCCGCGCACCTGTGCGGATATCAGTTTGGCATCCGATGGAATCAGGCTGATGAAGCCGCGCGCCAGTTCGTCGGCGTCGGGGCCGACCATCAGGGCATTCAGTGCATCGGTCATCGGGGAGTCCGACGCATCGACGGTGCGTTTCACCTCGTGCCGACTGATGACACCATCATCATCGACACGGATAAGATAGAGCACCGCGACTCTGGTCGACTTGACCACCTCCATGGGGCTCGACTTCGGAGCAGGGGTCACGGTCGGGGTCTCTTTGGGAGCGGGCTGCGGTTTGGTTGTAGTAGCGGTCGGGGCTGTCGTCGTCGTGGTTGTCGTAGTCGCCGTGGGATTCACGGGAGCAGGTGCGACAGGCTTCGGGGCAATCGGCTTTGGGGTTTCCTGAGGCGAAGGCTTCGTCTGGGTCGGCTGTTCAGGTGCCAGGCTCCCATCGCCATGCGCCGGCTCTACCGGTGCGGTCACAGGTGTCTTTGACCCGACGGCGTCTATGAAGCCAGTCGAAGCCAGGGTGCTCTTGATCTTGTCCCAGCTGAAGACGAAGAGCAGCAACGTGACCAGGAGCATAACCAGCCATACGAGGCAACCAGTTCCGTGCTTTGTCCCGGTGTCGCTTCGGGTTCCCGTCTTTCGTTGTGCCATGATAGGCCGATACTAGCCGCCACTCGGCCCGGGGTCAAGGGCGGCCGGCCACCGAATCAGGAGACACCGAGTTCAGCCAGCTGCGCGAGCGCCAGCGCGTCGCCCGGATCGTAGTCGAGTACGGTCCTGAAGAAGCCGATAGCCTCCTCGAGCTGGCCCTGTTTCCTCGCGACGATGCCCAGATTGGATATGATCTTGACGTTCTCCGGTTCCTTGCGCAAAGCCTGCACCAACCGGGAACGGCTCTCCGAAAACAGCCCAAGTTCCATCTCGCAAATCGCCAGCTCGTTCAGGACATCAACCTCATCGGCTCCCAGGTCGAGCGCCTTGAGAAAGGCCTCCCGGCCGGCTTCCCACTGGCCAAGGCGCCGCCTTCCCCAGCCTACCAGGAACCAGCCATTCCAGATACCAGGATCCTGCTCGACGAACGCCAGGGCCTTCGCCACGCCGGCCTCTTCCTTGCCCATCCTGATAAAATCGTAGGCTTCCTTGAACAACGCATCGGCATCGCCGCGAATGTGCAACTTGTCCAGAATCTCCTTGGCCTTGCCGATCTTCGCCTCGTCATCACCCATAATGATGTACGACTCGAACATGCGGGCTGCCTGCTCGTACGAGCGGCCCTTCAGATAGAAGAATCCGGCATTGAAGAACGCGTTTGGATACGGCGGCTCGAGTGCCAAGAGGCGCTTGTATAGATCAAAGGCCTTGCCCCGGACGGCATCCGCCAGTTCTTCCTTCTCCGATTGATCGAGGGCATCGGCCTTGTCTTCGTACAGTATGGCCAGATTGAGCAGGGGTTCGGGCATCTCGGGCGCCAAGCCCGACAGGGCCTTGAATATCTCCTCCGCCACATCGAGGTCGCCGTTTCGTGCCTTCAGGATGCCGGCCTCCGACAGTTCGGCAAAGACATCCGGCTTGACCGCCAGCACGAATCGCCTGAAATACGCGGCATGCTGGTTGTCCGGGTCATAGGCGAGCAAGCGCAGCATGCCGGCCACGATCATCTCCCAGGACAGCCCTGAAAGGTCCTTCGTGTTCAGGCCGAGTTCGACCGGAATCGGTATCGATGGATCGACCTCAAATGATCCTATCGGACGCGCCATGTTCTCGGGCACCTCTATGAATATTATGTTTCCGGGGAGGCGCGGGGAATCTGTTTCGGGGTTCATGGTGTCTCCAGAGTGGCCGCTTGTGGCCGTTTCGAGTGGTGCAAATCCGTTGTCACGCCGAAGCGGGATCGCCTGATTCTTCTTCTGCGGTGGACTTGCGCTGTCCGACATAGTCGTTGATGTGCATCTTGTATGAGAGCGGCACCGCCGCATCGTCGTACTTGATGGCGATGGCGGTCAGATCCTTGCGGCCCTCGACATCCTCGTAACGAACCGCGAGGCCCGCTATGGCGACCGTTTCACGGGGCTCTTCGAAGTCGACGCGAAGATGGCAGGGCTTGCCCACAAGGTACTTCGCTATTCCGACAATGATCACCTTGGCGCCAGAGAATGACAGGTCACGCAGTATGCATCGACGCGGTACGCCATCGATAACGATGGTCGATTCCTTGCGGGCCAATCCTATCTTGCGTATCGCATCGGGCGTCAGGAGGATGCGCTCCTCGCGGCGCCTTGCCGAATTGACATTTGCCTCCAGCATGCGCCCCATGATTTCGACAAAGTCGTCGGGTGGCCGCTGGGTAAATTGAATGTTGATGAATTGCAGCGTACCATTCGATTGGGCATACGGCGAAAAGCCGTTGACCCGGCCCGACACAAAGAAGGTAACCGCGTCGGACTTGTCGGACAGCTTGAACGAAAGACGCACGCTGACCAGGTTGTTCGCCTTCGCGATGCGTTCCATCAGCGGTTGCCTGGTCGGAGCAAGAACCTTCGCCTCGTCGAACGAGCTGGAATAGACGACACATGGCCATTGTTCACCAAGGCATTTCAGAAAGACGGCCTGTGGCTGCAGCCCTGTAGACTTGACGATCTCCTTGGTAAAGGTGACCGCTATCGCCCGGTAGGTCTCATAGTATTTGCTGATTTGCTGGCTGGTCGCGATGGACATACGATAGCGTGATCATACGGTATGGACTGCCTTTGGTCAATGAACGGGAGTCACGGCAGAACATGATTGACAAAGGGGGGTACCACCCCTATCTTGTGCCCAAGCCGCGCTGTAAGCGTCGGCATCATGCCCGTATAGAGGTAGGATCGATGAAAGAAGAGTACGAGTTCCCGCTTGAGGATTACATGCCGCGGGAGCGCTTTGAACGCATGAAGCGCTTTGCCCAGGACAAGGAGACTCCATGCCTGATCCTGGACCTCGATATCGTACGCGCCAAGTACGAGGAACTCCGAAAGAACATGCCCTTTGCGAAGATATTCTATGCAGTCAAGGCGAATCCCAATGACGAGGTCGTCTCACTGCTTCGCGATATGGGCTCCTGCTTCGATGTTGCCACACGATTCGAGCTCGATCAGCTCCTCAGGCTCGGCGTCACGCCCGACCGCATGAGCTATGGCAACACCATCAAGAAAGAACGCGACATAGCCTATTTCTATGAAAAGGGCATACGCCTCTACGCTACCGACAGCTTCGAGGACGTGGAAAAACTGTCCCGGGCTGCTCCCGGCTCCAGGGTTTTCTTCCGGATCCTGACCGAGGGACTCGGGGCCGACTGGCCGCTGTCAAAGAAGTTCGGCAGCCATCCCGAGATGACCAGAAACCTGATACTGCACGCGCGCGACCTGGGACTGGAGCCGTATGGCATATCATTCCATGTTGGAAGCCAGCAGCGTGACATCGGCCAGTGGTCAACGGCTCTGGGCAATGTCAGCAACATCTATTCATGGGCCGAAGACCACGGCATCAAGCTGTCAATGATCAACATGGGCGGCGGGTTCCCGGCAGCCTACACCGACCCGACCAACCCGATAGAGCACTATGCCGGCGATATCAAGTCCTTCCTGAACAACAACTTTGGAGACAACCTGCCAGAAATAATCATAGAGCCAGGCAGGTCGATGGCCGGAGATTGCGGCATGATAGTCACCGAAGTGGTCAACATAGCCAAGAAGAGCACCCACGACCTCTATCACTGGGTATTCCTGGACATAGGCAAATTCGGCGGACTCATCGAGACGCTCGACGAGGCTATCAAGTATCCGATCTACTTTGAAAAATCGGGCCCGACCCTCGATATCATCCTGGCGGGTCCGACCTGCGACAGCATGGATATCCTGTATGAAAAGACGCCGTACGACATGCCCGCCGGCACCAAGATTGGTGAACGCGCATACATCCTGTCGACAGGGGCATATACGCAGAGCTACAGCTCCATCTATTTCAACGGCTTTCCACCGTTGTCGTCATACGTATTGAAGTAAGAGCTGGCGCAGGAGCGACCCGGTCGCCCTGCGCCGCATTACGAGTTGCCGTTACGAGGCGATCATCGACGAGGCGGCATCGAACAGCTCGGTGTACAGCGCGTCGAGGTCCTCCTCGTCAACACTCGAGAATGCCACGCGCAGCCACTTGTCCTGTATCGAAATGGTTCCGATGCCGCGCTTGTCGAGGAGGCTGAGCCGCAGCGCCTCCGCCGAGAACCCCTGACACTCGAAGCACATGAAGTACCCCGAATTGAACGGCAGCGCGACGAAGCCGGCTGGCGCGCGGTGCGATGCCAGGAACGCCTTGACCTTGTGGTAACGGCGTTCCAGCATGGCTCCAAATTCCTGCTTCTGCTTCAGGTACCTCGGGTCGGCTACGGCTTTCGCCAGGATATGCTGGGTCGGTGCCGTCGCGTTGGAGATGCTTGACCGGATCACGCCCATCAACTTCTTGACCAGAGCGTCATAGCCAGGCTCGCCCAGCGCTGGGTTGGCAAAGGTAACGAAGCCCCCGCGGAAGCCCCATACATAGTCTTCCTTCGTCTGCCCATCGACCTTGGCCGCCAGAATTCTGGGGTGCGCGGCGGCCATTTTAGCGAACATGGACTCACGCAGGTTGTCCGGCTCGTATTGCAGGCCAAAGTACGCATCGTCCGATATGACCAGAATGTCCACACCCCCGTTTGCGACACGAATCAGCGCGGCCTTGATCGCCTCCGCCTCCGATACCGTGGGGGTGTAACCGGTTGGGTTGTTTGGATAGTTCAGGATGACGACCGCCTTGTGGCTGTCCTTCGATGCCTCGATGATCGCCCGCTCGAGGCCAGCTACATTGAAGCCGCCCTCCGGCGTGAAGAACTTGTAGGATGCCAGCCGCGCAGCCTTGCGCTCTTCCATGATCAGCCGGTAATTCGGCCAGAACATGTCGGCAACAATGACCGGATCACCCTCGTTGATGAAGAGGTCTGCAAGATATGATATGCCTGCGGTCAACCCCGGCACGACCACCGGAAGCGAGAAACTGACACCGGCGAGCGAAGGGTTCTTCTTCAATATTTCGTTTCGCCATGCCGTCCGGTTGGCGGGCACACCCGCTGTCGGCGCATAGGCTACTGCCTCTCGCCTTGAAAGGCCTGGCAACTGGGCCAGAACGGCATCCAGGGCCATCGGTTCGCCATGGGCAACGGCCATTCCGATGGTGGCGTTGAAGCGTTTTGCCCGCTCGGTTGCCTCTGCGCTCTGCGACAGTATGCCTTTGGGAAAATACATCCTGGTTCCAATAGCGGACAGCAATCGTCCGGCAGATGTTCCATCAAGCGCTCGGTTCAGCTCTTCGGCCAAGGCGTTCATCTGATTCCTCCACATCGAAATCGGCACGCCGGACCATGCCGGCGGGCTGCGCCTATCGGTATAGGCGTCCGGATCGCTTCTTGTCAAGATTGGCCCAACATCGACGCCATTGCGCTATCAGGGGGGCAGTCATATACTTGACCATGTCGCAAGGCAAACCCGGGAGGTACCATGATCAAGAAACGCTATTCGCGTGATGGAACGTCGTGTACCGTAACATTCGTCATAGAAGCGGAGCAGGCAAGCGGCGTGCACGAAGCGGCGCTCGCGGGCGATTTCAATAACTGGAGCAGAGATGCCACGCCGATGAAGCTGACAAAGGATGGCGGATTCGAAGCCAGCGTGCGGCTCGACACGGGGCGCGAATATCACTACCGGTACCTGTTCGATGGTTCCCGCTGGGAAAACGACTGGCATGCCGACAAGTACGCCCAGAGCCCGTTCCGCGACGCGGAGAACAGCGTAGTCATTACCTGACAACATAGCGATAACACTATATCGATACTATTGACTTTTTTTTAATATCAGTACTTTAGTATACTATGTACGATGAATATGCGTGTGCGTTGCACATGTCAATCGAATCGGGAGGGAACATGAAGAAGCATGGTGTAGTGCTTTTCGCGTTGTTTGCACTTTTTGCGGTAGTCTCAGCTGGCGCACAGGCAAAGCTCAAGGATGGTTTCTATTTCGCGCAGGATTCTGCATATGCGTCGAGCGGATGGAAGGAACAGGTCGTTCTGCAGGTACAGGGTGGCAAGATTGTCAGCGCCAACTGGAATGGCATCAGTACCAACGCCGTCCTGGACAAGAAGTCAGAATCGGCCGCTGGTCGTTATGGCATGATCAAGGCCTCGAAGCTTGGCAAGGAATGGCACGAGCAGGCCGCCGCCGTCGAGAAGTATCTGGTCTCGACACAGGATACCGCGTTCTCGAAGTATACCACCCCAGAAGGTACGACCGATGCGATAGCCGGAGCCTCGATGCACGTGAAGGGCTTCTTTGAACTGGTCAAGGCCGCTCTCGCTGCCGGCCCTGTCGCCAAGGGAACGTACAAGAAGGACGGCTGGTTCTTCGCCAAGTCCGCAGCCTTTGACAAGAGCGGATACATGACCACCGCCCTGCTGACCATCGTCAACGGTCGCATCGTCGATGCGAACTGGAATGGTCTCTATAAGGATGGCGGCGATTCCAAGTATGTCAGGGCCGTCAAGGGCACCTACAAGATGAACGCCAAAGAGGGTGAATGGAATGTGCAGTCGGCCCGTGTCGAGGCAGCCCTCATCAAGCAGCAGGACCCTGCCAAGATAGCCATAAAGGCAGATGGCAAGACCGATGCGATATCCGGCGTGTCGATTTCAATCAATGACTTCATAGCCGTCGCCGCCGAGGCGCTCAAGGCTGCAAAGTAATCGAATTCCGCTCCTGCATGAGGCTGTCCCTGCCACAGGGCAGCCTCTTTTTTTGGGGTGACGGCGAGGTATGTCTGATCCGGATTGTTTCGGCTGGGTTTGCCTGGAAGTTCTACCCATGGGGCCAGTGACGGGCCCAAAAAAAGAACGGTATGCCTGGACGTCTGCGCATACCGTTCTATCATAGGCAATTGTGCCTATACAGAATATCGGAATTGCGCCTGCCACCCTTGAAGAAAAAGTGCGCGCACACATGATTCGCGCCGGTCAGATCGGATGCCGGGTATCGTCGCAACGGTCAGGACCGTCCAAGTATCTGCTCGGCATGCCATCGGGCGCTCTCGGCGACAGCCCGATAGAGTCTGGATGTATGGCCCAGGCTCTCCTGGAAACTCCTCGGCGGGGTGCCCAGAGCCTGCGCCGCCGAGGCGAACAGGAATCCGACGACGTCCCTGGCACGGCTCGCCAGCACGGCCTCATCGATCAGCGCCAGACGGCGTATGGTTGCATCGTGTGGGCGCGCATCGATTGCCTGCCCCTCCTCGGCTATCACTATCGCCTCGTCAGCTATCGCTATCGCCTCGTCAGCAAGCCCGGCGACATGGTTCAGATCATCTACCAGCTGCCTGAGTATCGGCTCCATCTCCGGAACCGCGGCACTGGAGGCAGGTGCAACCAGTGCGTCAAGCGCGGCATCGATGGCATCACGGCATGGAGGCAGGGCAAGCGCGTCTGCAAGCGGTACGTATGGCATGCCGGGAATCTCCAGCCCATGCGCAGAGAGATTCAGGGTCGGTGTCGCGGGGCTGGCCGCCAGCCTGCTCGAGAACCACCAGGCATAGAGTGAAAGCCGCTTGTCACTGGTAACGGTCGAACCATCGTTGGCCCGTGCCTGATAGGGCTGGCCGCCACGCATGGCCTGAAAGGCGTCGCCTGACGCCGGCTTCAGCCGGCATCCACCGGCCAGCGACCGCTGCTCGAAGAGGCTCGCGCGCGCGTGGGTCTTGCCCCCGGGAAACGACAGGTCGAGGCCCGCCATGTAGACCGGCGCGCAACCGAGTGTCCTGGCAAAATCCCACGCCGTGGTCGCCACCGATCCCCCGGCGCCAAGCGCCCCCTTGGTCGGGCCAAGCCGCTCCTCGATATACCGTCCGAGCGGATAGATTGACGAGCACATGAATGTCTGCCTCGTCCGGAACCTCAGCACCGATGGCCATACCGCAGACTCTACAATCAGTACGCTGTCGCCGATGTCACAGCGATCGAGGTGGCGGGCATTCCAGTATTGCGGGTCGACGACGACGACAAAATCGGGCCTGACTCCTGCCCGCAGCACCGATCGAAGCGCCGTGTCGACGCATACGATCACCATGCGGGCCGCCATATCCTGCAGCCCCGGCAACACATCATCGAGCGATGGCCCCGCCGCCAGCACCAGTGCAGGCATGCCAGCAAACGTCCCTGCAATGCGGGCGACACCAGGCAGCCCTGCCGCGGGCCTGATGTTGCGCGCCATATTGCGCACCCACAGCCGGCCGAATCGCTCGAGCGTCGCCTGATTGATCGCATCCTTGCGGCTGAAGCGATCGAGTTGCTCGTGCAGGCGGGTCGCCGCATCGGCATAGGTGCCAAGCGTCGTCTTGTTGTCGACAACGGTGATGGAGCGCGGATTGACGAGCTCGAGGTATGATGCCAGGCCATCGCCAGCGGGGCACAGGACCAATGAAAACCGGGTGTCGGCCAGCAGGTCCGTCATGTCTGCCACATGGAACAACGCGGATAGCCACGCCGGATCGACCTCGATGGCCGCCACTTTTCCGCCCAGGGCGAGTACGGCCCGCGCCGCATAGCCAAGCCCCAGGCCCAGCACAACGACGAGGTCCGGCACCGCAGCCATCGCCTCATCGGCAAGCCGGCGCGCTTCCAAGGATGGGTCGTAGCTCGAATGCAGCCACCGCTGGCCGGCGCGCGCGGTAGCTTCACCATTCCGCGCGATGCCGGCTTCAAGCAAGACCGGCTCGGTGTTCATCAGAATTTCGGAAAGCTCCTTCGATCGAACCGTGAGCGCCGCCAGGTTGGATGCAAACAGGGTTGCGCCGTCGAGGCTCACTCGAGCCTCAGTGTTATCGTCATGCCGGCTGTGATGGGCGCGCCAGGAGCGGGCGACTGTTCTCGAACCCACCCATCGCCAACTATCTCGACGTTGATGTCGTCACGTTCAAGAAGCGCGGTCAGCGATCGCTTCGGTGTTCCGATCAGGTCGGGCATCGTCGTGCCGATGCTGGCGGAATCGACGCCGCTCACGGCAATGCGCCCGCTGTGCGTAACAACCGCCGAGCCAGTCCGGGCGACTCCATAGAGATCGGCGATGGTGTTGGCTACATCCTTGACGAAGGGTGCGGCAATCCTCCCGCCATATATCGATGCACCTTTCGGCTTGAATATGGCCGCATACACGATGTATTCGGGCGCCTGGCTCGGAAACAGCGCTATGGTGCTGGCTATGAAGTCGGTATCGGAATATCGTCGGGTCGCGGGGTCGATCATCTGGGCTGTACCCGTCTTTACGGACATCCGGAGGTCGTCGATCCTGGCCCGCCAGCCAGTGCCCGTCTTCAGAACGACGGCTTCCATCGATTGCAGTATCTCCTGCGCCTCCGGTTCGTCCATCACCCGCCTGACAGGAATCGGCTGCGGAGCGTCGACGATCGTGCCATTCTGGTCTACGATGCGTCCGAGCGTCCGTGGCCTGACCAGCACACCGCCGTTGGCTATCACCGTAGCCGCTCCTGCCATCTGCAAGGCTGTTACCAGCAATTCCTGACCTATCGCTATGGTCGGTTTGGTCCGGGCCGACCATTCCGCCGGCTTCCTGATCAGTCCCGGACTCTCGCCGGCGAGATCGGCTCCGGCCCGCTCGCCAAACCCGAACTCGCGAATCTTTGCATAGAAATCTATCGCGGAAACCGTATCGGAGGCGTATGCGGCGCCCGCGTTGCACGAGTACTCTAGAATCTTCGTGACATTGACGATGCCATGGGAGCCCAGGCACTTGATGACCACATCTTCACCCGAACTCATGGTCTTCTCGTACTGGCCATCGCAGACAAAGGTGGAGTTCGCATCGATACCACCCAGAGCCATCAGGGCTCCCATGCTGTAGACCTTGAAGACCGAGCCCGGCTCGTATGCATAGATCGATACCCGATCCACCCAGGTCGACCGGTCGGCGGACAGGAAATTGTTCGGATCAAAATCGGGCAGCGATACGTAGCCGAGTATGGCTCCCGTGTGCGCATCCATTACCACGAGCGCGATGCCTTCCGCAGAGTTTTCGATCAGTGCCGCACGGCCCAGCTGTTCCAGCCTGAATTGCAGGTCCGCATCGATGGTCAGGTAGACCGAGTCACCGTAGGCATATCCACCGCTCGCCTTTGACGTGTCGGGCGCCAGAACTGACTCGAACGACGCCTCGGCACCGGCCAGGCCCTTGTTCTCGGTGCCAACAAACCCGATAAGGTGCGACGCAAGGGCCCGTTCGGGGTAGACCCGGCCAGCGACCCTGTCCAGACTCAGGCCATTCATGCCGGTCGATTCGGCGGCGCGTTCGACGGCCTTGGCCATCTCGCCGGAGACGCGGCGGGCAAGGTACACAAAGTCAGGCCCGTCGCCGGTCAGGCGCGCCAGGATGTCGTCTTCCGGCATATCCAGAGCCATGCCGAGCGCTTTGGCGAATGCGGGTTCATGCCCCTTGGCGACCGATGGTTTCCATATCGAGACATCGTAGAGGTCGGTATCGGCGGCGAGCAACCGGCCTTCCCGATCGTATATCGAGCCGCGAATCGAAACGACGCGAGGAGCCGATGCCCCTGGCTCCCCCCCGGCGCCCAGAGCCAGCTTGCCATAGCGCCCGAGAGTCAGCGCCGCCACGAGCACGATCGCGCCGAGTATGACGTAGTGTCGTATGAAGCGCCTATCGATCGACATCGTCAGTGGTTTCCTTGAACTGAAGGAGCCGTGATACAGAGCTGGCCAACCAGCCGTGGTACACTACCACTCTTCCTGCTATCGTCTCAATCGGCACGGAGCCATAGTCTCTTGAATCGAACGAAACTTCTGAATTGTCGCCGACGATGAACAGCCGCTCCGCAGGTACGAAGGTGGTACCGGCAAACCTGGCAGCGGCGGCTCCAAGCGGCACCGAACCGCCCCTGCCATGAAGCACGCCAGCCTCTGCAGTCATGAAGGCCGGACCGGTTTCCAGAACCCTCTTGACCGCCCTGCGCGATCCACCGGGCGAAGGCGATACGAGCACCAGATCGCCTGGTACCGGTTCGGCCCACCGAGCCAGGTAGCGATTGAGGAGCGGCACGTGCAGCCCATAGGCACAACGGAAGACCACGACGACCGATCCTGGTTCTATGGCAGGCCGCATCGACTCTCCGCGAACCAACACCAGATCGAAGGCAAACAACTTGAGAAGCGCGGCAACGATGGTCGCAGCGATGATGATGCGGCCGGCCGAAAGCGTTCTGCACAGACGATGCTTCATGGCATGCAGATCCTTGTTTGGCAGGGATACGAGACTCAACCCTCCGGTAAAACTCGCCGATAGTCTAGCGTATGGAGATGCAGAGCGTCATTGCCGACCAGTACATTGTACGGCGAAGAAAACCTGTCAGAATAGTCCTCGATGCCGGAACGGTCAGCCAGCCCAGAAACGGGCCGGTCGAACACTCGAACAGGAAGCGCCAGTCCATGCTGAGCGTGTTCGGGACTCTGGCAAGTCGGTTCAATCCCGGTCTGATGCCCGCCATCGTCGTGGCAGGCGTAGTCGCACTGCTGTCGCTCGTCATGGTCGCGGCGGGGGCTGTCGAGACCAGAGTGAACCTGAACGGATTTACGTTGCCTGAGGACACCATCATAGCGTCGGTGCTGCTCGATTCGGTATCGCCTCCGGACCAGACGACAGGCGACGAAGAACCACCACCTGCCCTGCCCTATACGCTCACGCTGTCCAGTTATACGGTAAAGAAAAACGACACCCTTGATGGCATCGCCAGGCGCTTCGGCGTGCGCCTCGATACGCTGATCAGCGTGAACGGTATACGCGATGTCAGGCGCATCGGCGCTGGCACTACCCTCAAGGTTCCGAACATCGACGGCGTCATGCAGACGATACGCAAGGGCGACAGCCTGTCCGCCATCGCGTCGGCCAGGGGTGTTTCGTTGCTCGACATTATCGACGCCAACGATCTCGGCAGTCAGACCATCGTGCCCGGCCAGTCTCTCTTCATACCTGGAGCACGGCTTTCATCATACGAACTGAAGCAGGCCCTTGGCAAACTGGTCATGTGGCCCATAAAGGGCGCTATCAGCTCTTATTTTGGCTATAGAGCCAATCCGTTCACGGGCATTCGCCAGTTTCATAATGGCCTCGATATTGTCGGACCCGAGAATTTGGCTATCAAGGCAGCGATGGACGGCCGCGTGGCAGAGACCGGGTACAGCACGCTCTTCGGCAACTTCGTCATCATCGCGCATCCGGACAACTACCAGACGCTGTATGCGCATCTCAACGCGATCAAGGTCAAGACCGGCACATCGATAGCGCAAGGCGCTACCGTCGGGTTGCTCGGCAGCACGGGATACAGTACGGGGCCGCACCTGCACTTTGGGGTGTTCAGAAAGGGCGTTGCAGTCGATCCGCTGAAGGTCCTGAATGGAAAATAGCGTAGAGACTGCGAACATGCTCCTTGCCCATTTCTGGCGGAACGCGTATACTGCCCACGTCTTGGAGGAGAGATGAGAAAGCTCGTAATCGTCATCGTGGCGGTGCTCGCACTATTCACATTCATCAGAGAGTATTCAGCGCCTTCCGGCCGTGGTGTGGAGCAGGCACAGATAGAACACGCTCTGCCCAACTGATCCGGCTTGACCAGCATTACAGGAACCACCCTCCGGGGGTGGTTTTTTATTATTTAGTAGACATCCATAATCCACATTAGTGTATATTTGTATACCAATCTGAAGCCTATAGTTCCAGCCACTCCCATCAGCTCAAGCATTTCTTTTCCAAATAACACTTTATATTATTCTCTGACCAGATAGCGAGTCTGGCACGCTAATTGCTTAATGATATGTAGAGGTCATAGACATGAGCGCACATACCGATACAGGCCGATCAGAGGACACGCTCAAGATATATTACGAGCGCGTCAAGCAAATTCCACTCCTGACCGCAGAAGAAGAACGAGAGTTATCGATGCGGATACAGGCAGGCGATGACGCAGCCCGCTCGCGTCTGATCGAATCGAACCTCCGGCTGGTCATAAAGATAGCACGCGCGTTCGCAAATTTCGACATTCCGCTCGTCGACCTGATTCAGGAAGGCAACATGGGCCTGATCAAGGCTGCTGAACGCTTCGATTACCGCCGCAATGTCAGATTCTCCACCTATGCCTCATGGTGGATTCGACAGGCCGTGACACGATCCCTGGTCAACTCGCGACGGTCAATTCGGTTGCCGCATCGCAAGGAAGACCTGATCAAGCGCATCCACAAGACCCATGGTTATCTGTCGCAGGCACTGTCGCGTGAGCCAACGCGCTTCGAGATAGCGGTTGAACTTGGTATAGACGAACACCTGGTACAGGAGGCCCTGGAAATGTCGGGCGCCATGATACCGCTCGAAAACGATCACGAAGACGAAGAGTCCGGAAGCGTGCTCGACGTGTTCGCGGACGAGACGTACAGCCCGGATGCCGAGTTCATGCGGATGTGCCTGCGCGAGAAGACCATAACGATGCTCGAGGCCTTGCTCGAGAAGGAACGACAGGTGCTGATATACCGCTTCGAGTTCTATGGGAACTCCAAGCGTACGCTCAAGGGCATCGGCCAGACGATGGGCCTCTCTGCAGAGACGGTACGACAGATCGAGAAGCGGGCGATAAAGAAACTGCGCGAACAGGGCGACTACGCGGAGTTTGTGGGCGCCTGAACACTCCCGCCTTGCGACAGAGGGGGTGGCCGTCGTATAGTCGGCATGCACGATGCCAACCACACAACGCGGACGCTCCAGAAGAACCAGGAATATCCTTCCGTTACTCTATACGGCGGTCGTGCTGGTATTCCTGGCATTCGGCGCCGCCATCGTTATCGTGCGGCCTGGGAAGGCTGACTTTGGAAGCCCACAGCCAGCGGTCAGGACGAGCCCCCGTCCCGATCCGGCAGGCATGGATATCGGGCA
>Ga0209467_1001484_pt1 | contig 20279 bp, 8 predicted proteins | sample Higcelwee11metaG_FD_187175 | JGI IMG/M metagenome (GOLD analysis project Ga0209467, IMG submission 187175) | Freshwater pond sediment microbial communities from the University of Edinburgh, under environmental carbon perturbations - High... | ecosystem: Environmental > Aquatic > Freshwater > Pond...
TCGCTCCAGGGCGAGGCAGTTCAGACGATCGTTGGGGGTGGTTCCTGCACCATAGTCACCGCCGTTCCGTCAGCAGGCTACAACTTCACTGGCTGGAATAAAGGCTTCGGCTCAACCAACCCGCTCATCGTCACGAACGTCACCGCAAACATGACCATCACCGCCAACTTCGCAGTCCAAGGGCCGACGCTGTATTCCCTGACCGTGGTGAACGGAGTCGGGAGCGGGAGTTTCGCCGCGGGCGCAAACTTGACGGTATGCGCAAACACACCGATGACTGGACAGACCTTCGCTGGTTGGACGGGCGACGTCGAGACGCTCGCCGCCCCCACCGCAGTCAAGACCACCTTGGCCATGCCCTCCAAGGACATCACCGTTACAGCAACCTATTCAACCATGTCCTACACGCTGCTGTACCTGTCCGGGGCGCACGGCAAGCTGGAGGGGACGCTCTCGCAAACCGTCCCACATGGCGGTTCGGGGACGCCCGTGACCGCTGTCCCCGACGACGGCTACCGCTTTGTCTCATGGAACGACGGCTCCACCACCAATCCCAGAACGGACGACAACGTCACGGCAAGCCTGTACGTGACCGCTAGCTTCGCCAACAACTTTACCCTTGTCTATGCGGCCGGCTCGAACGGCAAGGTCATCGGGACGCTCAGCCAGACCGTTCCGTTGGGCGGCTCCGGCACCGCGGTCACGGCGACGGCTGACATCGGCTATCATTTCACATCCTGGAGCGACGGTTCCACCGCCAACCCCAGGACGGACACCAACATCACGGCGAATCTCGCCGTCACCGCCCAGTTCGCCATCGACACCTTCACCCTCACGTACGGCGCAGGGACGCATGGTAGCCTGACAGGTACGACCACTCAAGTTGTAGCCTATGGTGCGTCCGGCACGGCAGTGAGCGCAGTCCCTGCCGTGGGGTACCACTTCGCGTCCTGGAGCGACGGCTCGATAGCAAATCCTCGAATCGACTCAAACGTCAGGGCCAACCTCTCAGTTACCGCCAGTTTCGCTTCTAGCGTCTATACGGTAATGTTTGTCGCCACCGCTGGTGGTAGGCTCGAAGGCCAGACTACGCAAACCGTCGAGCGTAGCGCAAGCTGCTCCGCGGTGACAGCGTTCAGCGAAAAAGGCTACGAGTTCACCGGATGGGACAACGGCTTCGGCGTAACTAACCCGCTGACAGTGACGAATGTCACCTCTGGGCTGACCATTACGGCGACTTTCGCCAAGAAGCCCGCTCCGGAGTATTGGGTGGCCTACGGCTCGGTGTTCACGGTCAACGCCTCCGACCTGAACAAAGCATCCTTCGAGAAGGCTCCGAAAGTGATGGTAAATGGCGGCGGCAAAGCGAAAATCCTTGGTTTCAAGAAGGGAGTCACCTCGGTGAACTGTGCCTGGCAATGCAAAGACAGGCCCGGAACCTACAGCCTGCTGGTTGACGGCAAGACGCTGACGGAGGAGTTCGTGATCGAGTCCCCGAACGACTTTGACGCCGTGCTGTCGTCCAACACGGGCGTGGCGGGAGACAATATCACCGTGATGGGCAGCTACTTCGGTTCGACATGCCCGAAGGTGACAATGGAGTTCACGGACGTCAAGGGAAAGCTCAAGAAAGCGACCTGCAAGGTCTTGAAGCCCTACAAGTATGCTGACGCCAACAACAAGCCCGGCAAGTCGGTGATGTACGTAGGCCAAGAGGCTTCGGAGTGGGGCTACCAGCCAGGCGACTCCGAGTTAACCGTCGTCGTCCCGAAAGGGATCACGGAGTCCACCACGGCGACGCTGAAGCTCAACTGCAACGGCGTCATGGTCGAGAAGACGTTCAACAAGCAAGAATAACGCAAGACGGGGGAATCCGGCTGTCCGGGTTCCCACTTTTTTCCCAACGGAATACGTTCAACGAAATCAATCCGTCCAACTATGCTGGTGGCCAAGGCAGGGAAGGCGAGCTTTCTGGCTCGCCTTTTTCTTGCCTGAGTCTGGCGTTCAACGAAGTCAACAAAATCAACATGGACGCTTGACAGTACGGTTCGACGTGGTAAAATACATAATGAAGGGCGTGTGGTGCCCTTGGATGGGGGTAGGCAGGGGAAAGCCATGAGCATGGAAAGAATTCATCATTTAAGCCGATTGGCGTGAGGTGCTAGCCCTGTCTGGACAGCAGCTTTTACGTTGTCAGCGCACCCTGTGTTTTCTTCAGATCTTCCCCCAATTTTTTTATGTCATCAGTAGTAAACAAGCCTGGCGTAGCTATTGCTTGGCATGTTTCCTCATTCAAAACAGACACATTTTGGAAAGTCATTTGTCTTTGGGCAAAACGATAAACCGTGCTTTTTTTAGAAATACAGCTAGCTTTCTTGGGTTCAAAAAGAACCAGATTGTACGAGAAAGACTCTTTGTCGTCCATTGCGCTCATGCTGCCATACATAATTCCATCGAAACCTTTGTGCTGAAAATATGCAGAAAGGTATTGGCTGGCAGCATACTCAAGGTCGCTTTGCACTCTGTTGGGCATTGAGAAAGCCTTCATCGCTTCTAGAATCACGTTTGTGCATATTGTTTTCTCCTGTTCAGTTTTTTCCGATACGTTGATGCGCTTCAGATTGATAACAGTTATAGCATCAACCAGCCGAAATTCAGCCACAGAAATTAAATCAAATAAAGTGGGGCGTAATTCCGCACATGCAGTTTCCGGTTTTGTCGCTAAATATAGATAAGATATTCCATGCGGGTTTGCCCGCCCCGCTGAAGCTTTTCCCTTAGGTGGAGCCCCCATTTCATTCTTTGATAAACCATGAATCCCTGAATCATTGCTTGCGTCGTTAAAACTTGATAATCCCATTTTGTGATAGGTTTCAGCATTGAGTGTTCTAGCCCGATAGAAATGTTGTGTTGTTAAGATAGGTTCACGAAATTCGCATAATAATTCCATATATTGTTCAAATAATTCCGAATGGAAGAATCTATTTTTGCCCTTGATGCCTGAAACAAAGTCATTCCACTCTTGCGACACCTTTATGCCCATAACCTTCATGAACGCTATAACATCGTCATCATAAGCCATCTCATAACCTCAGATTTTCGTTGGCATTGAAAACGTCCCCACCGCTCTTCACGAACGTCCCCTCCGCCTCGGTGAGATAATTGGAACGGCACCTCGCCCCTCGCTTTGTTGTGGGGTGGAGAACGAGGGTGATCGGGACGCCAGCCTTGCTCTTATTCGACTCAGCTCATGGGGTTGCCATTTCCATCGGTAGTGACAGCGAACAGCTCAATCAAAACCCATATGGTGTTGATAACGATTCCGATGACAATCCATCCGAGAAAGAACATGATCAACAACTGTACGAAGGCAGAACTGTATCGCCCTGCATAGAAATTGTGTACGCCAAACAGTCCACCGAGGAAAAGACCAAGAATGATGTAGATGCCGCGACTCTTTGCTGTACGGACGAGTTGTGGCGCGTTGGGCAATGGCTTAGCCATTGCCGTCCGCATTGCAGGATTCAAAAACTCGCCACAATGTTTACACTTATGAGCTGTTGCGAGGATCTGTTCGCTGCAAAACGGACATATTTTGATGTTACCTAAAGGTGATTGTGATTTGGACAATGGCAAGGCAGGCAAAGTTGATTGCATTGCCGGCAGTATACCTGCTTGTGGAGATGACAGAACAAAATCGTGATTGCAGCTTGGGCATTTTACCTTCTGGCCAACGAGGGTATCATCCGCCTGAAGCTCTTCGCCACATTGTGGGCATTCGGCATCCATTATTTTCCTCCGAGTTAATCGCCTGGGCTCTCAATTTGCAAACCTGCATCCATGCAGGTACGCAACACGAAAACAAGCCTTTGTAGAGTGCTTCCTGTATCTTATCTAAAATTCATCCAAGATTTTATTCTCTTCCGCCTTCTTCCTGGCCTCATGGTGTGCGAAAAAGGATTTAAAGGCATTGGTGTTCTTTCAGTTGTTTTCTTGATTATCAAGTTCTTACAATTATATCATTCCCGTTTTTTCATTCATGGCCTCAATCTGTTGGCTATGACGGTAGGACGTTTGATCGCGTAATCAAACGGTCAGACGGGGCGGTGACGGGGTTCGTGACGGCAGACAACGAAATCCCCAGACTATCTGGAGAAATACCTGAGAGCCTTGCCTGTACGCCGATGGAACAGCACCAATGACCATGCCAGCACTACCGTCAAGACATCAGCGTTCTTTGTTCGACTGCGTAAGGACAGAACCAGCCAACGACTTTGTGATATCGCTGTATTTGGGACTGTCCAGAACCTGCGACGCCTTGTCCTCCATTGTCGTCCCAGTTTGCCGCTGACTATTGACTTGCGACAGTGCCGATCCGGCCAATGACTTTTGAATTTTAGAGGCATTTTCATCCCGCAAAATGCCTGCGGCTAAAGTCCCGATTTCCTGCGATGTCTTCTTGGTGTTTACGTTCATGGTGATTCCTCCTATGTTTTTTGCGGCAAGTTCATCCTGCCGCGTTAATCAACATTGAATAGAACCCATTTGACTCAGTTGTCAAACGGACGTACGGAGTGGTGACGGTCTCCGTGACAGCGGTCGCAGAAATCGCCAGACTATCGCCGGAAAGACCGTAGGAAGACCGGAACTGGCAGTATTGCCTGGACTTTTCGCTTGCCATGACCCACTACCCCACTGGTTTTGAGGAGAAAAAGATGGTCGGGATGAGAGGATTCGAACCTCCGACCTTTTGACCCCCAGTCAAACGCACTGATGACGACTGCACTTCAACCCGAAAAACCGTTACACCATCGCACTGCTGTTGCGAGCTGTCAAGCCATGTCTTGAATATTTCTCAAAATAAAGCGAGCATGTGGGCAAATCCTCTCCCGTCAATTGTCCAGAGCTAAAGCTCAAGCGGACTCGTCCACATTCCTGGACGTTCTCTTGATGGCTAAGAAGGTTGGAAAAGCTATTTCGCCCTCCAGGCGACCAGGCTGTTCGAGCCTGGTCGTCTGGTGAAGCTCAACGAGATTCCTGGGGCAGGATCATAAAGCCGCTATCGGGAGAGCGTCCCCCTATTGCCTGGCAGTTGACCAAGGGACGTTCGAGATCGGCGGCGACCACCAACGCACGACTCCCCGCATGGCCTGTTTTTGCCCCAGCAACGAACAGAGAACGTCGGCTGCCCCGGCACTTTCCGGGGCGATTTGAGTCTCCAATGTTTTTGCGCGAAGACGTGGATCGGCTGAGAATCAAGGCTCAAGACGCCATTCCCGTTCCCCTCAAAGCGCCGCTGGCCCTTCGGCGTCCTCATCCTGGGCTCTGGCCTTTGGGTACGAGGGGAAGATGTGGTCACGGCAACCGCACGAACACCAGACGGTTGCCGGGGGCCGTCGCCGGGCCGGGCTCGTCGGGCGACAAACGCATCCCGAACGACCGCAGCACTGAACATTCGTTGTGCGCCGCGCTGGTGATGTCGTAGAGCGGTACGTTGCCGGGCCATGGCCGCCATGTCTGGGCAAAACCAAGCACGGCGAAGCGTTTTCGCCCCACAACCGACGTTGCCATCTCCGAACAGCCCATCGGCGAGCTCCATCGTGTCCATGGAGAGACGCTCCGGCCTTATCCCCGCTTCGCCCCCGCTGCCAGCTCTTTGACAAGAGCTTCCAACTCTGCGACGCGGGCGCATAGCTCCGCGCCGTCCTCCGCAGCCATGCCCGCCTTGGCGCATATGCCAGCCAGGCTGCGCTTGAGGCCTCTGACGCTGGCGTCGAGCGACCTGCCGCGCCGCGCCCGCTTCCTGGCGTTGTCCTCCTTGAGCCATGTGCTCCGCGCCCTCGCCCTCTTGGCCAAGAGCTTGGCCGGGACGGAGCCATCTTCTTGCCTGAGCTCCTCCACGAGCGTCAAACGTTCCTCCAAGGAAGCCGTCTCGTCTTCCACGCCCGACCTGGAGACACACCTCAGCTTCAGCAACCCCATCGCCTGCGCCGCGTCCACAATGACAGGCGCCCCGCCGAGTCCCCTGTTGACCGTCGCCGCTGCCTCAAATGCCATTGCCAGCTGGTAGGCGCGCTCCATTACGAAGTTGAATTGTTCGCCCACATAAGCCTCGAAAGTCTTGTGCTTCAACAAATAAAGCCTGCTGTCCTTGACCTTGAAAAGCTCGACGGCCACATCCATGGCGTTGCTGATGTCCCTGTGGATGGCCAATGTGAATTTTTTGAGCGTTATGCCCGCGCCATATGCGGCGATGATCCTCCTGACGTCGTCTGGCTTCCGGGCGATCCTGTCCCGGCACCCCTCTTGTTCCAATATCCCGGCGAACCGCCGACGCTCCTCCTCGGTCAACCTTTGACCGGCGTGGACGCCGAACTCACATTCCATGCCGCCAGCGGTGGCGGCGGGCAACGTCACCGTAACTTCCGCTTTTGGACATGTTCGTCTTGGCATGGTACACTCGCAGTTTTGTTTCACGCATAAAACGGTACACTACCATGTGCCGGCATAAATAGCAAAACCGCTTGCCGCCTCAACGGCCCCGGACAGGTATAACGCAAGCGGGCTAAAGCTCTCGGCGGCAAACTCCTCCAGGCGGACTGGCGTTGGGCGAATTCGTCATGCTGGGGCTCGGCGGCCATGGATATCCCATACGGCGTAAGTGTTTAAATCGACAAGACCGCGAAGAGTTTAGAGGAGTTGTACCAATAGTCCATTAGGTGTTTTTATCTGGCGACCAATAACAACATATCACCAAGGTGTTTTAATTGCTTTTTTCTTGTTTTATTTGACGTTGATGATAATGTGTCATTGTTTCAATATGGAATGATGAATATTTGCGCCAAAGGCAAGACATGGAGGAAAAGATTGAAACGTGTGGTGGAACCGTCATTTGAAATCATGGCTGTTGTTCCCGTCGGGGGGCGTTGACGAGCCCGGAGACGGCGCGGCAGGAGAAACGGACAAGAGTAGGGGATGATGAAAGAGTCGAAACAGACTTGGCTCAGGGATGACAACGGCCATTTTGCCTTCCTGACGATGGAGAAGTTAGAGCACCTTGTGGAAGGGGAAAACCTGCTGCGGCATGAGTTCGGGGACGCTGGTCTTTTGCTGGCCCAAATTGAAGCCGAGGCCGCTTTGACGGCGAAGCCGGAGTTGCCGGCCACCTGATGGCGACAGCTCTGGCGAGCGAGGCATATTGTGATCAAAGAGGATCGGCGACGGAGGCGAAGCGCATGACTTGTGGATCGGGGCATTATCGGCGTGTATCACCCGCGGGGGTGTTTTTGCTCTAACCACGAGGGCAAGGCTTCCGGCAAGCCCGACAGTTTTCGGACCCAAAGAGACGCCAACGCCTTGCCCCTGGGGCGGAGACATATGATTTCATGGGTACATATACGCAAAAATTACAGATTTAGTTCTATGTTGCTTGTAAATCGCGGCGGACGCGTTAGTTTGTTGGCATCGACGGAAAAGAAGATAAATGTAGCGTTTTGTGGGATCTGGACGGAGTCTTTCTCGCAACAATGCTTGCGCATGGATTCCATGTGGACGTTTCCGCATGGATGTTCAAATGGCAGGCTGTTGCCTTTATGCCGTCTTTTGGGGGTATATCAATCAAATCAACATACATGACGCCGGAGCATGGAACACATCTCCGCGGCAACGAGGGTGAACAGCGCCACATAAAGCGGGAAATTTCAATTTTGTCATAAGCGAACGAGAGGGGTCTCATGTCGAAAGCGCATATGCTCACGGGCGTTCTTGCGTTGGCCGCCGCCGTTTTGGCGGGCGGGGAATGCCTGGCGGATAGCACGGCCGCCGAGCGGGGCGCCGTCTATCTGGAGTCGCGGCAGGGCTCCGACGGGACTTGGTCCGAGAACGGCAAGCGACTGGTCGACTCCGCCGAGGCGTTTTACTCCCTTTGGTATCTCGGACGGAGCGGCGCGAGGCTGGAACAATGCCTCGACTGGGCCATGGACTTCCAGGCCGACGACACCTTGCGGCTGGCCCGCCGTCTCACCATCCTCGCAAAATCAGATTTCGATGTCGTCCCCGTCGCCGCCAAGCTGGCCGGTCTCCAAAACCCCGACGGCGGCTTCGGCTCCACTAAAGAACGCAAAGGACAGGCCTATCTCACCGCGCTCGCCTGCCGCGCCCTGGTCGAGAGCGGCTCCAAGGCCGCCGCCGAGAAGGCCCTCGGATGGCTCGCCGCCAACCAGCGCGCCGATGGCAGCTGGGCGCTGCTCGGCGACAGCTCCGTGTATGAGGAGGATTCGGAACTATTTCTCACCGCGTCCATTTTAAGCATGGCCCGGCAGTACCAAGTCGACAACGGTTACTACGCCACCGCCGTCAGCGCCATGGTCGGGAAGGCCTCGGCGTTTTTGGTGGCTTGCCAGGCTCAGGACGGGAGCTGGGGTGGAGTGACAGACACCGCCGCCGCCATCGCCGCTTTGATCAGGACGTCCCGGCCGCAAAGCCTCGTCACGGCCGTCGGCTGGCTGGAGGGCAAGCAGTCCGCCGACGGGTCGTTCGAGGGTAACGTCTACCGGACCGCCTTGGCCATCAGGGCGTTGCGCGATTGGGAACACAGCCCCGTGCCCCTGCCGCCGGACTTGGCGCTCGCCGCCGCCGACATCTCCTTCGCCCCCGCGGAACCGTCCGCGGCCGACCAGATATTGTTCACCGTGAAAGTCAGGAACATCGGGGCGAGCGTGGCCTCGAACGTCGGGGTTTGGCTCTACGACGGCGACCCCGCCGACAGCGGGCGGAGGGTCGGGCCGGACATCCGGTTGGCGGACATCGCCCCGGGCAAGTCCGGGACGGCGCGCGTCGGGCTGTATCTGCCCGCCGGGGCGCGGCAAATCCACGTCGTGGCCGACCCGGACAAAAGCGTGATCGAGAGCGACGAGGCCAACAACGCCGCGTTTGTCGGGCTCACGGTGAATCCCACCTTGCTCTCCCCCGCTGATTTGGCCGTGGCCGAGACGGACATCAGTTTCGCCACCCCGGACGTCAGTTGCCCCAACCGCGTCGTCATCAAGGCGGTCGTCCACAACCGCGGCGAGACCGTGGCGGGCAACGTCGTTTTGCGCGTCCTCGCCGGGGACGCCCAGCTGGGCGGCGACTTCACCTTGGACAAGGTCTTCGGGCTGGGGCAATACCTCTTCCAGCTGGACACCACGCTGAAGCCGGGCATCAATGTGGTCACGGTCAAGGTCGACCCGAACAACCAGGTGGCCGAGTCGGAAGAGGACAACAACGTGGCGCAAAGCTCCATCACCGTCGCCAACCTGGCTCCCGCCGCCCCGGCGGGGCTGGCCGTGGAGGCGGGCGACGCCTCGGCCGTCCTCACCTGGACTTGGAGCCAGGAGCCGGACATCCTGGGATACAATCTTTACCGCGCTGGAGCCAAAGTCAACGCGTCGCCGATCCTTGTCCCCGGCTACCGCGACGCCGGGCTGGTGAACGGGACGACCTATGTCTACAAGGCCACGGCGGTCGACCTCTACGGGGCCGAGGGCGCCTATTCCTCCGAGGTGTCGGTGACGCCCCAGACGACGGTGGTGAACCGTCCGAGCCTGTGTTCCCCCGCCTCGCCGCAAACCGTGGCTAGCCTCGACAGCGACCGGGCGACCATCGAGGGCGCCGCCACTGCCGGGGACGCGGTGGAGATTTACGTGAACGGCCAGCTGCGGGCGTCGGCCACGACCGGGGCTGGAAGCGCTATGATCTCAGTCGCGGCACAACCCGAATGGACGGCGGGCGGCACCAACGTCAACACCGACGTGTCGTCCGCGGCGGGCGACTTGAAGCTGGCCACGGGCGTTTTGTCCGGCCAATACCGGCGGGTCTTCGACGCCGGGGCGCCGCGGGTCTGGGGGCGGATGGTTTGGAACGCCGCGCTGCCGGCGGGGACTTCAGTCAAATTCCGGACGCGCTCGGCGAGCAGCGAGGCGGGGCTCGCGGTGGCCGTCTGGTCGGAGGCCGTGGCGGTCAGCCCCTTCGGGATAAGCTCCAAGTCGGCCCAGTTCTTGGAGGTCGAGATTGCTTTGGCGTCGAGCTCGCCAACTGCGACCCCGGTGGTCAACGACTACGCCTTCGGCTGCCCCGAGGGGGCGTTCTCCATCGCCAACGTCGCGTTGGACGACGGCTTCAACGTGGTGAAGGCCGTGGCGGTCAGGGGCGCCGCGCGCGGCGCCGAGTCCGACCCGGCCACCATCAACGTCTCGTTAGGCGTCGACCTAGCGGTGACTGACCTGAGCGCCAGCCCCGACGCCCCTACAGCCGACCAGCCGGTGAAGCTTATGGCCAACGTCAGGAACATCGGCTTGGGGGCGGCCAGGGACTTCAAGGTGAAATTCTATGACGGCGACCCGGCCAGCGGCGGCAAAGCGTTGGGCGAAGGCTTCGTCATACCCATCTTAGGTCCGGGCTCGTCCGCCAACCTGACGGTCGAGGCTTACCTCGACTCCGGGGCGCATGCGGTTTATGTCGTGGCCGACACCGCCAACGCCGTCCCGGAAAGCGACGAGGCCAACAACCGCCTATACATTATAGTTAACGTCGCGGCCGCGCAAGCGACCCCGCCCGACTTCGCGTTGACCGCGCTGACCATCTCGAACGCCGCGCCGTCGAACACCGACGCGGTGACCCTCGCCGCCACCGTCAAGAACCTCGGCGGCAGCCGCGCCGACCTGCTGGAGCTGGCCTTTTACAAAGGCGACCCCGCCAACGGCGAGCGGCTGGGCGACAAGCTCACGCTGAACAACCTGCAGCCCCAGGGCGTCGCCACCATCAGTTTGAAGACCATGCTGGAACCGGGAGCCTACCAGATTTTCGCCGTGGCCGACCCGGACAACAACGTCACGGAGCAAAACGAGGGCAACAACCAGGCGTCGGTGGCCGTGGCGGTGAGCGAGAGCCCCAACGCCCCCGCCGATTTGGTGGTCGACGCCGCGAAGATCACGTTCTCCAACGCCGCGCCTCTCTCGACCGACGTGATCGACATCGGCGCCACCGTCACCAACGCCGGTGGCGTCAACGCCGCCGACGTCGAGGTGCGTTTCTACGACGGCGACCCGGCGCAAGGCGGCCAGCAGCTCGGCTCCGGGCTTAAGTTCGCCGGGATCGCCGCGGGCGGCGAGGGCAAGGCCACCTTGAAGACGGCGTTGTCCGCCGGAACCCACCGGATTTATGTCGTCGCCGACCCGGCCAACACTATCGGCGAGTCCGACGAGGACAACAACAAGGCCAGGGCCGACCTGACGGTCGAACAAGGGCCGCCGCCGGACTTGTCCATCGCGCCGTCGGAGATCGTGGTGGTCGACACCGACATCACCTCGGGCGACCTGGTGAAGATCAAGGTCGTCGTCCGCAACCTCGGCGCGGGTCCGGCCAACCAGGTGAGCGTCAGGCTCTACCAAGGAGCGCCCCTGGCCGGGGGCTTCAGGACTTCCATGGACATCCCCGTCGCGGCCCTCGCGCCGTCGGACTCCGCCACCGTTGAGATCGGCTGGGGCGCCGCCGTCGGCGACCGCGATCTCTACGTCGTCGCCGACCCGGAGAACATCATCCCCGAGGACGACGAGGACAACAACATCGCCTCGCTGCGCCTCCATGTAGGCCCCTACGAGCCTCCGTCCCACGTCACCGACCCGGAGATCCTCGCCGCCATCGACAACGGGGTGGCGTGGTTGAAAACACAACAGCAAAGCGATGGGAGTTTTGTTGTTGATGGGCGTTATAGTTATGGTTCCACAGCACTCGCATTGCTGGCATTTTTGCATGGAGGGTTGACGGAAGACGACCCGGTGGTGGCTAAAGGTTTCACCTGTCTTAGCAATTACAATGGAAATATAAATGAGTGGTATTGGAGCACCTATTCCGTAGCGTTGGCGATAATGTCTTATCAAGCCACCGGAAACAAAGAGAAATATCGGACAAGAGTAGAAAGCCTCACGAATCAACTCGTGAATATGTATTACGGCAGTAATGGATTGTTTTCATATGGGGACATGTCAAACTCCCAATACGGCTATATTGCCCTTTACGCCGCATCCCAATGGGGAATCGCAATTCCTGACCACATTAAAACCCAAGGGCTGTCCAGGATGACGTCTGGCCAGAACCAGGACGGCGGATGGAATTATGATTGTTGGAGTTATGGCGGCTCATATGGCAGCATGACCTCCGCCGGGTTGGTCATCACCAGGATACTGGGGCTGACATCCCAGGACACTTTGCCCCGGAACGCCATTGAATGGCTCAACAACCACTACACCATGTCAACCAACCCCGGATATGGGGGATATCATTATTATTATTTATATGGGTTGGAACGGGCGATGAGCATCCCAACCCCCATCAAACTTATTGGAGGACATGACTGGTACAAAGATGGCGCGGCGGTGCTATTAAGTCAACAACAAAGCTCTGGATATTGGGTCGACACCTCTGGCCCAATCATCGATACCTCCTTCGCCCTGCTCTTCCTGGAGCGCGCGGTGCCAGAGGTGTCAACGGCCGATCTGTTGGTCGATGGCGTCAAGTTCTCGGACAGCCAGCCGTCGCAAGGGGACTCCGTGGTGATGACCGCCACCATCAAGAACCAGGGACTGAAGAACATCACTGCGCCGTTCAAGGTGAGCTTCTACGACGGCGACCCGCTGGACGGCGGAACCAAGATCGGCGCCGACCAGACCGTCGCAACGCTGAACGGTCCCGGGACGACGGACGTGAGCGTCGCCTGGACGGTCTCGGCCTCGGGCGAGCACCACGTGTACGTCGTCGCCGACAGCTACAACGCCGTGGAGGAGAGCGACGAGACCAACAACGTCGGGATCGCCACCCTCGCGACGCTGACGCAGGACGGCTTCCAGATCGTGGTCGCCACGGACAAGGGTTCCTACAACCCCACGGAGCGGGTCACCGCCACCGTCACCGTGACCAACGTCGGCCAGACGACTGCCAGCGGTGTCAGCCCGGTTTCAATCCAGGACGCCGACGGCCAGCTTATAAAGCAACTCGCCCCGGAGTACCTGCCGGACTTGGCGGCGGGCGCGTCGCACACGTTCACCCGGACTTGGGACGTCCCGGCCGACGCCATCCCCGGCGCCTACCGCGCCGCCGCGGCGGTGATGGTCGGCGAGACGAAGAAGGCCGCCAACCACGCGTCGTTCGCCGTCGCGGCGCTTTACGGGCTGTCCTCGAAGATCCTCCCCGACCACCAAGCCTACAACCACCACTCGGACGTCCGGCTGGACAGCCGGGTCAAGAGCGAGACCAGCAACCACCCCTACTCCGAGTTGCGCGTGTCGGTGAAGATCACCGCCCCAGGCGGCGCCGAGGCGTTCTCCCTCGACTACACCGTCGCCGAGCTCGTCCCCGGCGCGCTCGACGCTAAAAACCTCTTGTGGAACACCAGCGACTTCGCCCCCGGCGACTACCTCGTGACGCAGCAAGTCCGGCATGCCAGCGAGACCACCGTCCTTTGCGAGAGCTCCGCCACGCTAACCATCCTGTCGAGCCTGGTGACCGGTGGCTTCGCGGGGAGCATCTCCGCCACGCCCAACCCGGTCGAGGGGCCCGCCGCCTTCACCATCAGCTACGAGATCACCAACAGCGGCAACACCGACATCGCCGGCGCCGAGCTGTTGAAGATCGTCAACGCCCGCCAAGTTGGAGCCAACGCGTTGGAGTTCCCCGAGCCGCTCGACCTCGCCAAAGGCGCCACCCACTCCGGGACGGTCGACAACGTCTCCAGCGCCAACCTGAGCATCGGCTCATACATGCTGGTCTTGCAGTTGAAGACCGACGACGGCAAGACCCACCCCGTGGCCACGCGCTACCTCACCGTCGTGGACACCGTCGCCCCGGTCATCGCCGACCTGACCCCGGCCAACGGGACGCTCGGCGCCAACGCCACCCCGGCGCTCGGAGCCACGCTGACCGACAACTTCAGCGGCGTCGACACCGCCGCCATCGAGCTGGCCATCGACGGCGCGCCCTACGTCGCCAGCTTCGACACGGCCACCGGGCGGATGCTCTCCGTGCCCTTGTTCCCGCTCGCCGATGGCTGGCATCAGCTCACCTTGTCCATAAAGGACAAGGCGGGCAACCCGGCCACCGCCCCCGAATGGAAGATCGGTATCGACACCACCGCCCCGACCATCGCCGACTTCGCCCCCGTGAACGGCTCGCTCCTGGCCGACAGCGCCCCCGCCATCCGCGCCGTCCTGGGCGACAACTTCAGCGGAGTCGATCCCAGCAGCGTCATCCTTATCCTAGACGGCTCCGTCCTGAGCTCCACGTTCGCCGACGGCGTGGTCACGGCCACCCCCGCCAGCCCGTTGGCCGACGGCTGGCACGAGCTTGCGTTGACCGTCAAGGACAAAGTCGGCAACCAGGCCGCCAGCCCCGTCTGGAAGTTCGCCGTGGACACCAAGGGACCGGACTACGCCGGACTCACGCCCGCCAATTCGACGGTCTCCAACAACGCCAGCCCGACCCTCGCCGCCACCGTCTCCGACAGCTTTAGCGGCGTCGATCCGGCCAGCATCGTCATCACCCTCGACGGCATCACTCTGGCCGCAAGCTTCGACGTTGCCACCGGGCACATCTCCGCCACCTCGGACACCCCGCTCGCCGACGGCTGGCACGTGGCCGTCCTGACCGCCAAGGACATGCTCGGCAACGCCTCGACCGGACCCGAATGGAAGTTCGGCGTGGACACCGCCGCGCCGGTCATCGCCGACCTCTTCCCGGCCAACGGCGGCCTCGGCTCCAACCCGCAGCCGGTCGTCTCCGCCACGCTCTCCGACAGCTTCAGCGGCGTCGATCCGGCGTCACTCGTTCTGACCCTCGACGGCGCCGCCTTGGTGGCCAGCTACGACCCGGCCACCGGCAAAGTCGCGGCCGTGCCCGCCAGCGCGCTCGCCGACGGCTGGCATAGCCTCGTCCTTACCGCCAAGGATTTGGTCGGCAACCAGGCGACCTCGACCGAATGGAGGTTCGCCGTGGACACCACCCCGCCCGTCATCGCCATCCTGTCCCCGGCCAACGGCGCGGCCACCAACGACGCCACCCCCGCCCTCTCGGCCAGCGTCGCCGACGCCATCAGCGGCGTCGATCCGGCGTCCCTCATCCTGACCCTCGACGGGACGGCAATCGCCGCCACCTTCGCCAACGGCGTGGCCACAGCCAACGTCGCCAGCCCGCTTGCAGACGGCTGGCACGTGGCCGTCCTGACCGCCAAGGACATGCTTGGCAACGCTTCCACCGGCCCTGAATGGAAGTTCGGCGTGGACAGCGTTGCCCCGGTCATCGCCAATTCGTCCCCGGCCAACGACAGCATTGGCCAGGCCCAGCAGCCGGTCGTCTCCGCCACGCTCTCCGACGCCTTCAGCGGCGTCGACCCGGCGTCCCTCTGCATGACCCTCGACGGGACCGCCTTGGTGGCCAGCTACGACCCGGCCACCGGCAAAGTCGCGGCCGTCCCCGCCAGCGCGCTGGCCGACGGCTGGCACGACGTCGTCGTGACCGCCGCCGACCTGGTCGGCAACCAAGGCTCCAACGGCTGGAGGTTCGGCGTCGACACCACGCCGCCGACCATAACCGCCCTGACTCCGGCCACCGGCGCCACCGTCAACGAGAGCCAGCCGACGCTCAGCGCCATCCTGGCCGACAGCTTCAGCGGGGTCGACTCCAGCTCGATTGAACTCAAGCTCAACGGCGTGGCCGTGCCCTTCACCTATGACGCCGCCACCGGCAAGGTCGCAGGCGCTCCCGCCGCCCCGGTCCAGGACGGCGACTACGAAGTCACGCTCGCGGTCAAGGACATGGCCGGCAACCAGGCGTCCGCCGCCTCTTGGCAGGTGAAGGTCAGGACGTGGCTGATCTTCCACAACTCCTCTTCGGGGGAGATACAAATCACCGGCTCCGGCAAGCAGATCAACGGCCGCGTCCACAGCAACGCCAAGATCAAGATCAGCGGTTCGAACAACTGCGTCAACGGCTTGGTCTCGGCGGTCGGGACGATCAAGGTCACCGGATCGAACAACAACCTCGGCTCGACGCAGCCGGGCGCTGCGGCGCAGCCGATCCCAGTCTATGTCCTCGACTACTACCGCCAGCACGCCACCTACACCCACAACGGCAACTGGCAGGTGAGCGGCAGCAACGTCACGTTGCCCGCGGGCGTCCATTTCGTCAACGGCTCCGTCCACCTCAGCGGCAGCCGCATCTTCGGCGACGTCACCATCGTGGCCACCGGCCGCGTCCAGGTCTCCGGCTCCAACATCACCCTGCGCGACGCCGACGGCGCCAACCGTCTGCTCCTCTTCAGCGGCTCCGGCGACATCGACGTCACCGGCAGCTCCGGCAATTACCGCGGCCTGCTTTACGGCCCCGGCGGCGCCTGCCACCTCACCGGCTCCGGCGACACCTTCGCCGGGGCGGTCATCGGCGACACCGTCCAGCTCACCGGCAGCAACAAGACCTTCGGGAACATCCAATAGCGTACGGGCGCACCCTTGGCTCTACATCAGAAACCCGGACACGAAACGATTTTTGACTTGAAACTTGAAACTATACGTGGAGACACTCGACATGAGCTCGGACATTAAAAGACAACGGCGCGCCAAGCTGTACCCAGTCAAGCCCTGGGTGCGCCGCGTCAGCCAGATCATGGTGTTCCTGGTGATTTGGAGCACCGCCGGGGTGGCGGACGCCGTCAATTTGCAGCTCTCGAAAATCGAGTCCGTCCGGGCCGCGGCCGACTTGAACCGCCGCCTCGACTCCCGGCGCGCCGCCGCGAAGAGGAGCTCCGCCGTCATCCCCGCCAGCACCCTCGCCTCGGGCGCCCAACGCTTGTCCAGCGAGTTCGAGTCCCTCCAGACCCTCTCCTCCATGCTGTCCGAGGACACTGGCCGCCAGGACGTCAAAATCGCCTTGGCGTCGCGCTGCGCCTCGGCGTCCGCGGCCGTCGAAGGCCTCGACGCCCTGCTGGCGCGGCAACGCGCCGAGCTCGTGGCGTCCGGCGCCGCATCCGCCACTTTGGCGCGGCACGACCAGTTCGCCGCGGAGCTTTCCGCCCGTGCCGCCAAGGTCACGACAGCCGCCGAGGCCCTCGGCAAGGACGACGTCTCCGCCGCCCTCGCCCCGCTCGCCGGGCTCTTCAAGACCAACGCCCCGCAAGCGCTGAAAAAGGCCGTCGTCCGGGAGCGTTTCCGCAGCCCGGCCTCGAATTTGAAAGTCGTCCGCACCGGGGCCGGGAGCTCCGCGGCGCTCTTCGACATCCCCACGTCCCCCAAAGCGTCCGGCCCGCCCAACGCCGCCGACCTCGCCATCGAGACCGGCGCCGACACCACCTTCGCCGAGCTCGCCGCCAGCCTCGGCTCCAACCCCGCCCAAATCTACGGCCACGTTTACAACACCATCCGTTACGCCCCGTACTTCGGCTCCGCCAAAACCCCGGCCGCAACCCTCGCCAGCGGCTCCGGCAACGACGCCGACCAGGCCGCGCTGCTCGTCGCCTTGCTGCGCGCCGCCGACATCCCCTGCCGCTACGTCCATGGCACCGTCCGGCTCCCCGCCGCCGCCGCCATGTCCATCACCGGCACCTTGACCCCGGAGTTCGCCGCCGCCGCCTTCGCCCGCGCCGGAGTCCCCTGCGAGGCCGTCCTGGAGGGCGGCAAGTTCGCCGCCGTCCGCGTCGACCACGTCTGGGTGGCCGTCTGGGCCGCACCCATCCCATACCTCGGCGCCGCACCCGGCGAGGGCCCGGGCCACTGGGTCGGCGTCGACCCGGCCTTCAAGACCAACACCTACTCACCCCAGCGCGACGTCGCCGCCGCCGTCGGCTTCGACGCCGACACCCTCCTTTCCGCCGCAGTCTCGCAGTCCACCGTCGCCGACTCCTGGGCCACCAACGTCCCCGAGACCACCATCGTCGACGCCATGCTCCAGTTCGGCGCCGCCGCCAAAAGCTATCTCGCAGCCAACCACCTCACCACCGCCAACGTCCACCGCTCGCCCACCATCGAGCCCGACCGCACCGGCTTCCTGCCCATCGACGGCCGCTTCGACACCGAGCTGGTCGCCGGGACTTATTCCGCCTTCCCCTCCGAGCTGAGACACCGCGCCGCCGTCAAGCTCACCGACGACACCGGCGCCACGCTCCTCTCCTTCGAGGCCGACTTCGGCGACCTCGCCAACCGCCCCGCCACCCTCTCCTTCGCCCCCGAGACCGACGCCGACCGTCAGACCGTCGCCGCCAACCTCGACAACCCCGACTTCCCCGCCTACCTCGTCCGCCTCACCCCCGCCTTCGAGGCCGCTGGCCGGACCGTCGCCGGGACCGCCTCCGGCATGGGACATAAGCTCACGTTGACCGCCACCCTCACCAACCCCAAGGGCGAGACCGAGCCCCTGACCGTCGAGCTGCGCTCCGGCGACACCGTGTCCTTGCTCTTCGCCGCCAACGACCCCGCGGCCGCCGACGTCCGCGCCGCGGGCCCCGCCCTGGCCGCCAACGCCGCCGACGGCAAGCGCGCCGCCGTCGCCGACGCCCTCCGCCTCGCCGCCTTGAACTACCTGCGCCAGTCCTCCACCCTCGACCGCCTCGCCGCCGGGGCCCTCCAAGTCGTCCGCATGGAGAAGCCCCTCTGTCTCGCCGCCTCGCACTCACTGGAGGCCGACGAAGTCCTCGGCTTCCCCGTCACCGCCCGCTCCGGCGGCGCCACGCTGGCCTTGCCCGCCAAGCCCGCCGTCCCGGTCTCCGCCCTCGGCACCGCCGCCGAGGGGCGCTACCAGATCCTCGCGGCCATCACCGACGCCACCGCCGCCCACACCAGCTTGCAGCGCTCCTTCGCCGTCGCCGCCGTCTCGGCCGTGTCGGCCATCCTCGCCGCCAACCGCCAGGGCATGAAGGTCTACACCGCCGACGGCTCCAACCTCGACGCCGTGGCCGCCGCCCTCTCCGCCCATCCCGAGGTCTTCGTCGGCAAAGTCCGCGACGCCGTCAACTCCTGGGCCGACGCCACCGTCCCCGAGTCCCCCGTCGTGTCCGGCGCCTGGAGCGGCTCCGCCCTGGCCGCCATCGACCGCGCCACCGGCGCTTCCCGGCTGACCCTCGGTTCCGGTCCCGACGCCCTGGCCCCGGCCGCCCTGGTCGCCCCCGCCGCCGCCCTCTCCGACGCCCCCGCGGCGGCCTATTCCGCCCTGGCCGCGCCCGCCGCCGAGTCCCTCGTCACCTTCGAGGACGCCACCGCCCGCTCCGCCCTTTCCTATCTCCCCGCCGCCGCCGCCGTCAACCGTTGGTTCGACGGCTGCGCCACTCCCGGCAAGGCCACCGTCATCGCCGCCTTGATCGCCGTTGCGGGCCCCATCTCCAAGCTCGACAACGAGCCCGCCATCCTCAACGTCGCAGCCACCCCCGCCTGCGTCAGCCCCAACTCCGACGGCGTCAACGACGCCTTCGAGCTCTCCGCCCACGTCACCCGCGGCGCCGCCTGGGAAGTCGCCATCACCGACGCAGCCAACCAGCCCGTCTTCACCTTCGCCGGGACCACCCCCGAGCTCGCCGTCAGCTTCGGCCGCGACGTCGCCGACCCCGCCGACGGCCTCTACTCCTACAAGATCACCGCCGCCGCCCTGGGCGTCGCCGCCACCCCCGTCTCCGGGACATTCAAGGTCGACAAGACCGCTCCAGACGCCGCCCTCTCCGTCCGCGACAGCACCCTCTCCGGCACCGTCGCCCTCACCGGTTCGGCCGACGATCTCAACTTCGACCACTACGCCGTCAGTCTCAAGACCGCCGTCGACTCCGCTCCCGTCGAGCTCTTCAGATCCTCCACCCCCGTGGTCGGCCGCACCCTCTGCGCCATCGACACCACCAAACACCCCAACGGCCCCGCCATTCTTTATCTTGATGTGGCCGACAAGGCCGGCAACAAGTCCGCCGCCTCGGTGGACGTGACCCTCGCCAACAATCTCCCCGACCACACCGCCCCGACCCTCGCCCTCTCCGCCCGCAGCGCCGGGCAGGCCGTCGTCTCCGGCGCCACGTTGTCCGCCGACCTCGACCTGACGCTCTCCGCCCGCGACAACGCGAAACTCAAATCCCTCTCACTCTTCCTCGACGGCGCCGCCATCGCCACCCGTGGCGACGTCGACACCCCCTTGTTCTCCCTCGTCCACACCCTCTCCCTGGCCGCGTTGTCCGACGGCGCCCACACCCTCTCCGCCACCGCCACCGACGCCGCCGGGAACGTCGG
>Ga0209467_1001486_pt1 | contig 20258 bp, 18 predicted proteins | sample Higcelwee11metaG_FD_187175 | JGI IMG/M metagenome (GOLD analysis project Ga0209467, IMG submission 187175) | Freshwater pond sediment microbial communities from the University of Edinburgh, under environmental carbon perturbations - High... | ecosystem: Environmental > Aquatic > Freshwater >...
GCGGGCATCGCGACCCTCAAGGCCCTGGCCCAGCGCGACTACGCCGCGCTGGAGAAGCGCACCCTGGCCTTGGCCTCGGAACTGGCGGCGATCCTGCGCGCCAAGGGCCGCGACATCGTGCTGAACCACCTGGCCAGCATGTTCACGCTGTTCTTCACCCCCACGCCGGTGGTGGACTACGCCACGGCCAGGACCGGCGACGCGGCGGCCTACGGCGAGTTCTACCGCCAGATGCGCGGCTTTGGCGTGAACCTCGCGCCCTCGGGCTATGAGTGCGCGTTCACGTCCTTCGCCCACACGGACGCGGACCTGGAGGCCACCCTGGCCGCCGCGCGCAAGGTGGCGCTGTAAGCTAGGCGAAGCCCGGCAGGCGCACGCGCCAGAGCAGGGCGTCGCGCACGTAGGTGAGCAGATGGCACAGCCCGTCCGGGGTCTCCCGGGCGGGCTGTTTCGCGCCGGCCGGAGCTTCCGGCTCGCCGATGCGCGTGCTGGCGAATTCCGAGAGCTCGCCCCGGGCCAGCTCGTCGCGCACCTGCTCGGTGATGTCCGCGCAGTAGCACTCCAGGCACTCCATGCGGCCGTCCTCGTCGCGCACGGCGCGCACGTTCATGGAGATCCAGGCGCTGCCGCCGCCGCGCACGCGCACCTCCAGGGCATAGCGCTCGATGCTGCCGCGCGTGGTCACCAGCTTCAGGATGGTCTCGCGTTCCTCGGGGTTGGCGTAGCACTGCCCGGAGAGCGAGCCGGCCGCGGCGATGAGCTCCTCCGGGCTGTCGTAGCCGCAGATGTTGGCGAAGTGCCGGTTGGCCGAGAGGTAGCGGCCCTCCGGCGTGGTGCGCAGCACGCCCACGGGTCCGCGCTCGCACAGGCGCAAAAGCTCGCTGCGGGAGTCCTTCTCCGCGCTGATGTCGAGCACCATGCCGTAGCCGACGAGGCCCTGGGCGCCGTTTCGCCGCGGCACGAAGCAGGAGCGCAGCCAGCGCTCCTGGCCGCGCGGCGGCAGGAGCACGCGGTGCTCCGAGACCCAGGGCCGCACGGCCCGGGCGCACTGGATCATGGAGATGGCCACGCGGTCGAAGTCCTGCGGGTGCAGGCAGGCGAAGAGCAGGGCGCTGTCCTCGCGCACCTCTTCCGGCGTGTGGCCGTGGACCTCCTTGAGGTTGGGCGTGGCGAAGGGCAGGCAGGAGCGGCCGTCGGGCAGCAGCGCGAAGCGGACCAGAGCCGCGGGCGCGAAGGGGTGCAGCGCCCGGAGGCACTGCGCCAGCCAGGGGCAGCGCTCGCCCAGGAAGGCGTCCTCCGGGCGGCGCGCGCAGGTGTGCGGCAGCAGTTGGCCGCCGCTGGCCCGCAACGGCAGCCGGGTTTCATCCCGCATCAAGCCTCCGGCACAACTCAAGACATGGGGCGGCAGTGGTCGCCCGAAATTTAGCCTGCTTTTTTCAGCTCCACAAGCGCGCAAAAAAAGGAAATGATGGAAGCGTGTTGCGGAAAATTCCGGGGAAGCCCCGAAAGGCCCCCTTGGCGAACGCGGCAAGGCAGGGTACAAGGTCGCTGACGTCGTCGTATCAATGCGTAGACATGAGTCATCATGCGAGGGCAATGCACCTTGAGTCCCACACGGAACGCTTTTTCACCTGACGCCTTTGCCGAGAGGCTGCGCGAGATCCGCCGGGCCACCGGCCGCACCGGCGCGGAGATCGCCCTGGAAGGCAACATCACCAAGCAGACCTTTTCCGGATACCTGCACACCGGGCGGCTGCCCTCGGCCTCGGTGCTGGCCAACTGGGTCTTCCGGCTGGGCATCAACGCCAACTGGCTTTTGACCGGCGAGGGGCCGATGCTGCTTGAGCAGGCCGCCCAGAGCTCCGACCCCGTGGTGCAGCGCGTGGCGCTTGTGGTGGGAGCCATGCGCGAGGCCGGGGCCGGCGAGGGCGAGATCCTGCAGTCGGTGCGGGCCATGCTCGAAGGCGAGCTGTCCAAGCTGGAGAAGTCCCAGCCGGAACAGCGGCGGGGCTGAGCCGGCCGCCCGGAAATCGTGCCGGCCGGTCCGGCCCTTCGCCGCGCGTTTTCGCGTTTCCCGCATGTGGGGCCAGGCCGGCTCGAAGCCGCCCGTCGCGGCGGACCAGAAGCCTTCCGCCGGAACGTCCCTGTCCCCAGGGCCGTGTTCGCCCGTCCCGGCGGTCGCCCGGTTCCGGCGCGCGGATTCTTGCTGACTCCCGCCGCCTGCCGCGCTATACTGCGCCCCAGACGGACCTCCATGACCACGGAGCGGGCATGATCTCCACCGACAGGCTGCAGGACCAGGATCTCATGGCGCGGCGCGACCTGACGCGCGAGGATCTGCTGGCGTACATCGACAGCTTCCCGGCGCTGCTCTGGCGCATCGAGATCGCCCGCTCGCGCATCGAGTTCTTGACGCGCCGCCAGCTGCCCTTCCTGGGCGCCAAGACCGGGCTGTTCATGAAGAGCGCGGCCTTTCGCGCCGGCGTGGTCCTGCCCGAGGACATGCGCTATGTGGAGTCGTTCATGGGGGCCATCGCCCGGGGCGAGAACTCCGAGGCCATCGTGCGCGTGCCCCACGCCTCCGGCGGGGTCCACTGGCTCAAGCTCGCGGGCTGGATGCTCCCGGGCGACCAGCGCTACTACATGGGCTACCTCATGGACGTGTCCGGCCGGGCCAACGAGATCCGCTGCATCATCGAGCGCGAGGCCGACCTGCTGCTCATGCTGGAGCTCTCCGAAAGCCCGGTGGCCCTGTTCGATCTGGCGACGGGCCGTGTCCTGGCGCAGAACGAGGCCGCCTGCCGGCTTTTCGGCCACCCGGCCGAGGAGTTCCGCAACCTCTCCCTCAGCGACCTGCACCATCCGGGCATGGCCGCCACCTTCCGCAAGCTGCTCGGCGAGATCGCCCTGCTCAAGGTCTGGGAGGGCCGGGCCCTGTTCCGGCGCAGTGACCGCACGGCCTTTGCCGCGGCCGCGCGGGTGCGCGTGCTGGACTACCGCGGCCAGGAACTCCTGCGCGTGTCCTGGACCCAGGTTGAGGTCGAGGAGCGGGCGCCCCGGCTGCCGCAGCGCCCGGCCGGCCTGGACCAGGCCGCGGAGCGCCTGTCGCGCGAGCTGCCGGAGCGGCTGGCCGGGGTCACGGACATGGAGCGCATCCTCGGAACCTTCCTCGACGCGCAGCTGCCGAGCATCCGCTACGACGCCATCCTGTTCTCGGACATCTACGCCAAGAAGAACCGCGTGTTCGTGTACTGGGCTGGCGAGCCCTTCCACACCATGCCGCAGGGCGAGATGTTCTCCTACGAGGGCACCATCGCCCAGGACATCGAGCGCTTCAGGCTGGACAGCCTCATCGTGGAGGACACCCTGGACAGCATCAAGGCCATCGACTGGGCCCTGTTCATCCCCAAGGGCGTGCGCTCCTACTTCGCCAAGCCCTTTTTCCAGCGCGGGGCGCTGCGCGCCGTGCTGATCCTCTGCTCGCTCAAGCCCAGGCAGTTCCCGGCGGAGGGGCTGCCGGAGTACGAGCTGCTCTTCGACCCGTTCCGCCGCGCCATCCAGGCCTGGCGCTCGGCCCAGCGCCGCGGCCCCGACGCCGGCTGAGCCGCCGTTCCCCCCCTCGCGTTCTTCCGGCGGAAGCCTCCCTTTCCCGGCGCGTTCGACGATGCGCCAGGGGGTTCCCTTGCGCGCGTTATCCGTGTAATTGGTCTGTCCACATTCCGGTGAGCAGACCGGTTGATGGCGGAAAATGCGCGAGGAATCATATTGTCGCAAAAAAACGCTTGCAGATGACAAAACGAAGGGGTATTGGTATGCTCAAAGAATCGAGGGCAGGCCGGAAAAGGCTTGCGCATGGCGACTCTGGTGAAATTGGTCAGTCCAAAATCGGACGATCCGGCGGCGGTGGAAGCATGAGCAAGGAACAGGCAGTGCTCACGAGCCTCGTGGAGATGATCAAGACGGCGGACTGGCCGACGGGCCACCGGCTGCCTCCGGAGCGCGAGCTGGCCGAGACCTTCGGCGCCAGCCGCAGCACCATGCGCAACGCCCTGCGCGTGCTCCAGACGCGCGGCGTGCTTGAGGTGCGCCGCGGCAGCGGCTGCTACCTGCGCTCGCGCCACGGCCTGGATCTGTGCCTCCTGGCCGCCGGCGGGGTCGGCGACGGGCCGGAGCGCCTGGAGGCCTGCTACGTCGTGCTCCCGCCGCTGGCGGCCCTGTGCGCCGAGCGCGTCACCCCGCAGGGGCTGCTCGATCTCGAGGAGTGCATGGTGGCCTTGAGCCGCGCCATTTTCAGCCGCAACGTGGAGGCCGTCCGCGAGGAGACCTCCCTGTTCCTGCGCACCATGGCCGAGGAGGCCGCCAACGCCACCCTCGAGGCCGCCATGGACAGCCTGTGCCCGCGCAGCAAGTCCTTGTTCAACATCTTCTTTTCGCTGGAGGACTACGAGCGCGAGGAGGTCTTCGGCGACCACGTGAAGATCCTGCACGCGCTCAAGCGTCGCGACGCGCCGGAGTCCCGGCGCATGATGGAGGAGCGCATCCTCCGGCTGTGCCGGCTCATGGAGAAGTACGAGGGCGCGGCGTTCTCGGACTTCCTGCGCCGCGAGATGGATCACAGGCAGGCGTCGGTATGAACGCCATGACGCGAAAGGAGTTTTTCCGCGCCACGCTGGGCCGGGTGTGCGGGGTGTTTTCCGGGGAGGGCGCGCATGACGCGGCCCCGGAGCTTGATCCCGCCCTGGCAGGGCTGGCTGCGGATTTTCCCGACGAGCTTCTGCGCGAGGAGGCGCTGCGGCTCGGGCTTGATCCGGCCAGGGCCGGCCGGGAGGAGATGCTGCGGGCGGTGATGGCGGCCATGCTGCCCGCGGCGGCGTCCCGGGAGGAGTGAACCCGCTACGGGCAGGGAGGAGCCCCGGTTTCGCAGCGCAGCATTGCTGATGTCTGGCCGCTTTTTGTCCAAACCCCATGGAAAAGGAGGCGCCGCTATGACACCCGAAAACGCGAGTTTCCTCGAGGCTCGCAAGCTGGAGAAGCGTTGGGCCGGCCCGCTGCCCGCCCTGGCGAACCTCGCCCTCACCCTGGCCATCTTCGCCGTGACCTGGTGGATCTTCCAGGATCCGCGCGGCGTGCTCCGGCTCTACACCCCCTACGTGGGCTACAACTACACCCGCTGGATCCTCATCGTGCTCATCTGGGTGGCCTACATCTTCGACTTCTGGCCCTTCAAGCGCGGCTGGGTGGAGACCGCGCACCCGGTGATCAAGGGCGTGGTGCTCACGCTCATGAGCACGGCCATCCTGCTCCTGCTCATCAAGGGCTTCTTCGAGGGCCTGCTGGGCAACTTCGCCATGGCCTACTTCAACCCCGGCCAGCTGACCAAGCTGCCGGGCGTCACCCGCTTTTTCGCGGAGGAGTATTCGGCCACGGCCTGCCTGATGTTCGCGGCCATCGCCTCCTGGCTCTCGCCCGCCTGGGTGGTGGCCATGGAGCAGGCCCCCTGGCAGGATCTGAAGCAGCCGGCAAGGGGCCTGAGCATCTGGGTCATGACCTTCTTCCTAAGCACGCTCATCTACTTCATGACCATGCACTCGCACATGGGCATCCTGTACTACCCCTGGCAGTACTTCACGGCCATCACCCCGCCCTACTGGGAGCACTTCGCCAACACGGTCTCCGGCAACTTCCACATCGCCTGGATCATGTGCTGCACCGTGGTGGTCTGGCTGGTGGAGACCATCTGGGAGCGCTACCCCTTCTCGGCCATCAAGAACCCCTGGCTGCGGCGGCTGTCGCTGTTTTTCGCCATCATCCTCATCTCGCTGGCGCTCAACTTCTTCTTCTACTTCGCCCAGGAACTCTCCTGGGGCGACGCCATCCGCGGCCACCGGCGCGACGCCGCGCCCGACTGGCGCTGGCTGCACGTGGGCGAGACCGCCATCTTCTTCCTGGTGCCGGCCCTGTTCCTGTACATGTACTGCGGCAACTGGCCGAAGAAGTTCTCCACCCCGGTGAACATCCTGGTGCGCACCGGCATCACCGCCGTGGCCGGCCTGGCCCTCTACGCCGCCTACTACCGCTATGCGCACCTGTTCCTGGGCACGCAGAAGGGCTTCTCGCACCCGCAGCAGTTCCCCATGATTCCCACCATCTGGCTGATCAACATCTGGCTCATCAACTACTGGTTCATGGACAACTGGCCGGGCTGGAAGATGCGCATGAAGACCGCCGAGGAGATGGCGGCCGAGCACGCGGCGCACGAGGCCGAGCACACCTGGAGTCCGGGCATGGTTCCGGGCATGGCCGTGGGCGCGGCCCTGGGCGTGGCCCTGTTCTTCCTGGTGATCTGGGCCATCCCTGTGGTCTCCGGCGCAGTCAACCTGATCCCCAAGTAGGAAGGAGGCAGTCATGTCCGACAACAACACGACTCCGTTCACCAGGCGGGACTTCATCAAGGGCGCGGCCCTGGGCGTGGGCCTTGGCGCCATCGGCACCGCCGGCCTCTACTCGTACTCCCCCTTCAGCCGCAAGCACATCGCCGAGGTCAAGCGGGGCACGACCGACATCGGCCTGTGCCGCGGCATCAAGGTCACCAACATCTCGGAAACCTCCTGGTTCGAGAACGCCAAGCTCATGGGCGACATCAAGAAGGCCGGCGGCCTGCTGGTGGACCAGTACACCTACAACTGGCCGCCGTTCGGCGACGGCTCCGGCCTGGGCAAGGGCTCGTACGAGCGCGGCGTCGCCAAGATCAAGCACCTCCTGCCGCACAAGCTGGAAGAGGCCTGGGCGATCTCCGAGAAGCTCTCCGTGCACCCGGAGAACGCCGGCGGCTTCGCGGCCCTGATCGAGGTGGAGGACATGGAGGGCAAGATGCACAAGTACCTCCTGGACTCCGGCTGGTCCTACACCTGGATGGACGAGGCCTTCAAGCGCGAGGGCATCGACAAGATGCTGGCCAAGGGCGAGATCGAGGCGCTGTTCATCTCGCATGAGCACTTCGACCACTTCTGGGGCCTGCCGGTGGCCATGAAGTACGCGCCGCACATCAAGATGTACGTGCCCGACACCTTCTATCCCCAGGGCTTCCAGTACATCAAGGACTCCGGACACAAGGGCGAGCTGGTGCGCGTCAAGAAGGGCCTGCTGCCCATCGCCCCGGGCGTCGCCACGTACATGTTCGACGTGCCCATCATCTGCAAGGTCTTCGGCGAGATCTCGCTGTACTTCAACGTGGCCGATCTGGGCCTGGTCAGCGTCACGGGCTGCTGCCACCAGGGCATCATCCTGTTCGCCGACACGGCCTTCAAGACCATCAAGTACGAGAGGGACAAGTTCCACGGCCTCTACGGCGGGCTGCACATCTCGCCCTTCGAGGACTGGGATCCGAAGTACGACGACCTGGTCATCGGCCTCAAGAAGTGGCAGCTGGAGAAGGTGGGCTGCAACCACTGCACGGGCATCGTCACGGCCAAGAAGTTCGTCGAGGCCGGCTACCCCGTGATCCAGGGCACGGCCCGCTTCCGCTCCAAGGACAAGGTCTACCTGGGCAACGGCGACAAGATCGAGTTCCGCAAGGCGTAACGCATGACAGGGGGGGGCTCATCCGGGCCCCCCCATCCGCGGGCCCCCCATGAACCTGCGCGACATCACCCCCATCGCGCCCGGCGACAGCCCGGGCGACTGGCTCCCGGGTCTGCTCCAGGCCCTGCTGGTGCGCGCGCAGTTCGTGCGCGCGGAGGCCCGCGCCCTGGGCTGGCGCGGCATCCGGCCCGGTCCCGCCGGCGCCGGGAGCTGGACCTGCCGCGTCCACGGCATGCCCGGCGTCTACGGCCTGCTCTTCGAGGGCGAGGACGAAACGGGCGGCTGGCTCGTGGGCCGCTTCTCCCTGCACTACTTTCCCCACCCGGAGGAGCCGCGCGCCCTCATGTTCCCGCTGGCCGCCGCGGCGCTTGCGCAGACCCCGGACTATTTCGACCGCGTGCGCGCGTTTGCGCACGATCCAGGCGCCTGCGGGCCGTTCGCCATCGCCATGCTGGAGCTGGCCGCGGCGCAGGACGGCCAGGCCTGCTCGCTTGGTTTGGCCGCCCTGTCGCGGCAGCGGGCGGTGGCCCTGGACGGCATCCCCGCGCCCGGCGGCGGCTACGTCGTCGCGCCAGGCGGCCTGGAGAGCGACGTGCCGGCGTACTGCCTGGCCCTGCATTTTTTCAAGACCCTGGCCGCCACGGCGACCCACGGCCTGGGCGAACCGCCGGAGCGCCAGCGGCTGCGCCTGGCCTCGGGCCGGGTGCGGACCTTCGACGCCTCCGGCGTCTGGTCGGAGCGCGGCGAGCGCCACGTCCGGCGGCTGTTCCTGGACCTGGACTACGGCCAAGCCCCGCCGCCCCTGCCGCGGGCCGAGGGCGTGGACCGGCTGTTCTGGCGGCGCGGCCTGCCGCCGGGCCGGCTGCAACGCCAGGCCTGGCGGCACGCCCACGAGCCCGAATGGCTCTGCGCGGCCGGGCGGAAGTCCGGCGCCAGCCCGGGCCGTCCGGAACTGCTCATCCTCTCGGGCTTTCTGGGCGCGGGCAAGACCACGCTCCTGCGCCGGCTCATCGAGCACTGCCAGCAGCGCGACCGATTCGTGGCCGTGATCCAGAACGAGCTTGGCGAGGTGGGCCTGGACGGGCGGCTGCTGGAGGGCGAGGCCAGCGTGGTGGAGATCGACGAGGGCTGCGTGTGCTGCTCCCTGGCCGGGCAGCTGGCCAAGGGCCTGGTCCAGGTGCTGGAGCGCTTCCGGCCGGATCTGGTGGTGCTGGAGACCAGCGGCCTGGCCAACCCCAAGAACCTGCTCGGCGAGCTGGGCGGGGTGGCCGAGCTGGTGACGCGCGGGGCCCTGGTGGTGGTGGCCGACGGGCCCGGCGTGGAGGCCGCGCTGGCCGGGAGCGCCGTGGCCCGCGATCAGGTGGAGGCGGCGGACGTGCTCGTGCTGAACAAGACCGACCTGCTCCGGCCCGGAGAGGAAGAGCGCATCGGCCGGGCGCTCCGGGCGCTGAACCCCGGCGCGGCGCTGCTGCCGGCCCGCGGGGGCGACATCCCCTTCGGGCTGATCTGCGACCTGGAACGCGGCCCCCTGGCGGGCCTGCCCGGCCTGCCGCGCTTTGCGGACCTGCGCCCGGCGCACGCCGCCGAAGGCTACGCCGCGCGCACGGTGCGCTGCCCCGGGCCGGTGGCCGAGGCGCGCCTGCTGGAGGCGCTGCGCCAGGCCGCGGCCCTGGCCTTCCGCATCAAGGGCGTGGTGGACGTGGGCGGCGGGGAGGACGGCGTGGCCGCGCCGCATCTGGTGCAGATCGTGGCCGGGCGGGTGGAGCTTGCGCCCCTGGCCGGGGCCGGAGCGGACCGCTGGCTCACCTGCATCGGCCAGGGCGGACTGGACGCGGCCTGCGCCGTGCTTCGGGAGCTTTGGAGCGAAAGAGGCCCAGACGACGCCTGACCCCTTCGCCCCTTCGCCCCTTCGGGGGTCAGGTAACTCCGTCAGAGTCCGCCTGGTCGCGGCCGAAGCCTGCGCCTCGGCCTACAGCGACAGCGCCCGGCGGATGCGCGCCAGGGACTCGGCGCGGCCCAGCACGCTCATGGTCTCGAACAGCCCGGGGCTGGCGGTCTTGCCCGTGAGGGCCACGCGCAGGGGCTGGGCCACGGCCTTGAACTTGAGCCCGCGCGCGTCCAGGAAGGCCTGGGTGGCGGCCTCCAGCGCCTTGGGGTCCGTGCAGTCCGCCGCGGCCTCGTAGACGGGCAGAAGCTCGGCCAACAGCGCGCGGGCCTCGGGCTTCAAGTGCTCGGCCACGGCGTGGGCGTCGTAATGGAGCGCCTGGGCGGGCACGAGGAAGAAGCGCGCCATGTCGGCCATCTCCACCAGGGTCTTGGCCCGCGGCTGGAGCAGCGGCACAAGGCTCGCCAGGTACGCCGCGTCCAGCTTCAGCCCGTCGGTCGGCCCGGCCGCGGCCAGGTATTCCGGCAGAAGCGCGGCCAGGCGCTCGGGCGCGGACTCCTTGATGTAGTGCGCGTTGAGCCACTCCAGCTTCTTCACGTCGAACACCGAGGGCGAGTTGCCCAGGGTGTCCGTGGAGAACAGCCGGGTCAGCTCATCGCGGCTGAAGATCTCCTGGTCGCCGTGGCTCCAGCCCAGGCGCGCCAGGTAGTTCACCAGCGCCTCGGGCAGGTAGCCCATGGTCCTGTACTCCATCACCGAGAGCGCGCCGTGGCGCTTGGACAGCTTGGCCTTGTCCGGCCCGAGGATCATGGGCACGTGTCCGAACCTGGGCACGTCCCAGCCGAAGGCCTGGTAGAGCAGTATCTGGCGGGGGGTGTTGGCCACGTGGTCGTCGCCGCGCAAAACGTGCGTCACGCCCATCTCGTGGTCGTCCACCACCACGGCCAGGTTGTACGTGGGCGAGCCGTCGCTGCGGCGCAGGATCATGTCGTCCAGCTCCGCGTTCTGCACCGCCGTGGGGCCCTTGACCATGTCGTCGAAGGCCGTGACCCCGGAGAGCGGACCCTTGAAGCGCACCACGCAGTCGCCGCCGGGCGGCAGGCCGCGCTCGCGGCAGGAGCCGTCGTACTTGGGCTTGCGGCCTTCGGCGCGGGCCTTCTCGCGCATGGCCTCCACCTCGCCGGGGGAGCAGGAGCACCAGTAGGCCTTGCCCGCGGCCAGCAGCTTGTCGATGTAGCCGTTGTAGAGATTGAAGCGCCTGCTCTGGAACACGGCCTCGCCCTCGGCCGAGAGGTCCAGCCACCGCATGGCCTCCAGGATGGCGTCGGTGGCTTCCCGCGTGCTGCGCTCGCGGTCGGTGTCCTCCACGCGCAGGAGGAAACGCCCGCCCTGGCTTTTGGCCAGCAGCCAGCTGAACAGCGCGGTGCGCGCGCCGCCGATGTGCAGGTAGCCGGTGGGCGAGGGCGCGAAACGGGTGACGATGGTCATTGGTGCTTGCTCCGGGGGCTTAGACGGCTTCGACTGCTTAGACGGCTTCGACGGCCTTGACCTGGGGGACTTCCTTGAGGACCACGCGCTCCACGCCGCCTTTCAGCGTCTGCTGCGACATGGGGCAGCCCTTGCACCGGCCGGTGAGGCGCACCTTGACGATGCCGCCCCCGGTGATCTCCACCAGCTCCACGTCGCCGCCGTCGGCCCGCAGCACCGGCCGGATCCTGTCCAGGGCGGCCTCAACCTTCTCGCGCAACGTTTTTTCGCTCATGGCGTCACCTCCGTGATGACCGCACCGGTCAAAAGATGGGCGCAGAACTACGGGGTTTGCCCTGGGCTGTCAACGAAAGGCGGACCGGCGTTGACGCCGCGCGGGCCTTTGTTTTACTGCTATGCCTGATCTGGAAGAATTCGTGACAGAAAGGAGACCCTGATGCGAAAAATGTTGCTGCTCCTGGCCGCGTTGTTTTTCTTCGCCTCGAGCGCTATCGCGGCGGAAAAGGTGGAGGCCAAGGTGACGGAATCGTATGGCGCGGGCGCAAACGTCTTCAGCCTGGCCACGGGCAGCCCCGGCGAGCTCGGGCTGCTCAAGGAGCTGGGCGAGGCCTTCGCCAAAAAGGCCGACGCGCGCCTCGACTGGGTCAAGGCCGGCAGCGGCGTGTCCCTCGATCTGCTCAAGAACAAACAGGTGGACATGATCATGGTGCACGCGCCCGCGGCCGAGAAGAAGGCCGTGGCCGACGGCTGGGCCAACGGCCGCGTGCTCATCGGGTCCAACGAGTTCTACGTGGTGGGCCCGGCGGCGGACCCCGCGCGCATCGCCCAGGCCAAGAGCGCGGCCGAGGCCTACCAGAAGATCGCCGCGGCCAAGGCGAAGTTCTTCTCCCGCGGCGACGACTCCGGCACGCACAAGAAGGAGCTGTCCATCTGGAAGATGGCCGGCGTCCAGCCAGCCGGCGACTGGTACGTGGTCACCAAGACCTTCATGACCGCGACGCTCAAGCGCGCCAACGACGAGGCCGGGTACTTCATGACCGACTCCAGCACCTGGGCCGCGGAGAAGAAGTCCCTGCCGCTGCTCAAGATCCTCTTCCGGGGCGACAAGTACCTGGTGAACACCTACCATGCCCTGGCCGCGCCCGCCGGCGCGACGCCCGGCGCGGCCACGGCCGCGAAGTTCATCGCCTTCGTGGCCTCCGAGGAGGGCCAGCGGATCATCCGCTCCTACGGCAAGAAGAGCATCGGCGAGGCCCTCTACGACGACGCAGCCTACGCCAAGCAGTACGACGACTAGGCCCTTCGAGGCCCCTTGGGGCCCTTCGGGGCCCTTCGGGCTTCATTGGGCCCTTCGGGCTTCATTGGCCGCGCCGGGAGCCTGCGCACTCCCGGCCGGCCATTTCGCCGCTGCGCGAATCCCGTGGCGTTTCGCCGCTCGGCCTTGTAGGATGCGGTCCGCGGGCCGCCGCCTGCCTGGAGGAGAAATGTCCCGGAACGTCCTGTCCCGTCTGCCGCTCTTGGCCCTTGCGCTTCTGCTGCTCGGGGCCTGCGCTGCCGACCCTTTCAAACCCTGCGAAATCTCGGTGCTGAACGTGCGGCCCGCCAAGGGCTCGTCGGCGCGGATGCTCGGCGCGCTGCTCGGCGAGTTGTCCGGGCAGGCCAACCCGGCGGCGGAGAACCTGGAGCTCGTGGTCACGCTCAAGGTCGCCAACCCCAACGACCGCGGGCTGGAGATCCTGGGCCTTTCGGGCTCAGTCGCCGGGCCGGAGGGCGAGCTGGGAACCTTCCGCCTGCCTCCGGACACGGCCGTGCCGCTGCCGGCGGGCGGCGCCGCGGTGGTGGACATCCTGGCCGCGCCCGCGCCCGGCTTCCTCAAAAGCGCGCTGCCCCTTCTCCTGTCACGCTCCAAGCGCCCTGAGCTCAGGGCCACCGGGCAGCTGGACGTGTCCACCTGGCTTGGCGCGCGGCGCGTGGAGTTCCGGGACGTGCGCCTGGGCGGCGGCTCGTAGACTGCATTTGTCGGCCCTTTCGCATGACATCTGGCCTGGTGGTCGCGAGCACCCTGTCCGGCCCGAGGTCACAAAAAATGCCCGAAGGGGCCGCAAGGGGGTCCAGGGGGAGCGCGCAGCTCCCCCTGGCCGCCGGAGGCCTCTTGCCTCCTAGCTCCCGTGGCCGCACTCATGGCCGGGCGCATGTCCCGCGCAAAGGATCTGCGCGTCCTTGAGCCGGCCCTCGACCCAGGCCTGCGCGGCCTCGGCCACGTCGCCCTTGGCTCCCCGGAACACCTGGATGCCGGCCTCGCGCAGGCGCAGGACAGCGCCCTCGCCCATGTTGCCGGCCACGAGCACGCTCACGCCCTTGTCCACCAGGGTGGGGATGAGGTTGGACTTGCAGCCGCAGGCCGGCGGCGGGGTGAAGCGCTCCTGTCCGACGACCTTCTTGCCGTCGTCGAACGCATAGATGGTGAAGGACTCGCAGTGGCCGAAGTGCTCGTCCACCTCTCCGGCGCGCGTGGGAATGGCAAGCTTGAGCATGGCGAACTCCGTCAAGGGTTATGGGTGGTTGCGGCGTCGGCCCTGGCAGCCGGCGCGGTGGAAGTCGCCCGAGCCGCAGGAGGGGCAGTCTGCCGGGCGGCCGACGCCGAAGGGCGCCCGCCAGGCGTAGCCGCAGGCGTTGCAGAGGAACTCGCGCCAGGCGGGAAGGGGCGCGGCCGCCTCGTCCTCGATGCGCAGCGCCAGGCCCTCCACCAGGGCGCGGGCGACCTTGCGCCGGGCGGCCTCGATGCCGCGGCCGAAGGTCTGGCGCGAGACGCCCATGCGCCGGGCGGCCTCCTCCTGGTACAGGCCCTCGAAGTCCGCCAGGCGGATGGCCTCGTACTCCTCAAGGCTCAGCGTCACCTCCTCAGGCGACGCGGCGGGCCGGCAGGCGGGCTTGAAGATGCGCGCGCCGGGCGCGCCAAGGATGCGTCTCAGGCAGCGTGGTCTGGGCATGTGCTCTCCGTGGGGCGTAGTTATGAGCATATGCCCGTTAAGTCAAGGCCGCGGGGCGCAAAAAAAGGCCTCCACCGCCGGGTGGAGGCCTCGGGAGAGGACCGCGGGCCGGGCGCTACGCGGCCAGCGGAGTCAGCGAATCGCGGTAGATGGCGGCCACGCGCTCGCGGGTGCCGGGCACCGGGGCCACCGAGAGCAGCAGGCCCAGCGACGGGGTGTGCTCCACCAGGTCGCAGAGCCGTTCGATGTCGCCGCCGGAGAAGCCCTCGTCCGTGAGCTTTTGCGGCACGCCGACCTCGGCCAGCCAGGCTTCCAGGGCGCGGGCCGCGGCGTCGGCCTCGTCCGGCCGGCCGACCAGGCCCGGGGCCACGGGCCGCAGGATCTGCGCGAGGATCGGGGCCTGGGCCGGGTAGCAGCTGCGCACCACGGCCGGCACGAGCATGGCCAGGCCGAGGCCGTGGGCCAGCTCGGGCTTCACGGCCGAGAGCGGGTGCTCCAGGGCGTGGGTGAAGTGGAGCAGGCCGTTGTCGAAGGCCGTGCCCGCGATGAGCGCGGCGTAGGCCAGGCAGTAGCGGGCGCGCAGGTCGCCGGGGTCGTTCAGGGCCAGCGGCAGGTATCTGGCCACCAGCCGGATGGTCTCCTCGGCGAGCAGCACGGAGAGCGGGTTGGCGGTGACGGCGGTGGCGGCCTCGATGACGTGGTTCACGGCGTCGATGGACACATAGCGCGTCTGCGCGGGCGAAAGCCCGGCCATGAGCGCGGGGTCGTCGATGGAGTAGAGCGGGTAGATGCAGTCGTAGGCGATGGCCGGCTTGTGGTTCAGCTCGGTGATGGTGGCCACGGCGAAGCGGTTGACCTCGCTGCCGGTGCCGTGGGTCAGGTTGACGGCGACGATGGGCGCGGCCTGGGTGGGCGTGAACTCGTAGCTGTAGAGCTGGCGCGCGGTGCGGCCGGGGTTGGCGAGGAGGATGGCCGCGCTCTTGCCGGCGTCGATGGGGCTGCCGCCGCCGATGGCGATGACGGCCTGGGCGCCAGCCTGGCGGCCCAGCGCGGCGGCCTCGTCGATGGCGTCGGTGGTGGGGTTGGGGGTCACGCGGTCGTAGAGCGCCAGGCGGATGCCCTGCTCGCGGGCCGCGGCCTCCACGTGGTCCCAGGCCCCGGTGATCCTGTAGGAGCGGCCGCCGGTGACGCACAGGGCGCTGGTGACGCCGCGCTCCTTGAGCGCCGCGGCGATGTCCCGCATGCGGGCGATGGCCCCGACGCCGAGGTAGGCGGTGGTGCGCGTCCTGATCTCCCTGACGGTCTGGATGTCAATGCTGGTGTCCCACATGGGCGGCTCCTTCTGGCTGGTGGCGTTGCGTTGCGGGTGGGGGGAAGAACATAGCCGCTGCCGTGTGCGTGCGAGTGCAGGCTAGGCCCGCCGACCGCCTCGGGTCAACAGGTTGAGAGGACGGAATATTCTGCGTTGGCCTTCGGGTTTTCCGAAGGCTGATGTGGGATGCGACTAGTCTATAGCAGTATTTTTGATGTGTTATGAACTATCTTCGGCCGGGGTGTCTGAAGGCTGGCTGCGGTCAGAGTGGAGGCTGGAACGCGCCGCAGGGGACCGGCCTCACCGCTTGGCCGGCGGGCCGGGCCGCTGGCCCGCAGCCTGCCGGGCCTGGCGCTCGGCCAGGGGCAAAAGCGCGCGCAGGAGCATGGCGTCGTCGTTGCGGCGCACCGGGTCCAGGTCCGCGGCCTCGCGCAGGCCGGCCAGGCGGTAGGCCAGGGTGTTGCGGTGGATGCCCAGGGCGTGGGCGGTCAGTTCCAGCTCGAGGTTGTTGGCCAGCAGCGCGCGGATGGTCTGGGCGTAGCCGGGCTTCCGGCGCAGGAGCCGCGCCAGCCGGTCCTGCAGCGGTCGGAGGGCCATGCCCGCCTGCGAGGCCGCGGCCTCCGCCGCGAGGTGCCCCACGCAGAGGTCGTGGTCGTACATGGAGCAGAACGGCCGCCGGGGCGTGGCCGCGGCGAGGCAGAACAGGGCCTGGCGGTAGGAGGCCGCGTACTCGGCCAGGTCCAGGGCGAGCGCCCCGGCCCCGCAGGCCAGGCAGCCGTGGCCCAGGGGTTCGAAGGCCGCGGCCAGGTTGGCCCCCCAGGCGCGGGTGGCCTCCACGGCGCGCTCCTGGTCCAGCGCCGCGAGCATGATCAGCTTCTCGTCGAGCACCACGGCCAGGTCCGATGCGCCGAGCACCCCGGAGGAGGCCAGCAGGTCCAGCATGGCCTCGGCCGAGCGCTCGGCCACCAGCTCCGAGGAGCCGTAGCGCGAGAAGAAGCCGGAGAGCGGGCCGGACACGTCGGCCACGGCCACGGCCCTGGGCACGGCCATGTCCAGGCCCAGCGCCTTGGCCGTGCGCAGCACGCGCGCCCGGTCAAAGGCCGGGCCGCTGCGCAGGAGCATCTCCACGAGGTGGTCGCGCAGGCGCAGCCGGGTCTGCATCTCCTGCTGCAACAGGTCGCGTTCCAGGATCATTTCGGTGATGAGCTTGACAAGCCGGGCCAGGCCGCGCACCTCGTCGGGATCGCCGGTGACGCCGATGACGCCGATGATCTGGCCGTCGAGCACGATGGGCAGGTTCACGCCCTCGCGCGCGCCCGGGTAGTGGGCGATCTCGGCCTTGTAGATCTCCACCGCCGCGCCGGAGTGGATGACGTCGCGCGCGCCCTTGTGGAAGGTGCCGCGCCGGGCCGGGTGGCTGGTGGCGATGATCATGCCCTCGCGGTTCATGATGTTGACGTTGCCGTGGATCAGGCACTGGGTGGTGTCGACGATGCCCTGGGCCAGTTCGTCCGGGATGAGCATTCCGGCCTCCGTTTTTTGTGCATGATGACGAAAATCGTCTAGCGGCCCATGCGTATTTTGTCCACCTTTCCAGTTGAATGTTTTGCGTCCGGGGCGATATATTCCGCATACTTCAAGGGGTGTTTGGGCGTTTTTTCTTCTGGCGGGGGATGTCGGCTCCGGCCGCGGCCAGGCAGCCGCATCCAGCCTCGTCAACAGCAGCGCAAGGGAGGGAGTATGGTCTCGGGATCGGCCTCATTGGTTCTCCTGCTCATCGCGGTGATCCTCATCGTGGTGGCCACGGGCAAATGGAAGGTCAACGCCTTCTTCGTGCTCATCGCCATCGCCTTTCTGTACGGCCTGGCCATCGGCATGCCTCCGCTGGACGTGGTCAAGGCGGTGCGCGAGGGCTTCGGCGGCACGCTCACCTACATCGGCATCGTCATCGTGGCCGGAACCATCATGGGCTACATTCTGGAGAAGACCGGCGCGGCCCTGGTCATGACCCGGTTCATCCTCGGGCTCGTGGGCCAGAACCAGGCCCCGCTGGCCATGAACATCGCCGGCTACATCGTGTCCATCCCGGTGTTCTGCGACTCCGGCTACGTCATCCTGACCCCGCTGAACAAGGCGCTGGCCGCGGAGTCCGGCACCTCCATGGCGGTGATGGCCGTGGCCCTGTCCACGGGCCTGTACGCCACGCACACCATGGTGCCGCCCACGCCCGGCCCGCTGGCCGCCGCCGCCGCGCTCAACGCCGACCTCGGCATGGTCATCCTCTACGGCCTCATCGCCGCGGTGCCCGCGTCCCTGGCCGGCTTCTTCTGGGCCAAGCACTTCGGCCGCAAGTACGACATCAAGCCCGACGTGGAGGAGAGCTACACCGACCTGCTCACCAAGTACGGCAAGCTGCCCAGCACCTTCATGAGCTTTTTGCCGATCATCCTGCCCATCGTGCTGATCCTGCTCAAGAGCGTCGCCGGCTTTCCCACCAAGCCCTTCGGCGCCGGCCCCCTGGCCAAGGCCCTGGACTTCATCGGCGATCCCGTGAGCGCGCTGATGCTCGGCGTGGTCTGCGCCCTGCTGCTCGTGCCGCGCAAGGACTTCGCCACGGCCATCGACAGCTGGATGGGCCACGGCATCAAGGACGCGGCCATCATCCTGACCATCACCGGCGCGGGCGGCTCCTTCGGCAAGGTGCTGGCCGCCTCGCCCATGAAGGCCTTCATCGGCTCCACCATGGCCACCATGAACCTGGGCCTGGTGCTGCCCTTCGTCATCTCCGCGGCGCTGAAGACCGCCCAGGGCTCGTCCACGGTGGCCATCATCACCACCGCGGCGATCATGGCCCCGATGATCGGCGGCATGGGGCTTGACCCGGCGCTCACGGCCGTGGTCATCGGCGCGGGCTCCATGGTCGTGTCCCACGCCAACGACTCGTACTTCTGGGTCGTGTCGCAGTTCTCCAACATGCCCGTGAACGTGGCGTACAAGATCTACACCACCGCGACCCTCATGGAGGGCGTGGTGGCCTTTGCGGCCTGCTACGTCATCGGCATGTTCATCTAGACCTGACGCCCCTCCCGCGCGGCCCCTTGCCTGGGCCGCGCCGGGGGGGTAGGTGACGCCATGTTCAAGACCCTGCTGGCACGCCTGACCGAGCGTCGCGCGCTCAACGCCTATACCCTGGGCGACTATCCCAGGGCCGAGCGGCTGTTCCTCGCCATGCGCGACAGCGAGGGCGAGACCGCCCGCGTGCTGCGCAACCTGGCGCTCACGCGCATGGCCCAGGGCGACCTGGCCGGGGCCGAGGCGCACTTCGCCCGCGAGGCCGAGCTCTATGGCCCCACGGCGGACCGCTTGCAGGCGCTGGCCGACGTGGCCTACCTCTCGGGCGACCGGGAGCGCGCCGCGCGGCGGCTGGCCGCCGCCCTGGCGCATCCGCAGTGCCCCTCGCGCGAGCTGTGCCGGCGGCGCGCGGCCCTCTGCGCCGAGCCCGAGGCCCATGCCCGGGCCATGCGGGGCAAGGGCGACTTCGCCCGGGGCAACGCGCTTTTGGCCCAGAAGGACGTGGACGGGGCGCTGGCGGCCTTTCGCGCCGCCGTGGCCGCGGACCCCACGGATTTCGCCGCCCTGAACAACATCGGCGGCATCCTGCTGAACCAGAAGGGCGATCCGGCCGGCGCGGCGCGGGCGTTCTCGCAGGCCCTGGCCCTGCAGGAGCTGCCCATGCTCAAGGCCAACCTGGCCCTGGCCCGCTCCCGCATGGACAACGCGGGGAGTTGACCTGCGGCCCGGCCTGCGGACCGGCCGGCGCACAAACGAGGAAACGCATGCGCGAATTCGACCATTTGCGAGAGATCTTCGAGGCCGCGCTCACGCGCATCGACCCCTACCGGATGCTGGTGAACCACATGCGCCTGGAGGGCGACCGCCTGGTGGTGGCCTTCGAGGGCGTGCGCCACGAGGTGGACCTCGCGCGCTTCAAGCGCGTGCTGGTGCTCGGCTGCGGCAAGGCCTCCAGCCGCATGGCCCTCGCCCTGGAGGAGATCCTCGGCGAATGCGCCGACCGCGGCATGGAGCTGGGCGGCCTGGTCTGCACCAAGTACGGCCACACGGAAAAGCTCACGCGCATCGGGCAGGCCGAGGCCGCGCACCCCGTGCCCGACGAGGCCGGCGTGGCCGCGGCGCAGCGCATCGCGGCGCTGGCGCGCGCGGCCGACGAGAAGACCCTGGTCGTCAACCTCATCTCCGGCGGCGGTTCGGCCTTGCTGCCCGCGCCCATGACCTACCTGGACGGCGGCCGCGAGGTCAGGCTCACCCTGGCGCACAAGCAGGCCGTCACCCGCGCGCTGCTCGCCTGCGGGGCGGACATCCGCGAGATCAACTGCCTGCGCAAGCACCTCTCCGAGCTGAAAGGGGGCCGCTTCCTGCGGCTGCTGGAGCCCGCCACCAGTCTCTCGCTGATCCTCTCCGACGTGGTGGGCGACCGGCTGGACACCATCGCCTCGGGCATCACCGCCGCCGACGAGAGCACCTACGCCCAGGCGCTCTTGATCGTGGACAAGTACGGCGTGGCGGACAAGCTGCCGCCGGAGGCCCTGCGCGCGCTTGAGCTCGGCGCGGCAGGCGAGATCGCCGAGACGCCCAAGCCCGGCGACCCGGCGCTGGGGCGCGCCACGAACCTGCTCATCGGCACCAACCACGCGGCGCTGCTGGCCGCCTGCGACACGGCGCGCGCGCTCGGCTACAACGTGGCCCCCTTGACCTGCCTGCTCACGGGCGAGGCGCGCGAGGTGGCCAAGTTCCTCTGCGCCGTGGCGCTGGACGTGCGGCGCACGGGCATGCTCGTGAAGCCCCCGGCCTGCGTGATCCTGGGCGGCGAGACGGTGGTCACGGTGACGGGCGAGGGCAAGGGCGGCCGCAACCAGGAGATGGCCCTGGCGTTTCTGGCGGAGCTGGAGCACGACCCCGAGGCCGGCCGGGACATCAGCTTCCT
>Ga0209467_1001487_pt1 | contig 20246 bp, 16 predicted proteins | sample Higcelwee11metaG_FD_187175 | JGI IMG/M metagenome (GOLD analysis project Ga0209467, IMG submission 187175) | Freshwater pond sediment microbial communities from the University of Edinburgh, under environmental carbon perturbations - High... | ecosystem: Environmental > Aquatic > Freshwater >...
CGCCCGGTTGAGCGGATTTTTCTTGATGCGATCGATGTAGTGCTTTTTGCCGACGATGATTCCGGCCTGGGGGCCGCCCAGCACCTTGTCGCCGCTGAAGCTGACCACGTCCGCGCCGTCGGCCACCACGCGCTGCACCGTGGGTTCATGGCCCATGGCCAGGGTGGAGAAGTCGAAGAGGTTGCCCGAGCCCAGGTCTTCGATGACCGGCAGGTTGTGGGCCTGGCCGATCTCCTGGAGTTCCTTGAGGGGGACTTCCTTGGTGAAGCCGATGATCTTGAAATTGGAGGTGTGGACCTTGAGCAGGGCGGCGGTGGCGTCGGTGATGGCGTTTTCGTAGTCGCGGCGGTGGGTGCGGTTGGTGGCCCCGACTTCCTTTAAGATCGCGCCGCTTTTGGCCATGACCTCGGGGATGCGGAAGGAGCCGCCGATTTCGACCAACTGGCCCCGGGAGACGATGACCTCGCGGCCCTTGGCCAGGGTGTCCAGGATGATGAGCACGGCGGCGGCGTTGTTGTTGACCACCAGGGCGGCTTCGGCGCCGGTCAGGGTTTTTAGGAGGTCTTCGACATGGGAATAGCGGCTGCCGCGTTCGCCGGTCGTGAGGTCGAACTCCAGGTTGGAATAGCGGGCGGCGGCCTCGGCCACGGCGGCCACGGCTGTGTCGGCCAGAAGCGAGCGGCCCAGGTTGGTATGCACCACCACGCCCGTGGCGTTTAAGACCCGCCGGAAGCGCGGCTTGGTGTGGGCGGCGGCGAAGGCGCACAGGCGCGGGGCCAGGGCGGGAAGGGCCAGGGCCTCGGGGCCTGGGACGAGCCCGGCGCGTATCTCCTCGCGCACCACGTCCAGGAAGCGGTCGGCGGCCTGGCGCAGAAGCGGCCGGGGCAGGCTGTCGAAGGGCTTAATGCTGACGAGATGGGCGAGAATGGCGTCCATGGACGGCAGATGGCGGAAGAGCGTGGTCATGGCGTGGTCCCGGGGGCTATTTTTGTATGGTCGCGCTGGATGTTGCGCGTGCGTGGCATAGCGCACTCCGGGGGCCAAGGCAATTTTTCAGGCGCGGAAGCGGCCTGGCATGCATTGCCGAACGTACGACGACGCGGTATGGGGGCGGCATGGACGAGAAAATGATGACCGCAAAGGCGACGCGGCGTACGTTTCGCATGTGCCTTGCGGCGGCCGTGTGGGCGGTCGTGTGGCTTCTGCCGGGCGGCGCGCCCGAGGTTTTGGCCGCAGGGCCGAAGATGTCCAGCGCGCCGAGCACGGCCACGGAAATACGCGGTTCGTTGGTGACGGCGCCTGGGGCGGGCAAGGCGGCGGCCTTGCGGGAGAGCAGGCGGGGCCGGGGAGGAAGCGCGCCTGGACCGGTGAAGACCGCGTCGTCCGTGCCCCGGCGCTATCCGGAACTGGTCCAGTCCGGGCGGCTGATCGAGCTGGTGAACCGCTACAGCACGAAACACGGGGTGGATGCGCGGCTGGTGTATTCGCTGATCGAGCAGGAGTCGCGGTTCAACAAGATGGCCGTTTCGCCCAAGGGGGCGCAGGGGCTGATGCAGATCATGCCGGACACGCAGCGGTTTTTGGGGCTTTCGGACCCGTTTGACGAGGAAAAAAACATCGACGCCGGGGTGCGGTACTTAAAAGCCATGCTGGACCGCTTTCAGACCGAGGTCATGGCCCTGGCGGCGTACAATGCGGGCCCGGAGGCCGTGGCCCGGCATAACGGCGTGCCGCCGTATGATGAAACGAAGGATTACGTGCTGCGGGTGGTGGATCGGTATTTCTTTTTGCGGCTCAAGTATCCGTCCGGCAACATCGGCGAGATCGCGGCGGCCGAGGCGGGCTTGTGAGGCTGCCTGCATCGGCCCCGGGGGCATGCGACGTCCGTATTCTGGGATACGGCAGGGACGGGATTGCGGCATGAAGGATATCGCGCGGTTTCTGTCGGGTTTTCGGACGTTCCAGCAAAACTATTTCTGCGCCGAGACCGAATATTTCGCGCATCTGCGGGAGCGCCAGAGCCCCAGGGCGCTGGTGGTGGCGTGCAGCGATTCGCGGGTGGACCCGGCGCTTTTAATGGGCTGCGAGCCGGGGGACATTTTCGTGGTGCGCAACGTGGCCAACCTTGTACCGCCGTATGACGCGGGAAGCGGCCTGCACGGCGTGAGCGCGGCCCTGGAATACGGGGTGAAGCACCTTTTGGTGGAGCACATCATCGTGCTCGGGCATTCGTCGTGCGGCGGCATCGGGGCGCTTCTGCGGTCGGACGGCGGAGAACTTGGCGAGTTCATCGGCCCGTGGGTGGGGATCGCGCGGGAGGCGGTGGCGGAGATACAGGAGGAGTTTCGGGACAAGCCCGATGCGGTGCGGCAGCGCGGCTGCGAGATGGCGGCGATTTTGGTGTCGATAGGGAATCTGCTGACGTTTCCCTGGATCAGGGAGCGCATCGAGGCCAAGGCGCTCTATATCCACGGCTGGTACTTCGACATGGCCACGGGGGAGCTCTTCAGCTACCTGTCCGAGACCGGGACGTTCGAGGTGCTGGTGGCGCGGTGTGTGGGTTGAGTAATCTCCTTTTTGTTGCAAACCAAATTTGCGTGGAAGATCACCAAAATTGTGTTGCTGACCTTATTTCAGCCTATTCATCTGTAAATGGAAAATTTGTAGCGAGCTTACGGCTATATACGCAGTAATTTTTAAGAGTCTGGTACTCTGTCCAGCATATATAGAAAAAAATCTTTTTATAGTTGCCTTGATCTAGATATTTAATCCATTCATCGTAGCTTGCAGCGTTTTTTGGTCTTGACGGGTGTTCTTTGTCCAAGTATTTTTTTTCATTTATTGATTTTCCTTCAGTGTAGAATGCATCTCTGGCAAAATCTCCAACTACATCGTCTCTATGTCTTTGATTTTTTAGCCATTTAGTGAATGTGATTGTTGAACATAAATATTCAACTTCAGGTTTGAATCCTGTGTGTGATTCTTTTTCAATGTTCTCACAATTGCATAAAACAGATATTGTGCCGGTTATTACGCTGAATTCTGCGTTGCAACTTGTGCATGTTTCAAAATAAAACTCTCTGTCATGACCAGATACGGGATCATCACCAAATCCAGGATGATGATATGCAAAAAAAGGGGTGGCCTTTGTTTGGTTGTCTGCCATATGATATAGTCTTTTTGCGGTCGGTATACTTTTAATAAGGACTGGGTGCGAACAAATTGGGCAGGTACATTCGATTTGAAGTGTGAGCATAGGGGCCTCCTTTTTTGAAACCCCTATCATGGATTAACAAACATTTGTCAATAACTATCTGAAAAAATAGACCATATGAGTATTCGGGCGCTAATTTGTGGTGGGAATTGTCATGCAAAAGGTCTCTATCGTCGCAAGCCTCCCTTCTGTAATCAACGACCTTGTCCGTCCCCTTGGGCTCTGCAAAGAGAAACTTCATATTCGACAGCGGCACGTACTCGCTCGCCTCCACACCGTGGACGCCCATGCCGCCCCCATGAGAGCGGCGTGATTCTGGTCGAAACCGGCAATCTCCTTGCCAGCACCCGGAAGTATCGCTAATTTTTCCTTGCCGCCTCGCTACTTCTACCAATTTGAGGCGGCTACGAAAAAGAAAGGCCCTCCTACGCGAGGGCCTTTACTTTTGCAGTCGGACGACATGGAATCGCGGTAAGGAGGCGAGTACGGCAAGTCTCGGCATCTGCATCAGAAATTGACGATCCTCTCCGCCAGCTTCACCTGCTCATAGAGAAACTTCATATTCGACAGCGGCACGTATTCGCTCGCCTCCACGCCGTGGAGGGCCAGGCACTTGCCTCAGGCCGCCAGCCTGCCGTCGCTTAAGGCGAACACCTTGGCCTGCTCGGCGATGGGGAACGTCTCCGAGTCCCCGGCATACAGGTCCACGGCCGGGCCGTTCAAAAAAAGCGTCACCTCTTCGCCCTCGTTCAAAAGGAAATTGCCGAACCGCACGGCGTTCCACTTGATCTCCGGGTCGGGGCTGGAAAGAATGAGAAGTATTTGCATGCTCTATCGCTCCTGTCATTTAGGATAGAAATATCCGATGGCATGGCGATGTCAAGACGCCCGGACGAAAAACAGCTGCTCCCCGCGCCGGGCGTCTGGCCGGGCCGCCGCAGGCGCGGCGCGATATCACTTCTTCCAATACGGATGCGAAATATCCTCAAACGCCGACAGCGCGGCCGTGGCCCCCTGCCCGACGGCGGTGACGATCTGCCGCACCCCGCCGGTCACGTCGCCGCAGGCGTAGACCCTCGGAATGCTCGTGCGCATGCCCGCATCCACCTTGATATAGCCCGCCTCGTCCAGGGCTAGCCCGATGTCCTGGGCCAGCCCGGTCACCGGGATGTACCCCACGGCCACGAAAAGCGCCCTGACCGCAAGCTCCCGCGTGCTCCCGTCGGCCGTGCTTTTCAGCCGCACCGCCGTCACGCCCGCGTCGTCGCCCAGAACCTCCTCCACCACCGTGTTCCAGACGACCTGGACGCCTTCTTTCTCCAACGCATCCACCAGATGCTTTTCGGCCCGAAACGCATCCCGGCGGTGGATGATCGTGACCGTGGCCCCAAGCCGGGCCAGATGCAGGGCCTCGGTGAGCGCGGTGTTGCCGCCGCCGGCCACGGCCACGGCCGCGTCCTTATAGAGGTAGCCGTCGCAGGCCGCGCAGGCGCTCACGCCGCGCCCGAAATAGCGGTCCTCGCCAGGGATGCCGAGCTTGCGCCAGGTGGCCCCGGTGGCCAGGATCACCGCCCGGCACAGGTAGACCGTGTCGCCTAAGTCCACCTCGATGCGTTTGCCGATCTTGATTTCGTCCACCCCGGCGCCCTCAATGACGGGCACGTACTGCCGGGTCTGGGCCGCCACCATCTCCATGAGCTTGGCCCCGGCCACCGTGGCGAAGCCCGGATAGTTCTCCACCTGCGGGGTCACGGTCACCTGCCCGCCGATCACGGCCTTCTCCAGGACCACGGCGGTCATCCCGCCCCGGGCGGCGTACATCCCGGCCGTCAGCCCGGCCGGTCCCGCGCCGACGACCACCACGTCCACCTCCTTGACCGTCACGTCCCCGGCATGGTCGTGGCCATGGGCCGCGTCCGGGGCGTCGGCCCGGATGGGCGCGGACTGCATGGATGCCAATTCGGCCACGAACCGGTCCTCGGGTTCAAGTCCCAGGATGTCGAGCGGGGCCAGACTGCCGTCGGGGTCTTCGATGATGGTGTGGGGCACGGACCCCACGCCGCGCGCCGTGGCCGCTTCGGTGTGCTGGGCGGCGTCGATGCAGGCGGAGGCGACCAGATCCGGGCGTTCGATGGCGCAGCGGAAGGCGTTTAAGACCTGTCCCGGGCAATAGGGGCAGGCCGGGTTGACGAACACCGTGACCCGGCGCGGGTCTTTGAGGGTCGCCAACCGCTTTTTCGAGGCTTCGGACAGGCCGCTTTGCCGGGCCGAGACGCGCAAGAGGACTTCCATGAAGGTGCGCACCTCTTCGCCAAGCGGCGCCCCCAGGTAACGGATGGACAGATCGTCCGGGGAAAACAACAGGGTGGGGGAGAAGTCCGCGCCCCGGGTTTTGGCGGCGGCATCGGACAGGTCAAAGGTCTTCACCTGGATGCGGCCGTCCAGGCGCGACAGGTCGCGAAGGAACTTCAGGAGATAGTCGTTGTAGGGCGCATTGTGGTCCGGCGCGGTGAAGACCTCAAGGGCCACGGGACCGGACAGTTTCTCGAAAAGCCGGACCACGTCGCGCCGTGTGTCCTCGGGCAGAAACCAGTCGTCGCCCGGGGCGGGGTCGGATGTGCCCGGCGCGGTGCGGGCGGGTTGGTCTGCGGCCGGGGGGCTTTGGGAAGGCGCGTTCTCCTCGGACGTCTTGCCGGAAAACGGACTCATGGGCGGCTCCTTGTGCTGCGGGCGGTGCGGGGTGGGAATGTCGGACGATGGCCTGATATAGCCCAGAACGTGGCGGCGGGCAAACCGGCGGCGGCCGGAAGGGCCTCCGCAATCAGCGGGTGCCGGGCACGGTTGCAAAAACCGTCTGGAAGGGATAGATATTCTCCATAAGTCTTCAGATTTGTTTGCATCAGGCCGTATCGGCATTATAGTTACAAACGACGTTTCAAGCCGCCCGGGTTGTCAAGGTTGACGGGCGGCGGGATGGTCCACCGGGGTCTTTTTCCGGCGGCCCGGCCCCGGATGGTTCCATGCGGTTCCACAGGAGGGGGTTGCCGTCCATGCGATTTCGCCGACTCTGGTCCCTCAGGCTTCGCGACCAACTGGTCATCCTGGTCATGCTGGTGCTGCTTCCGGCCCTGGCCCTGGCCGTGTATTCCGGCGTGCAGCAGCGCCAGGCGGCCGTCGAGGAGTCCAAGCAGCACATCGTGGGCCTGGTGCGGTTGTTCGCCCATGAGCAGGCCCGCCTGATGGACACCACCCGGCACGTCCTTAACACCCTGTCCCACATTCCCGAAATCAGGGCCCGAGATGTGGCCGCGACGGATCGCATTCTGGCGGAGCTCCATGGCCACATGCCGTTTTATACCACGCTTGTGGCCGTGAACCCCTCGGGCGAGGTCTTCGGATGCGCCCTCCCTGGAACCAAGCCCATAAACGTGGCCGACCGGGAGTGGTTCGCCCAGGCTAACAAGACCAAGGCGTTCACCGTGGGCCGTTTCCTGGTCAGCCGCTCGGCGCACAAGGCCTCGCTGCCCATGGCCTTCCCGGTCCTGGACGCCCGGGGACAGGTGGATCTCATCCTGGGCGCGGCCCTGGACCTGGCCTATTACGGCAGCGTCTACGCCAAGATCAGCCTGCCTCCCGACGCCACCCTGACCCTGGCCGACGCCGGGGGCACGGTCCTTTTTCGCAATCAGGGCGTGGCGGACTGGGTGGGCAAACCCCTGCCCGAACATCTCCAGACGCAGATCGCCAATGGCGAGGAAGAGGGCACCTTTACGGCGGTGAGCCCCGGGGGCGTCCCGCGCATCTATGCCTACAAGCATCTGGCTGCCGGGGATGGCGAGGACAAGGGCTGGTTCATGACGGCCATCGTGGGCATTCCCGAGGCCCAGGCCCTGGAGAAGCCCCGGCGGATTCTGGAGCAGCATGTGGGCGGGCTGATCCTGGTGGCGGCCTTGGCCCTGGCCGGGGCCTGGCTTTTCGCCCGCCGCGCCATCCTCGATCCGCTTACGGCCCTGACCCAGGCGGCGGAACGGGTCAAGGACGGCGACGCCACCGCCAGGACCGGCATCCGGATCGGCGGGGAGCTCGGCGCCCTGGCCCGGGATTTCGACGACATGGCCGAGGCCCTGGCCCGTCGCGAGCAGGAGCGTGATGCCGCGAAAAAGGAGCTTGAGCGGCAATACGCTTTTGTGAGCACCCTGGTCGAGGCCGCCCCCATCCCCATCTATCACAAGGACCGTTCGGGTCGGTTCGTGAGCTGTAACCGGGCCTTTGCCGAATTTGCAGGCAGGGATGCGGCGGACATCATCGGGCATACCTGTTTCGAAATCTTTCCGCCGGAGGTCGCCGCCCAAAACGCCGCCAATGATGAGGAGCTCATGCTCCGTGGGGAACGACTGGAGTATGAGGCCGTGGCCTGGTCCGCCTCTGGCGGGGAACTCCAGGTGATTTTCCACAAGGCCGCCTACCGTGACCACACCGGCCAGGTGGCCGGACTGGTGGGCATTCTGGTGGACATCACGCCGCTGAAAACGGCCCAGGACGACCTTGTGGCGGCCAAGGAAAAGGCCGAGCAGGCCAGCCGGAGCAAAAGCGATTTCCTGGCCAGCATGAGCCATGAGATCCGCACGCCCTTAAACGGCGTTTTGGGCATGCTGCAGATCCTTCTGGCGGAGGTCGTGGAGCCCCGGCACCGGGAATATCTGGATGCGGCCATGGGCGCGGCCCGCTCGCTGTTGCAGGTTATCGGCGAGGTGTTGGATTTTTCCAAGATCGAGGCCGGGAGACTGGAGATGTCCATGAAGGACTTCCGCCCAGCCGCCCTGATCGAGTCGGTCCAGGGCCTTTTCGGCGTGCAGACCGAGGCCCGGGGGCTGACCTTGTCCTGCGAACTGTCGCCGGAGACGCCCCCCTGGGTGCGCGGGGATGAGCAGCGCCTCAAGCAGATTCTTTTCAATCTGGTGGGCAACGCCCTCAAGTTCACGGACACGGGGGGCGTGCGGGTGCGTCTTGCCCGTGTCGCCGCCGAGGAGGCCCCGGACGAGACGGTGCTCGATCTGATTGTGGAGGATACGGGCGTGGGCATTGCCGCCGAGGCCCAGGCCCGCATTTTCGAGCCGTTCCGGCAGGCGGGGGATTCCTTTGAGCGCCGCAGTCAGGGAACGGGGCTGGGTCTGGTCATCGTCCGGCGGCTGGCCGAGGCCATGGGGGGCTTTGTCCATCTGTACAGCCGGGAGGGGGAGGGCGCCCGGTTCACCGTGCGGGTGCGCCTGGGGCGCTCGGCGATGACGGATTCCGATCCCCAGGCGGCGACGGCGTGGGACAGTACCGTGGGGCCGGGAGAAGGTCGTCGGCCGCTGCCCGCCATGGCCCCGCCGGAAGGGGCGGACGAGGGCCGGGAGGAGAGGCGTGGGAAGGACATGGACGCGGCTGTGGAGGGAAACGTCACCGGGCTTCGGGTGTTGGTGGTGGAGGACGACCACCTCAACCGGTTGACGGCGGTCAAGCTTTTGGAACGTCTGGGGTGCGTGGTCGAGGGGGTTGTGGGTGGCGAGGAGGCCTTGTCGCTTTTGGAGGGAAAGACCTTCGACGCCGTGCTCATGGACATCCAGATGCCGGGCATGGACGGCATGGAGACCACCAGGCGCATCCGGAATTTCGGGCGGCCGGAGGTATCCGGCCTGTTTGTGGCTGCGGTCACGGCCCATGCCCTCAAGGGGGACCGGGAGGTGTTTTTGCGTGCGGGCATGGACGATTACATATCCAAGCCCGTGGATGTCGCTGAATTATCGGCCATGCTGATTCGGGTCATGCAGCGCCGGGCATCGTCTTGACCATGTCTCGCGTGTCGTCTATCGTGTCGTAAATGTCTTATGCATGTGGCGCGTTTCGCGCCGTCCGGCGTTTACCTTGTCTCACCGCCGATTGAATTCATTCAAGAGTGTTTGTTTCGCGTCGCCAGCAGTGCGCAGATACGTTCGCCGGTCAACGTCGTCCGTTGCCGTGGAGTCCCTTTCTCCAGGCAGGATGCGTGTTGGCCCCGCGATGTATGGTGGAGACGGCAGCGGCGGCGCGATTCCTGGAAGACTGGCGATGACCATAAGCGAAAAGACAAACGGACAGCCCCCGGGGCTCGATATCCCGGTGGGAGCCAAACTGTCCTTGGAAGTCCTGGGTATCGAGGAGAAGCTTTCGTCGGCGCTTGTCGGCTATGCCAAGGGAAAATACCTTGTCGGGCAACTGCCTTCCCTGGCCGAAGGCAACCGGGACATGCTGTTCCAGTATTTATATTCCGGAAATCCGGTCACCGTGCGCTATCTGAAATCCGGGGCGGTGTTCGGGTTTCGCTGTGAGATCATCAAGTATCTGTTTTCTCCCTTTCCCCTGCTTTTCATGACCTACCCTCTGCGGGTGGAGAGCTTCAACCTGCGCCGCCACAAGCGCATCCCGTGTCTTTTGCCCGTGAGCGCCATGATCAAGGAGGCCACCTATTCCGGATTGATGACCGACCTGAGCCTGTCGGGATGCGGGGTGGGGCTGACGATCATGCGCAAGTACCAGCCCGCCATCGGAGTGGATGACCGGGTGCTGCTTCGCTGTTCCGTGTTCGGCGATCAGGATCAAAACAATCTGCACTGCCTGATCAAGCGGGCCGCCTCGGACGTGGGGAAGCTCGAACTGGGGTTGAAATTCACCGAATTGCCCGAAGCCTCCCGCCAGGGGATCGTCAGTTACATCCAAAGCGCCGCCGTCATCCTTGATTGACGCCGCCATTGTCCAGTGCCTCGGCTCGTCGACGCCGCCATCCCTGAGATTGAGCGTCCCTTTTGCCCTGGGCCGGATGCCGGATCAGGCCCAGGGACGCCCCGGCTCGTCGCCCGTGTGGGCCGTGGCCTGTCTCGGAAGATGGCGGGCGGCTGTCCGCCATCCTGCCGCCTACGGACTGCCTCAGCCAGGCAGAACATCTGTATGATACGGATGGTCGCCTGGATCATGGTCCTTATTCAGCGATAGATTGCCGAATTTGACTGAAAAATCACTAGGTCTTGCCATATGAAATGAGAATGGAGCATTTTGTGTAGGAACTCCATCGTTTTACAAGCATATTTCTTTATACTGATGGAGTGCTAAGAAGTATTTAAACGTGTTACCAGATGTTATTTTTCTTGAGATTGTTCTTTGGTCGTCATATGTCATCCGCCTCGACGCAGCCGTTTGCGGCAGATAATGCAGCATTATACGAAATAATGTGCAAAGATATAATTCATATGACAAGAAAATTGTTATGAGGATGGCCTTGGTGGAGAGAACGGAAAAATACATCATGAAGCCGATGTTTCTTTTTGTCGACGATGAAAAAAGCGTTTTGAACGCCATCCAGTATGTTCTTCAGCCCAGGGAACACGAATGGGACATGATATTTACGACGGATAGCATGGAAGCCTTGGATTTGATCAGGAAAATGTTCGAGGCCGGGTCAGGGGGGGCAGGATGCGCCAGAGAGTTCGCGATAGTCGTGTCCGATGTTCAGATGCCTGGGATAAACGGGATCGAATTTTTCGAGGTGCTTCATACCATTTTTCCGGACACCGTACGCATTTTATTGACGGGAAACACGGATTCCGGTTTTGCGATTCGGGCGATCAATGAAGGAAAAGTTCATCGGTATCTTTTGAAATCATGCATCATTGATGAATTGATTCCGGAAATGGATTCTGCCTATCGGGAGTATCTCCGGGTGAAGGCGCTACGGGAAGAGGCTTATGCCGCCAAGCGGGCGAAAGCTGTTTTTCTGGACACCATGACCCATGAGATACGTACCCCGCTCAACGGCGTCATGGGCATGTTGCAGCTCCTGAAAGAGACCGGCCTCACCTCGGAGCAGATGGAATATGTCCAGGGTGCCCTGGAGTCCTCCCGGCGAGTGGCCAAGCTGTTCAACGATGTTCTCAGCTTATCCCGCTTCGACTCGGGCCGGGAGGAAACGCCTGACGTGGCCTTTCATATAGGCGACGTGATGCAGCATCTCAATGACGCCCTGTCGGGAAAGGCGAAATCCAAAGGAGTGGCGTTCACCTGCACCGTCGACGAGAGGATTCCAAAGCGGGTTTACGGGAAGGAGAGCCTCCTGAGGCAGGTGCTCCACCATCTGGCGGAGAACGCCGTGAAGTTCACCGACTCCGGGGCCGTGGCGATTTCCGCGACATGGCTGCCGCATGCAGCGCCACGATCCTGCCGGATTTTGTTCGTGATCGAGGATAGCGGGTGCGGCATCCCGGATGAAAAGCTCCTCGACATCTTCCAGCCGTTCACCCAGGTGGACGACTCCTACATCCGGCCTCGGGAGGGGGCGGGGCTTGGCCTGTCCCTCGTGCAAAAATTGCTGAAGATCATGGATGCCTCCGGCCTTGCGGTTGAAAACGGACCAAGCGGCGTCACGGCGTATCTTTCCGCAGCCTTTCGCATTCCGGAACACCCCCTTCCGCACGGCTCAGCCGTTGCGCCGTCAGGAGGCGCGTCTTTGGCGGCGGGAAGGATTCTTTTGGTCGCACGTGAGGTGCATGCCGTGCGGCGCATCAAAAAAGCGCTCCTGCTGCACGGTTTCGATGTGGATGCCGCCGTGGACGGCAACGCGGGCCTGCGCCGACTGTCCACAAACGACTACGACCTTGTGGTCCTGGACCTGCCCTTGCCGGATATCGATGGCCAGGAGGTCGCCAGGATCATCCGGACCTCGCCGGGATTGGCGGCAAAGGCCCATCTCCCCATTGTCGGGTTGTCGAGCGCACCCGAGAAGCGGCAGAAGGCGGCAACCCGCGAGCGGGGACTCGACGCGGTTGTTTCGAAGTCCCTAGATGCCTCCGTGCTTGTGGACACGATCAAAACGCTCATGGCGAGGGCATAACCCTCCGCATGCCGGAGCCACCACCTCGCGTGGGGTGCTGCGGTTTTTTCCGTGCCGCTACTCGAACAACAGCAGTATGTTTGCCGCCGGATTGGCCGAGGGCTGCGGATCAAGAATGAATGCAGCCAGTCCCGACCGCGCCACCCCGTCATAGGTGGTGAAATCCCCTCCGATCACCCCTCGTGTCAGTCCCACCCGGCGGATGACCCGGGCCCTGGCCGTGACCCCATCGTCCGGGTCGAATCCGGCGTCCAGGGCGCCGGTGGCGGTTGTCCTGGCCAGTCGAGCCCGGTTGACATCGTTGTACTTCGTGAATCCTCCGGCGAAAAGTATCTGTCCATTGGGTTCAAGCGAGAGGGAATCGACATACGTCAGGGATATGGCCCCGGTCGTGGACTCAAAGGGGTCCAAGGCCCCGGTCGTGGTGAACCGGGCCAGTCCACGGCGTTGCGGCCGGTTGAAACTGCCGTCGATGATCTCCCCGAAATCACCGCAGATGATTGACTTGCCGTCGGATTGCACCCCGATTTCGCGCACCGTGCCGTTGGGGATGACCACGCCTGCCGACGGCGTGGTGGGGGCGAAGGCCGGGTCGATGGCCCCGGCGCCGGTGACGCGGGTGAAAAATCCCCGGGCCAGGCCGTCGTAGGTGACGTAGCCGCCCACGTAGTATTTCCCAGAGCTTTCGGCCAGGGCGTAGGTGGCCAGGCCTGTGCCGCTGGTGATCGTGATCTGGGGCGTGAAGGCGGCGTCGAGGCCGCCTTCGGTGTTGAGGCGGGCCAGGGGACTGCGCTCCTGTCCGGCGATCTTGCGCACATGGCCGCCAATCAGCACCTGATTCCCCGCCAGGGGCAAGACGGCGTAGACCGGGGCGGGCGAGTTGTCGTTTCGGGTCACTATGGGGGCAAAGGCCGTATCCACTGCCCCGGCGGCGGTGAACCGGGCCAGGCCGCCCAGGGGCCGTGTGGCCGCACCGACCAGGTCGCCTGCGGCAAAGACCAGGCCGTCCGAGCGGAGGGCCACATCGTGGACCACGCCGTCCGGACCAAGCCCGGCCGAGAACGTCGTGTCCACAGCGCCATCCCGGGTCAGCCGGGCCAGATTGGGCGACCAGACCCCGCCAAACCAGTTGAAGTTGCCGCCAATGAGGATTTTTCCGTCGGGCTGTGTCGCCAGATCGTTTACGGTCACGGTCCCCGAGGCGTTTCCGGAAGGATTGAAATTGGCGAACGTGCCAAGCAGCGTGCCGCCTGAGGAAATGACAGCCAGCCCCCCGCGGGTTTGTCCGTTGAAGGTTGTGAATCCCCCGGTGAGGGCGATACCCACGCTCGTCAGGTTCCTGATGGCGAGGATGGGGGCGTTGGCCCCCGAGCCGACGGCAAAGGAGGTGTCCACGGCCCCGGTGGCGAGGAGATGCACAATGCGGTTGCAGGCCGTCCCGCCAAACGAGGTGAAGGCCCCGACCAGGATCAAGGAGTCGTCGTCAAGGCGCAAGGCCCCGGTCACGTCGCCGTTTGGCCCGGCGCCGATGTTGAACGTGGCGTCAACCGTTCCGTTGCTGTTTATGCGCATGACCCGGTTGGACGACAGGCCAAAGGCCTTGGTGAAGTTGCCCACCACATAGGACTTGTTGTTTGCGGCCGAAAGGACGGCCAGTATGGGGCCGTCGTTGGACCCGCCGTCGGCTTCGTTGGTGATGACCGCCCCGGCGTTGGTCAGCGTCGTGCGCCAGTTGATCTGGGTGGTGGTCCCGGAATTGAAGGCCCCGGCGACCGTGAGCCGGTTGGGATAGGTTGGGTTGGCGGAGTCGACGGCCAGTCCGGTGACATAGGCCCGAGGCCCGTTGAACACCGGATAGCCTCCATCGGCGAATCCGTTGTCCTGGATACGGATCAAGTGCCGGGTGGGGTCCGTGGCTACCTGGGCCAGTTGCAGCCCCACGCCGCCGCACAGCACCTGGTCGTCAGACTGCACGGCCAGGGCGTTGATGATTCCCTGTCCGGCGAAGGCCGACCAGAAGGAGTTGTCCAGCGCCCCGGATGCGGACAAAAGGGCCAGATCGCGGTAGGTCGAGCCTCCTGCGAGAACCGAAAAGTCGCCGCCGACGAGGAATTTGTCGTCGCTGCGCCGGACAACGGCCCGTATTTCTCCGGAAAAGGCCGGAGGGGCGAAAGAGGTATCCACGTTGCCTGTGGAATTGACGCGTACAATACCTACGTAACTCGACCCATTGACGGTCAAGAAGGACCCATAAACGATGAAAGATGTGGAGGATTCCTGGTAAATGCCGTATATTACGGATTTATTCTGAGCCCCAAGACCGATATCGAAGTCTGGATCAAGGGCGCCAGGTGTTGCTGAGGCCATGCTCTGCACAGGTAAATTCGACAATATAAATAAAAATATGAACAGCAGAAAGAATTTTTTGATATGAAATGAGGTGTCGAAGATTGTGCAAACACTTTGCATGGCGGACCTCCTGCTGCAATCTCAGCGATGACTGGGATTTCGACATGGAATGTGCGTGGGGATGATATCATTTGTATGTTCATTACTATGGAAGAGTGCTGGGACGTGCAAGATAAAAGAGAGAGAATTTTTTCTTTCATAAAATAGGGGACATTGATGCCGTCGTGCGGGTCGGGGACGGGAATTCACGGGACCGGGGCTGCGCTGGGGGCCAACCCGGCATCTCCTCTTGCCGCGCCCCTCTCCCGGGGCTAAAGTCGCCACGACCGGTTTGGCGCGCCGAGCCCGGTGGCGACGGCGACGCACAGGTGCAAGGAGCGTTTTGTGGCGGCCTCGAAAAAAGACAGGTTTGACGTCATCATCGTCGGGGCCGGGCCGGCGGGCCTCTTTTGCGCCTACTGGCTGGCCGAATACGGCAATCTGCGCATCCTGGTCCTGGACAAGGGGCAGGGGCCGCGCCAGCGCAAGTGTCCCATCGCCGGTCGGCAGGGGGCGGAATGCATGCACTGTTCGCCCTGCAACATCTTGTCGGGCGTGGGCGGGGCCGGGCTTTTTTCCGACGGCAAGCTCAATTTCATCCACATCCTGGGCAAGACCGACCTGACCCAGTTTCTGCCCGGCCCCGAGGCCATGGCCCTTATCGAGGAGACCGAGGCCGTGTTCACCCGGTTCGGCATGGACGGCCCGGTCTATCCCACGGACATGGGGCAGGCCCGGGAGATTCGGCGGGGCGCCCGCCGCCAGGGCCTGGATCTTTTGCTCATCCGCCAGAAACACCTGGGCAGCGACCATCTTCCCGGCCTGATCGCGGGCATGGCCGACCACATCGCCTCGCGCGGGGTGACCTTTCACACCGGCCAGGAGGTGGCCGGGGTCGTGGTCGAGGACGGCCGGGTGCGCGGCGTCACGACGGCCAAAGGGACGTACCAGGCCGAGGCCGTGGTTCTGGCTCCGGGCCGGGTGGGCGCGGAGTGGATGGGGCGGGTGGCCAAGACGCTGGGGCTGCCCGTGTCCCAGCGGGGCATCGAGGTGGGGGTCCGGGTGGAGGTCCACAACGACATCATGGACGATCTGACCAGCGTCATCTACGACCCCACCTTTTTCATCCGCACCGACCGCCATGACGACCTGACCCGCACCTTTTGCACCAACCGGGGCGGTTTCGTGGCCCTGGAGAACTACCAGGATTTCGTGTGCGTCAACGGCCACGCCTACCGGGACAGAAAGTCCGACAACACCAATTTCGCCTTTTTGTCCAAGGTGGTCCTGACCGAGCCGGTTACTGACAACCAGGCCTACGGCGAGTCCATCGGCCGTCTGGCCTCAATCATCGGCGGCGGCAAGCCCATCCTGCAACGCTTCGGGGATCTGCGCCGGGGGCGGCGCTCCACCTGGGCCAAGGTCAAGGCCGGATATCTCCAGCCGACCATGACCGACGTGGTCTGCGGGGACGTGTCCATGGCCCTGCCAGGGCGGATCATGACCAATCTGCGCGAAGGGCTGACGAAGCTCAATCAGGTGGTGCCCGGGGTGACCAACGACGAAACCCTGCTGTACGCCCCGGAGATCAAGTTCTTCGCCACCCAGGTGGGAACCACGAAGGAGCTGGAGACGGCGGTGGCCGGGCTCTTCGTGGCCGGAGACGGCCCGGGGGTGGCCGGGAACATCGTGTCTGCGGCGGCCACGGGCCTTATTCCGGCCAAGGCCATCCTGGCCCGGCTTGCGGCGAGTCCTGGACGTTGAGGCGCCTGGATTTGAAAAACAACACATGGACGGAAGTATTTTTTCTTCATACATGCTGGCGTATCGTCTCGGGGGCGCAACACGAGCGGCGCAAGCGGACACAGCGTCCTTTGCGGCCAGGCGGGGGATTATTCCCGCCGCCCGGAAACGCCGCCTGCGGGCGGAAGCGACCAACGGAGAGCGCGACATGAAGTACATCATCTTCGAGGATTTTTCCGGCAAGCCCGTGCCCATGATCTTCCCGCATCGCATCGAGTTTGAAGAGATGCGCGAGCAGATGCCCTACGGCCCGGCCATCTCGGCCGGGACGGTGAAGATGGCCGGGGGGAGCTTCGTGTGCCAGGGCGAGGCCAGGGAGCTGGGTGTGGCCTCGCGGCCCGTGGACGCGCAGATCATTGCCGATCATTTTCGGGACGCCTAGGGTCGCCTTCGCTCCTTTCCGTGAGGGTTTAGCAAGCAGCAGCGCCTTGAATGTCTGTTTTTTTCTTCACCTGGGGCGGCCTTGCGGGCAACCAGATCCCTGCCGTTTCCGTGGACCGCCGCCGGTGCGCTGCGCCCGGGAGGCCGTCCACGGCGGCCACGGGCCAGTATTCGGGACATCGTGAGGAGGGCGCACCCGGGGTGGTCGAGCGCATGGTCGTGGGCCTGACGCACCCGGGGTGTTCGCGCGCCTAGCCGTGGGCCTGGCGTATCCGGGGTGTTCGAGGGTCTGAGCGTTGACTGGGACTTTCCATGGAAGACTCGGAAAGGCCGGGAGTCCCCTGTTACATGGGGAGGCGTTTGTCCATTAGGCCGCGCCTCCCTCAGATGCGGTTTTCGCAGCCTTCAAGTACGTATCCTGTAAAATGTACATGCGTACCGCATCAGTATATTTCCCATTGCTGAAGAACTCTTCGACAAGGTGTCCCTCTTCGAGGAAACCGCATTCTTTATAAATATGGATGGCCTTGTCGTTGTCAGTGGCTGCTTGCAGATATATCTTATGCAGATTCAGGATGCTGAAGGAATAGTCCAAGGCCTTGTTGACCAGGTCGCGGGCAAATCCCCGGCCTTGGTGTTCCGGGGTGATGATGATTTGAAATTCAGCGCTTCGGTGGATGGAATTGATTTCGATGAGCTCGACGAGCCCCACGGGTTCCTTGTCGGCGGTTTCGGCGATGAATCGGCGCTCCGCATTGTCGTGAATGTGCTTGTTGTACAGTTCTTCAAGTTCATCAAAGGATTCGTAGGGCTCCTCGAACCAGTACGACATGATGTTCCGGTTGTTGTTGAGATGGTGCACAAAGCGCAGATCGCTTCGCTCCAGGGCGCGCAATTTGAGTTTCGGTTTCATTTTACGCCTCGGTTCAAGAGTGATTCCGGTGAGATGAAATGTCGCTCAAGGGGATTGTCCAGAGTCGGTGAGGCGGCGCATCCCCCTGGCCTGACGCCATGTCCCTTTCTTGAAGCACAAAATGGGTGTCCGCACAAGCGGCCAGAGGGTTCGGGACAGGGCCGGACGAAGGAGATGAAATGATGCCGTGTGGAAAAGACCCCGCGTCTTCGGTGACGGGCGGCGGGCGGCGGGAAAACCGGTCCCTGGCGCGCGGGGGGCGGCGTTTTGCCCGGCTGGCGCTGTGGGCGTTCGCCACCTTGACGATTCTGGCGGGGACGGCCCTGGCCCAGCCTCCGGCCCAGCCCCTGGCCCAGCCTCCGGTTCCCGTGCCGGACCAGGAGCAGACCATGGCCCAACCCCTGCCCCAGGCGGCGCGTCCCGGGCCGTCCCCGGCCCAGGCGGATCGCTGGCTGGCCAGCTATAGGGGCTGCATCGAGCGCAATGTGGCCGGGCTGGCGGCCCTTGGCGGCGACGTGCGGCAGGTGGCTGAGACGGCTTATGGGGCGTGCCAGCATATGGAGGCCATGGCCGGGGTTCCCGCCGGGCGTCGCGAGGCCTTGGAGCAGGCGGCCTGGAGCTATGCCGTGCAGGCGGCCCTGCGCCGCATGGAGGAGCAGGGCGCGGGCGGCCTTGCTCCCTGATTCCCCGGACATGCGGGCGGCATTGGAGCAGGCGGCCCTGCGCCGCATGGAGGAGCCGGGCGGGGTACGGCTTCCCGTGATCTCCGAAAAACGGCGCGCGGCCGGTCCCCAAGGCCGGGAAAACGGTTCATTCCCCGTCCGGGCTGGTGTCTCTGGGAACATGTTGCGCGGCCAGGGCGGTCACCTTCTCCACGGCCGCGAGCATCTTGGAGGCGATCCTGAACCCGGGATTGATGGCCAGGGCCTTGCGCAGAAACTCGCCCGCGCCCGGATAGTCCTCGGATTCGAAATGGATGCGGGCCATGTTGAACAGCAGATGCTCGTCGTCCGGATTTAAGGTTACCGCCTTGCGGTAATAGGTCAGCGCCTTGTCCAGCATTCCCGACTTGCGCATGCGGATGCCGAATTCGTTGAACAGGTGGACGTGCTCGGGTTCGAAGGCCAGATCCAGCGACATGATCTTGTTGAAGATGTCCCCGGCCTCGCCCGTGAGTCCCCCCTCCAGATAGGTGATGCCCAGACTGAAGATGGCCCGGATGTTTTCGGCGTCCACGACCAGCACGTTTTTAAACGACGCCTCGGCCTTCTCCAGGCGGCCTGCCGCCAGATGCCGGTCGCCTTTTTTTAATTCCCTGGCCACGGCGTCCAGGGCCGGTTTGACCTTGTTGTAATAGATCAGCGGTTCCGGCCGGAATCGCTTGATGAACATGGCTTGATCGATGGGCGTTTTCTCCCCGGCCGGGAGGAAGGAGGCGCTTAGCGGCTGGATGGCGATGCCGCCGTCCGGCGTGCGCTGGGCGTAATAGTAGATGCTGCGTTCCACGGTCCTGGCCGTGTCGCCCGTGCCGATTTTCGACTGCTCCCTGTCCGAGACGGCGACCTGGAAGGCGGCTTCGTCGGCTTTGCTGTCCATGTGAGTCCTTGATTCGTATGGGGTTGCAAAGGCGCGGCGCCGCAGCGTGCCGGGCGTGGGGCGGCCGGACGGGTAACGTGTGCATTCTCCTATCAGGATTATAAAAAGAAGTGAACGAGCATCGGATGGCGATACGTCACCGATCCTTCGCCCGCCAGGGCGAAGGTTGCGCGGGGTCAAGGAGGACACTGTCCCCTGGTGGCGGGGGGCGCGGGGGGAGGCGAAGCCTCCCCCCGCACACGTCCTACGGCGTCAGTCCCAGGGCCGTGCGCTTGGCCCGCACCCGGGCGTCGATCAATTCCGCAGCCTTGACCGGGTCGCCCTCCACGGCGAACGTGGCCCCGACCACCCCTTCAAGGCCCGACACGGCCAGATCGGTCACGGCCTTGCTGCCCAGGATCGGCGGGGCCAGCCCAAGGACCGTGAACACCCCGCTGGCCACGGCGTACAGGCCGATGGTGGCGGCCTTTTCCGAATACCATTCCGGCGCGGCCGCAGCCACGGGCAGATCCGCGATGTCAACGCCCAGGGCGTCGGCCAGCATGCCGCACAGTTGGATGATGCGGGAGTTGTCCACGCAGCTTCCCATGTGCAGGACCGGCGGGATGCCCAGGGCCTTGCACACGGCCGACAGCCCGGGCCCGGCCAGATCGGCGGCCGAGGGCATGAGCAAGCCCTGCTTTCCGGCGGACACGGTGACGCAGCCCGTGACCAGGACCAGCAGGTCGCGCTTGATGCATTCCCGGATCAGGTTGGAATTTTGGTAGTCGTGCTTCACCTTGGGGTTGTTGCAGCCCACCACGGCCACGGCTCCGCGAATCTGCCCGGCCTTTATCGCGTCGAGAAGCGGCCCGGCCGTGCCGCCCAGGGCCGAAAGGATCGCCTCATTGGAGAAGCCGGTCATGATGTCCACGGGTTCGCCCGGGATGTCCACCCGGCCCTGGTCCCGGGCGGTGAACCGCTCGATGGCCAGCTCCACGACCTCGATG
>Ga0209467_1001488_pt1 | contig 20236 bp, 12 predicted proteins | sample Higcelwee11metaG_FD_187175 | JGI IMG/M metagenome (GOLD analysis project Ga0209467, IMG submission 187175) | Freshwater pond sediment microbial communities from the University of Edinburgh, under environmental carbon perturbations - High... | ecosystem: Environmental > Aquatic > Freshwater >...
CCAGCCGGACCCAGGTCCAGTGGGCGTCGATCATCGACACCAACAAGCTCAGCGTCACCTCCTCGGGTGCGGTCGGCAAGTTGGCTTTGGCGATCGACCATATCGCCAACTCCAGGGCGTCCTTGGGATCGCAGCAGAAGCGCATGGAGCAGACCCGCTCCGCGTTGCTGAGCTACGAGGACAACATCAGGGCTGCTGAGAGCAAGATCCGCGACATCGACATGGCCAGCGAGTCCACGACTTTCACCAAGTACCAGGTGTTGAGCCAGGCTGGCAATGCCATGTTGGCCCAGGCCAACCAGTTGCCCAACCAGGTCCTCCAGCTGCTTGGCTGATGATGGCCGCTTAGGCGACGTTAAGGGCAGGCGCCTCTTCGGAGGCGCCTGTTTTTTGTGCGTCAGACCTGACCTGTGACTGGGGTGCGAGTTCCCAACGCGCCGAGGCGGGGAAATCGGCCCACTTTATTTCCGGCCACTAGTTTTTCGTCCGTCCCGTGGCTAGAATCATTTGCGAACAGGGGAGCTAGCCATACTATGAAAACATTGTATTTGATCCGCCATGCCAAATCCAGCCGGGACGAGGATTGCGAGGATTTCGAGAGGCCATTGGCGCACCGGGGCGAGACGGACGCCGCGTTCATGGCCAAGCGCCTGATGTCGGGGCGGGTGGTCCCCTGTGTGATGCTCAGCAGTCCCGCGGCCAGGGCGCTGGGCACTTGCCTGCTTTTCGCCAAGGAGCTTGAATACCAGGAGAAGCGCATCCTTACGGACGACCGTCTTTACGAGGCCGGAGCCGACGACTTGCTGGCGTCCGTCCGCGGTCTCTCCGACGCGTTCAAGGTGGCGTTGCTTTTCGGCCACAACCCCGGGGTCACGGATTTCGCCAAACTGCTGGTGGGCGATGGCGGTATTGGCGAGCTGCCCACCTGCGGCGTCTGCCGTCTCGAGCTCCGCGTCCACTCCTGGGCCGAGCTTAACGCGGGCGACGGCGAGCTGGTTGACTTTGACTATCCCAAACGCCATCCCGAGCGGCGCTAGCGGTCAGCGGCTTTCCAGCAGCCATTGGCGGGTTTCCCGGCGGTATTCCGTCGGGCTGGCGCCGAAGGCTTGCTTGAAGGTTTTGCTGAAATGGAAGACGTCGGGGTAGCCGACGCGTTCGCCGATTTCCGCCACTTGCAGCTCGGTCTGGAACAGCAGGAGCTGCGCTTGCCGCATCCGGACGCTCTTCAGATACGCCATGGGGGACATGCCCATGGCCTCCTTGAACACGTAGTGGAAGCGGGTGTCCGAGAGCGCCGCCAGCTTGGCGAGCTCATGCCTGTTGACGCGCCGGGACATGTTCCCCTCCATGTGTTTGAGCGTCGGCTCGAGCCGGTGGATGTCCATGAGCCTGCCGGTTGCCGCGTCGTTAATCGTCGATACCTCCGTCACCAAGCCGAGCAACTGGTTCGCCAAGCGTTGCCGTTTGGCCGCCCGCAGCACCAGTTCCCGTGGGGGGGAGGGCTCCCGTAGCGCCACGCCGAGCTCGCGGGTCGTCTCGGCTATCGCCTTGGCGGCTTCCCCTTTCACCAGGGGCGGCACCTTGAAGAAGCTCAAGACGTCCATGGCGTCGAAGACGGTGAATTGGATGTGGGCGTAATGGACCACGCCGCCGCCGGGGATCGCCACGGTATGGCGCACCCCTTTGGGCACGAGCAACGCCTCGCCCGGCTGGATGTAAACCCGGCCAATCCCTTCCACCTCGCTGTGGTAAAGTCCTTCGGTAGGACAGACGACCACGAGGAAGGGCAGGCGCCGCCATCCGGACTCCTCATGGCGGCACGGGTTGAAATCCTTGCCGCCCAGATATTCCCACGCGAACGACCGTTGCAACAAGGTCATGATCGCCGTCTCGTCTCCGGGCATGCCGAATCCTTTCGCAAAGAGTATAAATATACAAAGAGACGACGCCTGTTTCCATGTCGGGAGTGAAAAATATCCGTATGCTTGTTGGCGTGGGGGATTCAAGCCGGCGGGGGCGCGGCGTTGTCCAGGTTTAGGGCCTCGCGCATGGCTTTCTGGAGCGCGGCGGCCTGGAAGGGTTTGGCGACATAGCCGTCGAAGCCCTGTTCCAGGAACTTCTCGCGGTTGCCTTTGATGGCGTCGGCGGTGAGGGCGATGACCGGGGTGTGCGTGCCGCGGGCCTCCTCCACGGCGCGGATGGCGCGCAGCGCCTCCTCGCCGCCCATGACGGGCATGCGGATGTCCATCAGCGTTAGGTCGAAGTGGTTGGACTCCATGGCCGCCACCGCCTCCTCGCCGTTGGCCGCCACGTCGACTTCGTGTCCCATGCGGCGGAGCAGGTAGGTGGCGACCCGCGCGTTGATGGCGTTGTCCTCCACCAGGAGGACGCGTAGCGGCTCCCCCACCCAGGGGCTGGGTAGGCGGGGCTCGTCGCCGGAGTCGCCGGAGTTGTCCGGGGCGAGGGCGAAAGGGATGGTCAGGAGGAAGCGGCTGCCTTGTCCCAGGACGCTTTCCACGGCGATGGAGCCGCCCATCAAGGCGGCGAGGCGCTGGCAGATGGCCAGGCCGAGGCCGGTGCCGCCGAACTGTCGGCTTACGGAGCTGTCGGCTTGGACGAACGGGTCGAAAATCTTGTCGAGCGCCTCCGGGGAGATGCCGACGCCGGTGTCGTGGACGGCGATCTCTACGGTGGCGCCGTTCTCGCCGCAGGCGAGTTCCCGGACGGTGACCGTGACCGAGCCTTCATTGGTGAACTTGATGGCGTTGCCCAGCAAATTGAGCAGCAGTTGCTTGAGCCGGAGTTGGTCGCCCAGCAGCGCGTCCGGGAGCTTGTCGGGGAGGTCAATCCGGAGTTTCAGCCCTTTCTCCATGGCGCGTTGCTGCTGGGAGCGGACGCTGTTGGCGACGCAGTCGTGGAGGCTGAAGACGGCGTTCTCCAGGACGAGCTTGTCGGCCTCGATTTTGGAGAGGTCGAGGATGTCGTTGACCAGGGAGAGGAGGTTGTCGCCGGCTTGCATGATGGCGTCGGCGCATTCTTGCTGGTCCGGGCTGAGCTCGGTGTAGCCCAGGACCTGGGCCATGCCGATCAGGCTGTTGAGGGGGGTGCGGATCTCGTGGCTCATGTTGGCGAGGAACTCGCTCTTGGCGTGGTTGGCGGCTTGGGCCTCGTCCGCGAGGCGCTTGGCGTTGGCGTTGGCCTCCGTCAAGTCGAGGTTGGCTTGGCGCAACGCGGCCTCCGCCCGCTTGCGGGTGGTGATGTCGCGCCAGGCGACGTGGAGCTGCCGCTTGCCGCCATGCGTGATCGGGGTCAGGATGACCTCGGTGGTGAGGGGCTGGCCGTCGGAGCGGCGGTGTTCCCATTCGAAGACGTTCTCGCCCCGCGCGAAAGCGATCCGGAGCATCTCGCGTCCCTTCTCGTCCGAACGTTTGCCGTCGGGCTGGAATTCCGGCGAGATCGTTTCGGGGCTCAGTCCCACGAGTTGGGACGGGTCGTCCAGCCCCAGCATGTCCAGCGCGGCGCGGTTGCAGTCGACGAAACGGTCGTCCTCGATGATGCTGAAAGCCTCGGCGGAGTCCTCGAAAAGCTTGCGGAAGCGCCGTTCGCTCTCGACCAGTTCGGCGCTGCGTTCCCTGACGCGCATGTCCAGACTCAAGTTGCTGGCGCGCAGCCGCCCCAGGGCCAGGGCGATGTAATGCGGCGCCAGGCCCAGGCAGAGGATGACGACCGACAGATGGACGAAGTCCTGATTGCGCGCCACCAAGTTGCCGGCGGGGGCGAAGGCGATCATCCCCAGGACGGCCAGCACGATCATCGCCAACGCCAAGGCGCTGCCGGGCAGCTGATGGCGCACGGCGATGAAAATGGTGGCCAAACCCACCATGCTCACCAAGGACGGATAGGTGAAGGCCAGCGCCAACGGGATTGCGAGGAGGGCGGCGAGTTTGACCCCGAGCGTCAACGTCTCGGTCAGGCCGCGATGGCGGAACACCACGTACAACGGGGTGACGATGAACAGGCCGAGGATGCCTCCGCTGGTCACTTCCGCCACCTGCCCCGGCCAGGCGTGGAGGCCGGGCCAAGGCGCTCCGCTTAGCGTCTGCCAAGCCAGGGACATGGCCCAGACGGTGGCCGCGGGGGGGATCACGCAGCCTTTCCAGAAGAAGCGCGCCAAATCCTCGGGACGTTCCAGTTCCAGTGGCCCGCGGGACAGCAAGCGCCAGGCGAGCCAGGTTTGCAGGAATTCGAAACAGCCCAGCCCCAGCCCGTCGAGGCAGGCCGTCGCGGCGCCGGAACTCCAGTTGAACGAGGCCTTGCAGGCGAAGCCCGCCAGGAAAACCAGAGCCAGCCCTTTGCGGCCATACGCCAGCGCGGCCACCAGCCCGACCCCGGCGGGCAGCCAAACCACCGCCAAGTTAGCGCCGGTGGGCGCCGAAAGCCACAGGCAAAACCATGCCAGCCCCACGTAGAGGACGAACAACGTCACCATGCCTAGCCTAGCCATCGCACCACCTGTGACCGACGGAATGTTACACTGCACTAAGTATGTCACGTCCTCAGGTGGAAATCAAGTGTCGGCCTCTTTTCGTCTGTCGAACTATAGGCCCCTCAGTTTTCGGTCTCTGCGCCCCGGCGGAGATCCTCGATCAAGTCTTGGACATCCTCGAGTCCGGGCGAGAGGCGGATGACGCTGTCGCTCACCCCGAGCCGCTCCCGCTCCTCCCGCGGCACCGCGGCGTGCGACATCTTCGCCGGATAGGACAAAATGGCCTCGACCCCGCCCAAACTTACGGCCACCGCCCAAATCTTCACGGCCTTCATGATCCGCCGCGCCCGCTCCGGGCTGTCGGCCTTGAAAGAGAGGATGGCTCCCGGCCCGTCGGCTTGGCTCTCCAGGAGCTCGCGGCCGGGGTGTCCGGGCAGGCCGGGGTAGTAGACCTCCGCGGCCCAGGGCTGTTCCACCAGCCAGGACGCCAGGGCCTTGGCCGACTCCTGCTGGGCCTTCATCCGCGCGCCGAGCGTCTTGATCCCACGCAGCAACAGCCACGAGTCCTGCGGCCCCAGCACCGCCCCGAGCGTGTTCTGGGCGAAGTACACCGCGTGCCCCAGTTCCGGCGTGGCGGTGACCACCGCTCCGGCGATCAGGTCGCTGTGCCCTCCCAGGAACTTGGTGGCGCTGTGGACGACGATGTCCACGCCCAGCGCCAAGGGACGGCAGAGGTAGGGCGACATGAAGGTGTTGTCGAAGACCGACACCAAGCCATGCGCCTTGGCGAGCCGCGCGGCCCCGGCGATGTCGGTGATCTTCAGCAGCGGGTTGGAGGGCGACTCCAGGAACAGGACTTTGCTGGAAGGTTTGACGGCTCGTTCCACGGCGGCCAAGTCGGTGCTGTCCACGAAACTGCACGACACCCCGAAACGGGGCAGCAACTGGGAGAGCAGCCGGTGGCTGCCGCCGTAGAGCTGTTCGCAGGCGACGACATGGTCGCCTGCCCGCAGCACCGCCAACAAGGTCGAGCTGATCGCCGCCATGCCGGAGGCGAAGGCGAAGCCGTGGCTGCCGCGCTCCAACGCCGCTAGGGTGGATTCCAGCGCCTTGCGGGTGGGGTTGCCGGAACGGGAGTAGTCGAACGCCTGCCGGGTCTCGACATCTTCCTGGGCGTAGGTGGAGGCGTTGTAGATGGGGACGCTGAGGGCGCCGGTGACAGGGTCCCGGTCGGCCGCGGCGTGGAGCAATTCGGTGTCTTTCATGTGGTCTCCATGGCTTGACGCAAGTCGTCGACGAGGTCTTGGACGTCCTCGATGCCGACGGAAAGGCGCAGCAAGGTGTCGGTGATGCCGTTGCGTTCGCGGACGGCGGCGGGGATGTCCCCGTGCGTTTGCCGCGCGGGGTAGGTGATCAGGCTCTCGACTCCGCCGAGGCTCTCGGCGAAGCTGACGACTCTGACGTTGTTGATGATGGACGCCGCCAACGCGGCGTCCCGGACGGCGAAACTTAAGACCGCCCCCGCTCCGGAGGCCTGGTGGAAATGCGCCTCGGAGTCGGGATAGTGGACGGAGACGACCTCGGCGCGGTGCGCCAAAGTGTCGGCGATGATGGCGGCGTTGCGCTGGGCCCGCTCCATGCGGACGGCCAATGTCTTCAGACCGCGGATCACTAGCCAGCTGTCCTGAGGGCCGAGCGTCCCGCCCGTCGAGTTCTGGACGAAGCCGATCTGGCGGCAGAGTTCTTCGCCCTTGGCGACCACCAGGCCGCAGAGGACGTCGTTGTGGCCGCCGATGAACTTGGTGCCGCTGTGGACCACGATGTCGGCTCCGAGCTCAAGCGGGCGTTGGAGCAGCGGGGTCATCAAGGTGTTGTCCACGATGGTCAGCGCCCCGTGGGCGGCGGCGAGGGCAGCGGTCTCCCGGATGTCGGTCACCCGCATCAATGGGTTCGACGGCGTCTCGACGAAGACGGCCTTGGTCCGGCCGGGGCGGAGGGCGGCGGCGAGAGCGGCGAGGTCGGAGCTGTCGACGAAGCTGGCTTCCAGTCCGAAGCGGCTGAACACCTTGTCCAAGAGACGATAGGTGCCGCCATAGAGATCCTCGGAGAACACGAGATGGTCGCCGCTCTGGAAGAGGGTCATGACGGCGGTGATGGCCGCCATGCCCGAGGCGAAAGCGAAGCCACGGTCGCCGCGCTCCAACGCGGCGACGGTGTCCTCCAGCACTTTCCGGGTGGGGTTGGAGGTCCGGGAATAGTCGTACCCGGTGGACTCCCCCAGCGCCGGGTGGCGGAAGGTGGCCGTCTGGTAGATCGGGACGCTGAGCGCCCCGGTCGCCGGGTCGGTCCCGAGGCCCGCATGGGCGATGGCGGTCTCAAGTTTCATGGTGGCCTTGGCTATTTCTGGGGTTCGGGCTCGTCGAAGAGCCAAGTGCTCAGATAGCGCTCGCCGGAGTCCGGCAGCAACGCGACGATTAGTTTGCCGGCGTTCTCGGGGCGTTTGGCGAGCTGCAACGCGGCCCAGAGGGCGGCGCCGGAGGAGATGCCCACCAGGATGCCCTCGCGGCGGGCCAGCTCCCTGGCCACCGCCCCGGCGTCCTCCTCCTTCGCCTTGATGATCTCGTCGACCACCGCGGCGCCGTAGACGCCCGGCACGAAGCCCGCGCCGATGCCTTGGATCTTGTGCGGCCCGGGCGCTCCGCCGGAGAGCACCGGGGACCTCTCCGGCTCCACGGCGACGACCTTGACCGAGCTCTTGTGCTGCTTCAGCGCCTCGCCCACGCCGGTGACGGTGCCGCCGGTGCCCACTCCCGCCACGAAGATGTCGACCTTGCCCTCGGTGTCTTTCCAGATCTCCTCGGCGGTGGTTTTGCGGTGGATCTCGGGGTTGGCGGGGTTGTTGAACTGCTGCGGGATGAAAGAGTTAGGGGTTTGCGCGGCCAGCTCCTCGGCCTTGGCGACGGCTCCCTTCATGCCTTTGGCTCCCTCGGTGAGCACCAGCTCCGCGCCGAGAGCTTTGAGCAGTTTGCGCCGCTCCACGCTCATGGTGTCGGGCATGGTCAGGATCAGCCGGTATCCCTTCACCGCCGCCACGAACGCCAGGGCGACGCCGGTGTTGCCGCTGGTCGGCTCGATGATCACGGAGCTCTTGTTCAGCAGACCTTTGCGTTCGGCGTCCTCGACCATCGCCAGCCCGACACGGTCTTTCACGCTCGATTGCGGATTGAACGACTCCAACTTGACCACCACCGTCGCCTCGCCAGTGTCCAGCTTGTTGATGCGGACCAGGGGGGTGTTGCCGATAAGTTCAGTGATGTTGTTCGCGATGCTCATTTTAACCCTCGTTTTTGTCGCGCCGTTCCTTGACATCAACACACCAGTTCGCTCACGATGCGGAAGCATTTATATACCAGGGGGGCCGCATGAATTCAAGGCCCCAGCCGAAGCCATCTCCCAAAAACAACCTTTGTCACTCAGCGCTTTTTTGGCGGTCGCGGCATCCATGACTATTCTCGCCTCATGCAATCACTACCAATATGCTCTTGTTGGTATTGATTATAATGCGGGACGGCGGCCAATACAAGGGGGCAATGTGATTTTTCTTGGCGTCTGTCCGCGACGCCCACCTTAACCGGGCCTGGACGGCGACTTTGCCATTAACATGCGCCGCTGTACATTTGAGGATCAGCGAATTCAGCCTGGCGTGGCCGCCGCGCTGCCCCGGGACGGTTGGCTCCTGTCCGTCTTGGAGATGTCTAAAAAGTAGACATTTAATGATATTTATTTGTATTTCTTTTTCCGTCGCTGATTGACTTACGCCTGGTCTTGCCCTATAATAGTGGCGTAGTCAAAGCCGGGGAGGAAGCGTATATGGCGTCAACATTGTCCAAGTCGGATCAAGTGGAGAGGGCGTTGCTGGAGCTGGTCGCCCACCATCGGCGTCGGCAGGATGAGCCGCTGCCGACGGAGCTGGTGTTGGCGGAGCGGCTATCGGTCAGCCGCATGACGTTGCGGAAGGCCATGCGACGTCTGGTGCTCGACGGGGTTGTTGTCCGGAAGCAGGGCAGCGGGACGTTTCTGACTCCCGACGGGGCGGCCAAATCCAGGAGCAAGCAAGAGTTTTCCGCCGCCGCGAGCGTCCGGCCCTTCTCCGTCGGCGTGGCCTTCCCGACTTTCACGGACGACTATTTTCAGCGCATCGCCGACACTTGCGAGCATGAGCTGGCCGCGAACGGCGTCACGTCGGTGTTTCTGAAGGCGCGTCAAGGAGCAAGCTTTCTAGACCAGGTTTTGGACTTATACCGGCAAGGGGTGGATGGCATCGTGCTCAACGCCGCGGACACCGGTTTTTCGGCGCGGTTGAGGGAAGCAGCGCCAGGCCTGCGCGCCGTGTTCGTCAACGAGATCGTGGAGGGTGAGGACAGCGTCACCAGCGACGACGGCGACGGAGCCGCGCAAGTTGTACGTTACCTGGTCTCCTTGGGGCACAAACGGATCGCGCACCTGCACATGGCGTTGGACACCACCACAGGCCAGGCGCGGCTGGAGGGATATCGCCAGGCGATGCGCGAGTGCGGACTGGAAGAGGATATCCGCGTCGCGGAGGCGACTCTAGGGAGGAATGGCATGTGGGACTTGCTGAAGGACGGGCCGCCTCCCGAGGCGGTCTTCTGCGCCAACGACTACTCCGCCCAGGTGGCCCGGGAAACTTTGCGCGAAGCCGGGCTCAAGGTGCCGGAGGACGTCTCGTTGGTCGGCTACGGCAACGTGCGCTGTGGCATGGAGATGTCCCCGCCTCTGAGCAGTGTCGACCAACACCCGGCGCTCATCGGCTCCATCGCCGCGGACATCTTGCTCAAGCGCTTGCGCGGCTTTCAGTTGGAACGGCGGCTGACGCTAGTTCCGACATCCATCGTGTTCCGCGGCTCCTGCGCGCCGCGGATGGCAACGTTAAACGGAGGCAAACCATGAGACGTTCGGTAAAGAGTGGTTCCAGTTTTACCTTGGTGGAGCTGTTGGTGGTGATTTCCATCATCGCCATGCTGACGGCGTTGTTGCTGCCGGCGCTGGCCAAGGCGCGGGCGGAGGGTTTGCGCATCGCATGCGCTGGCAACATGAAACAGATCGGCCTAGCCATCCACGGCTACGCCGGCGACTACAACGACTTCATCCCGCCCGTTTTCTGCACCAACCCCTCAGGGTTCATCTGGCGGGGCGACTGGTTGCTCAAACTCGGGCCATACTTGGGCAAGGGCAACGATCCGCTCGACCGCTCGCAGGCTAGCTTCGACATGGTCGTCCCGGAACGGACCTCCCCGGCAGGAACATTCCTCTGCCCCGCCACCCGGCCAAACGCCACCTCCGGCCTCATGCGCTGGTCTTATGGCCCGACCGCCACCACAACAAGCGAGGTCGCCTTCAACAGCGGTAGCAAGGGGGGCTTCCAGATGTGGAACGACAAGATGCCCAAACCGATCGCCGTGATCCCCTCCGGCAGCGTCCTGATCATCGAGAAAAGCGTCTGGTACGAAGAAGGCTGGCCTTACGACTTCAATTTCGTCGGCTATTACAACAGCGCCACGTTCTACCAGTGCTGGGGCGTGGAGGCGCGCCACAACCGCAAGGCCAACTATCTGGCGCTTGACGGCTCGGTCACGGCCTACATCACGTATCCATATCCTCATTGCCAGTTTTTCAGCTCCACGACATGGCGTCCACAATAATCAAGAGAAAGGAAAATAGATGAAACCATTGTCCACCCTGCTTGGCCTCGTCCTCCTGGCCAGCTCCGCGGCCATGGCGGGCCAGCTCGACGCCACCTTGAGTTTCAGTTCCGATGGCGGCAAGACTTTCCTGCCGGAGCCACCGGAATTGCGGGTCGGCTCCAATTTGTTGGTCAAAGCCAAATGGAACCCGCCGCCTTTGGAGGACGACGCCAGCAGCCCCATGGTCACCACCTTGCGCTGTCCGGCCTCCGATTTCGCCAGCGCCAACCAAGGCAAACGAGACGGGGCATGGATTCAACGGTTGCAACGATACTATTTCGGAGTGGATCAAGCGAACTCCTGCGTCTATGCCTTGGAGCTCTCCGCCAGGCCGTCCGGCAAGATGGGCGTGGCCAACCAATGGGACGCCAAGAGCGGCAAATTGGGCGACGCCCCCCTCCCGCCCTGTCCCGCCCTGCCGCCCGGGGGGCATCTATTCCAAGTCAGGCTCCAGCATTGGCTCAAACAAGGGCATAAATGCGTGACCACCGACGTTCCCTTCTTGGTGAAGGTCGTCGTTGGCGAGCCGGCGAAGCCAAAAGTCGCGGCGGCGAAAGCGGCGGAGGCGTTGGAAGAATGGCTTCCTGAACTCACCGGGGAACACGTGTTCCCCATTTCCAAACTCCAGGCCTTCCATGGCGCGGCGAGACCGAAACTCGACGGGAAGTTCGTCGCCGGTGTCGGCGACGTGGGCTGGAGGCTGGAAGGGATCAAGGCGGGCGACTACCACGTCCGGTTGTTGATGGAAGACCGATTGTCAGGCAACCACCAACGTTCCCTGGGTGGCGCGTCGCTGTTTCTGAACGGCGTTCCCGTGAGTTTCGACCATGCGTCCAAGGAAGGCCATTTCCGGGGAAGCTGGTTCGCCGTCGTCGAGTCGGCGCGGGCGTTGCCGCTAAAAAATGGCGACGTCCTCCGGCTGGCGCGGCGTCCCGAACTGCGTTTCGGCGGCCTGGCCATTTCCACCCAACGCCTGCCCTCCGCCCCCCTGATGGCCGCGCCGATCACCTTGGACTGGACGCACGACCGCTTCGCCTTGGACGTGACGCTGAGCCAGGAAGGGCGTTGCTCACTCAAAGCGACCAACCGTGCCGGCGAAGAGAACAGGCTCAAGATCAAATGCGAGATCCTCGACTATTTCCAACGGCGTCTCGCCAGCTTCGAGGCGTCTCCGCGGCTTGAAAACGGCAAAAGTTTCGTCAAGGAGCTTCATTGCGAGCCCAAGGCGACCGACCGTATCCGGGCGGTGGTGAGCGTCGAGGACGAGCGGGGCTTCAAGACCGAGCGGACGGTGGAGACGCTCCGCGACGACCTGCTAAGCTTCCGCCGCAAAGTGTGGTTGAATCAAGGTTGGCTGGCGACTGGAACCAAAGGCGAAGGGCTCGAAGGCCTTGAGGTTCTCGCCCCGGACGCTAAGTGGAGGGCGGCCCAACTCCCCGCCCTCCTCCACGAAGGCATGGTGCCGGCCCTCAAGGACGACGAGCATGTGGCGTGGTTCAAAAGGGACTTCACCTTGCCAGCTGAAATGGCCAAAGAACGCATCTTCGTCCATTTCAGCCGGGCGGTCTACGATTGCCGGGTCTTCCTCAATGGGCGCCAGGTCGGCGGGCATGGTCTCGGGGAAGCGTTTGACGTCGAGCTCACGGGCGCGGTCAAACGCACGGGAACGAACAGCCTCGTCGTGGAGCTGCGCGACCAAACGGCGGCTTGGGAACCGAAGTCCGGCACGCCCCGCGCCCCCCAGTTCAGGGTAGGATTGGGTGAGGCGTGGCTGTTCTCCGCCCCTCCGAACATGCTCGGCTGCGTGTTTCCACAGACCTCCTTCCGCAAAAAGGAGTTGCGCCTGGAAGTGGAGGTGCCCCCAGCGTCCTTCCAGCCAGGCGTCACCTTGTCCGCCAAAGTGTCTTTGGCGGGGAAAGAGTTGCTGTCCATTCCCGCCGTCAAGCTGGAATCCCCGGGCGTCAAGACGCTCGTGGCGAAATGGGCCAATCCCCCCCTTTGGGGGCCGGACGAATTCCCCTTGCTCCAACTAACCACCGAGCTCAAAGCCCCGGACGGCGCCTTGCTCGACCGGGTCGAAACCAGGTTCGGCTTTCGCGAGTTCTGGGCCGAGGGCATGGATCTCAAATGGAATGGCGTCAAAGCGAATTTCGCCAGCCGCCCCTTCCTGTCCACTTGGGGATGGATGCTGGATCCCAACGTCCGCGACAAGCAACGCCAGCTCATCCAACTGGCGAGGCGCAACGGTTGCGACATGTTGCGCCACATCTACAGCCCGGAATACTGCGCCGACATCGCCGACGAGGAGGGCATGCCCATGGCGCAAGGCGGCCCCAACACCGTCGTCGGTCCGAACAAAGCCCAGATCGATTCCGACGCCTTTTGGGAAGCGGCGGCCAGCATTGGAACCAGCTTGGCGAAGAGCTTGCGCCAACACCCTTCCATCGTCGAATGGTACCTGTCCAACGAATACGAGGGGGAATCGCGGGACAACCATTTCGCGCGGCTGAGAAGCTACGGCGAGAAGGTGGCGCTGGCCGACCCCACGCGAATTCGCGAGTTCGGTTGCGACCTGGACCTCCGCGGCGCCTCGCCAGTGATCTCCACCCACTATCCCGTGGACGGCTCCGCCCTCCGGGAAAACGGGGCGTACCCGCCGGAGCTCTTCTTTTGGCGGCGTTTCAACACGTCCCTCGCCCCAGGGATGAAAGTCCCGGCGGGGATGTTCAAAGGCGTGGCCAACGTCTTCGGCCTCTCGCCCATCGTCTGGGGAACGAAGCCAATCGTCATCAACGAGTGTTGCCATCTCCCCTTCTTCAACCCGCCTGACGGCCTGAGCCGCTTGGTCGGCGACCAGATTTACCGCGACGTCTTGGTGGTGGAAGACGCTTGGACCCTGGCGAACCGCGGTTTCGGCCGCGGCCATCGCGACGCCCAAGCCAGCGCCATCACCTTCTGGCGCTGGATCACTGGCAATCCGAACCACCGGGAATTGCCCCGCGTCGACGTCAACATCCTCCAGCGCTGGAACAAGTTCCGCTCCGGGGCGGATGTCGCCTATGACGTCAACCTCAACCGCGACCTCCACGACGCCAAGACGCTCCAGTTCCGTTGGGAGTTGTGCGACGAGGATGGAAACGCCGTCGCCAGCGACGGCGAAGCGGTCGCCTTCGGCCCTTGCGAACTCAAGCGCGAAAAGATCGTCCTCAAGTTGCCGGAGGTCGCCGAAGAAAAAGTTTTCACCTTGGCGGCGGAGCTTCAAGACGACGCCAAGACCATCGCCTCCCAAACCTTGACCCTCCATGTTTATCCCCTTCGGACCGGAGGGATTCTCGGGCTGTTCGGATCCGACTTGTCCAAAGTGGCGGCCAGCGTCGGGGTGGGCCTTGTCGATCCCGCCGGGAAGTCCACGGAGAAACTCCGCGACGTCTTCCCTGGTTTGAAAGCCATCGACACGCCCGACAGCGGCGCCCTCGAAGGGCTGGGGTTGTTGCTGGTCGGGGAAAACCAAGCGGCGGAAGCGTGGGAAAAGTGGGGAGACCTGTTGAACCGCTTCGCCGCGGACGGTGGCGTCGTCCTGCTCCTCCATCAAAACGCCATGCCGCGTTTCCTGCCCGTCGCCGTGGAGACCACCGCTCTCGCCAGCTCGACGAACCAGAGCTTCCGCCCGGAACATCCGTTGCTGCGCGGCGTCGCCCCGGACGAGCTGAACTATTGGTTCCCCAAACACAAAACCGGCTCCGACTATCTGCTCAAACCCAAAAACGGCAATTACTTGGCGGTGGTGGAGTCGGGCGGCCCCCGCGGCATGGAGTATGTGGGCTTGCTGGAGATCCCCCTCGGCAGAGGCGCCTTCGTCTGTTGCCAGCTCGACATTTTGAGCGACTACGCCGACAACCCCGTGGCGTGGAAGCTCTTGCGCAACGTCGCCGACTTCGCCGCCGCCCCCAAGGCCAAACTTGGAACCGTCCCCTTCTTCGGCAAGCGGGAACTTTGGCTTGACAAGCTGGGGGCCCAACTCGAACCGGCCACGTCCACGGCGGCTTTGGCCGGACGCCAAGCCGCCATCTTGAACGCCGCCGAAGCCATCGACTTCGACTTGGCCGAAGCGCTGGGCCGTTTCGTGGAAAACGGGGGCACGTTGCTCGTCCTCAACGCCGACGCAGCCAACGCCAAGGCGTTGGAGACGATTTGCGGAAGACGCCTGACCTTCCGCCACGCCATCCCGCCCTTCATGACCGGCCGCGCCACCTTGCAACGTCGTGGCGGTTTGTGCGCCGGGTTGAACAACTACGATTTCTTCTGGAAAGACCGGCCTGACCACGAGAACCACGTCGAAAGCTTCAACTCTCCCGAATACGCCCAGGCGCCGCTGGGAGGCGCGACGGTGGAGGCGGAAGGAACTGAATCAACGCTCCACCCGTCCTTCCTGACGGAAGTCGGACGCGGCGCTGGACGGGCGGTCCTTTGCTCCTTGAACTTGTCCAGTCAGGAGAAACGCGTGAAAGACCACTTGTCCCTGATCTCGGCCGCCCTGCTGACCAACCTCGGCGTCAAACTGGAAGCTCCCAGGAAAGCCTCCATTCCGAGCGGGCTGACTTATGTCCCTATCGACATCTCCAAGGCGTTGAACCGCTCCTTCGCCGACGAGGTCGAGCTGGACGGCAAAGGCGGTTGGAGCGACCAAGGCCCGGCATCGGATCTGCGCAGCTTCCCGTTGGACAAGGACGTCCAAACCTTCAACGGCGTCCCCTTCCGCGTCGAGCGCCCCTTGAGTTGCCTGACCTTGAGCTCCAAGCGCGTCAAGGGCGGCGCCGACCGGGCGGAACTCCCGGTCGGGATGAAGGCGGACGCCCTGTTCTTCCTGCACAGTTGCGCTTGGACCACCAAGGTTCATCACGCCAGTTTCCTGGTCAACTACGCGGACGGCTCCAGCCAAGAGATCAAGATGATCGGCGGCATCAACCTGCGCGACTGGATGAGCTCCACCCCGGACGAGCCATTCATCGACGAGGAAGGGACGTTCACCCGCCGCGCCTGGACGGGCAAGCAAGCGCGGTTCGGGCAATGCAGCCTCTACCAGACCGCCTGGCCCAACCCTTGGCCGGACAAGGAAATCAAAGCGGTCACCGTCGTGAGCATGAAAGAGGGCGTGCCAATCTTGGTGGCCTTGACCGCCGGAATCAAGGCGACCGCGAGCATCCGGAAGCCGTCCCGCCCGGAAACCTTGGCCAAGGCGGGGAAACTGCTGGCGGATGCCGACGCACTGTTCAAGTCGGGGGATCTCGCCGGGGCGGAAAGGCTTTACCAGGAATCCATCGCCGTCGCCTGGGAAACCAGCGGCGCGTACCTTGGCCTAGGCTACGCCCGGGAACGGCTGGGACGCAGGGCCGACGCCATAGCCGCCTACGAGGCGCTCATCGCCATCGACCCGAAACTCTACGAGCCCTATCAGCGCGTCGGCCGCTGCCACGAGGCGGACGGTAACTACGCGGAGGCCCTGGAAACCTACCGCCGCTCGCTGGCGATGGACCCGAATCAGCCGGAGATCGTGGAGGGCATCAAACGCGTCAAGGCGAAGCTAGGACAATGACGGAGGAGATCATGGAAAAGCGAAAACTCAAATGGTTCGACATCGCCGCCTGGGGTGTCGAAGGCAAAGGTTGGGAAGACACCGGGAAACCTTTCGACCGGCTCTCCTGTAAAGCGGAGGCCATCGTCACTCCGGAGGTCTGGGCCGGTAGCCGCTCGCCCACCGGGCTCTGCGCACATTTCAACACCGACTCGCCATGCGTCCATGCCCGTTGGACGCTTGAGGGAGACCAGCTCGGCGAGGACAATTTCAACGTCTGCGGTTTCAGCGGCGTCGACCTCTACGTCTTCGACGTCCGCTCCGGCGCTTGGCGCTGGGCCGCCGCCCCGCCCCACTTCTCGCTCAAGGACAAGAACCCGGACACCCCGCTCCTTGACGGCCTGTCCAACGCTATGCGCCAGTACCGTCTCTACCTGCCGCTGCGCAATCCGACGCTGAAAGTCGAGATCGGCGTCGAACCGTCCGCCCTCTTCGAGCCCGTGGCGCCCCGACGCGACAGGCCGCTCGTTTACTACGGGTCGAGCATTGCCCACGGCGCCTACGCCGCGCGCTCCGGCCTGGGATGCCCGCAAATCCTCGGACGCCGCTTGAACTTGCCCCTCGTCAACCTGGGGTTCTCCGGCGCCGCCAAGATGGAGCCGGAGATGGCGGGGCTTATCGCCGAGCTGGACGCCCGGGTCTTCGTCCTGGACGCCCTCCCCAACATGGATTCCCCCCAGGTCAAGGAGCGCGCCGAGATCTTCATCCGCGCGATCTGCGAGGCGCGCCCAAGGACGCCCGTCGTCCTGGTCGAGGACCATCCCCGCATGGTCGCCTGGCTCAAGCCGGAGGAGACGCTGGCCTGTGAAACCAAATGGCGGGATTTCGCCGCGGTCCACCGCGAACTCCTGAGGCGGGGCTTCGATAATTTGTCCTACGTCAAGGGCGGCAAGCTCTTCGGCGCGGACAACGAGGCCTCCATGGACGGCGTCCATCCCAGCGACCTGGGCGCCATGCGCATGGCCGACATCCTGGGGCCAGCCATCACCAAAGCGTTGCGACGCGACGCCTAAAACCATCCAAAAGGACAAACACATGGAACTATCGTTTGGTGTCTCGTACTACCCGGAACTTGTGGACGAAAACGAATGGGCCAGGGATCTGGCGCTCATGCGGGACACTGGCCTGACGGTCATCCGCATGCTCGACTTCGCCTGGACCGCCATCGAACCGAAGGAGTCTTGCTACGAGTTCGACTGGCTCGACCGTTTTCTCGACCTGGCAAGCGCCAACGGGATGAAGGTCATCCTCTGCACCCCCACGGCCACGCCCCCCGCATGGTTGGCGGGACAATATCCGGAAGTGATGGCGATGGGGCACGACGGCGCGAGGTATCCATGGGGAACCCGCCGCAACGTGTGCGTCAACACCAGGACTTATCGGCATTATTCGGCGGCGCTCGCGGAGAAACTGGGCGAGCGTTATGGCCACCATCCGGCTGTCAGCGGCTGGCAAATCGACAACGAGCTCATCGGCCCGGAGGCCTACGCTCCAGAATGCCATTGCCCCGAGTGCGTCTTCCTCTTCCGCCAATGGGTCAAAGCCAGGTATGGCTCCGTGGTGTCGGTCAACAAGGCCTGGGGGCTCCGTTTCTGGAACCAGGAGCTCGGCGCCTGGGGCGAGCTCGACACCCCCAGGAACCGCCACGCCGTCGCCGGCCATGTGCTTGAGCACGCCAGGTTCTTCAACGCCAGCGTCGTGGACTACATCCGCCTGCAACGGGACGCGCTGCGGCGGAACATCTCGGAGAGCCAGTTCATCACCCATAACTCGACCGGAGTTTTCGACCGCTGCCTCGACCACCTCGACTTCGCCGCCGAGCTGGACTACGCCGCCTGGGACGCCTACGTCGGCGCGGCGGGCAACCGCCATCCGCTCGGGGAAGCCTTCACCGGGCTCGCCAACGACCTGTTCCGCGGCGCGAAACACAAGCCCTTCCTCATTCTCGAGACCAACACCGATGACACCGCCTATCTGGCCTACTGGGCGGAAGCCGTCGCCCGTGGTTGCGGCATGCTCTTGTTTTGGCATTGGCGCCGCCACCGCGCCAACGCCGAGAACCGTTGCCCCGCGCTCTGCGACTACGCCGGGAAACCCTACCCCGGACGCCTTGGGAAAATCAAGGACTTCATCGCCAAGATCAAGCCCCTCGCCACCGTGCCGGACGAGTTCCGGAAAACCGACGCCGCGCTCCTTTATTCGCAAGACGGCGTCCGCGTCGACCACCGGAGCGCCAAGCGGCCCATCCCTTATCTCGACGCGCTCGTCCGCCTCTACCAGCCCTTCTGGCGGCTTGGCGTCCCTCTGGACGTCTTGAGGCCCGGCGACAGCCTGGAGGGGCGGAAGCTGGTCGTGATGCCATGCCTGCGTCTCCTGGACGCGTCGCGGGTTGAGACATTAAAGGAGTTTGTCCGGCGGGGTGGCGTCCTGCTGGCCTCGGCCAAGACCGCGCACCTGGATGAGCATGGCGTCTATTATCCGGAGCTGGGGGGGCCTTTGCGCGAGTTGCTCGGGATCGAGCTGGTGGAGGCCGAACTAGACGGCGCCAAGAGTGTCGTCATGGCCGACGGAAGCGAGTTCCCCGTGGAGGGGCAGGCGGAGGAGGCGCGAGTCGGAACCGCCGAGATCCTGGGCTGTTTCAACGGCGACAAGGCGAAACCAGCGGTGTTCGCCAATCAGTTCTGCGACGGGAAAGTCTACTACATGGCCTGTGTCTCCGCCCCCCTCGCGCTAGTCTTGGCCAAGCGGGCGCTCAAGGACGCCGGCATGGAGTTCGCCGAGTCCCCGGACGCCCTGGCCTGTTCCGTCCCTGACTTCGCCGGAAGGGGGCGGTGGTTGATAAACCATTCGGACAAGCCCGTCATTTTTGGCGGGGATACGGTTCCGCCCAAATGTTTTGCCGTGGCTCCAGGTTGCCGGACAAGAAATTAAGTGGACTTTGACGGAAACGCCCGCGGCTTTACCGGTTCCAGGTCTTCGCGGGCCAGTTCCAAAGTTTCCACCGCGAAACTCTCTCCCCCCTCTTGACAACAGCGCGGAAGGACGTTATTATCTGCTTAGATAACGATACGCGCATAAGGTGAGCTGGGAAAAATGGCGGACAAAGTCAACATTGGGACGATAGCGAAGATGGCGGGGATCTCGACGGCGTCGGTCTCCGGCTTCATCAACGGCGCGGAGACGATCCCGCTCAGCCAAGCGCGGCGGGAGAGGATCATGGAGGCGATGCGCGCCGCCAACTACCGTCCGAGCGCGGCCAGCAGCAGCCTCCGGCGCAACGGCGTCCTTCCGGGCAAGGCCGTGTTCATCTACGGCAACCACCCCTTGGCCAACCCTTTCGACATCTGTAAGCACCCCATGCTGGGGGAGTTGATCTCCATTCTCGCGGCCGAGCTCAGAACCCAACTCGGCTTGGCGCTGGAGGTGCGGGCCGTCGCCGACGAGGACAGCGCGCCGTCCTGGAACGAGACCATCGCCGACGCCGAGGCGCTGATTTGCTATGGCAAGCTCGACGTGTCGTTGTTCGACCTCTCCACCCGCCGCAATATCCCCTTGGCGTTGATCTCCGACAACACGGAGATCCAAACCCGAAACCTGTCCTGCCCCCTCCCGCCGCTCGACTGCGTCCAATGGGACGCCGCCAGCCATCTGGAGAAACTATTGAGCCATGTGACGGCGAAGGGCGCCAAGCGTCTGGCCTTCGTGAGCTCCTGCTGTGTCAAGGCCAACGATCCGCGGTTCTCCGCCGCCGAGGCCGAGGCGAAGATCGCCGAGTTCAACAGTTTCGTGGCGTCCGGCGACAGGCTGTCCGGCGAGTTGTTCAACCCCCCGTTGATCGGCAGGGACAGTTCCCCGTACTACGAGGCCCGCAACGTCTACAATCTTCTGCGCGGGGTGGACTTGGCGCGGTTCGACGCGGTGATCGGGCACAACGACCTGGTGGCGCTAGGCGTAGTCTGGGCCATGGCGGAGCGCGGCCTGAAGCCCGGACGGGACATCCTGGTCGGCGGCGAGGGCGACTATGTGGAATGCCGCGACGCCGTCCCGGGCGTCACGACCGTCTCCTACGACAAAGCCTTCCTGGCGGGGCATGTCCGCGACATCCTCAAGCGGCGCTTGGCGGACAACCGTCCACAAGGCGCGCGTTTTTTTGCTCCAAGTTACCTAATCGCACGCGAAAGCACGGAAAGGGCATAGCCATGAAAGGGAAGACGTTCACGCTCGTCGAGTGTGTGTCCAGGTAAGGTATCATCAACTAGACGAATGAAAGGTTTCGTCCATACCAATTGTCCATTTCAGGTATGTAGCCCAATCACTAGCCACTGGCTAACGCGTGAGGGTAAAGTCGCGAGA
>Ga0209467_1001490_pt1 | contig 20194 bp, 20 predicted proteins | sample Higcelwee11metaG_FD_187175 | JGI IMG/M metagenome (GOLD analysis project Ga0209467, IMG submission 187175) | Freshwater pond sediment microbial communities from the University of Edinburgh, under environmental carbon perturbations - High... | ecosystem: Environmental > Aquatic > Freshwater >...
CGATAAACTCAACTCAAGACCAAGGAAGTGTCTAGGGTTTAAAACGCCTTACGAAGTTTTTAGTGAATTAACAGGTTTGGATGGTAGAATCTTGGCAATGGGTATTCGTTAATGATGCGAATTCGCCCAATTTAATAATCCCCATCGTCTATATTTCTGCTCTTCTTGTAACTCTCCAAAAGAAAAATCATCTAATTCAAGTTTTGTAAGCAAAAAATCTTTTTGAACATGAGCTAGAATATATAGAATCTCTGCATTTAATTCAGTTTTTAATCCATTATAAAATTCAACGTCAATCCCATGTTTAATATATACACCTATATATTTTAATGCTTGTGTTAAATCATCATAAGCTAATTTTGCAAAAATCATTTTATGGCTTTCATCATAATCCAATCTTAAATACCACAAATAACAAAGTCCTCGATTAGCCCGAGCCATAAGATGGTTTTTCTCTATACTGAGTGCCTGAGTATAAAGCCTTAGCGCATAAACTGTTCTTCCAGTATGACTAAATATACTTGCTAAATTTGTAAGAATAGCACATTGATATTCGATGGGTAATTCAAAAAAACTTTTTTCTTTTTTAGCCTTACGCAAATAAATAATTTCTTGGTTGATCTCATCTTGCTCATAATTCCAAACAGATGATTCATTTTCTTGATGACGAATGTTTCTTAGCCCACTCCAAGCATTTGCTAAAAAATAATACAATGTTGCTTTCTCTACCGAACTATTGAGGGTTTCAACGTACTCACTATTTATGGCAATAATGATTAAAAGTTCTTGTTCATCACCAAGATCACAAGCTCTATCAAGAATCATTCCTAACTCGTTTAATTGTTGTAAAGTCATGAACTGAACTCCACCGCATCGAAATTCTTAGTCTTTTGATCTTTTAGCTCGACTACTCCGATAATTTCAGCGTTTACATAAATAACTCCGTCCGCTTTTTTGCCATCGGTTTCGTTTTTCTTTTCGCGTTCCAGATTGTAATCAGCGGGATTGGTAGTTTTGAGGGTATAGCCCAAGCAGGACTCAAAAATATCTTTGAAAAAGCCGTCTTGGTAAACTTCCTCTTTGAACCCACGGATAGCATCGATTTTAGCGATATAGTTTTGAAATGCCGCCCAACGTAGAGCGACTAGGCTTTCATCTTGTTTGATGGAATTAAGTATGGATTTTTGAAAAAGTGACAAATTATGTGCCTCACTGTTAAAGTGAGGAGATTATAGCAAAAAAATATTATTCATTCCGCAGAACTGTCAAAACGTCAACTTCAGACGCTTTTTTAGCGGGATACCATGCAGAAAGCAAAACAATTACAAATGCACCGATTATAATAGAGAAGAAATCGATGACACTCAAATCAAGCGGAAGGGTTGAAGTGGGATAGACGTCGGCAGGGAGAGAGATAATATCAAATGTTCCCAGAATCCACATCCCTAAAAAGCCTAAAATAGCCCCCGTCGTAATTCCAAGAACTCCGATCACAATTCCGAGGATCAAAAAGATTTTTTTCACCTCTTGTTTGGAAGCCCCCAATGAAATCAACAGCGCGATCTCACTGCGACGATTCATTACCGTCATCAAAAGCGACGAGATGATGTTGATCGCGGCGATGAGGATAATGAGCATCAAGACAATAAAGAGCGACATCTTCTCCATTTTAAGGGCGGCGAAAAAGTTACCGTTGTCTTCCCACCATCCCCGTATTGAGACGGTATCAGGCAGTACAGCGGCTAGACGGGAAATATCAGTTTCGGGATTGGGTGAGTGAACATGGACACCGTCGTAGAGATTTTCAGGGATCCCTAAAATACGTTGCAATGAGTCTAGCGACGTATAGGAGAACCCTTTATCATAGGCGCTGAGACCGGAATTAAAGGTTGAAACCATCGTAAAACGTTTGATTTTAGGGGTGAGTGCTAATCCGCCCGGTTCCATTTGAGTAAAGATATAGGTGAGTTTATCATTGTTGTTAATGGCAAATTCTTTCTTCAAGTCTTGCCCCACCATCACCTCAAATTTATCAGGGGTGCCTGCTTTTAATCCCTCAGCTACGACACGGTTCACCTTGGCTTCTTCTGCAAAATCGACACCGAATAAATATCCCCCCTCCATCTGATCACCGCTGCGAGAAAGCACCGCTGAAGTAACGTAAGGGCTAAAGGAAAGATCCGGAAATTGTTCACGAAGATTTTCAACCAAAGCGGTATCAACGGTTCCATAAAATTTAGGCTGAATGGTGAGTGGATAGTTCATGACAGTGAGTTTTTTCTTGAACTCGTTATCAAATCCGTTCATGAGGGCCATCGCGATGATAAGAACCATCACCCCTAACGCGATTCCAGAGAACGCAAGAAGTGCAGAGAGAAAGATAAAGGGTTGTTCTTTGTCAAAGCGTAAAAATCGTTTGACAAGATAGGAGACGATATTCAAGAGGCAAACACCCCTTTTTTAGGTCCCGATTTTCCGCAGCAATTTTTGTATTTGAGACCGCTTCCGCAAGGACAATCTTCGTTACGGGCAATTTTTCGCTCTTCACCCTCATGCTCTTGATGATTAAGAGACATACGAAACGCTTCTTGTTTTTTCTCGAGTTCCATTTGACGCGCAAACGCTTCAGCCTCTTCTTCAACACTGTCTACTTTAAAACGGATAAGATGGAGCGTTTTGATCGTATCGTATTTAATGGTCTCTACCAATTCACTAAAAAGGTTATAACTCTCTTTTTTATACTCAACCAATGGATCTTTTTGGTTATAAGCACGTAGACGGATACCCGTTTTCATGCTGTCCATTTGATACAAGTGTTCACGCCACGCCGTGTCGAGTGTTTTAAGATAAATCTCTCGTTCAATCTCACTGCGAAGTTTACTATCCACCACCGACATCTTATCATCGTATTGCGATTTCAACGTATAAAGCAATATCTCTCGAATCGAATCATATGATTTCTCTGTGAAAAGATTGATATCGATGTCAGCATTCATCTCCTCTTTAATCGTCAATGTCAACCGTTCAAGATCGATCTCTTCTTCTCCAATTCCTTGGAAAATACCGCAAATTCCCAAAGTACGATCAACATATTCACTACGGATAAGATCGATTTTTTCGGCAACCTGATAAGTAAAATCGAGCAGTTCATATCGGAATTTATAGACAATTTTACGTTGTTCATTAGCAACATCATCATATTCAACAATACTTTTACGCCCTTCAAAGTGCATATTTTCTACTTTTTTCTGCGCTTTCTCAACCGCACGGGTCACCATTGAAGATTCTATGTATTCCCCGTCTTCAACACCCAAACGCTCCATAATCGATTTAATTTTGTCTGAACCGAAAATACGGAGGAGATTATCTTCGAGTGATAGATAAAACTGAGACGTTCCCGGATCACCCTGACGCCCTGCACGTCCGCGAAGCTGGTTGTCGATACGGCGATTTTCATGTCGCTCTGTTCCGAGGATATAAAGACCGCCGAGAGCTTTGATCTCATCGCTCACTTTAATATCGACCCCACGCCCTGCCATGTTGGTTGCAATCGTAATCGCCCCTTTTTCACCGGCATTTTTAATAATTTCACCCTCTTGCGCATGATTTTTGGCATTCAAGACCGTATGAGGGATTTTTTCAGCTTTAATAAGTTCATGAAGTTTTTCTGATTTTTCAATCGATGCGGTCCCAATCAAAATCGGTTGCCCTTTGGCGTGTAACTCTCTAACTTTTTCGATCACAGCCGCAAATTTTTCGGCTTCCGTTTTATAAATAAGATCATTTAAATCTTGACGAATAACTGTGACATTGGTTGGAATGGAGATAACATCGAGATTATAAATCTGAGCAAATTCGGTCGCTTCGGTTTGCGCTGTTCCCGTCATACCGCCGATTTTTGAATACATACGAAAGTAGTTTTGGTAGGTGATATCGGCGAGGGTTTGGGTCTCTTCTTTGATAATAACCCCCTCTTTGGCTTCCAACGCTTGATGTAACCCCTCAGAATAACGGCGACCTTCCGAGAGACGTCCAGTGAACTCATCAACGATGACGATTTGACCCTCTTGGATAACATAATCCACATCACGTTCAAAAATATAGTTTGCTTTGAGTGCTTGATCGAGGTGGTGTGAGAGACCTGAATTTTCGATGCTGTAGAGGTTATCGACTCCGAAAAGCTCTTCGGCACGCCCAATCCCCTCTTCGGTAATGAGGATGAGACGATCTTTTTCATCGACCGTAAAATGATCCTCTTTGAGAAGTGCTTTCGCTACCGCATCGGCACGGGTATAGTTCTCCAGCGTACGATTTGTCGGTCCTGAAATGATAAGCGGCGTACGGGCTTCATCGATCAAAATAGAGTCAACCTCATCAACGATAACATACGAATGTCCGCGCTGAACCATATGTTCTTTCGAGTAAGTCATGTTATCGCGAAGATAATCAAATCCAAACTCGTTATTCGTACCATAAGTGATATCGCAGCCATACTGTTCGCGTTTGGAAGAGGGGTTATAACCGCTCTCTACCAAAATTCCCGTTGTGTAGCCTAAAAATCCATATAACTCAGACATCTGAGTCCCGTCACGACTTGCAAGATAGTCATTAACCGTCACAACATGCACCCCATTGCCGTTCATTGCATTGAGGATTACCGGCAAGGTTGCGACGAGGGTTTTCCCCTCCCCTGTTTTCATTTCGGCAATACGCCCCTCATGCAGTACCATGCCACCGATTAACTGAACATCAAAGTGGCGCATACCGAGTACACGCTTACTTGCTTCACGGGTAATGGCAAATGAATCTACCAATACCTCATCCAATATTTTGACATTCGTCCGAACAGACTCTTTGAGTACATTAAATGCCTCTTGAAGTTCACTGTCACTGTGTGCTGAAAAATGGGCTTCACGATTATTGATCTGTACAATACGTTTAGTGTATTTTTTAATTTCATGGTCATTTTTGGTACCGAAAATTTTGCCGAGGAGTGTTTGGAGCATTAAAAGCCTTCATTATGAACAGTATTGAAAAAGTGACTGATTTTATCATACGAAATCTATGGTTTTGGTTAATAACCATAGGGCACAATGGTATAATACTATTTTGAAGGATTTTATGTGCGTTTTCTACCATTTCTAATGACATTAACTCTTAGCCTATGTGCGTCACCGAAAGAAATTAATTCTTTTAACGGAAAATTTATCCAAACCATTACTGACGATAATGGCAAAAAAATAATCTACTCTGGCGAACTTTGGGCTCATAAACCACAAAATGCTCTTTGGATTTACCAAAAACCGATCCAAAAAAGTGTTTATATCAATTCGAAAAAAATTACCGTAATTGAACCATCCATCGAACAAGTCACTCTCCGCACTCTAGACGATGAAATTGATTTTTTACAAATTATCCAGCAAGCTAAAAAAGTCAATACTGATACATATGCCGCTACCGTAAAAGGGCAAAAGTATACAGTTCTCTTTAGTAATGAACTTCTCAATTCTATCAGCTATACCGATGGATTTGATAATCGGGTGATGATTCTTTTTAATGCCCCATCTCAAAACAAACCTATCGATCCAAGCAAGTTTAAACCTGTTATTCCCGCTAATTACGATGTAATAAAAGATTGATTCTCTTCCTACACCTTTTGCATATTTTCAACGAGGATTCCATTAGTTATTTTTAATTCCATCCATGTTATTATTCCTAAATTTTTTATAAGGGCTGATCCATGTTAACCGATCGCGTCAATATCCTCTCCGAATCGATTACCATCGCTATCTCTACGTTAGCACAAGAACTCAAAGCACAAGGGAAAAATGTACTCAGTTTTTCCGCCGGTGAGCCCGATTTTGATACTCCTCAAGTAATCAAAGATGCCGCCATCAAAGCCATTAATGACGGCTTTACCAAATATACTGCAGTTGACGGTATCCCTGATCTAAAAGCAGCTATCGCTCTTAAACTCAAACGAGATAATTCTTTAAACTACACACCAAACCAAATTATCGCCAACAACGGTGCAAAGCACTCGCTATATAACCTATTTGCCTGTACGATCCAAGCGGGTGATGAAGTTATTATTCCAGCTCCGTATTGGGTAACCTATCCTGAACTGGTGATGTACTGTGGCGGAAGTGTGGTCGAGATTGAAACCAATGATGCAAGTGGGTTTAAAATCACCCCTGAGCAGCTCAAAAAAGCCATTACACCTAAAACCAAAATGTTGATCCTCACCTCTCCGTCAAATCCTACGGGTGCTGTTTACTCACGTGAAGAACTCACTGCATTGGGCAAAGTGTTAGAGGGAACCAACATCCTCGTTGCCAGTGATGAGATGTATGAAAAACTGATTTATGATGGAGAATTTACCTCTGCAGCAGCGGTGAGTGAGGATATGTTTAAACGTACCATCACTATCAACGGTCTTAGTAAATCAGTAGCGATGACAGGATGGCGTTTTGGGTATATGGCAGCGCACAATACCGAAATCATCCAAGCGACTAAAAAGCTCCAAAGTCAAAGTACGTCAAACATCAACTCTATTACTCAAAAAGCGGCTATCGTCGGCCTAAACGGTGCGGCTGATGCGGACATCGAAGCGATGCGCGTACAGTTCAAAGCACGACGTGATGAAGCTGTGAAACTCTTTAATGAGATCGACGGTCTCTCCGTCCTCTCACCCGATGGTGCTTTTTATCTGTTCGTGAACATTAAAGAAGTCAGTAACGATTCAATGCAGTTTTGTAAAGAGCTACTTGAAGAGCAAGGGATCGCTGTTGTACCTGGCGTTGGATTCGGTTCTGAAGGGTATTTTCGGTTTAGCTTTGCAACCGATATCGAGAGTATTCGCGAGGGGATCAAACGGATTGCTACATTTGTAGCCCGTAAAAAATAACCCTATTTTCTTAATCCCCGATTCTATTCGGGGACTTAAACTTCTCCCCTACCTTTAAATTCTCTTCTCCTCTTAATCCATTGAGTGCTAAAACATAAGTTGAAAATTCCTCTGAGGAGAGTTTTCATGAAACGGATCATCAGTATCTACACCGAACACAAAAATAGTGTTCAATATTATCTCCGCACAACGATGGATAGTTTTCATCCCCTATCAAACGATGCCAAAGATATGCGCCGTTTTTTTGAGTCCGAAAAGGCAGCCGAAGTTATCTACAGTGTCAATGATACATTTACCCAATACACACCCAGTTTTGGGAGAAATTATATTGATGAAGAACGTAACGGAACTGATAAATCATTTTATTTCAAATGGGTTAGTTTTGCAGAAGAGGCAATCCATATCAGTAACCCCTACCTCCATCATGTGACGGGACTCCCTACCCTTACAGCCGTCAAACGGGAGAACAATTACTACCTTATTGCCGATTTCGATATGCTAAAGCTTCTCGAAGAGCTTCGCCTGATCGAACACAACAGTGTGTATGAGCAAATCAACCGATTGGTCATGGGTATCGGCGGATTATTACTGGGGCTTGTCTCTATCTTTTTAATCTTTTACGGTGCCTATATTTTTTATCATATGCTTATCTCCCCTTATTCTGGTGAAGTGGTTATGCATGAAATCTTTACGTCCATTATTTCTATTACCATTGGGCTTGCTATCTACGATTTGGCAAAAACACTTATTGAAAATGAGGTTCTTTTTAAAACATTTAATTACGGAAACGATCTCCAAAACAAAACGCTCAGTAAATTTTTAACCTCGATCATTATTGCCCTCTCCATTGAATCTTTGATGGCGGTATTCAAAATCGTACTGGATGATTACGGCAAACTAATCAATGCTTTTTATCTGATCATCGGAGTCACGTTGTTAATAGTCGGAACCGGGATTTATAACTATTTATCCCGCCAAAACAAATAAACAACAGTGTGAGATTTTTATCTGATTTTTTTTTGATATAATGTTTGGAAATTCGAATAATAATTTCTTATAGATATAAAAAGGACACGGTTATGAAAGCGTTAAAAGATTCGTTTAGCGAATACTTTGCCAGCAAGCGTATACAACAAACCCCTTATTATCTCATCACGCTTCTGACCTTCAATATGCTCATTGTTGTAACACTGACCATTATCCTCTTGTACAATCTCGGATTTAACCGTCAAAAAGAGCGCCTCCAAGAACTTGTTTCTACCCAAGCTGTTATGATTCACGTGGTGGCAGAACAAGAATTTCTTATGCACAAGAACCTCTCACCCGAAATGAAAAAAAAGGTCGCTGTGGATATTATTCGAAAAGTATCACAGGCCCATTATGGATATGTAGGATTTGGAAAAACAGGAGAGTTCACCCTCGGAAAACATGAAGGTGACAAAATTGAGTTTTTGATCAAACAGCGTCATTTTAAAATGGAGAAACCGACTTCCATACTCTGGAACTCCTATCTTGGAGAGCCGATGCGACGTGCTTTAGAAGGGAAAAAGGGGGTCGATGTTACCTATGACTATAGAGGAGCCGTTGTTCTGGCCGCTTATGAGCCGATAGAAGATATGAATTGGGGTTTAGTTGCGAAAATTGATCTCTCTGAAGTTCGGGCTCCCTATATCGAAGCGGCACAATATGCACTAGGATTAACGATTTTATTAGCCTTTGGGGGGAGTGTGATCTTTTGGTATTTTCTCCATCCATTAGTCCGAAACATCGATGATTCACGCCGTTTTAACCGTGTTCTGATTGAGAGTTCATCCACTGGATTGGCTTTGTGCACCTACGATGGGAACATTATCGATGCCAATGCAAGCTTTTTGGACATTATCGGCTTGGATGAAGTCAATAATCTCAATTATTTTGATTTGATAGTAGACGAGTTACGCGATCAAGAAAATACATATCTCAATACGCTTAAAAAAACCGGCTGCCTCACACCGTATGAAAGTGTCTTTATCAATGCTCGTCACAAACGTATTTCTGTGAAAATTGCGGGCAAGCTTATTACGATGAAAGGATTATCCTACATCTGGTTGAGTGTCGACAATATTCAAGACTACAAGACCCGAGAAGCAGAACTTCTATTGTCTGATGCGGTATTTCACAATACCTCCGAAGTGATTTTTGTCACGGATGCTTCCAAAAATATTATCAAAGTTAATGAAGCCTTTACCGGGGTTACAGGATTTACATTCGACGAGGTTATAGGCAAAAATCCCATAATTTTCAAATCGGGCAAACACGACTCTCATTTTTATGAAGAGATGTTCCATGCGGTAAATACAACCGGAAAATGGCGAGGTGAAATATGGAATAAACGAAAAAATGGAGAAGTTTACCCCTCATTGCAAAGTATTTCAGCTGTTTATGACGAACAAGGAAATCTGATACGGTATGTGGCTGTACTGAGTGATATTTCGCTACAAAAAGCGTATGAGGAACAACTTCTGATCGATTCCCATCATGATTCTTTGACAGGATTACCGAACCGTCTATTTTTCAATCAAATTCTCCGTCAGACACTGGCCAGGTCAGAACGCTCCCATAAAACGTTTGCCCTCTTTTTTATAGACCTCAATCTATTCAAAGAGGTCAATGATACCTACGGGCATGAATGCGGAGATATTCTACTAAAAGTTATTGCCGAGCGTTTACAAACAAATATACGTTCAGATGACTTTGTAGCTCGCTTAGGAGGGGATGAATTTACGATTATTTTTGAATCGATTAGAAATGAAAAAGAAGCGATCACGGTTGCAAAAACACTCATTGAAAAAACGAAACAACCTTTTTTGATTGAGGAGTGCGAAATCACCCCTTCAATCAGTATAGGAATAGCTTTTTATCCAAAGCAAGCCCGTAATGCGGAAGCCTTACTCAAATGTGCCGACAAAGCAATGTATCATGCAAAGCATCAAACAAATGAACATTTTTTTCTTTACGTTGAAACTATTTGATACTTTTCAATGCTTCGATAACCGCATCAATGTTTCCCATCGGAAGATGCACTTTCCATTCAGGATTTTTAGGATCCCCCGCTAATGAAATACCGATACTAGCAACACTATCACTTCCCGTCCCATAAGGCTCATCGACTTTACTGATAGAAATAATACCTTTTTTGGTACCATCCAATGGAATTTCTTTAACAATATTTACGGCAGAACTCATAATTTCTCCTAATGAAAACAGTATAGAAAAGAGTTTAACCGATTTTGGCTAAAGTAATCTTAAAAAGCACACGTTACCGAACATTTAAGCTATTACTGTAAATATAAGCATACATCTTGCGATAATAACGTTCATTGCGAGTACGATCTACCGCACTAAAATGGTGATACCGTCCAAGCGTTTCCCATGAATAGCCAAAACTTTTAACCAAACGCGTTAAAATAGAATTTGCTTTCTCTCGAGAAGAACTCTCATCAAAATATTCATGAAGCATAGGATTGGGATGATATTTGTAATTAATTTGGTAGGGCCCGAGATCAAGATTGACGATTCCCCCCTCAATTAATGCTTGGGCTTGGGCACTACATTGTTCAGCGGAACCACATTTAATAATGTGACCATTTACAGCAAATCCTGCTGCTTGAGCACGTTCAGCTTCTTCAGTAGCATTAATTCGGATAACATGAGGGTTACACTGCCCATCTTCTTTCAGACATTCACAGTGTTTAATTGCATCGAGAACAATATCGGGCATTCGGATATCGCTATTGAGCTCACCATCTGCACGCAAAAACGATATTGCCATCATTAAACTTACCCATATTTTCCACATCCCACTGCCCCTTTTTTTTAAGATTGCAACATTTTAGCTAATTTTGCCTGCATCTTCAGCCACAATTTATGTTCCATCAACGGAAAGCCGCTGTAGATCCCTTTTTGTGTGATACTTTTGGTAACACCTGAGCGGGCGGCAAGAGTTGTAAACGGTGCAATACTCAAATGACCTGCCGTTGCACTTTGTCCCCCCATAACCACATTACGACCCAGTGTCGTAGAACCTGCAAGCCCAGATTGAGAGACCATGATAGAGTGTTCGCCCACCACACAGTTGTGCCCGATTTGAACGAGATTATCGATTTTGCTCCCCTGCTTGATGATGGTAGATCCGAACACCGCACAATCCACTGTCGTGTTGGCACCGATCTCGACATCATCTTCAAGTATCACATTTCCGTTTTGATAGAGCTTGATATGTTCCCCCATTTTAGTATGGGCATATCCGAAACCGTCACTCCCGATAACACTTCCCGCATGGATCATGACACGATTACCGATGATACAGTCTCGATAAACACACACATTAGGATAGAGGATAACATCATCACCGATAACAGCCTCAGACCCAATATAGACACCACTCATAATCGTGCAGTTTGAACCGATTCTAGCACCATTTTCGATATGAGCGCTCGGATAAAGGGTTGTCCCATTGCCGATTACAGGAGCGATATCACTGCTTTGTATCGGTTTGGCAAAATGTCTAGAGAGGAGTGCGACCGACATATACGGCTCATCCGACTCAAGGGCAATGACACCTTCTGGAAGTAAATGAGCTTTGGATGCGGGGAGAATGACAGCCGTTGCTCTCGTCTGGGAAAGTTCTTTTTCGTATTTAGAATCGGAGAGAAAAGAGATTTCCCCCATCGAAGCCTCACGAAGAGTATTCATCCCAGTAATTTTGGTAGAGTTCTCAACCTCTTGGCATCCTAACAACTCGGCAATAGTATGTAGTGTCATTCCTACTTATCTCTCTAACGCAACAGAGCCGCTGCGGACGATCTCTTTGGGGTGGAACCGTTTGATTGCTTCGAGAAAATGATTAACCCTCATCGGCTCATCCGATACCATAACGATCATCGTGTCACTTCCGACATTTACGATACGCCCGTTATAGGCATGAGTCAGAGCTTCGATATCTCCCAACGATTCGTTCATCGGGATTTTGACCAATGCCATCTCGGTTTCAACTAAATCGGCGTGTTCATACACTCTAAGAACTGGAATCAGCTTGTGCAACTGTTTCGTAATTTGCTCGACCACCCGAATAGAACCTGCGGTAACGATAGTGATACGGGAGTACTTTGACTCAGGGATAGGAGCCACGGTTAACGACTCTATATTGTATCCTCGACCTGAAAACAATCCTGCGATTCGTGAGAGTACACTCGCTTCGTTCATAACAATAACGGAAATAACGCGACGTTCTGTTTGTTCCATCATCATTTCTCCTTATACTCTAACATCATATTAAACAACGATCCACCCGCCGGAACCATCGGAAGTACGTTTTCAAAACGGTTAACCGCGACATCGATGATCGCAACCACGTTTTTCTCTACCGCATCTTTGAGTGCGGCATCGAACTCCTCTTTGGTACTGACACGATACCCTACTCCACCGAATGCCTCAGCGAGTTTAACAAAGTCGGGTTGCATTGAGAGATCGGTGGATGAGTGGCGTTTATCGTAAAAGAGCGTCTGCCACTGACGAACCATCCCCAAAAAGTTGTTATTCAAAATAACGTTGATAACGGGGAGATTACTCTCAACCGCTGTCATCAACTCTTGAATATTCATCAAAATCGAACCATCACCCGTGATGTTGATACTGACACGCTCCATATCAGCACGTTTAACCCCTAAAGCTGCGGGAAAACCGAATCCCATCGTCCCAAGACCACCAGAACTAACCCATTGACGTGGACGGGTGAAAGGGTAAAACTGCGCACTCCACATTTGGTGCTGTCCGACATCGGTAGAGATATTGGCACCATCCCCTAAGAGTTGCCCGATACGCGCAATAACCCATTGAGGTTTAAGGCGATCCCCCTCTTCTTTGTAAGAAAGCGGGTGGAGTTTATTGAAATGGGCAATCGTGTTGTGCCATGACTCGTAACGTGCAGGATCAATCTGCTCTTTCGCTAGGGGGATCATTTGTTCCAATACGTTTTTGACATCACCAACAATCGGAAAATGGGCATTGACCAATTTTGAGATACTTGCAGGGTCAATATCGACGTGGATAATCTGTGCATTTTTCGCAAACTCAGAGAGTTTTCCGGTAACACGATCATCAAAACGAGCACCCAATCCGATAACCAAATCGGTCTCGCTCATCGCCATATTTGCCGCATACGAGCCGTGCATACCAAGCATCGAGATGAGCAATGGATCGTCATATCGGAGGGTTCCGCGAGCCATAAAGGTCTCAACAGCAGGGATTTGAGTCATACGAGCAAACTCACGTACCAATTCCGCCGCATTCGCGTTGATAATACCTCCACCCAAATACAAAAGGGGACGTTTCGCAGCTGCAATCGCATCAATCGCTTTTTTGATCTGACGGGTATTCCCTTTGGTCGTCGGTTTGTAGGTCTCAATATCGACCTCTTTAGAATAGTCGAATTTAGCGATTTGTGCCGTTACATCTTTTGGGATATCAACGTGCACGGGACCCGGACGACCTGTACGTGCGATGTAAAACGCCTCTTTGAGGATACGTGGCAAATCTGCCGCATCGGTAACCAAATAGTTGTGTTTCGTACACGGGCGGCTAATCCCTACCGCATCAATCTCTTGGAACGCATCGGTACCGATAAGGGACATCGGAACTTGACCACTAATGAGGACGAGTGGGATAGAGTCCATATAAGCATCCGCTAAACCCGTAACACCGTTGGTAAATCCCGGCCCAGAGGTGATCATAGCTACGCCTACTTTTCCAGAGGCTTTTGCGTACCCCTCTGCTGCATGAACGGCCGCTTGTTCGTGACGGGTTAAAATGTGTTGGAATGAGCGCTGTTTGTAAATCTCATCATAGACGTTCATGATCGCCCCACCGGGGTAACCGAATACGACTTCGACTTCCTCGGCGATGAGTGCTTCAATAACCATCTGTGCACCGCTGATTTGCATGTCGTCTCCTTGTATATCATTAAAAGTTTGTGAATATGACTAAAAAAAATTAGGGAATTATAAAGGAAAATAGCTATAAATTACGTTAAAAATAAGTGTAACTGTTTACTTTAGATAATCTCTTCAATTTCAGGGAGGAAAATTTCTTCGCTCTCTAAAAGTGCTGACTCTTTTTGTTTTAATGTGGTTTCATCGACTATATTGGGATAAATCTTCCGTATTGAATCACGCAGTTTCATGATATTAACTGGCTTAAGTAAATATCCCCCTGCACCGGAACGAATAGCAGTAATAACCATATCTTCTTGACCGTGAGAAGTGACCATAATAATTTTGACATGTTTATCGATCTTTTTAAGTTCCTGAACAGCCGTTATTCCATCCATCTCCGGCATCGTAATATCCATCGTGACCAGATCAGGCTTAAGTTTCGTATAAAGAGTAATGGCTTCGATACCATCCTTTGCTTCTCCAACCACTTTATGTCCTAATCCTTCAACCATTTTGGTAACATTGCGTCTCATAATGAGCGAATCATCCACGACTAATACTTTAAGCATTTTGGACTCCTTTGAGTGAACCAATTACGTTGAATTCCATATTTCCATAAGGGGTTGAAAGGAATGCGCTTATCATACTAGTTCCGTTTGTTTTTAAAATGGACTTGGCATCTTCTATCGTTATAGGCGGTGTAATTGTTATCCCTCGTCCGCCATCAGGAAAATCACAGAGGGCGTGTCCTATGATCAAATTGGCAATCTCGCCTGCCGCACTTTCTCGTAATGCAATATATTCATCTTCCATTATCGTTCCATACGCAAACATTTTTGTTAAATTATCGAGCAATAACTCATCGTATGTGGTATAAAACAAAAGGTTTAATCTCCCTCCGATACCGATCATCGTAGTATATTTTTTCAATTCAATTTTACCGACAGAGCGATATTCTCCATCAAATTCAACATCCAACCCCATTTCATCAACCAAAAAAAGCTTTGAGCGACCAATAATAGCCTTTAAAATTGGTTTAAAATGTTCAATTTCCACCATCACCCCTTTTCAACGATTCTTTAGGGATATAAAAAAGAAATTGTGTCCCACTACCCACTTCGGAAATAACACGATAACTTCCTCCAAGTTTAATCAATTCTGCACGTACCGATGCCAAACCGACACCACGTCCTGAGAGGTCTGTAACCTCCTCTTTTGTGGAAAAATAATCTTCAAACAATAATTCCATAATGTTCTCATACTCTTGAAGTTCGGCAATGGTTTTAAACCCTCCTTGAAGTGCCTTTTGTTTGAGTTTTTCAGTATCGATTCCACGACCGTCATCATCAACTTCAATCACAACATTATCATCAGTTTCACTAATACATAGGAGAATCGTTCCATATTCATCTTTACCGCGTTCTACCCTCTCCTCAGGCAATTCAATTCCATGATCAACACTGTTTCGAACAACGTGAATCAGTGATTTGGCAAACCCTCGAAACTCTTCCCCGACACTTATATCAGTTTCATCCCGTATATCCATCAAATACAGTGATTTTTCCAAACGTTCGCTGATCTGCTCAACGTATTTAGGAAGAGAGATGAAATACTCACCGATGGGTTTGTATTTTAGCATTTTAAACACTTCTAAGAGTTTCAATAAATCATGACACTCTTCAGGTTGAACCTCAATCAATTCAGTAATCTGTTTATAAAGTTTGTCGAAAGTAATATCATCAATGGTAATTGTCGATTTTTTCTCCATAAAATCATCACCCAACATCCTTCGGAAAATATCGATATCTTTAGCTAACCATAATTCAAAATCAATTTTATTAAGCATGGTTTGAAGAGTTTCATTAGATATATTCCCATCCTGAAGCCACAAAGAAAAGCGTGATTCTACTTTATGAAGTCCCTGAGGTGTTGTAATAAAATCTTTTTGAGCAAAAAGCCCTTTATAAGTATGGATACGACGGTAAAGTTCCCCTAGGTTGTACACTGGTGTTTGATCAAAATCGACCATACTTTCCCGATTTTCCAAAAACGTTTGATACTCTTCTAAAAGCTCGAAAAACTCATCACTGTTACTAATTGCGGATACAATCATTTTGAGAGTATTACGCTCTCTTTCAATGTTTTTTTCAAGATTCTTTTTATCGGTTATGTCAGTCAAGATCAGCATAAGCCGTTGCGGCTCTATCCGTTTGTAAAGGATATGAATCGCTTTATGCTGAATGATAAAATCTTGTTGTAGCAGAGAGAGGATTATATCTGTTTTTAGCTCTTCCTCTTCCTCAAAGATACCACGAATGGTTTCATCAAAGAATGCCCGTTTATGAATATCCTCAGCGTACAAAAGCTCAGCAATATTTTTCCCCTCAATGATCTCACCAAAAATTTCCAAACATTTTTGTGAATATTCATTCTCTACAGACAGTGATGTTGAAAATGTCAAGAATCCTTGATTAGCATTATCAAGGAGACGTGTAATCGCAAGGGATCGCTCTTGTAAATCAGTTGTTCGTTCAGCTACCTGTCGTGAAAGTTCATTTTGAATTGACTTGTTCTGCATCCGATACGCGATAAAAAACGGAATTAAGATTAGAATATAAAAGAGTGCTTCGCCTAATGACTTCATAAAAAGGGCATAGAGTTGCTGATCAATATTACTAATCTCTATATCGGCCGCAGTGATGTATAGACGCCCGCTTGGAGATATATGAGGTAGAAATAGCGATCGGAAATGACCCCACTGATCACGTGTTTCATCAAACTGCATTGTACGTGTTTGAAATGCTTTCAACAAAAGAGGTGAAGCATTCGTGTATTCATCATAAAAATAGCTGATATTTTCACCACTTTTAAGCTCATCAGGAGTCGCACTGCTGGAAGTAAAATAAATTTTCCCATCTTGAATGACAAAAGAATAGACATATTTGACGTTTACAATTTGTGAAAAATGCGATAATTTTAGGCGATTTTCACGATCTTGGCTCGCTGTTATTGACCCCGCTTTTGTCTGAGGAGTATGAAGTGATTCAGGGAGAAGTTGATTACTAACGCTCGCACATTGGATCAACCGTTTATCAATTAAAGCAATCATATCAGAACGTTGTGCAGCATACTGATAGGTAATATACGAAACCAGTGCAATAAGATAAAATCCAAAAGCACCATAATAATATTTTTTCATATCTGCCAATCCCTCAATTCAAACTATTTTATTGTACTAAAATAGTCTTGAACAAAACTTTAGTAACTCCCCTCACCTACAGTGATCACATAATGTTCATCTACTTCGACAACATCGAATGCATGCTGTCCACAAAAACTTTCATTGAGTTCTTGTGCCCATGCACGGGCTATTCGCATTGCATTTTCTTTATCGTCAAACGTTTTGATTTGAGGCATCCCTTTACGGATTGCACATTTACACAGTTTTTCAACCACTACATGATATTCCATTATTTACCCTTTACAGCCGCATCCGCTAACCATACCGAGAACATAATTGTCGTTCACTTCTACAAGCTGAAACTCATGTTTGCCGCAAAAATGTCCTTGCATATAGGCTAATTGTGTCTCTGCGGCTTCGAGAGCGCCCTCTTTTGAATCATATGTGGTAATTTGAGACATCTCCTCTTTTTTTGCACAACTGCATAGCTTTTCAATAACAACATGGTGTTCCATACTAAAATCCTTAAAGAATATATTTCTAAATTGTATCTGCATAGAGTATTCCAGAACCTCTCTAACCGTTATTTTCTCATATCTGATATAATGTTTCTTACCATCACCTAACTACAAAAGAGGTCCTAGGTGCTTAACTCTAATAGAAGCTTAAAAAATGCCCTCTGGATATCGGCTCTCTATCTTATTTTCGGTTTATTATGGATCTATTTTTCCGACAGTGTTGCAGAATCAATCGCATCTAATAGCCGCCAACTAAGTCTATTGCAGACCTATAAAGGGTGGTTTTTTATCTCCATTACGACCCTCTTTCTATTTATTATTAGTTATCGTTTTTTTTACCTACAACATGTAGCATTTTCAGAGCATAAAAAGATAATTATAGAAGCCAAAGAAAAGTTTGATATATTAGCACACCACGATACCCTCACGGGGTTCCCAAACCGCCTTAGTTTAATCGAAATTCTTCAAGCAAAAAGTTCTGCAACTCCGGTCATCCCCTTTGCACTAATATTTTTGGATTTGGATGGATTTAAAGAGATTAATGACTCTTTCGGTCATCGCTTCGGCGATCAAGTACTGATCCTATTTTCAAAATTAATAAAAGATTTTTTTCCCAAAGATACATTAATTATTCGAACGGGAGGAGATGAGTTTGTCATATTGATTGAATCAAAAATAGATCACAACTCTATCCAAATGCACCTAAACCGCCTGATTTTAACCCTGAATGATCCATTTAATATCGATCAAATCGATGTCTACATCACAGCAAGCATAGGAATTTCACTCTATCCTGATGATACCTCCAACCCCGAAGAGCTTCTCCAAAAAGCCGATGCCGCCATGTACAAAGCAAAAAGTATGGGACGAAATACCTATAATTTTTATAATGACGGTTTGACACAAGAGGTGTTAGAACAAACGACCCTTGCTTCTAATCTCAAAAAAGCCATAGCTAATCGTAATCTCGTCCTCTATTATCAACCGCAAGTCAATCCGCATTCGGGAAAAATCATAGGAGTTGAAGCACTACTTAGATGGATAAGTGAGGATGGGATGATTCCACCATCACTCTTTATCCCCCTCGCAGAAGAGCGTGGCTTGATCATCGAGTTAGGAAACTTTGTCTTAGAAGAGGGATTTAGAACCGCTGTAGAGTGGATGAAACAAGGGATATTTAGTAATAGAATCGCTATTAATATCTCAGCCAAACAGCTTATCCACCAAAACTTTTTACTTCAACTCGAAGAGTTACTCCACAAAACAGGCTGTGACCCCGAATGGATTGAGTTGGAAATCACTGAAAGCTCCATTCTCGAATACCCTGAAAAAATAATCGCCCTGCTGGGTGTGATCAAAAGCAAAGGGTTTAAAATCTCCATCGATGATTTCGGAACCGGATATTCTTCACTTTCGTATCTCAAACATCTCCCCATCGACAAACTCAAAATCGATATCTCCTTTATACGCAATATCACGATGGAACCGAAAAACCAAACGATTGTTAAAACCATCATTGATCTGGCAAAAGGGTTGGGGATGAGTACAATCGCTGAGGGGGTTGAAAGTGTCGAAGAGATGGAATTTTTACGTTTAAGCGGTATTGACTCTATCCAAGGATACTATTACTACAAACCGATGTGTGCAAAAGATATTGAGCACGTTTTCAAAGCATCTTCTTGATATAATCAAGAACGAAAAAATTGAATTAGTAGGTAAATAAATGAGCGATTTATACAAAGAACATATTGATATTACCAACGAAGTCAAAGAGAGCATTCAAAAATTAAATATTGTTTTCCCCGCCGAATATAATCGCATTTATAGTGAAAAAGCACGTTCGCATCAAGTCGAACTTAAACCCGACCAAGTACTCAGTTCTGAAATGCTCGATGAAAAAATGGTTCGCCATCTCATTACCCTCGCCAAATGTACCGATGAAGCCATAGGGGCGATTGAACATGAAGACAAGCACTTATTAGAGATCATATATCAAGAAACAAAACAACTCCAAGAAGAGATACACGATCTCCAAAAAATCGTTTATGAAGATGGTTTAACCAAAAGTTACAACCGAAAATGGTTTGAAGACACCCTTTGCAATACCGATCATATCTCGATTCGTGATAGCGGCACTCTGGTGATGGTTGATCTGAATAAATTCAAACATATCAATGATACCTACGGACATATTGTAGGAGATAAGGTTCTAATACACATTGCACTCAAACTCAAAGAGACTGGTGGAAGAGTCGTTCGCTACGGTGGAGATGAATTTGTCATCATATTCGATTCAAAAATATCCACAGATGAGATTACAGCTAAAATGGAAGCTATCTTGAATTATTGCAAAAAGACTCATTTCAAACTTGAAGAAAATTCATTTAAAATTAACTTCTCTTATGGAATGGCTCTATTTATTCAAGGTGCTAATATAGACACTATCATTGAAAAAGCCGATAAAGCTATGTATCACAATAAAGTTAGTAACTCAACTTTCGCACATAGATTCGAGTAAAAACATTCACTAAAATCCATCTACGAAAGCCCATAAATAGGCACTTTAAAGTATAATTTGTTTACCACAACAGATAAATACAGAGGCTTTTTTATGGGT
>Ga0209467_1001492_pt1 | contig 20179 bp, 21 predicted proteins | sample Higcelwee11metaG_FD_187175 | JGI IMG/M metagenome (GOLD analysis project Ga0209467, IMG submission 187175) | Freshwater pond sediment microbial communities from the University of Edinburgh, under environmental carbon perturbations - High... | ecosystem: Environmental > Aquatic > Freshwater >...
CGCTTCGGTTTTCGCAATGAGGTGCAACTGGTCTACCCGGACATACCGCCGGAATATTTCTTGGTGCTGCCGTTCACCGATACCTTGCCGCGCGGCACGGTGCTCTTCCACGAGGCGTTCGGCGCGACGTCCTGAATCTGCGCAACGGGAGCCCACACATGGCCAAAAAATCGTTCCCGCTCGCCAAGGCCTACACCATGCTCGAACCCGGCCCGGTGGTGCTGCTGACCACGGCGAGCGGCGGGCAGACGGATGTGATGGTGCAGTCCTGGCACCTGATGCTGGAATTCGAGCCGCCGCTGGTGGGCTGTGTGGTCAGCCCGCGCAACCACTCGTATGGTTTGCTCAAGGCGTCGCGCGAGTGCGTGATCAACATCCCCTCGGTGGAGATCGCGGAGCAGGTGGTGGCGTGTGGCAATTCATCGGGCCGCAACGTGGACAAGTTCGAGCGCTTCGGGCTCACGCCGGTGCCGGCCAAAGTGGTGGGTCCACCGTTGATCAAGGAGTGTTTTGCCAGCCTGGAGTGCCGCGTGGTGGACACGGGCATGGTGGCGAAGTACGGTCTGTTTGTGCTGGAGGTGGTGAAGGCCTGGATGGACCCGGCGCAGAAGGACGCGCGCACCTTGCACCACCGCGGGCGCGGCCGCTTCATGGTGGCGGGCGAGACGGTCCAGCTCAAATCAAAAATGAAATAGCCGGCCCACGCCTTTTAGCGACCCGGACGGCGTGCGTCTGGAGGTGACGAACGACCGGCAGGAGCGGCGCGAGCGACACGATCACCGGGGCGAAGCGGCAGGCTGACGCGCGGGCTTACTCGATCGGCTCGGCTTCAAACTGCGCCGCGTTCTTGCCCTTGAACGGCGCGTAAAACGCCTTGATCGTGGCCATGTCGGCCGCGATGTCGCCGGTGGGCTGGAACAGCGGGCCCAGGCCACTGCGTTTGGTGGCGTAGTCCATGTAGGCCATGACGATGGGCACCTGGGCCGTCTGGGCGATGTAGTAGAAGCCGGTTTTCCAGTAGCGTGTCTTGCTGCGCGTGCCTTCGGGCGGCACGATGAGTTGCAGCGGTCCGTCGGCCCCGGCAATGGCCTGGGCCGAGGCGGCCACCAGGTTGCTGGATTGCGCGCGGTTCACCGGGATGCCGCCGAGCCAGCGCATCAGGCCGCCAAACGGGGCTTTGAAGATGCTCTGCTTGCCCATCCAGTAGGGGTTCAGGCGCAGGGCGAAGGCCACCATGAGGGTGTAGGGCAGGTCCCAGTTGCTGGTGTGGGGCGCGGCAATGAACACGCTCCGGGTCGCCTGCGGTGGCAGGCTGCCTTCGACGGTCCAGCCGGTCATTTTCAGGAAAGCCAGCGAAAAGCCGCGCAGCAGGGCGTTGACCACCGGGGTTGTGAAGATGGTTCGGTGCATGGCCGGGGAGTATCGTGCAAGACACCGCCTGGCCCCTGCGCGCGCTACCATCGCCGCCACTTCATTTGACGGATATCAAGCCATGACCCCAACCCTCGATGTGCAGGGACTGACGGTGCAGATCGAAGGCCACGGCCCCACGGTGGTGATGCTGCACGGCTGGCCCGACACGCCTGCCCTGTGGGACGGCGCGGTGCGAGCGCTGAGCGACGGCTACCGCTGCGTGCGCTTCTCGCTGCCGGGCTTTGACCTCGCGAAGCCGCCGCGCCCTGTGTCGGTGAATGAGATGTGCGAACTGGTGGGCGCCGTGGTGGACGCGGTGAGCCCGGACGAGCCGGTGACGCTGCTGCTGCACGACTGGGGCTGTTTCTTCGGCTACGAATACGCGGCACGCCACCCGCAACGCGTGGCGCGCGTGGTGGGCACCGACATCGGCGACACCAATTCGGGCGCCTACCTCAAGTCGCTCAAAACCAAAGAGAAGCTGATGATCGCGGGCTACCAGCTCTGGCTGGCTGTGGCCTGGAAGCTGGGTGGCTGGCTGCCGGGCCTGGCCGACCGCATGACGCGCTTCATGGCGCGCACCATCGGCTGTCGCACGCCGCCGGAGCGCATGGGCTGGCAGATGAACTATCCCTACGCCATGCAGTGGTTCGGTTCTTATGGCGGCTTGCGCGGCGTGGCGCGGGTGGACAAGGTGTTCGGCCCGCAGATCCCCACGCTGTTCTGTTTCGGCCGGCGCAAGCCCTTCATGTTCCATTCACCGCGCTGGCTCGCGGCCCTGGGTACCACGCCGGGCAGCCAGGTGAAGGGCTTTGACGCCGGGCACTGGCTGATGTTTCAGAAGCCCGCACTGTTCCACAACGCGGTGCGGGCCTGGCTGGACGGTGGAGGTGCTGAGCGATGAAGGCTGAGGACCTGGAACGCCTGATCACAACCGAGATGCCCTTCGGAAAACACAAGGGCACGCCCATCGCCGACCTGCCGGGCAACTACCTGAACTGGTTTGCGCGTGAGGGCTTCCCGAAGGGGGACATCGGCCGCCTGCTGCAGCTGATGCACGAGATCGACCACAACGGCCTGAGCGACCTGCTGGCGCCACTGCGGCGGCGCTCCTGACCTGCCCTCCTTCGCCAGCGACGTCAGCCCTCAGGCGATGTCGAAGGCGTGGAAGCTGAACTGCCCGCGACGGCGGTCGGCGAAGTAGTGTTCCAGCGTTTCCCGGACGGTGCGGAACGCGATCTCGTCCCAGGGGATCTGGTCTTCGGTGAACAGCCGGGCCTCGATGGTCTCGAAGCCGGGGTTGAACTGCTTGCTGAGCAGGCGGGCTCGGTAGTACAGGTGCACCTGGCCCACGCGCGCCACGTTCATGAGTGTGAAGAGTTCGCCCAGCTCGATCTGCGCGCCGGCCTCTTCGTCGGTTTCGCGCAGCGCGCCTTCGGCCGTGGTTTCGCCCAGTTCCATGAAGCCGGCGGGCAGGGTCCACTTGCCACGGCGCGGCTCGATGTTGCGCAGGCAGAGCAGCACGTATTCACCCGTCTCACCCCACACCGGCACCGTACCCACGACATTGAGCGGATTTTCGTAGTGGACGGTGTGGCAGACGGTGCAGATGGCGCGGGATTTGGTATCACCGTCGTCGGGGAGTCGGTAGGTGACGGCGGCGCCGCATTCTCTGCAGTGTTGGATGGGGCTGCGGTGCATGTCGCAAAGTGTAGGGGAAATGGAAAAGGGCCCCTTGCGGAGCCCTTCAAGACACAGGGGTGCAAGGCACCCGGCGCAGGAGGCGATCAGCCCTTGGCGGTCTTGCCGTGTTTGGCGATCAGCGACTTGGCGGTGTCCAGCAGTTGTTTGCCGTTGAAGCCGCGCTTGTCCATGTCCTGCATCCACTCCACTTCGACCAGGCGCGCCTTGCGCTTGAATTCCTGCGCTTCTGCGGCGGGGATGGTGTAGATGCTGTTGCCCAGCTTGACGGCCGACTCGCGGCCGGGCGCGTCGCCACCCTGCTGCACCTTGCCCAGCCAAGCCGAGGTTTCCATGCCGGAGTTCTTGTCGATGACGGCCTTGAGGTCGGCGGGCAGTGCGTTGTATTTGGCCTTGTTCATGGCCAGGATGAAGGTCGTGGTGTACAGCGCGCCGCCCGCCGGGTCGAATTCACTGTGGAACTTGGCCAGTTCCTGCACCTTGACGGCCGGCACCACTTCCCAGGGGATCACGCAGCCGTTGATGACGCCTTTGGAGAGCGCGTCGGGAATCTGCGGCAGCGGCATGCCCACGGGCGAAGCGCCGAGGTAGCCGAGCATCTTGGTGATCTGGCGGGTCGGGCCGCGCACCTTGGAGCCTTTGAGGTCTTCGGCGGTTTTGATCTGCTTGTCGCGCATGTGGAAAATGCCGGGCCCGTGCACCTGCAGGGCGATGGGGTGCACGTCCTTGAACTCGTCCTGGGCAACGGTCTGCACGTATTCCCAGTAAGCCTTGGAGGTGGCTTCGGCGTTGTTCATCATGAACGGCAGCTCGAACACTTCGATGCGCGGGAAGCGGCCCGGCGTGTTGCCCGGCAGGGTCCAGACGATGTCGACCACGCCGTCCTTGGCCTGGTCGTACAGCTGCACCGGCGAACCACCGAGCTGCATGGCAGGGTAGGCCTCGAACTTGATGCGGCCGCCCGAGTCCTTGGTGACCCTGTCCATCCAGGCCTTGTGCATGTTGAGCCACACATTGGACTGTGGCGACATGAAGGTGTGGAACTTGAGGGTGACGGTCTGCTGGGCAAAGCCAACCAGCGCCGGGGCGCCGAAGGCAACGGCGGCGCCGGACTGGAGCAGGGTTCTGCGTTGGATCATGTGGGGAATCTCCTGGTGATGAAAGAGGAATGCTGGCCAAAGCGGGGCTTTGGGCGATGGTGAAACATAGTGCCAACAGGCCGGGTTCTGCTACGGGTGAAACCCGCAGACCGGGCGCGGCGGTTGTGTACGCTAGGTGCCTGAAGACCTCTCCAGGACCACATGCAGCTCGTTGTAGGCAAACACGTTGCCGACCCAACGGAGATTGAACGGGAAGTAACTCGTGTGAACCAGTCGCCAGTGGCCCTGATCGCCCATGGCCTTCCGGATGACATCGAGATCAACGTACGTGCGGTGGGTGGGATCCATTTTGAACCCCGCACGTCCCGGTACGACGATGACGGCGCGTGTGATGTCGGGTTCGGTGGCCAGGAGAAGCTTGCGGAGAATCTCGGCGGGTTGGTCAAAGTGTTCGAGCACATGGCTCAGGAAGAGCGTGCGCACCCGACCCTTCCAGTCAACCGAGGACAGGGTCCAGTCGTCGTCAAATCCGTTGTACCAGCGAACGTCCAGTCCCTGTTGCTGGCAGTACTGCACCGTGGTTTCGTTGTACTCGACACCCAGCGAGCCTTCGGGCAGTGCCCGCAGCAGTTCGCCGATGCCGCAACCAAAGTCCAGGGCCGGCCCCCGAGAAAGCCGAGCGGCCTGCCGGATGTATATTTTGCGAATGAAGCGCCGGAAGGCGCTGCGTTGAACCTGGTAGCGCGTGTAGGCCTGGTCATAGACCGCATGGCCTTCGCCAGGCGGTGTGCTGAAGTTGCTCATGTGTCCTTGAAAAGGTTGACCATCAACACACCGGCCGTGATCAGGGTCAGTCCGATCCACTGCGGCAGGTTCAGTTTCTCATCGTAGACATACCAGCTCACGGCGGCCATGGTCAGGTAGAAGAATGAGCCGGATATTGCGAACGCGACCGACAGCCGCTCCTGGGTCAGGACAAACCACCAGACCACATAGCCCATTCCTTGCAGGGCCAGCGCCGCGATGACCACAGGGGAGGTCGCTGCCGACAGCACGAAAGCGAATGGACCATCGGTCTTCAGGACGCTCACGACGTCACCGACCCCTCGCTTCAAGATCAGCTGGCTGCCGATGGTGACGAAGGTGACGATCAGGACGAGAACAAAAGTGGGCATGCTTCAGCTTTCATTGCTGGAATAGGCGATGGCGTAGGTCCTGGCAATGAGGTGGGCCAGGGGGCGGGGCCAGAGGCGGCAGAGCATTTCCAGGTCTTCTCTTGTTCGATGGCCTTCATGGATGCCCTCGGTCGTGCCACTTTCTGCATGGATGCGATGGTGCATCAATGTGTCCCGGATCCAGACAAACCCGCCAGGCTCTTCTGCCTTGCGTATCCACGCGGCCCAATCCATGTTCACGTGGTAACCGTCGGCGAAATGGGTCTGGCCTGGCCGGGTGCGGAAGGTGACCGAAGGGCACGGGATCGGGCAGCCAAAACGCAGGCAGTTCATTTTGGACCACCTGCTGGAAATTTCTCGCCGACCCAGAAAACCCAACAGGAGCAGAACCTGCTTGATGTTCAGCAACAGGGTGTGCTCCCGCACCTCCTCGCCGACGAGTTCCGCGTAGTTGGTGAACACCATGGACGGTTCGTGCGCCTGGCGAGCGGCGCGCATGACCCGTTCGGCGTAGCCGGGCAGGTACACGTCGTCCTGGTGAGCGACGGTGACCCAGTCGGTCTTGATCTGCGCCAGTCCCTCGTTCCAGTCGTGGGCCATTCCCTTGTTGGGGCCATGAATATGGCACTCGGCGCCGAAGCGCTTCGCCAGTTCAAAAAGCCCGTCGTGGGGTGTCGAGCTGGAGATCAGGATGCCGGACGGTGCGGATTGGCGCACCAGCGACTCCAGACAGTCGCTGAGGTAAGGGGAGTTCCCGTAGGCTGGGACCAGAAAGGTATGGCTGGGCTGCGCCGAAGACCCGTCATCTGGCCTCATGGTGAAGGTCTTTCCGGCTGGCGCAAGGGTGGGGCCGATCGGTAGAGGCGCTTGTGAATGGGCAGCCTGGGCACCGACTGGGTGTCGTGGGAGATGAAGGCCAGCAAGAACTGGAGACCCAGCAGCAAAGGCAGTGCGGCCAGCATGACGGTACCTGCCGAGCTGACCACCTGCATGGAGGCGGACAAGGTCCATTGGTATGCACCGAACAGCAGGCCAAAAACTGTCAGGCAGGTACCCAGCAGCAGGTGAAATGAAGCCGCCGAGAGGTCGCGGAGAAAGTAGTTGTAGAAGATGCGCTTGCCGAAATTGCGCAGGTGCTTGAACATGAATTCACCCAGAATGGATCGGATGCGCAGGTTGCTGACCTCGTCGGCGTAGTGGGCGTCCATGGGAATGTCCATGACCACGCAGCGCATGATGTTGAGCCGGAAGAGCATGTCGCTCTCGAAGAAATACCGCTGGCTGATCTTGTCGAATGGAAGATGGCTCGCGACCCGGGCATGTATGGCGGTGTAGCCATTGGTCGGGTCGAAGATATCCCAGTAGCCCGTGGAGAATTTCGACATGAATGAAAGCATGGCATTGCCCAGCAAGCGGATGCCGGGCATGCGACCGATGTTCGTCAGATCGTAAAAGCGGTTGCCTTTGGTGTAGTCGGCAAGGCCCTCCAGAATCGGTGCCACGAATTGCGGCAGCAGTTCGGGCGCCATCTGGCCGTCGCCATCGACTTTGACCAGGATGTGGCATCCGTCTTCAATGGCAGCCTGGTACCCGCTCATGGTCGCACCGCCCACGCCAAGATTCTGCGGGTTGAAGATGACTTTCACCCGCGGGTCGCTGCAATGCTGCTGAACGTGGTGTCCCGATGCTTGCGGGCATGCATCGTCAACCACGTAGATGGCGTCGACTTCCGGCCCCAGCCGCCGTATCACATCCAGCACCTGCGCCTTGACCTTGTAGGCCGGGATGACAGCGGCGATCTTGACCGTCTCAGGTGGAGTCTGGAAAACTGGATCCATGCGATGCAATCGTTCTGCCTCACCCATGGTCGGCTAGCCGCGCGGGCGAACGGTGCCACGTGACGACCTGCCGGAACACCGACACGACGAACGCGGTGCCCAACAGGGCGCTGGTCACCAGGTAGGGCAGGAAGTACCTCGCCTGGAAGAAGAACGGGAAATGGGTCAACCGGAGGTAGATGTAGAGAAACAACGGGAGTGCAACGAATGCCACGGCAGAACCCGCGAACAGCGCGGCCTGTCTGGTCACGGCAATGCCTTTCGACAGGGCAATCACCAGGTAGATCAATGACAGCCCGGACAGGATCAGGACGTAGGTGGGAAGGTACATGAACGCGTGGGGCAGGTTCCAGTCGACGAGGGTTCTCCAGCCCGGGCTGGCGGTGCTGTGCGTGAACTGGGCATATACCATGTTCATGTTGACGAAAAATGAGCGATCACCGAGCCGTCTGATCAACATGTCCCGCATCGAACCATCACTGGGTCCTCCTCCTCGCACGCCGTTGATGGCTGCAACCATGGCGGCGTAGATCAACACGGTACACAGGCCATAGACCAGCACACGCAACAAGCGTTGGCGCCAGGATAGCGGTGTCCTGAGCAGTTCAGACACGCCCAGGATCACCACGAGCAGCAGGGCGGTTGGCTTGACAGACAAGACCAGCGCACTCAACAAGGACGCGCAAGCCAGGAACACAGCCTGGTTCTGCAGGGGGTAAAGAAAGCGCACATAGACGAAGATCCCGAGAAGCACGGCGACCAACACAAAGACCTCGGGGTTGAAGACTGTGGCCATGTAGACATAGATGGGGGCCTGTGCTGTGACCGCGACCAACATGGCCGCGAGCAGTGGTGGCACGCCAAGATGCAGGGCCAGCACCGCCATGAGCAGCAGACCCACGAAGCCCCAGACCATGTTCGTGAGCTTGGCCAGGTGGAAGTCGTTGTCCACGGGAACCAACGCCTTCACCGCGCTGGACAGCCAAGCCGTCAAGAGGTAGTAGGTCGGCAGGTAGGAACTGGCGGTATTTTCGAGGGACCAGCCATCGCTTTCGATCTTTCCGCCGGGAGAGCAGTTCATGCCCTGCATGGCAACAGGACTGCTTCGGCAGGCCCAGACCTCCAGCGAGCGGTTGTCGATGCGCTCGTAGACGGCCGGGACCTTGTTCCAGTGGTAGATCTTGTACCAGTAGTCGAAATGGGTGTGTTCGTCGTATGGCGAGTGGTAGTCCAGCTTCATTCTCTGGGCGATATTGTTCATGCCCCAGAGAAGGCTGGCGGCGAGCACCAGCAACCCTAGAAAACTGTTCAGTAGATGAAAGTGTTTCTTTGAAACAAGGGGTTGAAACGTCATAAGGTTGAGTCGAGCCCCGCAGTCAGGTTACTTTGAGCGTGATCGGGGTCAGGCCGTCCACCCCACCGGTCATGGTGTCGCCCTTGACCACTGCGGCCACGCCTTCGGGGGTGCCGGTGTAGATCAGGTCGCCCGGCTGCAGCTCCCAGGCGTTGGACAGGTGTTCGATGGTCTCGGCCATGTTCCAGATGAGTTTGCTCACGTTGCTGCGCTGGCGGTCGCTGCCGTTGACCTGCACCCAGATCGCGGCGTTGCCAATGTCGCCCGCCTCGGCCGCGGGTGTGATGGGGCCGATGGGTGCGGACTGGTCGTAGCCTTTGCCGATGCACCAGGGGCGGCCCTGCTTTTTCATCTCGGTCTGGAGGTCGCGCCGCGTCATGTCCAGGCCGACCGCGTAGCCAAAGATGTGCTTCGCTGCGTCTTCGGCACGGATGCCGCGGCCACCCTGGCCGATGGCGACCACGAGCTCGATCTCGTGGTGCAGGATGGACGTGAGCGTGGGATAGGGAATGACCGCGGTCTTGCCGGCTTCGGCGACCACGATGGCGTCGGCCGGTTTGAGGAAGAAGAACGGCGGCTCGCGGCCGGTGAAGCCCATCTCTTTGGCGTGTTCTTCGTAGTTGCGGCCCACGCAGTAGATGCGGTGGACCGGGAAGCGTTCGGCGCGGCCGACCACGGGCACGGAGACGACGGGCGGCGGGGTGAAAACGTAGCTCATGGCGGGTTCCTGGCGGCTGGCGGGCAGCGGGTGGCGTGGGTTCGGGTGCCCAGCAGTATAGGCAACCGGTGCCCGCTCAATACTGCGAAGCCGGCAGGCGCAGTTCGATGCCGTCGAGTTCCGGTGTGAGCACGATCTGGCAGCTCAGCCGGCTGCCGGCTGCGCGCGGCGATGCCGTGAATTCGAGCATGCCTTGTTCGTCATTGCCGGGCGCGGGGAGCCGGTCTGCCCAGGGGGCATCGACGATCACATGGCAGGTGGCGCAGGTGAGCGTGCCGCCGCAATCGGCTGCGATGCCGCTCACGTTGGCGGCGACGGCGGCTTCCATGACGCTCTGGCCCGGTTTTCCCTGGATGTCCTGTACCGACTGGTCGGCGGCGATGAAGCGGATGTGGATCATGGGGGTCAGATTCTGCTGAAGTATTCGCGGCGGTCGAAGTCGGTCTTGTCCTTGGCGTCGGCGTGGCGGTCGATCTCTTGTTGTTTGATGCGGCAGAAATGGTGCACGACATCGGCGCCCAGCCCGGCGATGAGCGCGGTGTCTGCGCGCAGGCATCCCAGTGCGTTGCCGAGGGTGTCGGGGATTCTGGGGTGATCGGCGGCGTAGGGTGTCTCGCAGGCGGGTGGTGGTTCGAGGCCGCGGGTCAGTCCGTCGAGCCCGGCGTGGATCTGCGCCGCCATGTACAGGTAGGGGTTGGCTGCGGGCTCGCCGATGCGGTTCTCGATGCGGGTGGCGTGGTCGCCCGGCCCGCCGACCACGCGCAACATGGCGCCGCGGTTGTCCTGCCCCCAGATCACGCTCTGGGGGGCCAGCGCGTTCGGGCGGAAGCGGCCGAAGCCGTTGACGGTGGGTGTGCACAGCGCGGTCATGCCTTCGGCGTGCGCCAGCAGGCCGGCGAGCCAGTGGGCGCCGGCGTCCGACAGCGTGTGGCGCGCGTCGGCGCGGCCGCTGCCGGGCGCGGGCGATTCGCGCACGCAGGCGTTGCGGCCGGTGGCCAGATCCACCAGCGACTGGTGCAGGTGCCAGCCGCTGGACATGATGTGGGGAAACGGCGGTCGGCACATGAAGGTGGCGTGGTAACCGGCGCGGCGCAGCGCCTGGCGCACGCCGTTGCGGAACAGCACCATCTGGTCGGCCGCGGTGAGCGCGTCGGTGGCGTCGAACACGGCTTCCACCTGGCTGGGGCCGAGTTCGATTTCCAGCGACTGCAGCGGCAGGCCCAGCGCCTGCGCCGTGTGCATCACGATGGCCAGCGGCTCGTCGGCCATGTCGATCATGGCTTCGGACTGCAGGTTGTAGCCGGGGTGGATCATTTCCACGCTCGGCGGCAGACCGGGCCAGTCGGCGCGTTCGGGGTCGAGTTGCGGCGCGGTGTCGGTGATGCGGTAGATGTGGAATTCCACTTCCAGCCCGGTCTTGAGGCCGTAGCCCGCCTGGGCCAGCCGCGCCAGCGCCTGCTGCAGCACGCGGCGGCTGTCCAGCGCCACCGGGGTGGCGTCCTGGAACCAGGGCTGGCAGCGCAGCCAGCCGGTGCCTTTGCTCCAGGGCAACTCAATGAAGCTCGACGGATCGGGCAGCAACATCAGGTTGGCCGCGCCGGCAAAGCCGGGCAGGTCGCTGGTGCCGCCGGGTTCGAACACCTTCCAGGCAGTGCGGTCGGCCGTGTCCTTGAGCATGAGCGTGCCGACCATGCCCACGCCGTCGCGCAGCGCCTTGATGGCGGCGTGTGCCATCAGCGTCTTGCCGCGCAGCATGCCGTGGACGTCGCACCAGCCCAGGCGCACGCGCTGGATGCCACTGGCTTCGATGAGCCCGGCGGTTTGTTGGCAAGCAGCTTCCCGGGCCGCGTCGTGCAGGCCGCAGCGTTGGGCGAAATGGCTCATTTCGCGCCGGCCGTTTCGGTCGCGGCTTGCACGGCGGTGTTCTGCCAGGGCGCGCTTTCGCGCTTGGCGCGCACCGCGTCTTGCCACCAGGTTGGCCAGCCTTCGGCGGGCGCGATGCCGTCCACTGTGTCGGGGCCGGTGATGCTGGCGTGTTGTGCCGGGTCGGCGATGCCGGGTGGCGTGCCGCCTTGTTCCACGGTGTCCATGGCCTGCAACAGCATCCGCCGGTTCGCCATGATCACCTTGTCGGTGGTGCCCAGGTGTTCGCGCGTGCGGTCCTGGATGGCGCCCATGCTCTCGCAGGCCCACTGGTCGTGCACGTTGATGTCGTCCTCGCCCATGCCGAGGTAGGTGCGGCTCTGCTGCTCCTCGGCGTTGAAGCCCCAGTTGTTGTGGCGGCCGGACTTCGGGATGTAGTCGGGCAGGGTGACGGCATCCAGGCGCTGGTTGCGCATGGTGTCCTTGTCCACCGGTTTGTCGAAACTGGTGAAGAAGGCGAACCAGTAGTTGCGCGTGTCGTCCACCGGCACGTGCATCTGCGTGATCGTCATGGTCTCGGAGAGCGGGATCACGAAGGTTTGCGGGAACACGGCATTGGTGATGCGCACGTGGGTGAGCGCGTCGGTCATGGGGCGCAGCGCGGTCAGCTGCAGGCCATAGGGCTGCTGGGTGAAGCTGATCTGGGGCTGGCCGAATTCGCGCATCACCTTGGTCATGGGCCAGCGCTCGCCGCCCACCTCGCCCACGCTGGCGCCGCGGAACTGCTTGCCGTAGCTGCCCTCGAGCGAGGCGTCGTTGAAGAAGCGGTGCAGGTACGAAGCGTGCGCCGGGTCGATGCCGACCTCGAAGGCCTGCAGCCAGTTGCAGTGCCACAGGCCCTTGAACACGAAACTGTGCGTGGTCGGCGCTTCAAAGCAGTCCAGCGCGGGGAAGGGCGGTGGCGTGCTGCCCTCGGGGCCAAACCAGCCGAACAGCGCACCGGCTTTTTCGATCAGCGGGTAGCTGCGCTGCCGGATGCGGGTGCACAAGGTGCTGCCGGTGGGCTCGGCCGGGGTTTCGGTGCACTGGCCGCTGACGTCGAACTTCCAGCCGTGAAAGGGGCAACGCAGGCCGTCGCCCTCGTTGCGGCCAAAGGCCAGGTCGGCGCCGCGGTGCGGGCAGTCGCGGTCGAGCAGACCGAACGCACCCTGCGCGTTCTTGAACAAGACAAAGTCCTGCCCCAGCACGCGCAACGCCTTCACCGGACGCACGCCCATGGCCGCGTCCAGCGCGGGGTTGAACTCGTCGAGCAGGGCCACCGGTTGCCAGTAGTGGCGCAGCAGCTCACCGCCCGGTGTGCCTGGCCCGACCTGGGCGATGCGCTGGTTCTGTTCGGCTTTCATGCGGGATCTCCTGTGGGCTGTTCGGCGGGTGATGGTCAAACGGTATCCCGTTTTGCGGATTCAGTGTACAGTTTGCGGCATGAGCTTGCAAGAAACCGTTTTGATGCAACTGCGTGACCTGATCCTGAGCGGCGAGTTCGCGCCCGGCCAGCGACTGGCTGAGCAACAACTGGCCGAGCGCCTGGGGGCATCGCGCACGCCGGTGCGCGCCGCGCTGGTCACGCTGGAACAGGAAGGGCTGGTCGAGGCCAACGACACCGGCAAGTACCTGGTGCGCCAGTTCACCGCCCGGGAAGTCACCGACGCGATCGCCGTGCGGGGCCACCTGGAAGGCATGGCGGCGCGCCTGGTCGCTGAGCACGGCGTGTCGCGCCAGCTGCAGGGTGACCTGCAGGCCTGTCTGGACGAGGGCGACCGGCTGCTCGCTGACAGCCCGCTCACGATAGAAAGCTACGTTGCCTACGCGGCCATGAACGACCGTTTCCACGCGCTGATCCTGGCCGCCTGCGGCAACCGGGCGCTGCAACGCGCCGTGGCGCTCAACGACAAGCTGCCGTTCGCTCCCGCCTCTGCCATGTTGCCCATGCAGGGCACGGTGGCGCTGGATCGCGACTGGATGCTCTACGCCCACCGGCAGCACCACATGTTGTGTGACGCGCTGCGCCGGGGCGAGGGCGCGCGCGCACAGGCGCTCGGTGTGGAGCACACCGAGGTGGCGCAGATGAACATGCGCCTGGCGCTGGAGCGTCGTGTCGAGTCCGAGCGGTTCATGCCCGGGATGCGGCTGGTGGTGGGCTGAGGATGGGCTCCCCCCGCGCCGGCCCTGCGGGCCGTCACCCCCCAGGGGGCGATGCGAGTGGCCCGGCGAAGCCGGTTCCACCGCATCCTTGAAGAAGGCATTTCGCGCCGGAGGGGAAGTGGGTCCCAGGGCGCCGTTTCATGCCTCGGGGTGGCACTCTGGAGCCATGGAAAACGGAAGTGGGATCGCTGTACGCTATCGCACCGGGCTTTCGCCGGTGTATCGTGCCGGGCATGAGCGCCCAACCCGAACAAGAGACACCCGGCCGCGGCAGCCTGATGCTGCGCCGCGTGGCCATCGACACTTACCGCGAGAACGTCGCCTACCTGCACCGCGACTGCGCGGTCTACCGGGCCGAGGGTTTTCAGGCCCTGTCCAAGGTGGAGGTGCGCGCCAACGGCCAGCGCATCCTGGCCACGCTCAACGTGGTGGACGACGCGTCCATCGTCGGTTGCAATCAGCTCGGCGTGTCGGAAGATGCCTTCGCCCAGCTGGATGTGCCCGATGGCCACCCGGCCTCGGTGTCGCAGGCCGAGCCGGCGGAATCGATCCCTGCGCTGTTCCGCAAGATCAACGGCGAGCGCCTCACGCGCGCCGATTTCCACGCCATCGTGGGCGATATCGCCCAGCACCGCTATTCCAAGATCGAGCTGACCGCTTTCGTGGTCGCGAGCAACCGCAGCGAGCTGGACCGCGAAGAGGTGTTTTTCCTGACCGAAGCCATGGTGGCCAGCGGCCGCAAGTTGGACTGGCACGAACCGCTGGTGGTGGACAAACACTGCATCGGCGGCATCCCGGGCAACCGCACCTCCATGCTGGTGGTGCCCATCGTCGCTGCCTACGGGCTGGTGTTTCCCAAGACCTCGTCGCGCGCCATCACCTCGCCCGCTGGCACGGCCGACACCATGGAGGTGCTGGCCAACGTGGAACTGCCGTTCGACCGGTTGACGGAGATTGTGCGCACCCACAAGGGCTGTCTGGCCTGGGGCGGCACGGCCAACCTGTCACCGGCTGACGACGTGCTGATTTCTGTGGAGCGGCCGCTGGCGCTCGATTCGCCGGGGCAGATGGTGGCGTCCATCCTGTCCAAGAAGATCGCGGCCGGCGCCACCCACCTGGTGCTGGACATTCCCATCGGCCCCACGGCCAAGGTGCGCTCCATGCCCGAGGCGCAGCGCCTGCGCCGGTTGTTCGAGTACGTGGCGCAGCGCCTGCACCTGTCGCTGGACGTGGTGATCACCGATGGCCGACAGCCCGTGGGGCAGGGGGTGGGGCCGGTGCTGGAGGCGCGCGACGTGATGCGGGTGCTGGAGAACCACCCCGATGCGCCCAACGACCTGCGGCAGAAATCGCTGCGCCTGGCTGGGCGCCTGATCGAGTGCAGCCCCGACGTGCGCGGTGGCGATGGCTTCGGTATCGCGCGCGACATCCTCGACTCGGGTCGCGCGCTGGCGCAGATGCAGGCCATCATCGAGGCCCAGGGTTCGCACGACTTTGATCACCACCACCCGGCGCTGGGCGCGCTCACGCTCGAAGTGACCGCAGCGCAGGCCGGCGTGGTGACCGGCATCGACAACCTCCAGATCGCGCAGATCGCGCGCCTGGCCGGCGCTCCCAAGGTGCAGGGCGCGGGTGTGGACCTGCTGCACAAGCTGGGTGACGAAGTGCGTGCGGGCGATGCGCTCTACCGCGTGCACGCCAGCTACCCGGCCGACCTCGAATTCGCCCGCCAGGCCTGTTTGCGCTTCAACGGTTTCAGCCTCGGGCACGCCGACCAGGTGCCCCATGTGTTTGTGGAGTTCTGATGCACCCCGACCTTTCTGCTGGCTGCCTGCTGTGTTTTGACGACGAGCAGACCATCGCCCACGCGGTGGCCGCTGCGGCAGGTCTGACGCTGGCCGTCATTCAGCGCCACCGCTTTCCGGACGGCGAGTTGCGCCTGCGACTGCCCGAGAGCCTTCCACCGCGCGTGGTGTTCTGGCGTGGCCTGCACCAGCCGAACGAGAAGCTGGTCGAGATCCTGCTGGTCGCGCGCACCGCGCACCAGCTCGGCGCAGTCCACCTCACGCTGGTGGCGCCCTACCTGGCCTACATGCGGCAGGACATCGCGTTCAACCCCGGCGAAGCGGTGAGCCAGCGCGTGATCGGCCGCTTCCTGGCCGGTCTGTTTGACGCCGTGATCACGGTGGACCCGCACCTGCACCGCGTGGCGACGCTGGAAGAGGCCATACCCGTGAAAGATGCCATCGTGCTCAGCGGCGCGCCGCTGCTGGCCGACCACATTGCGACGCAGCGCCCCGACGTGCTGCTGATCGGCCCGGACGAGGAATCGCTGCAATGGGTGGCGCAGGCTGCTGCGCGCCACGGCTGGGCGCACGGCGTTTGCCGCAAGCTGCGGCATGGAGACCGGCAGGTGGACATCGAGCTGCCCGACCTGCCGTTCACCGGACGCGCCGTGGTGCTGATGGACGACGTGGCCAGTTCCGGCCATACCCTCGCCCAGGCCGCGCGTTTGCTGAAAGCGGCGGGCGCGGCTTCGGTGGATGTGGCGGTCACGCACGCGCTGTTTGCGGACGGCGCGGTCCGGCTGATCCGCGAAGCCGGTGCTGGTCAGATCTGGAGCACCGACAGCATTCCCCACGCCAGCAACGCGGTCAGCATCGTGCCTGCGGTGGCGGAGGCTTTGCAGCACCTCGCCGACCGCACACACTGATCGGCTCTTGCTATTGCGGCGGTCTTCGCTCACATTGATTGCGCTCAATCGGGCCGTGCTCCCGATGGGGCAAGATGTTTCATATGGGAGCGTAGTCTCCCGCCACACCACAGGCAGCGCAGGTTTTCCGGTTCGCTGACGGTCTTTCGTTTTGGCGTCTTGCGACGGGCTGCTGTGCATCCAGGAGACCACGGTGAGCGCGACCATTCACAAGCAACCCGCGGCGTGGGGACCGGTGCCGAACCTGATGGACCACGCGGTCACTGCCGCGCAGTTCAGCTGGAATGACGCCCGCCGCTGGCTGGACGGCCTGCCCGGCGGTGCTGGGCTGAACATCGCTTACGAAGCCGTGGACCGGCACCTGCTGCACGGCCGCGGCGACAAGGTCGCGATCCGCTGGATCGGCAAGAGCGGTGAACGCCAGGAATTCACCTACGCCGACCTGGCGCAGGCCACCAACCAGTTCGCCAACGCGCTGCACGACCTGGGCGTGAAGCCCGGCGAGCGGGTGTTTGTGTTGATGGGGCGCCTGCCCGAGTTGTATGTGGCGGTGTTGGGTGCGCTCAAGGCGCGTTGCGTGGTGACGCCACTGTTTTCGGCCTTTGGTCCCGAGCCCATCGTCACCCGGACCGAGATGGGTGACGCGCGCGTGCTGGTGACGACGCCCGAGCTCTACCAGCGCAAGATCCGCGATGTGCGGGAGCGTCTGCCGGGCCTCAAACATGTGATCGTGGTCGGCGCGGCCCCGTCTGACGAACCCGGCGTGCACCCGTGGGGTGTTCTCGTGTCGCCTGCGTCCACGCGGTACACGATCGGGCACACCGATCCCGAGTCCATGGCCCTGCTGCACTTCACCAGCGGCACCACCGGCCGCCCCAAGGGTGCGGTGCACGTGCATGAAGCCGTGCTCGCGCACGTGGTGACAGGCCGCTACGCGCTGGACCTGCACGATGACGATGTGTTCTGGTGCACGGCCGATCCGGGCTGGGTCACCGGCACCAGCTACGGCATCATCGCGCCGCTGGTGTGTGGCGTGACCAACGTGGTGGTCGAGGCCGAGTTCGATCCGCAGACCTGGTACGGCGTGCTGGAGCGCGAGCGCATCACCGTCTGGTACACGGCGCCCACTGCCATCCGCATGATGATGAAGCTCGGTGCCGAGGCCTTGCAGGGTGTCGACCTCTCGGCGCTGCGCTTCATGGCCAGCGTGGGCGAGCCGCTCAACCCCGAGGCCGTGGTCTGGGGGCTCAAGGCGTTTGGCCGACCCTTCCACGACAACTGGTGGCAGACTGAAACCGGCGGCATCATGGTCTCCAACTACGCGGCCATGGACATCAAGCCGGGCTCCATGGGCAAGCCCTTGCCCGGCATCACCGCCGCGGTGGTGCGCCGCCTGGCCGACGGGCATGTGGAGCCCATCGAAGCACCCGATGTGGACGGCGAGCTGGCGCTCAAGACGCCGTGGCCGTCGATGATGCGCGGCTACCTGCACGAGGACGAGCGCTACCGCAAGTGTTTCGCCGACGGCTGGTACCTCACCGGCGACCTGGCGCACCGCGACGCCGACGGCTACTACTGGTTCGTCGGCCGGGCCGACGACGTCATCAAGTCGGCCGGGCATCTGATCGGGCCGTTCGAGGTCGAGAGCGCGCTGATGGAGCACCCGGCGGTCGCCGAGGCGGGCGTGATCGGCATTCCCGACCCGATGGCGGGCGAGGTGGTGAAGGCCTTCGTGGCGCTCAAGCCCGGCTTCGAGGCCGGCGAGGCCCTGCGCCGCGAGCTGCTGGGCCATGCGCGCAAACGGCTGGGCGCGGCGGTGGCGCCCAAACAGATCGAGTTCCGCGACAACCTGCCCAAGACCCGCAGCGGCAAGATCATGCGCCGCCTGCTCAAGGCGCGCGAGCTCGGCTTGCCGGAAGGCGATCTGTCCACGCTGGAGAGCGATGAAAAGAAGGGTGCGCCATGACCGACAAGATCCACCTCGACCGCGGCCACCTGCACCACCTGTACCGCGAGATGTTGCGCATCCGGCGTTTCGAATCGCGCTGTGTCGAGCTCTACCAGGCGCAGAAGATCCGAGGCTTCCTGCACCTGTACGACGGCGAGGAGGCTGTGGCCGTGGGGGTGATGGATGCGCTGGAGCCGCGTGACGCGGTGCTGGCCACCTACCGCGAGCACGGCCATGCACTGGCGCGCGGCGTGCCGATGGCGCCCCTCATGGCCGAGATGCTGGGCAAGCTCGAAGGCTGTTGCCGCGGGCGCGGCGGTTCCATGCACCTGTTTCACCGTGAGCACCGCTTCTTCGGCGGCAACGCCATCGTCGGCGGTGGCCTGCCGCTGGCCGTGGGCATTGCCATGGCCGACAAACAGCTGCGACCGGGCGCGGTGACGGCCTGTTTCTTTGGCGAGGGCGCGGTGGCCGAAGGGGCCTTTCACGAGAGCATGAACCTGGCGGCCATCTGGAAGCTGCCGGTGCTGTTCGTGTGTGAAAACAACCTCTACGCCATGGGTGTTCCGCTGGCCGATTCGGAGTCGCAGACCGAGGTGTACCGCAAGGCCGACGCCTACCGCATGGCCTCGGCACAGGTCGATGCGATGGACCCGGTCCAGATGGCCGCCGCCGCGCGGCGCGCCGTGGAGCATGTGCGCGCCGGACTCGGCCCGTATTTCCTGGAGTGCCGCACCTACCGCTTCCGCGCGCATTCGATGTTCGACACCCAGGCCTATCGCACGCGGGGCGAGATCGAAGGCTGGCGCCAGCGCGATCCGATCGAGCGCTTGCGCCACTGGATGGAGGGCAACCACCTGTTGACCCCCGACGAAGCGGCGGCGATCGACGCCGCGGTGGCCGCGGAGCTCCAGGCGGCGGTGGCGTTTGCCGAGGCCGGCACGCTGGAACCGGTGGACCAGCTGGAGCGCTTCGTGCTGATGGACAGCGTGGTGCAGGAGGCGGCGCCATGAGCAGCTTCACACCCCTCCGGATGACTTACCGCGAAGCCTGCAAGCAGGCTATCCGCGACGCGCTGCTGGCCGACCCACGCTGCTTCGTGATGGGCGAGGACGTGGGCAAATACGGCGGCTGTTACGCCGTGACCAAGGGGCTGCTGGAAGAGTTCGGCCCCGCGCGCATCGTGGACACGCCGCTGGCCGAAGTGGGTTTTGTCGGTGCGGGTGTGGGCGCCGCGCTGGCCGGTCTTCGGCCCATCGTCGAGATCATGACCTGCAACTTCAGCCTGCTCGCGCTGGACCAGATCATGAACAACGCCGCCACCATCCCGCACATGTCGGGCGGGCAGTTCGCCGTGCCGCTGGTGATCCGCATGGCCACCGGCGCCGGCCGGCAGTTGGCGGCGCAGCATTCGCACAGCCTGGAGGGCTGGTTCGCCCACATCCCCGGACTCAAGGTGCTGGTGCCCGGCACGGTGGAAGACGCGCGCCACATGCTCGCCGCCGCACTGGCCGACCCCAACCCCGTGCTGATCTTCGAACACATCGTGCTCTACAACGCCGAGGACGAACTGGACCCGGCCGTCACCGCGGTGGATATCGAGCACGCGCACGTGCGCCGAGCGGGCAAGGATGTCAGCCTGGTGACCTATGGCAACAGCCTGCCCAAGTGCCTGGCCGCGGCGCAGCAGCTGGCCAGCGAGGGCATCGAGGCCGAGGTGATCGACCTGCGGGTCTTGCGCCCGCTGGACACCGCCACCGTGATCGAATCACTCACCCGAACGCACCGCTGCGTGATCGTGGACGAGGGCTGGAAGAGCGGCTCGATCTCGGCCGAGATCGCAGCCCGACTGGCCGAGGACGCGCTCTACGAGCTCGATGCCCCGGTGCGCCGCGTGTGTGCCCGCGAGGTGCCGGTGCCCTACGCCGAACACATGGAAACGGCCAGCCTGCCGCAGGTGCCCGACATCGTGGCCGCCGTGCGCAGCGTGGTGAAAGCGGGGTAGGGCACATGGCCGACTTTCTGATGCCCGCGCTGGGTGCCGACATGGAAACCGGCACGGTGGTGCAGTGGCTCGTCGAGCCGGGAGCCCGCGTGAAGCCTGGCGATGTGGTCGCCGTGGTGGAAACGCACAAAGGCGCGATCGATGTGGAG
>Ga0209467_1001493_pt1 | contig 20178 bp, 18 predicted proteins | sample Higcelwee11metaG_FD_187175 | JGI IMG/M metagenome (GOLD analysis project Ga0209467, IMG submission 187175) | Freshwater pond sediment microbial communities from the University of Edinburgh, under environmental carbon perturbations - High... | ecosystem: Environmental > Aquatic > Freshwater >...
TTCTTTCATAGCTGCATATATTCCTGCACCTAGAACTACAATCTCATCAGGGTTCAGGTGTTGCAGAGGCATACGGCCAAACATTTTTGCAACAAACCCACGAACAAGTGGCATTTTAGTAGATCCACCTACAAGAATAATTTCATCAAGATCATTTGTGGTTATGGAAGAATCTCTTAATGCTTTTAACAATGGCTGCTTTAATTTGATTAGCAGGTCATGGCAAATATCTTCAAGTTCTTTTGATGAAATCATCATACTGTATAGATTACCGTTAAAATAGCATGTCATTTCAGCTTTATCAGATTTGGATAGTGCCATTTTACAGCTTTCAGACTGTTTCTTGAGTGCGGATTTGAACTTTAAATCATTCAGCTCATTCTCTAATTTAAAATGTTCAGAAAAATAATGCATCAGACACTCATCAAAGTCCTCTCCACCCAGAAAATTATTACCCGCAACGCCTCTAACCTCAATTAAATTGTCAAACAAATCAAGAACAGAGACATCAAAGGTTCCACCTCCAAGGTCGAAAACAAGGAACTTACTTTCTTCATTGTTTTGATGAAGTCCGTACGCAATAGATGCTGCTGTTGGTTCGTTTATAAGTCTTTCCACTTTTAGACCAGCCAACTCACCAGCCTGCTTTGTTGCTCTTCGTTGCTGATCGCTAAAATATGCAGGTACACTTATTACAGCTTCTTCTATTTTCTCTCCTAGAAAAATTTCAGCATCAGCTTTAAGAGCCTTAAGAATAAATGCAGATAGTTCAATGGATGAAAAAGTATATTTACCAAGGGTAAAAGTTTTATTAGTTCCCATATAACGTTTAAAAGCACTAATCGTCATCTGTGGATGTGTTATTAGACGCTCTTTTGCAGCGCTTCCTGTTATTATCTCTCCATCTTCAAAAACACTGATAACTGACGGAGTCAGGTTGTTTCCTAAGCAATTTGGGATTATAACGCATTTGCCATCTATGTAACAAGAAACAAGACTATTTGTAGTTCCTAAGTCGATTCCTATAATAGGCAAGACAATCACTCCTTCACAAAAAATAAATATGATAAATATGCAGCTATGATTAGACCAATTAAATACATCCCACATCCGAATACTACATTCAGAGCAAGTGTTAGATATTCTTCAAATGTACTTATTCCTTTTTTAATGGTCACAATAAAGCTAGCAAACCTCAATATAAGTTGAAACAGAAAAAATAATGAAAAACCTAGGGATAAGAGCGCTACAAAAATATAGGTTCTTCTAATCATTTTGACGTTTGACGTTTCTAGTTTATAGTCAAGAGCAGAGTCTCTGTTTGATCCTGTTTTCAAAAGTGGAGAAATCCATTTAACAGCTTGATTTGCATCACTTATTCTGTAAAACCCTAAACCATCCATATAGTATTGCTTATCAAAATCATAGAATTCCTCACTTAGTAGAATTAAATTATTTGAACGTGTTAGAGCAATATGTATTTTATCTGGTAAAATTGTCAAATACTTTTTGTTTTTTCCTTGTTTAACTATTAAGGCCCTTGTATTTGTAGTAATATACGAAGTTTTTTTATCCTTTAACAATAAAGATATTGGTGAAAACAAAAACTTTAAGGCAAGTGCAAAAAATCCAATACCTGCCAAAATCATAACAACACCAAATATAGCAGTGATTGATTGTTTATCATTTTCTGAAATCACAATATATATTGCTCCAGATACAAACAACATTAAAAATGTACATATAATAAACCCTAAAATTGATTTTAAAACAGTTTCAAATGTAAATAATCTTGGTCTGGGACTACATGACCATGTTACTTTTTCGTTTTCATATAAACCACCAGTTGTCTTTTTTTCTGATACATCAATAAGTTTAAGTTCCTTTAATAAAATACTCTCTACATCTTCAACATCTTTTATATCAAAAAATCCACTATTCTCAATTGATATAAGTTCGGCCTCAGCATCTCTAGTTTCAGTTACTTTAAACAATAAATCTCCAGAGCCATTTTGGTGAACAACAGTACCTATTATCTTTAATTCTTCATAGTAAAATGATTCAACAGTAGCCTTTCTAGACATTGTAATTATAATCGCTCTCTGGTTTGTAATAGCATAAAGCATGTACTGTTGCTTTAGATAAGACCACTTTATTATTTCTCCTTCTAAAAGTGTACTATTGAGAACGACTTGGATATCATTACTATTGTTTGGATTATTCGACATTGTAATTCTCCTTAATAAAAGAAATTATCCTATATTAAATTATTATTCTTACAATTAGCAGGGCAAAATACTGAACGCTTTATACGTATATTTTAGCATATAAAGAAACAGAAATGCTGTATTTTATTCGAGAGATTTTGTTTACACTTATTGTTCTGTAAAATAATCTCTTAATTTTTTTATAAACTTTGCATTAATCCCTGTCGATATCTATATCAGTTATGTTTTGAAAATAATGCTTTATATTAAATACATTATTAATCTTACATTTAGCATCACCTAAATGTAAAAGATTAATTGTATTTAATTTTGAAGATTATTCTTAATTAGCATAAAACTTTAAGGGGGTCCACCAAATGAATTCAATAGATATTATCGCTAGAAGTCGCAATGAATCCGATGCTTTCTCACTAAAATGCATGAAATTCCTTTCCGTTCTTGCTATATTAGACTTTATTCTTGTAGAATTTAACAAAAAAGGCAAGGCAGATGCTGGAGATACTTTAATCCTTTTATCTGGAGTAGCAGCATTAATTCCTATTTTATATTATAAGTTCTCGAAAGGTAAGCAAAATTTTGTTTATATTCTTCTGATAGCTACGGAACTTATTTCGATAGGATTATACATGAGCTCTTGGATTTATGCTACACCAGCGCTTATACTTCCATTTATTATCGGAACAATGTATTATGATTCCAAGCTTCTTAAAAAATTGCTGTTTTTAAAGATTCCAACACTAATAGCTATGTCATTCTTCTTATATTTGCTATATAAAGGTATTGTTATTCTAGATGGGGTCATATTCACAAAAGAATTGGCTATGGGGTCGACTGAATATTATTTAATACAGCTAATAGGGTTTGGTTATATGTTCATGTTTCTGTCGAAAAAAACCAGCAGTGTGTTAAACAGTGCATTAGAGCAAAGTGAAAACAGTGAAGCCTTATTGAAAAAGGTTATGGACAACTCTGAAAGTATAAATAAAAGCATTAATGAATTATACAAATATATATTTAACAGCCGCGATTCGGTAACAGATATCTCCAGCACAGCATTTTCTATTTCTGCTAAGTCCGAAAAAATGGCAGTAAAAGCTGAAGAAAGTCAAGATTATATAAATCAGATTAAGTCACATATTGATAAAACCATGGAAAATTCTACTTCTATTATAAAACTAACAGAATCTATGAGTTCCATTACCGAAAAGAATCAGAACAATATAGATGATATAGTAAATAAAGTTAACAATATCAAAACATCCAATCAACAGACAGTCACACAGTTTGAATTTATAAGGCAAAACAATTTAAAAATACATGAAGCACTAAAGATTATAAACGCTGTGTCGGAACAAACTAATCTCTTGGCATTAAATGCTTCAATTGAAGCGGCAAGGGCTGGAGAAGCAGGAAAAGGATTTGCAGTTGTAGCAACAGAAATCCGCAAGCTAGCAGATCAGTCTAATTCTTCTGCAAAAAACATTACAGATATTTTAAGTAATATGAGTGCTGGAACAAATCAATCCATAGAAGCCGTTAATTTTACAGAAGCAAATATTCATACTACCATTGAACTTTTGGAAAATACCAAAGGGGATTTTTCAAAAATGTTTAGCTGTCAGCAATCCGTTATAGATGAAATAATGAACTCTGAAAACCTTATAAAACAGCTGGAAGACTATATCCAGAATGTAAATTCGGTCTTAGGAGAGACCCTTTCTGAATTCAAGACAACATCATCAGATATATCAGGTATTTCGAGTGTTTTAGATGAGCTTAATAAATCCTTTAAAACAATTGCTGACTTTGCGAAAGATGTTCAATCAAGCTCAAATAGCCTGATAGAATCTTAATTTATGAATAGAAACATTAATTTTGAGAGTACTTAAATATTAAAAGGACACATTGAATTTTTCAATATGTCCTTTTTGAATGTCTATGAAATTATGGTGACCATAATTTCTAACGACGAGTTACAGAGGATACAAAAAGCGCTTACGCGTTTTTGTTCTTACACTACAATGGAATTGTAATCTTAAAAATTGTATATTTACCAACTTCGCTTTCACAAGTAATCTTGCCTTTAAATTTAATATTAACAATATTTCTTACTACATTAAGACCTAAACCTGTTCCTCCAGAATTTCTTTTTGTTGTAAAAAAAGGTTCAAAAATATTTTTCAATACATCAGGTTCTATGCCTTTTCCATCATCTTTGTATATAAAATTGACCATTTTGTTCTCAATAAAAAATTTTATAGAGATTAGACCTTCATCATCTAAATCATATCCATGAATAAGAGAATTCATAATAAGGTTTGTTAGAACTTGTGAGAATTCACCTGGATAACCGCCAATCTCTAGCCTTTCATCTCCTTCAACCTCTATTTTTATTTTTCGCTTCTTTAACTCTGGAGTCAGACTCAATATATTTTGATTAATATATTCAAAGACATTAAAATTTCTTTTAAATTCATTGCTTTGATCAACAGCAACTTGTTTGAAGCTTTTTATAAGATCAGACGCTCTTTGTAAATTCAAATTCAAAATATTATTTGTTTCATTAATATTTTCTAAAATACTTGTTAATTCTGAACGTTTTATTTGATTCGATGTACATTTTGAATACAATTCCTTTGACTTATCACCAATAAAAGAAGCAGACGTTATACTTACACCAATAGGTGTATTAATTTCATGCGCTATCCCTGCTACTAACTTTCCTAAAAGCACCATTTTTTCAGATTCAATAAGTTGTGCTTGTGTTTCTATTAATTTTTCATTAGCATCGACTAATTTTGTAGTTCTATCTTTTAAATTATCTATCATAATATTAAATGAATTTGCCAACTCTTTAACTTCATCACGAGAGGAAATACGTATTTTATCTACATCAAAATTACCTTCGGCAACACTTGATGTAACATTACATAATTTCCTAATTGGTCTAGATATATTGTTTGATAGGACTACCCCAATAAATATCAATAAGATAAGCACACAAAAAATCAGTACAAAATCAATAATCATTAAATTTTTAAAATCTTCCTGAATCTTATCTGATATTTTTTCACTGTTTTGAAGTTCAAAAAAAATTATTTTCTGCATATTATCACAAAGAGCTGATGTTGCTATTGTAAAGTCATTTAAATTTTCTATCTTATTCGAAAATGATTCTTGAGAAACAATTTGTTTTTCCAGCTTTTTAATAATATCTCCAATTGAAACGCTAAGGTTCTTTGCGATTTCAACTTTCACAATGCCGTCTTTAGATTGCACGCGATTTGATACCTCTACCAGGTAGTTATCAAGTTTTCCCATTATGTCATAAGGTTTTACCTGATTAAATGTTTTTCTTCCAAAACATATTTCTCTGATTTCCTGATCAAGTTCATTTGTTGTTAGTACAACAACATTATTTGCAGTTGTCAAATTATATAATATTTGATTTTGTTTATCCACAGTGTTTGAGGTTGCTAATATAACCCATATATTAAAGGTTCCAAATAAAAGAATTGAAATCATGAATGTTACTATAATTTTAGTTTTTATCGAAATCCCTATATTTTTCCATCTATTTTTTAACCGGGCTAGTATATTCTTTATCAAGCATTTCTCCTCCCTGATGAGATAATTCAAAAAAATAGTCAAATGGCAATCTCAAAAATGTTATCAATAGCCAATTTTTCTAAGATGTTCATCAACATTTTGTGGTGTAACAATATCTTCTTTTGAATAGATAAATTTTTCAACCTTTTTTCCACTTTCAATCTTTTTTATTGTTTCAAATAATAATGGCCCTAGATATGGATTGCACTGAGCGCTTGCATTGATTTTACCAGTTTTAATTGTATCAAGAATCTCCTTTGATACGGCATCCACAGATACAACTTTTATATCTACTCCTGGTTTAATTCCGAATGCCTCAATTTCTTCAATTGCCCCAAGCGCCATTTCATCATTATGAGCAAATACACCGTCTATATTTTCAGCCTCTTCTTTTAAAAAAGATTTCATAATTTCATTACCTTTTTCACGGTAAAAATCTCCTACTTCCGAGCGAACTATTTTCATATCTGGATAATTCTTTTTAAGTTCATCTTCAAACCCCATTTTTCTTTTTGTAGCTGCATCCGAACCAAGTGTACCCTGTATTTCATATATATTACCTTTATTATTTAACAACTCAGCCATTTTAATTGCTGATTTTCTTCCTTCTTCATAAAAATCCGAGCCTATAAAGGCTACATAAAGATTTTCATCAACATTTGCTTTCCTGTCAACAATTATTACTGGAATATTTGCTTTTTTTGCCTCGGTTAATACCTCGTTCCAACCTGAATCTATAATGGGCGAAAAGGCAATATAATCAACTTTTTGAGCAATAAAAGATTTAATTGCCCTCATCTGGTTTTCCTCTTTTTGTAAGCAATCTGTAAATAGAAGTTCGATGTTTTCTGCTTTTGCAGCTTCTTGAATAGAACGAGTATTTGCTAGTCTCCACTCAGATTCTGCACCTATTTGAGCGAAACCTACAACTAACTTATTTGAAGTTTCAGGAGTATTGGAAACTTCCTTTGATTCAATAGCTTTTGGACCACCGCATGAAACTAAAAGCAAACACAGCATCAAGATAAGAACAATATTTAATCTCATCATATAACCCACTTCCTTTTAATCTTTAAATTCAAATTGAATTTTCAACATCTTATCGAAGTTCTTTAATGCAATATCCACCAATACAGGATCAAAATGTTCACCTTTTTCATCCTCTAGGTATTTAATAACTTCTTCTACGCTCCATGAATTTTTATACACCCTTTTACTTAACAATGCATCTATTACATCAACTATACATACAATCCTTGCATTTAAATCAATCTCTTCGCCTTTTAACCCTTGAGGGTATCCTTTTCCGTTGTATTTCTCATGATGTTGATATGCAATAATTGCAGCATCCTTCATAAGCTTGACATTCGACTTCTTAAGCATTTCATATCCAATACTGGAATGACACTTTATTATTTCAAATTCCTCTGGTGAAAGCTTTGCAGGCTTATTTAATATAGCATCTGGTATACCTAACTTTCCTACATCATGCATAGTTGAAGAAATTTTTAAACAATCAGCTTCTGTTTCAGATAAGCCTATTTCCAACCCCAATAAATATGCATATTCAGCAACTCTCTTAATATGAAATCCTGTCTCATTAGACCTAAATTCAGCAATTTCTCCAATAGTATAAATAATCTCTTTATGTGATACATCCATCTCCATACTTAGGTACATATTATCAAACGCTATTGAGATATTCGAACATGCAATATTAACAAGATCAATATCCCATTCTTTTAATATTGTGTTGGATTTCATATAAATTACATTTTCTGCTCCCCATGAACTACTAAAATATGATACAAAACCATCCTCTGTAAATATAGTTTTCTTTAATGTCAGCGCATCTTTGCATAATTTTAAAATATTATCCGCTAAAACTTCATGTATATCTTTATTTATATACTCCTTAAAATCGCCAGTAGCAGCTTCAACTATAAATCCTTTTTGAGTTACAGATAAAGCTATTCCTGAGTTTCTACTATACATATCACCCATATCAAGATGAAGTATTGATGTTAATTGTTCTAAAATCCCATTTATAAAATACCTAAAAGATTTGTTTTTATATAAGTCAGGTGTGGACTGGATAATCTTTCTAAGGCCTGTTCTATCTAAATCAAGTGATACCAAATCTTTATATGACCTCAATGCTGTTACAACAGAAACAATCATTTTTTCACTAGTTAAATCAGTTTTTAATTTATAATCATTGATATGATAATTAATTACAACTTCTTTTTCAGGCGAATAGCCAGGTTGTCCTGTCCTCAATATTATCCTGACCATTTTGTTTTTTAGTTCATCCCTTACATACTTAACCAACTTAAGACCAGTGTCATATTCCTCCATAACAACATCTAATAAAATCAATGCTATATCTGGGTTTTCTTCTAAAATCTTTTTAGTTTCGTCGGAATTGTATGCATCATAAATTTTCAATCCAGTTCCATCTAAGACAAAACCATCGAGTACTCTTCTCGTAATATCATGAACCGATTTATCATCATCAACCACTAAAACCTTCCATACGTTTTCTGCATCATCTTTAATGTGAAGTGGATCGTCTTCAAGACTTACATCATCTTCATCTATAAAGATTAAATCATCATCTGATATAGAATTCTTAATATCAATAGAATCATGCATTTAAGATTATCCTTTCTTTGTTTTATTAAGAAATCAAATGCATAAAAAATATAATTCCTGCTAATAATTTATCGGCAAGAATCATAAATAGAATAATGCAAATCTTTAATTTTAAGTGAATTTTCCAATCAAACTTTCGGTCAATCACTAGTTCTTGATAGTGGCTCTTTTATATCATCAGCTTTAGGCTCAATAGGTGTAGTAAGTTCTTTTTCTTCATTAGGTTTTGGTGCAACTGGTGTAGGAAGTTCTTTTTCTTCATTAAGTTTTGGTGGAACTGGTGTAGGAAGTTCTTTTTTATCGTTAGCTTTTGGCACAACTGGTTTCGTATGTTCTTTTTTGTCCTTAGAATTTGGTACAACAGGTGTATCTAGTTCTTTTTTATCGTTATTTTTTGGTGCAATAGGTGTTGGATGCTCTTTTTTGTCATTAACATTTTGTTCAATAGGTGTAGGAAGATCTTTTTTATCCTTGGAATTTGTTGCTACAGGTGTATTTAGTTCTTTTTTATCATTATTTTTTGGTTCAATAGGTGTTGGATGCTCTTTCTTGTCATTAACATTTGGCGCAACAGGTGTAGGATACTCTTTTTTGTCATTAGTTTTTGGCGCAACACCATTAAATAATTCTTTTTTATCATTAGTTTCTAAAATTGGAGCAGGAGTTTTTGTTTTTCCATTATTTTCTGACACAATAGTTGTAGGAATATATTTTTCATCTTCACCAGAATTTCTATCTTTATCAATAGTATTTATTTCTTCAATTTCTAACTTACCAATCGGGTCTTTTTTATCGTGTTTTATCTGTTTTTTAGGTTCCGCAGTTGGAAATTTCTTATTTATAGTACTATCAGGTGTGACTTTCTTTTTCTCATCACAAGTTGTAGTTTTATCTGAAATTGATAAATATGGTATGTTTACTTTATCAATAAGTTCAACAACTTGCATATCTTTTGCTTGTTCAAGACTTATACTTTTCCCTTGTTCTTGTGCCTTTTCAAAAATATAATACCTTCCCATTGAAATATTATTTTCTTTTGCTAATTTTCTATCATTATCGTTTATTCCAACAAACCTATAATCAACTTTACTATCGAGCTCATCAACTGAATTTTTGCATGCTAGTAAAACTTTTTCTGTGTTTTTGATTGCATAATTTTGATCATCATTCTTGTTTTTTGTATATGCTGAAATAATAATGCAATCACTACCTGCTATACTCTTTTGTGCAAAATTCTTATCATCCTTTAACATAGCAGATAAAGCATCTTGAAGTGGTTTTGATTTAAAGTCTATTTTCATTAGATCTTCTTGAGCATTTTTATCAGTACTATTTGCTTTTACTACATTCATATCTTTATCAACAGTATACTCAACACTAAATTCACCATCAATACAAACATAAGTATAATTATCGCTTTTATGTAAAAAATGCATGTTCAAAAAAATTAGTATAAAAATTGCTGCTATAGGTGAAGCAATTTTTATAGCCATATTTACCTTATTTTTATTAGAGATTATTTCATTAGATCCAAATTGTATCTCAAACCCTAAATACATTCCAGGCTGCTTTTTTATATATACCATTTCACAGTCTTTCGTCATTATGGATGCTTTATTATCAATAATCTTAATGATAGTTCCAGTTATTTTTTTCATTTTAATTACCCCCTATTATCTAAAGTAAATCTTCAATATATTTTTTAAGAATATCAAGGTTGCTTTTTAAAATTAAAACCATTGATACAATAAATTTTCTGTTTTTTTCCAACGCCCTTTGTGATAGATTTACTTTTGTTTTTAATTCAGCAAATGGCAGAGTTTTTTTTAAACAAAATTTATGATATAGATTTTCATTATCAGCAATCAGTTTTGCAATTTTAACGCAATTAGCTCGCGTATCCTTGTGTTTTGGAGAAGAATTAATTAATTGGTCGATTGTAATTCCGAAGTTATTAATAGATTTTTCCAAAAAAACAAATTCTTCCTTTAATTCAAATTCATACACATGATTGTTATGGGTATCTAACATGAATCTTTCTTCAAAGTTTGTATTTTCATCAAAAGAAGAAAACGGATAGACATTTGCATTCTTTTGTGAAATACGTATATAATCAATCACTCGTCTTTTTATAACTTGTTTAGAAAAACTAATAAATGAATATTTTTTTTCTTCATCATAACATTCAATAGATTCGTTAAACGCCATAAGACCAATGCTAAATTCTTCACTTGATTCAATATCTATATTTTTATTTATAACTTGAGATACAGACTTTATAATAAAAGGTTTATAGTTTTTTATAAACTCGTTTCTTAGTAAATCATCACCTTTTTTTACTTTTCTAACTATATCAATAAAAGAATCAGTTTCTTTTCTAAATTTACTCAAAAACATAATATCTGACACACTATTACACCTTCTTTCATATAGATAATTCGAAATAATTGCTTATTTTTGTACGGTAGAAAAAAATATATTTTTTTTAAAAAATCCGCACAAAAAATAATACAAAATTCGAATACCTTATTCAGACGGTTAACCATCAAAAAAATAATTCTTTTAAAGGAGTAGATATCAATGTCAATTAAAAGATACGTTAGTACTTTATTAGCAACTTCAATAGTTGTAACAGTTGCAATGTCCTCATTTGCTGTAGATGCTGTTTCAACAACTCCAGTAGCTCCAGAAGTAAAACCAGTTATAGTTCCAGCTCCAGTAATTAAAGGTGAATCAGAAATTGACAGGCTGACTAAGGAGTTTGGTGCCGAAGCAGCATTGATAATAATTGCTTCACAAAATGAGATTAAAACTATACATACAAGCCTAGATTCTCTTAAAAATGAAATTAAGGCTGCTAAAAAAGCAGAAGTTGTTGATGAAACAGCTTTAACTGCACTTCTCGAAAAAGAAAAAGCTATAAAAGCTGATTTAAAAGTTAAAGAAGATGCTTTAAGAATTCTTAAAGAAAAACTTAAGTTAACTAAAGAGTTTGGTGCTGAAGCAGCTGCTAAAATCATGTCATCAAGAGATGAGATAGCTGTTGTTCGTGCTAGCTTGGATTCCATAAAAAAAGATATTAGAGCTGCTAAAAAAGCAGAAGTTGTTGACGAAGCTGCTCTAACTGCTCTTCTTGAAAAGGAAAAAGCTATAAAAGCTGATTTAAAAGCTAAAGAAGATGCTTTAAGGAAATATATGGATCTCGTTAAGTTAACTAATGAATTTGGTGCTGAAGCAGCTGCTAAAATCATGTCATCAAGAGATGAAATAGCTGTTGTTCGTGCTAGTATGGATTCCCTTAAAAAAGAAATTATGGCTGCTAAAAAAGCAGAAGTTGTTGACGAAACTGCTCTAGCTGCTCTTCTTGAAAAGGAAAAAGCTATAAAAGCTGATTTAAAGGCTAAAGAAGATGCTTTAAGAAAATTTATGGACACTCTTAATTTAACTAAAGAGTTTGGTGCTGAAGCAGCTGCTAAAATCATCGCATCTAAAGATGAAATAGCTGTTGTTCGTACTAGCTTGGATTCCATTAGAAAAGATATTAAAGCTGCAAAAGGAGCAGAAGTTGTTGACGAAGCTGCTTTAGCTGCACTTATCGAAAAGGAAACAGTTGCAAAAGCTGATTTAAAAGCTAAAGAAGATACTTTAAGAAAATTTATGGACACTCTTAAGTTAACTAAAGAGTTTGGTGCTGAAGCAGCTGCTAAAATCATCGCATCTAAAGATGAGATAGCTGTTGTTCGTGCTAGCATGGATTCTCTTAGAAAAGATATTAAAGCTGCAAAAGAAGCAGAAGTTGTTGATGAAGCTGCTTTAGCTGCACTTCTTGAGAAGGAAACAGCTATAAAAGCTGATTTAAAAGCTAAAGAAGATGCTCTTAAAGACTTAATGAAGAGCTTAAGACCAACACCACCAACACCACCAACACCACCAACACCTACATCTACACCTACAGTACCAGCTAACTAAAAATTAAATAATATATACAAAACAAAGATTGGCTACGATATTAGCCAATCTTTGTTTTGTAATATGCTTGCATGCTTTGCTTTATCTAATCTACACCTATCTTATAAAAACTAATTTAAATTACCATTATCATTTTTAATATGACTAATAGAATCAAACATCCTTAACGAGACAATAGCCATCTGACTCCCTGGAAACTCCCTAAGAGTTCTTTCATAGTACTCTCTTGATTTAACACCTTCCCCAATTTGTCCATAACAAAAGGCTATATTAAGAAGTGCCATCTCAATATATGAGTTTCGACTAGATGATAACAATACTAAAAACCTGTATTTATCTATCCATTCATTCCTTTTAAAGAATTCATAACTTTTCTCAAACTCATAGATCGCTTTCTCATATTCTCTTTTCTTAAATAAGACTATACCTTTTCTGTGCCATCTTGGTATAAGTTTCCGCAAAGTAATCGATAATAGTAAATATGTCACTGCCCCATATAAAACAAAATCATCTATACTGAAAAAATAATATATGCCAGATATTATTACAAACACCAAACTTTGTGGCACTATTGAAAACCAGTTTACTTGTCTAACTATTGGCTGTGATGAAGCCATTTTACCCCTCCTCTAAGAAAATCAACTCTCATTAGTAATCCCTAATCAGCGATTAAAATAAGTTTTCTCGCTTATAGTCTGTATATTCTGAACCCAGTCTTTCGAATAATTCCTTTACTCTTAATTTTTTATCAATAACTGCTTTTAATTCTGCATCTGTTACACCAATAAGTTCTACAAACTGCACCTTTCCATTTGGAGTCTCAATTTCTCCAAGCTTATCTAACTGTGTAATAAATCCTGTAATTAATGACTCTCCAGTTGGATCCATACCAGTAGTCTGGCCTGTATATATGTATTCATCTGGTTGAAAAATCTCACCCTCATTATAAGTTAATCTGGCTAATGATTGTAAAATTCCACACATTCCTCCAATTGAGGTTTCTTCATCTTCCAATCCATCCTTTTTCAGTTTTACAGTCAATTCAAATCCATATCCACTATATTCTTTATTTTCATTTTCTTTCTCAAAAAGTTCTGATAAACCAAATGTAACAAAGTGATAGTATTCTTCACCATCATAAATACTTATGCCATCCAAAGGATCATTGCCTCCAAGCCTCCATGAAATCATTGTTCCATAATGTTTAGGATTAACCTGTCCTGGATACATCTTTAAGCATGCATCTTCAATAGCCTTCCAACCATCCATTACTACTTCATCGTCCTTAGCTTTTTTCTTGAATTTATCCAAAAATCCCATCTTTATTTTCCTTTCGAATTCAACTAAATCTGATACAGACCAAAATTCTTTTAAAATCAGGTCTCAAATATTATCGTTTATCTGATCAAAATCAAAATTGTTTATCCATGACATATTACTTTTTTTCTCCATTCTATTTTAAATTTCACCTTCTATCATAGCTAAGCTAACGTATCATTTATTTCAAATGAAGTATCAGCTTCCAAAACAATCTCAACCCTATTTTCTATTACTTCAACTATAGTTAAGCTAGTATGTTTCATGAATGGAGGATTCCATAAACCCTTAAGATCAAGGTTTTTTATTATCATGTATAATGTCTTCAATACAACTGCATGTGTCACAACCAATATATTATTACCTTTTCTACAATTATTAATTTAGGGTCTGGATCTACATCTCTTCCTTGAAAACTCCACAATTGACCCACGTTAATCTCTAACATTCTATTCCTCCATTCCAATAGTCAGGTTGATCCACAATAAATCCGCGCAGGACGTGCGGCTATGCACCCAAATTTCACAGAACGTTTTAAACATGCGACGACTCTCATTTTCTCAGTCTTGTCCATTCAATGTATTCTTTCCGAGTCAAACCGCCTGTCTCTTTGTTAAACATATCAATATCCATATTTTCTGATAATTCAAAAAGTTTAAATACGGTAATTCTCTTCTTCTCATTTCTTTTATTTCTTAAATCGTCAATGCTGAATCCATCGCCATCTTTAAGAGCAACATTTAGTTTATGTAAAGGCAATCCCCCATATACCCCTATGCAGTTATTATTATTTATAATTTCATCAGGCACATTTGAAATGCTACTTAAAACCTTCATACCTGTTCCCCAAGCAAAACACATATATGTACTATCGTTTCTTGTAACTCTATATTCAACTAGCATAGGAAAATCGATGTCGTCTTCCATTAATTCCTTTCGAGCAACTATCTCATGAGTTCCCCATAAAATCTCATTATCTGACATTAACGTTGGAGGTAATAAATCACAGCTACTAATCTCTTGCTGAGATAGCTCTTTGTTTCGCGTCTTTATCTTGTACAGACGTATCAAAATTGGAACTGTCATAGCATTTAACATTGGATGGTTTTCAGCGAATAGGCTGTACTTTCTAATATCACTATATTTTGCAATTATTAAACCAAATCCATAATGTTCTCTATCAATCTCAAATCTGAAAATGTCCCCAACTTTATATTTAACTGTTATATGATCTGATGTGCGTGTAGTACACCAATTTATTTTTACCTAAAAATCTAATATAACGTCAAAATAAAATTCTCTTCACTTACAAAACCCGAAAATAAATTGTATAAAAATCTGTCACAATATTACCAGTCCTATTGACCTATCCTGAAAGTATATGATTATAATAATATAAAAGAGAAAGAGTCTGTTTTGCTTGCCCGCTTAACACTCTTTCTCCCTCTGGTGTGCTGTTAAAAGCACATACAACAATTAACAACAATATTATGATAAGATTATTTACGATATTTTGCAAGTTAAATTTAAATAAATTATCCTCTGAAGAAATTTTTTTAGAGTCAATGGAAAATTTCGCATCAGACAAGCTTCCTTTTTTAGATCTTGTATGTCCATTTTGCGGTGCAAAGCACCCGACCTGGTCTTATCATGACTCGTACACTCGCTATCTGATTTCATATGAAAATCGATGTCCTGTATCGTATATAATAGATATAACCAGAATCATTTGTTCATCCTGTAAGCATACCCATGCAATCCTTCCAGAAATCATTATTCCACATAGTTCTTACAGCTTGATTTTCGTTTTAAGTGTTCTTAAGGACTATTTTAATAAAATGCCTGTTAAACAAGTATGTGAAAAGTACCAAATCAGTGTTTCAATGCTCTATGGATGGAAACATCTATTTCTCCTACACAAAAAGCTTTGGCTTGGTATACTTGAAGATATATACCAAAATTCTCTGAAGTTTTTATCTTCCATTCCTAATCTTAATACATCAACTGACTTATCAGAATTTTTCTTGCAAAACAATTATTCATTTCTTCAAGGTATTACGAAAACAGCACTTTCGAATTCTTCATAAATTTTACATTTTTTCATTCTGACCTCTCCACATAAACCAGTAATACCCTTTTGATTTTCAAAATATTATGATGTTTTTGGAGGTGTATTGCTAATGTCAATCAAATTTAATGAAAAAACTGCCATCGAAATGGCATATTTCAAATTCTCCCTGATTGCCCCAGTGATCCAGGGTACATTTAACGAGCCTACAAAAACTGCCTATTACAGAAGAGTTACTGAAACCCCATTCACTCTGCCTAATGGGAAAATTATGCTGTATAATCCTAAAACACTTGAGAAATGGGAAGAATATTACCGTAAAAAAGGTATGGATGGAATAATGCCAAGAGTGAGGTGCGATTCAGGTCAAACAAGAGTGCTTAACGAAATAGCAGTTGCTGAAATTCACCGTTTGAAAGAAAAATTCCCTCGCATCAATGCTACCCTTATTTACACTAAGCTTATCGAAGATGGATTCATAAACGAATGTGATGTTTCTTTGTCAAGCGTCCAGCGATTTATCAAACATAACAACATGAAGTTTGCTTCTAATTCAAACCAGAAGGACCGTAAGGCTTTTGAGGAAGAATATCCCTGTGGAATGTTCCAATCCGATACATCCTACACCTGCTATATCAAAGAGAACGGCCAACTTCGACGTACATACTTAATTCAAGTTGTTGATGATCATAGCCGTCTAATTGTAGGATCACGTTTCTTTTACAATGACAATGCATACAACTTTCAGTTGGTACTTAAGGATGCCATATCTCGGTATGGGCTTTGTAAAAAATTATATCTAGATAACGGCTCTCCCTATTCAAATAACCAGCTCATGTTGATTTGTGGTTCTCTTGGCATTATCAAGCTACACGCCCCCATTCGAGATGGTGCTAGCAAGGCAAAAATTGAAAGAAGCTTTAAAACCCTTAAGGAATCATGGCTCTACGGTTTTGACCCTTCTACCGTTTCATCAATTGAAGAACTCAATCGCCTTCTCGCAGATAAAGTTCACAAAAGAAATACTTCTGTCAACAGGATGATAGGCGAAACCCCAATAGAGCGATATCAACGCAGCATCAATCATGTCAGGATACCTAAAAGCAAAGAATGGCTTGATGAATGTTTTATGAACCGAGTTACTAGAAAGGTAAACCTTGATTCAACGATATCCATTGATAAAGTATATTACGATGTACCCATGCAGTTCATACGTTCAAACGTTGAAGTCCGTTACCTTCCAGATCAAATGCAAAATGCGTACATTTACTTTGAAGACAGGAAATATCCTATCCGTCAAACCAACCGTGTTGAAAACGGTCGCACCAAACGCAATAACCCTCATTCTATCGATTATTCAAAAATGGAGGACTCCGATAATGTTTAAATCTTTTTATGGTATGACATTGAATCCTTTTGACAAATCTTTGCCAGAAAGTTTTGCTTTTAAATCAAAAGACCATGAGCAGATACTTTCAAGACTTGATTATCTTAAAAACACCCGTGGCATAGGGCTTTTTACTGCTCCGTCAGGTGCAGGCAAGACATTTTCATTGAGATGTTTTTCTCAAAGTTTAAATCCAAACCTTTATCAGCTATCATACATATGCCTTTCAACTGTGAGTGTTACTGAATTCTACAATCAGTTTTGTCATGAACTAGGGCTTGCTTGCGGACCTAAAAAAGCAGTAATGTTTAGGGATATACAAGAAAGGCTTTTACACCTGCTAAAGGAGAAACGCAAAACGTTCATATTAATAATCGACGAAAGTCAATACCTAAATATTCATATCCTGAGGGATATTAAAATGCTTATGAATACTCATTTTGACAGTCTTGACTGCTTTACACTCATACTTGTTGGGCAGCCTTATTTGTGCTCAATCCTTGAAAGACCTGTTCACGAATCACTTAAACAACGTATTGTTGTTCACTATAACTACGAAGGTCTTTCCTCTGATGAAGCAAAAAACTATATTTATTCAAGAATAGAACTCGCTGGAGCCGCCAGCAGCATTATTGATGAATCTGCTGTTCATGCAGTAGCTAATTTCTCTCAAGGAACACCGCGTATCATCAACAGTGTAATGACCAATGCCTTGATTCTTGGTGCTCAGCTCAAAAAGAACATTGATACCGAGGTTATATTATCAGCTTGCAATAATCTCTCATTGAATTAAAGATCCTCCATAATCAGATGATTGTAGCAAATACAAAGTATCAAAAACAGTTCAAAACAGAAGGGAGAACAATAGCATGAATTCTTTTATATGCAAGCACAAGAAAAAATCTTGGATCGGATATATCTATTCCTTTAAAGATTATGGAACTCACTATGAATTCAGAATTCACAGCCGCTCTAGCATTACAGTTGTTTTCGGCAAAACTTCCCAAGGATATTTTGCCTGCATGCCTGATTTCAAATCAGGTTGCCATTTAGCAAACTCAAATGATATTTATTGGAATACAGAAAAATTAACCGCAGCACTTGGTATTGTTGATGGTGTCACTGTTGCTTTTGCAATTCTTCATTTGTACAAAGAATTGGGTTATCCTGAGTTTTGATTTTTAAAAATGAGTTCTATTAAAAGAATGACTATGAGAATTATTCAGAATCAACGTTTGAAAAATTTAACAGATTGCAAAAAACGTCCGTCAGTCTGTCATAAATATTAATACTTTTCTACGAACAACAAAGGAGTGATGTACTTGGATAAACCAGAATTGGTCAGGATATTTCATTCATCAGGTATTCGTTATTTTAATAGTGATATGAAACCTTTTCTTGAAGAAACATTAAGAGAATTATATTATTCCGATCCAGAATTAGCATCTAAAGTTAAGTTAAAACACATAGACAGAGCCATTTTTAAATTTAAAAACGCAAAGGAAAGAACATTCATCTGTAACACAAAACAGTACTTTAAGGCTTGTGTTTCAAGTGCTATTCTTGAAACAGCCTTTGATAATTTAGAATCAACTGAATATTAGATTGAATTAACACAGATATATATATATCGCTTATGCTTAGCATAGGCGTTTTCTTTTTGAAATTGATTTTACAATAACTCCCGCTTTTTATATGCTATTTTCGAGTTAATATTGTGATGTCAGAATTTTATTTTGCCGTTTTTATTGGTTTTCAAGAGATATTAATTTGACTTTATTCCCGATACTAATGTGCTGAACTACAATGTGCGCATCTTATTAACTTTTTCAAAATAGTCAGGTGGGCATGTTTCAATATAGTTATCAATCCAGTCGTTCAATTCCGAAATCGACATTATTTCCTTATCATCAGTAATTGGTAAATATCTTTTGTTTCGCGGGCAAGATGCTGATACCATTGAATCTGGGACTTTTTTATTAAATGAAAAATACACTCTACACCCAGTTGGCAAAACAGCAAGCAAATTTGTTGGAGTTATCTTCTTTTCCTTTCCTTTTCTTGTCTTAGAAAGAATATATTTTCTATCAATAGTTTTTATCTCAGTATCTATTTCATAGTGTTCAAATTGCCTGAAATTTTCCCAAGTAATAATTTTTTTAATAATATCTCCATCGAAAAAAGCTGTAGTACCTTCCTTAATCTCAATTTCCTCCCAATTATCATCAACCCTTTCTAAACCAAAATAAGGCCTTTGATCATTTGTGAGTCTGAAACTCTTGTATTCTTGATATTCTGGAAACGCTATATTACGCTTCATAAAAATCCTCCATATCAGCAAAAATAGTTCACCTTGCCTACAGCTTGTCTTTACATTAGCTAGGCAGAGTATTTTTTATTTTTTTTGTTAATAGTGAAAAACATTTGATATTAATAACCATTGTAAAATATACAGTAAAAGTGCATTAGAGTCAGTATTCTCATAATCAAAAAGATCATTTATATAGCCCCGTTTATATGATCTTTTGCATACTCAGACCAATATGTTTTTGCTTCTTCTAACCATTAATCAAACCACTCATCTGCTAAAATAGCATATTCATAAGTATCATTCCATATGGGTTCACCTTTCTCATTCTTTTTCAAAAAAATATTTTTATGTAAATGTCCCTCTCTCCTCAGCTTTAAACGTTCTAATAACTTCCATGAAGGTATGTTTTCTGGATTACACATAGCAACTATTCTACGTGCCTTCAACTTTTTAAATCCATAATCGATAACTGCATTGCAACTTTCTGTAGCATAGCCATTACCATAATACTGAGGATTAAAAACATATCCAATTTCCCAGTTTGAAAATTCTTTTGGATCCTGTTGATTAAAATAAATATTACCTATTAATTTATTGCTAACTTTTAAACATACAGCCCAAAAAGCTTCATTTA